>Ga0056903_1000008_pt1 | contig 190998 bp, 196 predicted proteins | sample EBPBio142005_DNA_FD_55025 | JGI IMG/M metagenome (GOLD analysis project Ga0056903, IMG submission 55025) | Wastewater treatment Type I Accumulibacter community from EBPR Bioreactor in Madison, WI, USA - Reactor 1_6/14/2005_ DNA | ecosystem: Engineered > Bioreactor > EBPR > Anaerobic-Aerobic >...
CACAGCGCCCTCGGCATGATCAGCCCGGTAGCCTTCGAGCGCCGGACCACCACCGCGGCTCAAGCCGCATAAGCGATGTCCGTCAACCGGGGTCAACCCCAAGACGAGGGGAGTTGGGGAAGGCTGACGTTCGGAGCAAGCTTGGTTCGGCTTGGCACAGAGCCCCTGAGTGCCGAGATGCGAGACTCCGCCCAGGGAGGTGCAGGCCTGCTCGTTTACACCCTTCCCCGCGCCAGCGCCCACTCCCGTGTGGTGGCAGCGAACTCATCCCACCATCGCACCTCAACGGTTGCCACCGGTTGCGGCTCCAACGTGAACCGAGCGTAGATCCGATCGTCAGCCATACTGCTGACCAAGTCCCACGTCGGAGCGACCTCAGGCACCCAGGCGATGCTGAACGTCGCCAAGGGCGTTCCTTCGTCGACGCTGGTGTTAAGCGTCAGTGTCGGCAGTCGGTTGCGGTGAGCATCTCTGGGCATCACGCCCATGTCGCCTTGGCGGGCCCGTAGTTCAACGCGCTCGCCAGCGACGTACGCCACCGGTTCGCGGTAGTCCATGCCTTCGCGAAGGACGAAGTCGGCGAAGATGTCGAGTCTGGTTTCGCGCTGGACGACGATGAGGTATGCCCACGGTCGTTCATGCCGGAGACCATCACGCAACATCCGTGCAAGGGCATGGGCACCCCGATCGCTTCGTCGGAGCGCCGTGCGTTCGACCACGAAATGCCGAGCGGCGTAGTCCCTGAGGCGCTGATCCAGTGTTTCGCCGGGTGTCCGGTACCCGGCGGTGTAGAAATAGGCCGCGATGTCACTGTCTGGGTCGTCGGCATGGAGACGCCGGATCCGCGTCATCTCGTTTCGAACCGCCCGCAGGCTTCCGCCGCCAACGGTGTCGATGAATCCACGAGCGGAGGCTAAGCGAGTGTCGAAGCTGCCGCGTTGACGGCGCAGCCAGAGCAGGTCGGCCAAGAGCAGGTCGTAGATCGGATCTGCGCTCATCTGGCTCCTCGCGCGCTCAGCCCGTTCGGGTGTCACTTTAGTGTCAGTGACACGGTAACCATGGCTGACGGAGGCTGGAGGAACAGCGGGCACTCCACTCGGGAGGCCTCATGACCGGAAGGAGTCCGGTTCATGTCCCAACTCCAGCCCTACACGGGTGGCGGCGCGGTGTCGTCGCCCCTGTCCCGTCAGGGTCGCGCTATCGGGCGGATTGTGGGTGGCGCTGAGCTGGCCACCGTCCGCGTGGCCGCTGCGGCTCACGTCGAGCAGGCGCGTCTCGATGCCCTCGACCACGTGACATCGCGTGCCATGCAGGGCGTGGCTCTGGTGGCGCAGGCCGAGGCGCAGCTGGTCGAGGCTGTGCCGCACGCGGCAGGTCGCATCCGCCACATCGCCAACGCCCACACGCTGGTGATCGCCGGCGAGGTCGCCAGCTTCTCGCGGCGGTTGCCGTCGTGACCGGCTTCCTCGTCCTGCTCGCCGTCGTCATCGTGGTCGCCGTGGCGTGGCTGGTGTTGTCCGGGGTGCTGACGGCAGCACGGGCAGACGCCAAGCGTCGTCAGGTCTTCGCCGAGCAGGCACAGGCCGAGGCGCGCATCCAGATGCGCACGCACGCGGCCCTCAACGAGCTCTATGAAGCCTCACGTCAGCGCTTCGACGGCTCGTAGGCACCACGGCTGATCCCGTCATCAAGGTGGCCGGTCAGGAGCGGGGGCGGCGGCTACCGCCATCGCTTCCTGACCGGCCCGGGTGGACGAGTCCGCCTGGCGCACTCACCGCAATCGCAGCAGCACCTCTTCACAGCACTTTTTCGATTAGGAAGGAGGGCGAGGCAGTCATGTCCGCTCCCACCATGTCATTCCCATTCCCACCCGACAACCACGACGACTCGACCGAGGTCGACCGCGACTCGGCGCTGTCGTGCGACGCCGTGCAGACCATGCTCGCCCGCGTCGAGGTCGCTAAGTTCGTCCGGCGCACGGCCAAGGTGACGGCAGCCGAGGTCGGCTTCGGCTGGGTCGCTGTCCCCGATGCGCCGTCGACCTACCAGCAAGTGCGCGGCGCCTATGCCGCCAGCCAGGCCACGGGGCAGCCGCTGCCTATCTCCAGCCTGAACAACGACAACTCCGTCTTCCTGAAGCCGGAGGACAACATCGCCTTCCGGTTCTGGCACGACGTCTCTCATGTCCGTCTCGGGCTGTCCTTCACGCTGGCGGATGAGCTGGAGCTGGCCACCTGGCACCTGGCGCAGGCCGAGCGGCCGGGGTTGGTGCCGGGCAGTCTCGGTTACCGCCTGCTCGAAGCCGACCATGTCGGGCAGGTGCTCATGCAGGCGCTCGGCGGCCGGTTCCCGTTCGACCAGGAGGCCTTCGTCCTGACCTATGCCCGCCACGGTGTCGGCCTTGGTCTGCTGGCGGAACTGAGGCGGATCCCCGGACTGAACGAGGGCAGTGCCGCTCTCGTGACCACGCGGCCCAACGAAGATGGGGCCGACCGGTGAGCGGGCAGGAAGACCCGGGCTCGTGGGTAGGTCGACTCTTCGGCTGGTGTCTCCTGATGCTCCTGGCAGCAATGGCGCTCTACGGAGCGGTGGCCATCGTGCGCTCGATCTGGCTGTTCCTGTGCATCGGCCTGGCCGTCGCAGCGGCTTCCGCGCTCGTGTGGCGGCTCATTTCCAGCCGCTACCGAGGGTGGTGAGCCTCGGAGATGGATGCCTGCCAGTCGCTGTTGTGGAATACACAACCTGTATTGACTTTTCACAAAGGTGAACTCATAGTCAGCGCCACGATTCGCTCTTTCACAATTGTGAAACTGCTGGAGTCGGCCAACCAATTCATGCGAGGAAAGGAGGTGAGCCATGCCCACACCTGACGACTATGACAACGACAAGAATGCGCCCTACCGCAGTGCCAGGAGGGCAGCGCGCAAGCGCCCGCCCAAGCACACGCGAGCTCAAGAGCGGCGGCTGACCATCCGTTCTGAGCAACGTGAGCAGCCCGATGCGCGCAAGATTGCGCGGGCCATCATCGCGATGGCCACGGCGGAGCACGAGGCCGAAGCAGCGCGTGACACCAAACGCGGTGACAGCGATGCGCGGCAGGCGTCACGCGACGGAGAGGCCCATGAGTAGGCGCGGTCCGTTGGTCTGGACGCGACTCCACCTGCCGACGCCCATCACGGTGGACGCTGCCCGGGCGGCGGTCGCCTCGCTGGCTGCGTTGCCGGGACAGCCCCGACTCGTCCTCGAAGCAAGAGGAGCCGGTGGTGAAGTCGGCTGGCAGCTCGGTGCCGAGCGTGCGACGGCCCGCCGGGCGCTGGCCGCCATGAGCCACCACCTGCCGGGGCTGCGAGGACGAATACTGACTGGTGGCTCGTTGACGTCATCTGTCGCCGCTGTCGTGCGGCTACCGGGGCATCGCCGGGCAGCGCTCGACGTGACCGCGACCGAGTCGGTGGCTCGCAGCGTGCTCGGCGCCCTCAGCGGGGCACGGGCCGATGAGGTAGTGAGGCTGCAAGTCGTCCTTGGCCCCCGGCATCGCCCACGCCAAGTGGGTGAGGTGGCGGCGTCGGAGCGGGCACGTCTGGCTACCAAGTACGGCGAGCATCGTTTCTCGTGTGAACTGCGGATCGGTGCGACCGCGGGGGATCCGGCCCGAGCAAAGCGGCTGGTTAGCACGACCGCTGCCAGCTTGCGCGGCCTCGAAGTGCCCGGGCTAGCGCTGCATGTTAAGCGCAGCAGTCTGCGGGCTATCGACGAGGCCCGCGATCCACTGTTATGGCCGCTGGAACTGGGCGTCAGTGAAGTGGTCAGCATCCTCGGCTGGCCCATCGCCGCCAAGCCCGAGACGGTGCTACCGGGCGTGGCTTCACCGCACCCACGACTCCTGCCGGTCGATGCCCGCATCCCTGACCGTGGCCGACTGCTGGGGGTGTCGACACTGGAGCGAAGCCGAGCGCTGGCACAAGGAGTTGAGGAGGCCAAACGCGTCACCCACGTCATGGGCCCGATGGGGGTCGGCAAGTCCGTGCTCATCACCCGGCTGGCGCTGGCCGATGCCGCTGCCGGGCGCGCCGTCGTCCTCATCGACGGCAAGGGCGACACGCTGACGGACTTCGCGTCGCGGCTGGACCCATCCCGGCACGACGACGTGGTGTGGATCGACCCGAGCGATGCGGCACCGGTCGGTATCGACGCTTTCCGCGGCGAGCCGGAGCGACAAGCCGATGTCCTCTACGGCGTCTTCCGCAGCCTGTATGGGGATGCACTGGGACCACGCAGCAGCGACCTGTTACACGCCGGGCTGCTCACCCTCGCCCGGGCCGGTGACTGCTCGCTGTCGATGCTGCCGCTGCTGTTCACCAGCCCACGGTTCCGACGCAGCATCACCGGCAAGGTCAGCGCTGCCGACCCGCTCGGGCTTGGTGCCGTCTGGGCATGGTTCGAAGCCATCTCGGACGCTGAGCGCACCCAGGTGGTCGCTCCGATCCGCAACAAGCTCGACCCGCTGCTGTCCCTGCGCCCGGGACTACGGGCGATGTTCGGACAGTCCACTCCGCGGTTTGCGCTCAGCGACCTGTTCACCGAGCCGGGCAAGCGGCCCATCCTGCTGGTCAACCTCGGGTCGGCCGAGCTCGGCCCGGAGGGCGCCCGGCTGCTCGGGTCGGTGCTGCTGGCGCTTATCTGGCAAGCCGCGCAGGCGCGGACACGGCTCCCAGTATCAGCTCGGCACCCGGTGATGCTCTACATCGATGAGTTTCAGGACGTGGTCCGGCTCGGTGACCTGTCCGATGTCATGAGCCGAGCCCGTGGCCTCGGGTTGGCTTTCACGGTGGCTCATCAGAGCCTGAGTCAAGTCCCGCCGAGCGTGAAGGCGGCCCTACTGTCGCTGGCCCGTTCGCGCATCTGCTTCCAGCTGGCTCCGGCCGACGCCAAGGAGATCGCCGCGACCACGGGTGGGGTCTTGACGGCCCGGGACTTCCAAGAGTTGCCCGCTTTCACGGCGTACGCCTCGCTGCTGGTCGGAGGCGACCGTGTGCCATGGTGCAGTCTGTCCACCGAGCCGCTGTCACCAGCGACCCACGACGCGGCGTCCATCCGAAGTGCCTCACGGGAACGCTACGGGCGCCTCGTTGCCGAAGTCGAAGCCGAGCTCTACCGCTTGGCCGGCTCAGCGGGCCATCTGCCAGACCAAGGCCGCACGTGACGGACTGACCATCGTCGATGAGTACGTCGAGCTGGGACGCTCCGGCACCAACGTCCAAGGACGACCTGCTTACCAAGAGATGATGCAGCGGATCAGCCGCGACCGGGACGTCGACGTCGTCATGGTCTACCAACTGTCCCGGCTCAACCGGAATCGCGTCGATGATGCCCTCGTCATGATCCAGATGGACGCCGCTGGCGTGGCGCTCGTGTCAGCCACCGAGAACATCGACGACTCGCCAGCCGGGCAGATGACTCGCGGGATTTTGGCGGCGATCAACCAGTACCGCTCCGCCTCCGAAGGCGAAGACATCGCCCGCAAGCTGGCCCACAAGGCCAAGCTCGGAGGCACCATCGGGCAGGCCAAGCTCGGCTACCTCAATGTGAAGGAAGAGTTCGAGGGCCGCAAAGTCAGCTCCATCGCTTTCGACCCCGAGCGCGCCGATCTCGTCCGTCAAGGTTTCGAGCTCTACGCCAGCGGCAACTACTCCGTGCAGCGACTGGCCGAGACCATGGCTGACCGCGGGCTCCGCACTCGGGTGACCAGACGGCATCCAGACGCCAAGGTCGTCACCGACTCCACCTGGCACCGCATACTGTGCGACCCGTATTACATCGGGCTCATCCGCTACAAGGGCGAGACCTTCACAGGGCGGCACGAGCCGCTCGTCACGCCGGAACTATTCGCCCTCGTCCAAGACGTCTACCAAGAGCGCTCAGCACCGACCCGGCGCGACCGCACCCACTTCCACTACCTGAAGAAGCAGCTCTACTGCGACCGCTGCCACCAAGCCGGACGGCGCAACAAGCTGGTCTACAGCGTCAACCGCGGCGGCGGAGGCACCCAGTACCAGTACTACGTCTGCATCGGACGACAGAAGGGTGAGTGCGACCTGCCGCACCTTCCTGTCGCACTGGTCGAGGACTACGTCGTGCGGCACTACGGCACCCTCCGCTTGCCCGAGGGCTTCATCGACTCCGTCACGACCGCGATCTCTGAGGCCCTGCGCGAAGAACAAGGCACCCTGCGAGAACTCCACGGCACACTCACGACGCGACTGGCCGAACTCGACACCCGAGAAGAGCGGCTCATCGACCTCGCCGAGCAAGGCCTGCCACAGGAGAAGATCCGCGCCCGCCTCAACCAACTCCGACAAGACCGAGCCCGCATCGAAGCTGACCGTGACACCAGCGGCGTAGCCCTCGCTGTCGGAGCCGAGAAGCTCAAGACGTACCTGGCCCTCATCCACGACGTGGAGGAGTTGTACCGCGACGCCACCGACCACGCCCGCGGCCTCTTGAACGACGCCTTCTTCCACAAGCTCTATGTCGACGAGCAGGGCGTGCAAGGCAACGAGCTCAAGGAGCCCGTCAAGGAGATCCTCGACGCTGCACGACTCCACACCCTCATCGCAGCGACCGGACCTGAGCACGAAAACAGCGCCCCGAGCCGACGCAGCGATACCGCTACGCAGGCCCGAGGCGCTGCCCCTAACCTCAGTGACGTACTCGTCGCCATGAGGGGTAACCACCCCTCGGGTTCGAGTAGGACACTTCTGGCGGAGGGCGTGGGATTCGAACCCACGATGACGTTGCCGCCATAGCGGTTTTCAAGACCGCCGCACTAGGCCACTATGCGAGCCCTCCAACGCTCGGCGAGCCCCGCGGCATACCGAACGACGGACCCAAGCGTATGCCGCGGGCGCACCCTTGCTGTGTAGTGTCGGAGGCCGAGACCAAGGAGTGCTGATGGGCAAGCTGGGATTCCTCGCCGGGATGGCTGCCGGCTATGTGTTGGGTGCCCGTGCGGGCAAGCAGCGCTATGCCCAGATCAAGACCGTCTCCGGCAAGGTGTGGAACAGCCAGCCGGTGCAGAAGCAGGTCGCGAGCGCCAAGGAGGCGGCCCGGACCAAGGCGGCCCCGGTTGTCGCGGATCTGGTCGGGGATGCCGCAAAGACCACTGCGGCCAGGTTGCGCGCCCAGCGCACGGTGGCGTCCGAGACGATCTCGTCGACCGCGGCGACGCCGACACCGGAGGCCGATGCGTGGTCGACACCCCCGGCCGGTGACGACCCGTGGGCGGCGGCCAGCCGGCCCTGAGCCCGAGCGACGCCGCTTCGGGAGGTCCCACGACCCCTGGTTCGCAGGACCTCCCGCCCCCTCGGCGGAGTCGGACCCCTGGCCGACCCATCGAGAAGAGCACCGTGAGCCCGTCCTGATACATCCCTGAGAGCCCGACTTCTGGGGCTGTATCAGGACGAGCGTTCGCCATCTCCTGACAGGTGTCCGCGACACCCCTACGCTGAGGCACATCGGGCCGGCTCTCAACGGCTTCTCAGCATCGAGTTCAGGAGATGCACGATGGCGGTCGAGTTCCCACCGAGACTTCCCTTCCCTCGCCGCCCCCCGGAGCGCAAGGCACCACCGACGGGCCGTCGCCCGGCCGTCGGGGCACCCGCCTCAGCGGTCGATCGACTGGGTCTGCGCTTCCTCGACCCGGCGACCGCGCTCTCGGAAGGTGGGCAGACGATCAGCGCGACCGTGTATGTCGGCGACTGTCTGCTGGTCGGCGGCGACCCGGCCCAACTCGCCGACACCGCCTCGGTCATCGAGGAGATCACCGGGCTGACCGTGACCGTCGAGGAGTCCGGACTGGCGGGGATTGCCCGCGAGGCCGGACTGTCTGATTCCGTGGCCGCCTTCGACCCGACCGTGCTGCGTTTGAGCGTCAAGAAGGGTGAGCTGTCGAGGCCTCCGGATGCCTGGGAGGCCCTCCTGCGGATCCGCCGGGACGGCCGGCTCGCAGGGACCAATCTGGGTCTGAGCCACGCAATGTTCGCGTGTGGCTGGTCCGATGGGATCGGCTGGTCCGACGGCATCGGGTGGTCCGATGGGATCGGCTGGTCCGACGGCATCGGGTGGTCCGACGGGATCGGGTGGTCCGACGGCATCGGGCGCGGGCGCAACGGCTGCCGGCCGGTGCACCTGGCCGCCCCGGATCCGGCTCAGGGCCGCGAACTCGACGGCCCCTTGGTCGCCGTCCTCGACACCGGCCTGGGAACGCACAAGTGGTTCCCGGACGGCGATGGGGTCATCCGTGACCCTCGTGTCCTCGGCCAACCGATCGGCCTTCGGTATGCCGCGGGGCTGGACCCCGAGGTCACGGGAGTCACGATCGACCAGGTCAACGGCACTCTGGACCGGCTGGCCGGTCACGGCACCTTCATCGCGGGCATCATCCGGCAGCACGCGCCATCGGCCGCGCTCATGTCCGTCCCGGTCATGGCCGGCGACGGTGTGGCCGACGAGCGGGATGTCATCCGGGCGCTCGCCGCGCTCGTGATCCGTCAGGAACTGGCGCTCAAGAACGGGATCGAGCGGCCCGTGGATGTCCTCTCCCTCTCCCTCGGCTACCACCACGAGACGCCAGGGGCATTCGTGGCCGAGCCCCTCCTCATCGCGGCCCTGCGGCGCCTATCCGAACTCGGCGTCGTGGTCGTGGCGGGAGCGGGCAACGACGGCAGCAATGTCGAGTTCTTCCCGGCTGCCTTTGCGGCCACGGGCCTGCCGGGAGCCCCGATGGTCAGCGTCGGTGCCCGCACGACCTCCGAGCACGAGGTGGCGATCTGGTCGAACACCGGCTCCTGGGTCATGGCCTATGGTGCCGGCGCGTCCGTTGTCAGCACGATGCCGACCACCTTCAACGGTTCCCGCCGCAGCGGGCTCGCCCAGCCGGCTGCACCGGGACAACCGGCACGCGGCACCGGCGACAGCGATGACTTCAGCGGAGGCTTCGGGGTCTGGAGCGGCACGTCGTTCTCGACGCCCGCCCTGGCCGGCGAGATCGCGGCGGCCCTGACCGCCGATCAGGCCGGCTGGATCGACAGCGACCGGGTCAAGCGAGCGCAGAAGGCGGTCGCCGCAGTCCTCCAGGACGCGCCGTGAACGCGCCCACCCGGGACTTGGGGACGGTCACCGCGGCTGCGATCGCGGCCTACCGCAGCGGTGACACCTCTCTCATGGCCGAGATGGTCGAACGCGTCTCACCCCTGCTCTGGCGGGTGGCGCGCGCCCAAGGACTGTCCACGGCGTCCGCCGAGGACGTCGTCCAGACGAGTTGGCTGCGGCTGCTGCAGCACATCGACCGGATCGACGAGGACCGGGCCGTGCTCAAGTGGCTCGTGACGACGGTCCGTCGGGAGGCGTGGAGCGTGGGCCGGAAGTCCACGAAGGACATCGTCAGTGATCCGGTCGCCATGCCGGAGAAGGAAACCGTCGATCCCACGGTGCAACTGGTCGAGCAACTGGGGGTCTCGGACGTCCTCTGGACGCACGTGCGGGACCTGTCCGAGCGCTGTCGCCGGCTCCTCGCCGTCATCGCCTTCGCCGACCGTCCGGACTATGCCGCGATCGCCGAAGCCTTGGGTATGCCGGTCGGCAGCATCGGTCCCACCCGCGGTCGCTGCCTGGCCAAGTTGCGCGCCGCCCTCGAGGCCGACCCGACGTGGGTGACGTCATGACCGGCGACGAGCGCCTGGCCGACCAGCCCATCGACGACATCGATCTCGAGATCCTGGCCCAGATGCGGCGCGGCCTCGAGGAGGTCGACCCGATGCCGGAGGGGATGACCGACCGGATCCAGTTCGCCCTGACCGTGGCCTTGCTCGAGGCCGAGGTCGCGAACATGGTCTCGGACGCGGCTCTGGCGGGGGTGCGATCGGACGACTACGACCGGGCGACCACGATCACCTTCGCCTCGGACGGCTTCAGCGCCACCATCTCGGTCGAGACCGGCCGCGGCGGTCAGCTGTCGATGCACGGTTGGACCAGCGAACCCGGAGCAGAGGTGGAGGTGCGCGAGCGAGCCCGCACGCAGCGGACCGTGGCCGATGAGCACGGCAGGTTCGCCTTCGCCTCACTGCAGAGCGGGCTGGTCAACCTCGTCTTCCGCCGCACCGGCGGCCCACCGCCGGTCATCACCCCGGCGCTCGAGATCTGACCCCGGAGGGTGCTTGAGGGCCACATCGGAGGAGCTTCGGGGCCAAGCGGTCGCCGCCAACGGGGTCGGGGACTATCGCCGAGCCCGGCGCCTGCTCGCGCGTGCCGAAGCGGCGGCCCGCGCGCAGCACGATCTCGAGGGACTGACCCGGGTGGCGATCACCGGCGCCCTGACCGCGCTCGAGCTCGACGGCCGCGAGGCCGCCGAGCGGACGCTCCAGGAGGCCCGCGAGCAAGCCCGCAGCTTGGCCGACCCCGGGCTGATGCTGCGTTGTGCCGTGCAGCAGGCCGCGATCGCGGCCCGGTGCCGCGACTGGGACGAGGTCGCGGCGGTGGACCCGGCGATCCGCCCACATTTGGCCGATCTGCGTCCCTTCGAGCAGGCCGCCGTGCACATCAACAGTGCCCTGGCGCACATCGGCCTGGGTGACCCCGAGCGCGGCCGGGCCGAGTTGGTGCTGGCTCGCGCCGTCGCGGCCACCCATCGGCTCCCGCTGCAGGAGACCAAGGCCACGCACAACCTCGCGTGGCTCGACTACCTCGACGGCGACCTTCCCCGAGCCCTCGTCGGCCTGCGAGCGGCCCACGTGCTGGGCAGCCCGGACGACTCCAGGGTCGCGATCGACCTGGCCCAGGTCCTCGCGGAAGCGGGGCTCATCGACGAGGCGGAGGCCACTCTCACGGCCGCCCTGACCGCGCTGGGACGCCGTCGCTCGGCCATCGACCGCGGGGACATTCTCATCGACCTCGCCCAGTGTGAACTCGTGCGTGGTGACCTGACCGCGGCCCGACGCCATGCGCGATCCGCCGCGCTCGGCCCGGCCGTGCAGGACCGTCGCGGCCGGCAGGTGGAAGCCGGCCTGATCGTCGACCTCATCGATGTGATCCGCGGCCGCCACTCCACCCGCGGCACATTTCCCGTCCCGGCGGCCGGTGACGCACTCGGCCAGTTGGCCCTGCGAGTGCGGGTCGAGCAGGCCCTGGTCGACGGGGACCCGACCCTGGCGGCGCGCTTGGTCCGCGGCGTCGAGCCTCGATCCGGTGGTCTCGGTCCGAAGCTGCACACCATCCTGCTGAGGGCTCGGGTGGCCGATGCCCAAGGTGAGCCCCTGCAGGCCGAGCGCATGATGCGCGAGGGCGCGCGGCTCCTGGCCGGTGCCCGCGCGGCGAGCGGCAGCCTGAGCCTGCGGGCGGCGATGTCCGTCCATGCACGACGGCTGGCCGACTACGACCTCGATCGGGTCCAGGACCGCTCGCCCACGCGCCTTTTCACCGCTGCCGAACGATGGCGGGCCGGGTCGATGCGTCGCCCGGTGGAGATCGTCGAGGATCCGGAGTTCTCGGCGCTGGTGGGGCGGTTGCGTCAGGTCCGCGCTGGCGGCCCCCACACCTCGACCGCTGACGACCCATCCCTGCTGCCCAGGCTGGAGGCCGAGGTCGCCCGCCGATCGTTGGAGGCCCTGCGCGCCGACACCGACGGTGACGTCATCGCCGGCCACCGCGCCGTCGCGGCCGAACTGGCCCGGACGGGGACCATTCTGATGTCCTTCCATGTGCGCCGTCGCCGCCTTCAACGGGTCGATCTGACCTCCGATGGTGCCCGGCTGCGCGACCTCGGGTCGGTGCGGAGTGCACTCGACCTCGCGGCTCGTGCCGCCGCCGACGTCCGGGATCTGGGAGCCATGGGCAGCATCCCGGGTATCGGGGAGCGGGTGAGGGCAGGCACTCGGGCCTCAGTGGAGCGCCTCGACCGCGTCCTCCTCGCCGGTATGCCGCGGGGCCGGGTCTTCGCGATTGTCCCGACCCAGGCGCTCCTGTCGGCGCCTTGGCGGATGCTGCCCGGTCTGGCCGGTGCAGGGGTGGTCGTCAGCCCTTCGGCGACGATGTGGCTGCAGCGCAGTCGCGCCGGACCGGGTGTCGAGGACCCCGTGATTGCGCTTATCGGTGGGCCGGGTTTGGGGCAGGCAGCCCGTGAGCTCGACGTGGCGCGGCGCGTGTGGCGGCGGGCCGCCCACCCCGTGAGGTTGCGGCGGACCGGTCGCAGCGACCATGTGACGACCTCACTGCGCGACGCCGACCTCGTCCACATCTGCGCGCACGGACGACACGACGGCCAGGCCCCCCTCATGTCCTCGCTCCTGCTCGCCGACGGGCCCTTCCTCGCGCACGAACTCCCCAGCCGCCCACGAGCGTCCCACGTGGTGCTGGCGGCGTGTGCCGTCGGCCAGGCGGAGGTCGGGGTCGGAGACGAGCCTCTGGGGTTCGCTGCGGCCATGCTCGCCCGCGGCGTCGCTTCGGTTGTGGCGCCGACGGCCCCGGTCGATGATGCGCTGGCGGAGGAGGTGATGGTGGCCTACCACCGCGAACTGGCCGCCGGGGAATCGGCGTCGACTGCGCTGCAACGCGCCACGGCCGACCGTCTCGATGCCGGGGTGTTCTGCCTCTACGGAGGGGATTGGCGGGTGCGCTGACCGCGCGCAGCGGTGCTCAGATGAAGAGGGCCGGCTCGCGGAAGAGCGCCTCATAGGGGTCCTCGCCGGGCAGGTCTGGGAACCGCACGTTGGCCGGTATGCCGGTGGCCACGGCTCCCGCTGGAATCGGCTTCACCACAACGGAATTGGCGCCGATCTGAGCGCCATCACCGACCTCGATGTCGCCGAGGACGCGGGCGCCGGCACCGATCGTGACACCGTCGCCGATCGTCGGGTGACGCTTGGTGCCGCGCACCAGGGAGCGCCCGCCGAGGGTCACGCCGTGATAGAGCATCACGTCGTCACCGACGACGGCGGTCTCGCCGATCACGACGCCCATCCCGTGGTCGATGAAGAAACGGCGGCCGATCTCGGCGCCCGGGTGGATCTCGACTCCGGTCACGGCGCGTGTGGCGGTCGAGATCAGCCGCGCGACCGGCTTGGTTCCCGGGGACTGCCAGAGTCGGTGGGAGAGCCGATGCGCCCAAATNGCATGCAGGCCAGGGGAATTGAGGACGACGTCAGAGCGCGACGCGGCCGCGGGGTCGCGGGCGATCGCCGCATCCACGTCCTCGCGGATGCGGGCGCGCGCCCGCGACACCCAACTCATGGTTCAGTCGACCAGGCCCTCGAAGAGCACGGTGGAGAGGTATCGCTCGCCGAAGCTCGGGATGATGACGACGATCGTCTTGCCCGCGTTCTCGGGGCGGGTGGCGACCTCGTTGGCGGCGGCGAGCGCGGCGCCCGAGGAGAGCCCGACGAGCAGCCCCTCCTGGGTGGCGGCCTTGCGCGCCCACTCGACGGAGGCGTCGATGTCGACGTCGATGACCTCGTCATACACCTGCGTGTTGAGGATCTCGGGGACGAAGTTGGCGCCGAGGCCCTGGATCTTGTGCGGGCCCGGCTGGCCGCCGTTGAGGATCGGGCTCTCCTTGGGCTCGACGGCGATGACCTGCACGGACGGCTTGCGCTCCTTGAGCACCTCGCCGACGCCGGTGATCGTCCCGCCGGTGCCGATGCCGGCGACGACGATGTCGACCTGGCCGTCGGTGTCACGCCAGATCTCCTCGGCCGTGGTCCGACGGTGGATCTCGGGGTTGGCGGCGTTGGCGAACTGGCGGGCCAGCACCGCGCCCTCGCGCTCGGCGACGATCTCCTCGGCCCTGGCGACCGCGCCCCTCATGCCGGTGCTCGGGTCGGTGAGGACCAGCTCGGCCCCGAAGGCGCGCAGCAGCGCGCGCCGCTCCTTGCTCATCGACTCCGGCATGGTGAGCACGACGTGGTAGCCGCGGGCCGCGCCCACCATGGCCAGCGCGATTCCGGTGTTGCCGGAGGTGCCCTCGACGATGGTGCCGCCCGGCTTGAGGTCGCCGCTGGCCTCGGCCGCGTCGATGATCGCGACGCCGATGCGGTCCTTGACGGAGTTGGCCGGGTTGTAGAACTCGAGCTTGGCCGCGACGGTCGCCTCGCTGTCGATGATGCGGTTGATCCGCACGAGCGGGGTGTTGCCGATGAGCTGGGTGACGTCGTCGTGGATGGGCATGGCGAGTTCTCTCCTGGGCTTGCGTGCGGGGGTGTCGTCGGCGACAACCGCGATCTGGTTATGCCTATTCCAACAGATGCTTATGGATGGGCAGAAACCCGGGTCGCAGTGCGGACAGCCCGGTCGGACATGCTCGCGCTCGAGCCCCGACTGGCCGCTGGTGCCGTTGGGACGCAGGTAGCCGACGCAGGGAGCCGTGCGAGCGCCGTCACAAGGCACCCGGCCGGACCGCCCCCGTCACTAAACTCGCGCCCATGCTTGCCGAACGTGCGTCGACCCTGCCTGCCCGCATCGGCTCGGGCGTCCTCCCCATGCCGGACTCGGCCTTCGGCGGCCTCGGGCCACTTCAGATCGTCGCGTTGGTCCTCTGCTTCGTCATCCCGCTCGTCGGGTGGGCGCTGCTCTTCCGCCAGATCGGGCGTTTCGTGGCGCTCTACCGGCTCGGGCAGGCCGACGGCGGCCGCACCGGTGACCCCGGCGCGCGGACCTGGACCGTCGCCAAGGAGTTCTTCGGGCACACGCGCATGTCACGGTTGCCGGTGGTGGCGGCGGCGCACTGGTTCACGGCGCTCTCGTTCTTCGTGCTCTTCGCGACGCTGGTCAACGCCTTCTTCCAGTTGGTGCAGCCGGACTACCGGTTGCCCGTCATCGGCCACTTCGCACCCTTTGAGTGGGTCATCGAGTTCTTCGCGTGGACCGGGCTCGTCGGCATCCTCGTGCTCATCGTCATCCGGCAGCGGAACCACCCGCGGTCCGCCGCGGGTGAGGCCGGTCGCCGGTCACGATTCTTCGGATCGACGTGGTGGCAGGCCTACTACGTGGAGTTCACGATCCTCGCGGTCTGCTTCTGCATCCTCGTGCTGCGGACCCTGGAGGCCGCCATCGTCAAGCTGCACGAACCGGCGACCTCGCTGGGGCTGCACTTCCCGCTGACGGGTTGGCTGTCGGGGATCTGGTCGGGCTTGTCTCTGCCGACACTGGCGAACTGGGTCTACCTGGTCGCGATGATCAAGATCCTCGTGTCGTTCGCGTGGATGATCACCATCTCGCTGCAGCCGACGATGGGTGTCGCGTGGCACCGCTTCCTGGCCTTCCCGAACATCTGGTTCAAGCGCGAAGCCTCCGGGCGGACGGCTCTGGGTGCTCTCAAGCCGATGACCATGGGCGAGGGCAAGCCTTTCTCGCTCGAGGCCATGGAGGCCCTCGGGGAGGTCGAGGACGAGGATGCCGCGGAGCCCGTCCTCGGGGTCGGAAAGGTCGAGGACTTCACGTGGAAGGGCCTGCTCGACTTCTCGACCTGCACCGAGTGCGGTCGCTGCCAGTCGCAGTGCCCGGCGTGGAACACCGACAAGCCACTCTCCCCCAAACTCCTCATGATGACCCTTCGCGACCACGCGGAGGCCAAGACGCCCTACCTGCGTGCCCTGCGCGAGGAAGGTGGCAACAGCGAGCGGGCGCTCGAACTGGTGGGGGCCAACGCCACCGGTGACTCCGCCGATGCCGTCAACTGGGCAGAACTCAGCCTTGTGGGGGCGACCGGCTACGACCTCGCGAGCCCGCTCACGGCATACGATCCGCATGGCCCTGACGCTGTCATCGACGAGGACGTGCTCTGGTCGTGCACGACCTGTGGCGCGTGCGTCGAGCAGTGCCCCGTGGACATCGAGCATGTCGACCACATCGTCGACATGCGGCGTTACCAGACCCTGATCGAGTCAGCCTTCCCGGCGGAGCTCGGTGGGCTCTTCAAGAACCTCGAGGGCAAGGGCAACCCATGGGGCATGGGCGCCCGTGCTCGCCTCGATTGGGCCAAGGACCTGCCCTTCCCCGTGCGTGTGCTCGGTGAGGACATCGAGAAGGCGAGCGATGTCGACTGGCTCTTCTGGGTCGGCTGCGCAGGTGCCTACGAGGACCGAGCCAAGAAGACCACCCGCGCCGTGGCCGAGCTGCTCGACACGGCGGGAGTGAGTTTTGCCGTCCTGGGCAACGGCGAGACCTGCACCGGTGACTCGGCTCGCCGTGCGGGCAACGAGGTGCTCTTCCAAACTCTGGCCGCGCAGAACATCGAGACGATGGGCGAATTCGGCGTCACCAAGGTGGTCGTGACCTGTGCGCACTGCTTCAACACGATCAAGAACGAGTACGCCCAACTCGGCGCCAAGTTCGAGGTCGTCCACCACACCCAGTTGCTCAACCGCCTGGTCCGCGACAAGAAGCTGGTGCCTGTCGCCCGCCCGGCCGATGTCCCAGGGATGTCGTCCAGCAAGAACGCGGCCTCCACCGCGGAGACGGTGACCTACCACGATCCGTGCTACCTGGGTCGGCACAACAACGTCTATGCCCCGCCGCGCGAACTCATCGGTGCCCTTCCCGGCGTCGAGCTCAAGGAGATGGAGCGCTCGAAGGAAAAGTCCTTCTGCTGCGGCGCCGGCGGCGCCCGGATGTGGATGGAGGAGAAGCTCGGGACGCGGATCAACATGAACCGCACCGAGGAGGCTCTCGCGACGGGCGCCGAGCGGATCGCCATCGGGTGCCCGTTCTGTCGCGTCATGATCTCCGACGGGCTCACGGCCAAGCAGGCCGAAGGTGTCGGCGCGGAGGTCGAGGTCGTCGATGTCGCGCAGATGCTGCTCGCCGCCGTGAAGCGCAACGTCGCGACGCCCGAGGCCGCCGAGGCACCCCCGGCCGAGGCTCCCGAGTCTCCCGCCGAGCCCGGTATGCCGTCCGCAGCCCCCGCTCCCCTCGCCGCCGGGGCCGCCGCCGTGACCGTCACGGCCGCCGAGGCCGCCGAGGCTGGCGCAGACGACGCCATCGCGGCCGACCCCTGGGACGACCAACCAGCCGCGCCCGCCACCACCCCCACCGAAACCCCCGCACCTGAGGTGGCCGCCACCACCGAGGCAGACCCCTGGGACGACCAACCAGCCGCACAGGCCACCACCCCCACCGAAACCCCCGCACCTGAGGTGGCCACCACCACCGAGGCCGACCCCTGGGACGACCAACCAGCCGCACCCGCCACCAGCGAGGCCGACCCCTGGGACGACCAACCAGCTGCACCCGCCACCAGCGAGGCCGACCCCTGGGACGAGCCGGCAGCTACCCCTGCCGACGCGTCTGCAGTTGCGCCACAGAATGGCGCAAGTTACATGCCTCCCTCTGTGGCGCAACTGCAGACGTCCGAAGACCCCTCCGCCGGGGACGAGCCCTCAGGAACGGCCGAGGCAGCTGGGGGTGCCACGGCAGGCGTCCTGGACAGCCGCGATCCTTGGGACGAGCCTGACACCACCGCGGCGAGCGCGGAGCCTTTCACCGAGGACGCGGTCACCACCGCGACGCCAGAGGACTTGGACGCCGAAGGTGCGGCTCAGGCCAACGCAATCGAGGAGGAGTCCGTCGAGAAGGAATCCGTCGAGGACAACGAGTCCGCCGACGCTGCCGAGGACCCGCAGACAGAGCAGAGCCGGCCGAGCTCACCACCCCCGGCCAACGCCGACGATCTGCTCAACGCGCCTGACCCGTGGGACTGAGCCTGCGGCATACCGAAAGCCACGGCATACCGACAAAGGAGTCCGCATGAGCCTGGCCGACGAGCAGTTCATCGCCCTGACGACCTACCGCCGCACGGGCGCTCCCGTGCCCACGCCCGTCTGGGTGGTCCCCGTCATGCGGCACGGCACGAATGGTCCATTCCGGTCCCGACTTCGAGGCGGTGCACGCGGCCGTCAAGGCGAAGTACGGGTTCGAGTATCAGCTCATGACCAAGCTCATCGGGCCGATGGTGGCGCGTCGAAAGGGCCTGCACTACGGCGACACCGTCGTGCTGATCACGCCCGAGCAGTGAGCCCGATCAGCCCAGCCCCTGCGCCTTGAGCCACTCAGCCGCCACGGCTTTCGGATCCTGCTTGTCGACGTCGGTGGCCTTGAGCAGGTTCGTCAGCTCCTGCGTCGTCAACTTGGCCGACACGGCATCGAGCGCCGCCGTGACCTCACCGGCCCGATCGGCAGCAACGAGAGGCACGACGTTCTGTGAGCCGAAGAGCTTCTTGTCGTCCTCGATCGTCACGAAGCCGTTCACCGCGATGGCGGGATCCGTCGAGAAGATGTTGGCCGCCTGGACCTGACCGTTCTTGAGCGCCTGCACGAGCGCCTGGCCCTTGAGCGGCACGTAGTCCTTGAAGACAACGCCATAGGTCTTCTCCAGCCCGGGGATGCCCTGCGGGCGGGTCTGGAACTCGGGCGGTGCCCCGAGAGTCAGCGTGCCCGCCTTGTCCTTGAGACCCGACAGCGTCGTGACTCCACCGAGCATGGCGGCGGTCTCCTTGGTCACCACGATCGAGTCGTTGTCCTCGGCGGCTGACTTCGCCAGGACGGTGAGGTTCTTGGGCAGGGCTGCCTTGAGTGCGTCATAGACCTCGTTGGGATCGGTCTTGTCGAAGCTCTTGTCGTAGAAGAGCGCGAGGGCGCCGGTGTACTCCGGCACGACCTGCACCGAGCCGTCCTCGAGCGCCTTGAGGTAGATCTCGCGCGACCCGATGTTGGTCTTGGTCGACGCGTCGACACCCTTGGCCTTGAGCGCCCCGGCATAGATCTCGGCGAGCAGCACCGACTCCGAGAAGTCCGCCGAGCCGACAACGACCGCGCCGCCCCCAGCACTCGCCGANCCCNCGGANCCGGTGGACGCCGAGGACGAGGACAACGGATCNGAACCACCGCTGCCACAGGCGGTCAGCGCCAGGAGCGCCACCCCCGCGAGGGCGATGGCCGTGGTCGTGCGCTTCATGCTCGTACCTTTCGTTGACGCCACGCGAGGTCACGCGCTGGTGGTGTGGGCAACATTGCCGTGGCCCATATCCTTCCCCGGAGCGAGGATGATTTCTCGCCGACGGCGGCGCCGACCGCTGACACCGGGCGACACGATGACTCGTTGGACCAGCGCCAGCACCCCGTCGGCGACGAGCGCGAGCAGGCACACGAGGATCGCTCCTCCCGCCGTCTGGGCGTAGTCCGCCTGCGCCAGGCCGTCGATGAGGAACCTCCCCAACCCGCCCAACCCGATGTATGCCGCGATGGTCGCCGTGGCGATCACCTGCAGCACAGCCGAGCGCAGGCCGGACCACAGCAGCGGCAGGGCACAGGGCAATTCGACTCGCGCGAGCACCTGGCGCGGCGTCATCCCGATCCCCTTCGCCGCGTCGCGGGCGGCGGGATCAACGGCTTCCACCCCGGCATACGTGCCCGCGAGGATCGGCGGGATCGCGAGCAGGACGAGGGCGATGACGGACGGTACGACGAAGGCCGCCCGTCCGGGGATGTGCGGCCCGACCCACAGGGCCAGCGCGAAGAGCAGACCCAGGGTCGGCACCGCGCGAGCCGCATTGGTGGCCGACACCACCCAGCGGCCGCGCCCCGTGTGCCCGACCCACAAGCCGAGGGGGATGGCGATCACTGCCGCGATGGCGACGACGAGCAGGCTGTAGCCGACGTGCTGGGCGAGTCGGTTGCCGATGCCGAAGCTCCCGCCCCAGTTCTGCGCGGAGGTCAACCAGGTCCAGATCGTGGGGATCATGCGCGCGTCCAAGGAGTCAGGGCGCGCCCGATGCCGCGAATGATCCAGTCGAAGGCCAGGGCGAGGAGCAGGCAGGCGACGATGCCGGTGATGAGTTCGCCGTTGATGGCCCGGTTGTAGCCGTCCGTCAACAGGTTGCCCAGTTGGGCCACGCCGATGAGCGAGGCGACCGACACGATCGACACATTGGAGACCGCCGCGACGCGCAACCCGGCTGTCAGGACGGGCACGGCGAGCGGAAGGTCAACGGCCAGCAGCCGCCGAAAACCCCTGTAGCCCATGGCTGTTGCGGCCGCCCGGACGTCCTCGGGCACGGCGCCCAGACCGTCGGCCACCGACCGGACGAGAAGAGCGACGGTGTAGACGGTCATCGCCGCAACGACGTTGATCGGGTCGAGGATTCGGGTGCCGAGGATGAGGGGCATGAGAATGAAGAGGGCCAGGCTCGGCACGGTGTAGAGCAGGCCGGACGTCGTCACGAGGATGGGGTATGCCGCGCGCCACCGTCGCGCTGCCCACCCCAGGGGGAGCGCGACGAGGAGGCCGATGACGAGCGGGACCGCAGCGAGCCAGACATGCTGCAGCAGCAGAGTCCAGACATCGCCCCCATGGGTCGACAGCCAGCCCATCAGGCCTGCCCGCCCTCGAGGAGGGTGGCGAGTTCACTGGCCCGCACCGTGCCCACGAACTCGCCGGCGTCGTCGACCAGGACGCCCCGTCTGGCCGGCGAGGACAGTGCTGCGTCGAGCACCTCGCGGGGGGACGCCGTCAGCGAGGCGACCGTACCGCTTCGGTTCAGGTCGGCCGTGTCCACTCCGCCCTGCACTCCTGCCGTGCGCACCCACCCGAGGGGATGTCCCCCCTCGACGACGAGCATCCAGTCGGGCGCGTCCGCCGGGGGCACTTCACCCAACGCCAGGGTGCGCTCGGGGTGGAGGGGAAGGCGCGGCATACCGACGAAGGAGAGGGCGCGGATGCCGCGGTCACGGCCGAGGAAGTCGGCGACGAAGTCATCAGCCGGCGCCGCGAGCAGATCAGCCGGGCGCGCGACCTGCGCGAGGATGCCTCCGACCCGCAGAACAGCCACCTGATTGCCGAGCAGGAGGGCCTCGTCGATGTCGTGGGTGACGAAGACGATCGTCTTGTGGAGTTCGGCCTGCAACCGCAGCAACTCGGACTGAAGTTGCTGTCGCACCACCGGATCGACGGCGCTGAAGGGCTCGTCCATGAGCAGGATCGGTGGGTCCGCGGCGAGCGCCCGGGCGACGCCGACGCGTTGCTGCTGACCACCGGAGAGCTGGGACGGATACCGGTCGGCCAGGTCCGCGCTCAGACCCACTCGCTCCATCCAGTCCTGGGCTGCCGCGCGCGCCTTCGCACGGTCCCAGCCGAGCAGCCGGGGCACGGTCGCGACGTTGTCGAGGACCGTGCGGTGAGGGAAGAGCCCGGCATGCTGGATGACATAGCCGATGCCGCGGCGCAGGGTCGCGGCATCCAGGTCCGCGACACCCTTGCCGTCGATGGAGATCAGGCCGCGTGTGGGCTCGATCATCCGATTGATCATCCGCAGCGAGGTCGTCTTGCCGCACCCAGACGGTCCGACGAGCGCGGTGATCTGACCGGTGGGGATGGTCAGGGACAGGCCGTTGACCGCGACCGTGCCCCCTGGGTACTCCTTGGTGACGTCGTCGAATCGGATCATCGCTCCCCTTGGGTCGATCGGGTCCGGCCCAACCTACCCGTCAGCAGGGGCAGCGGTGTGGGCCGGACTCACTCGGCATACATCTGCAGTTCGCGGGCGAAACGGTCGCTGAGCCGCAGCGTCTCCCCGAGATCCATGTGGCGATAGATGATCATCCCGTCGGAGAGCAGGGTGGCCCGCCAGTCGCGGCGTTGCGCACCGATCGGCAGGAGGTCGACGACGCAGACGTGCTCGCCCTCCTCACGCAGGAGCCGCTCCAGACCCTCGACGTGCGTGATCCGGCCGCGACCTTCGGCCCGCTTGAACATGCTGGCGCAGTTGAACTTGTGTGTCAGCGGCGGCGCCGTTCCGGCCGTCACGGCTTGCGCCCAGGTCGCGAAGAGATCGCCATCGGTGGCGTAGTTCATGACGTCGACGGTGCGCGCACCCGGCGGGCGGGCACCGATCTCACCGAAGACGACCTCGCCGTCGGACTTGCGATACCACTCCATGTGAGTGAAGCCGTGGGTGAAGTCCAGTGCCTCGATGACGGCTCGGCCCATCGCGATGCCGTCGGCCAGGCGTGGATCGGACAGGTCCGAGAGGACAAGTGTCACCGGGCTGATCCACTCGTGGCTGCGCTGTTGCAGCGGGCGCGGGATGTACCAACTCACGTTCTCGAAGAGGATGTTTCCGTTGCCGCACACCGTGTCGTAGGTGAACTCCTCACCGTCGATGAACTCCTCGACGCTCATCTGCCCGACGTGGCCGATCATCGTCTGGACGGTTGCGAGTTCCTCCGCGTTGTCGACGCGATAGGTGTCGGCGGAGCCGGCACCGGCGATCGGCTTGATGATGAGCGGATAGCCGATCTGCTCCGCCGCTTCCCAGATCTCGGCCGCGTTGCCCGCCGATGCGTGCCGTGGCGTCCGGATCCCGGCCCGGTCGAGCACGAGTTTCATCTGCTCCTTGTCGCGGAACCAATTCGCCTGCTCGACACTCATTCCGGCGATGCCCAGGTGCTCACGGATGCGCGCCGCGAGCACGACGTAGGGCTCCCACAGACACTCGACCTGGTCGATCCGGGCATGCTCGGCGAGCCCGGACAGCGCCCGCAGCACGGCGCCCTCATCGGCGAGGGCGACATGCTCGTAGTGCGCCAGATTCTCGCGGGCCTCGGGTGGCAAGGCCTCGAGGGGTTGGTCGCCGACGCCGATGACCTGGGCACCGGTCTGCGCCAGGGCGCGCGTGAAATAGGCCTGCTCGAGCGGGAAGCCGGGCGAGACCATGACGATGTTCACGGCATACCTCCAGGGGTCAGTCGGATTCGACGAACTCGACGCGGGCGAGGCTGACGAGGCGCTCGAGCGCCTCGCGGACGACATCGGTGTCCTCGTGGCGAACGGTCACGAACCCCTCACCCTCGTAGGAGGTCGCGGCGGGCTGCCCCGGCTGCGGGAGCTGCGCGCGAACGACGAGGTGACCCAGCTCGCGTTGGAGTTGGTCGATCCCGTGGACGGCGCGGACCCTTCCGCGCCCCAGGCCACGCAGGTATGCCGTGCCGCAGGCGTAGACCCGGTCGGGGCGGTCGAACCGGTCCGTCACCACGAGCCGGGCCCACAGGTCGTAGAAGTCGATGTCGTGAGCGAAACCGATCATCGGGCTGATCTGGGCCCCGGGTGGGCGCGCGCCGATCTCCGAGATGGCGACCGTGCCGTCGGGCCGCGCGAACCACTCCATGTGGCTGAAGGCGTCGGTCACCCCNAGGGCGTCGATCGCCTGCGGGCCGACGCGGAGGATCTCGGCATATTCCGGACCACCGATGTCGGCGGGCAGGACGACCGTCCACTGCATCCACGGGTTGCGCACGACCTCGAGCGGCGGCGGCACGTAGTCGCTGATCGAGGACCACAGGGTGCGACCGTGCAGCGTCGCGGAGTCAAAGGAGTGCTCCCGACCGGTGAGGAACTCCTCGAGCAGCCACGCCTCCCCCGGGTCGGCGGTCGCCATGGCGAGCCAGCCGTCGAAGTCGGCCGGCGTGTCGAGACGGAAGGTGGCCTTGGCGCCGGCGCCGTCCGGAGGCTTGGCGACGATCGGAAAACCGACGAGGTCCCGGAAGGCGGTCGCCTCCCCCACGCGGTGCACGAGTTGGTGTCTGGCACAGGGCAATCCGGCCCGGCGCAGGACGTCCTTCATGCGCGCCTTGTCGCGGACGTTGAGCGCCACGGCTTCGCCCATCCCGGGGATGCCGAGGCCATCGCGGACCTGACCGAGGGGGACCTGCAACTGCTCCAGGATCGCCACCAGACGCTCGACCTCGCCGATCTGCCCGGCCAGGCCGCGCACGCCGTCGGCGATCTGCTGGGGGTCGAGCCCGTCCTGCACCTGGTAATGACCGGCGACCGCGTGCCGGATCTCGGCGGGGACCTGGTCGAGGGAGGCCGTCGTGACCAACCCGAGGCGGACACCGGGCAGGCGCGCAGCGGCGAGCAGGAAACTGTTCGTCGTGTCCGCGAGGAACGGCGCGACAAAGGCGGCGCTGACCATGCCCGCACCCTAGCCCTGCGACCCGGCCCCGGTCGCCCCCACAATGGGAGCGTGAGTGAGCCCGCGGCATACCTCAGGCGCAGTGAGCGCTCGGGGCGCCTGACCCTCTTCGCCCTCACCCTCGGATCCGGCATCGCGATCCTCGACGGCTCGGTGGTCAACGTCGCGCTGCGGACGATCGGCGCGGACCTCGGGGCGTCCTTGGAGCAGTTGCAGTGGGTAGTCAACGGCTACATGCTCGCCCTCGCCGGCCTCGTTCTGGTGGGCGGTTCGCTGTCAGATCGGTTGGGACGCAGGCGAATCTACGTCGTCGGGGTCGCATGGTTCCTCATCGGATCGCTGCTCTGCGCCGTCGCACAGACGCCGGGTCAGCTCATCGGGACGCGCGTGCTCCAGGGCATCGGCGCCGCCCTGCTCACCCCCGGCGCGCTCGCGATCATCCAGGCGAGTTTCGCGCCCGGCGATCGCGCGCCCGCGATCGGGACGTGGGCCGGCATGTCCGGGATCGCTGCGGCTCTCGGTCCCTTCGTGGGTGGATGGCTGGTCGACCATGCCTCGTGGCGGTGGATCTTCGGGATCAACGTGCCGCTCTGCCTGGTCGTGCTCGCGCTCGTCGTCTGGGTGACGCCGGAGAGCCGCTCGCCGCGCACGGGGCGCTTCGACATCGTCGGCGCGTTCCTGACGGTGGTGGCCCTCGCGGGACTCACCTTCGCGCTCACCTCGCCGGCCGCGGGCCCGATCTCGTATGCCGCGGGGCTGGTCGCCGTCGTGGCCGCGGTCGTGTTCATGTGGGTCGAGCGCCGGGCGGTCGCGCCGCTGGTGCCGTTGTCGCTCTTCGGATCTCGCGTGTTCTCGGCCGCCAACGCGATGACCTTCGTGGTCTACGGCGCGCTCGGGGTGGTCTTCTTCGTGCTCGTGCTCCAGTTGCAGGTCAGTGCCGGATGGTCGGCGCTCGCGGCCGGCCTGAGCGGCCTGCCGGTGACGGTGGCCCTGATGCTGCTGTCGTCTCGGGCGGCGGCCCTGTCGGCGCGCATCGGGCCGCGTATCCCGATGTCGCTGGGGCCCATCGTGTGCGCAGCAGGGTGCCTGCTGTTGGTGCCCGTGGGTGCCGGTGCGGGCTGGCTCACCGTGCTGCCGGGCATGGTGGTCTTCGCCCTCGGCTTCGCCCTGCTCGTCTCGCCCCTCACCGCGACCGTGCTGGCCGCCGCGCCCGACTCGCACTCCGGGGTCGCCAGCGGCATCAACAATGCGGTGGCACGGGCCGGCTCTCTGCTCGCCGTGGCAGCCCTGCCGGCGCTCGTCGGGCTGAGTGGGAGCGACTACGAGCAGGCCGGGCCGATGACCTCGGGATACCGCCTGGCGATGCTCATCTGCGCCGGCCTGCTGGCCCTCGGCGGGATCATCAGTTGGGTCGGTCTGCGGAGTTCGCGTCCCTGATCGCGGCCGCCGCGAATCGCGCCACGGCCCGGTGCCAGCGTCCCGGCCGCAGGAGCATGGCGTGCAGGTCGCGCACCAGCCGGAGGTCGACGTGGGCTCCGCGGGCGGTGAGCTCGGCGGCATACCGCTGGGTCTGACGGGGATCGGTGATCCGGTCCTTGCGACTGTGGACGAGCAGGAAGCGTTCGCCCGGGTGGCCGACCACGGGGTCGTCGGTCTCGATCCAGGGACCGAGCGCAGCGACGGCGACGACGTCGGGCTCGTCGGCGAGGTGGAGCACGACCCGGCCGCCGAGGGAGTGCCCGACGAGGACGATCGGCACCCCGGGATGGGCATCGCGGATGACGTCGAGCGCCCAGCGCGCGTCGGCCAGGGGCGCCTGGCCGTCACCGTTCCAGCCGAGGAAGCGGTTCTTGAGTCGGACGACGGAGGCATCACCGCCGGTCGCGAGGATGAGATCGGGCGCGAAGAAGGCCATCCGCAGCACCGGACTCATCGTCCACCGCATTCGCAAGGATCCGCGCGCGGCGCCCCCGTGGACGATCAGGACGGCCCCGGTGGCGCGGTCGGCCCTGTGGCCCTTGAGTTCCGGCCTGGCGATCGGGACCACGCGCTCAGACGTCGCTACGGTGGAAGTTCTGGAAACTGCGACTCGCCGTCGGGCCGCGCTGGCCCTGATAGTGGGAGCCGTATGCCGCTGAGCCATAGGGGTTTTCGGCAGGGCTCGACAGGCGAATGAAGCAGAGCTGACCGATCTTCATGCCTGGCCACAGCATGATCGGGAGGGTCGCGACGTTCGAGAGCTCGAGCGTCACGTGGCCGCTGAAGCCCGGGTCGACGAAGCCGGCGGTCGCGTGGGTCAGCAGGCCGAGGCGACCGAGCGAGGACTTGCCCTCGACGCGGGCGGCAAGATCATCCGGGAGCGTGACCGTTTCGAGTGTGGAACCCAGGACGAACTCACCGGGGTGCAGGACGAAGCCCTCGGCCGCATCCACCTCGACGAGCCGGGTCAGTTCGGGCTGGTCCTGCGCGGGGTCAATGACGGGGTACTTGTGGTTGTCGAAGAGCCGGAAGAACTTGTCGAGCCGCACGTCCACGCTGCTCGGCTGGACCATCGCCGGGTCCCAGGGGTCGAGGACGACGCGGTTTGCGGCGATTTCGGCGCGGATGTCACGGTCGGAGAGGAGCACGCCGTCAGGCTAGTCGGTGAGGCTGCGTTGCGGCNGAGACGCTGGGTTAGACTTCCGATCGCTGGCTTGCGGGCCAGCATGCCGGTGTAGCTCAATGGTAGAGCGCCAGCTTCCCAAGCTGGACACGCGGGTTCGATTCCCGTCACCGGCTCCACACAATCTCCGCAGGTCAGAGCATGTTCGACTGCCTGATTGAAGGCCGCGATCCAGTCGCTCACTAGGGTCCGAGCGACTATCGAGCCACTCGGACGTTCTGACTTCTTGTTCATGACTCCCCCATCTCTTGTTTGATCAGTGCATCAAGGCGGTCAGCCAGGTGTCGGGATCGGGCGTCCGTGGCGTGCTGATAGATCATGGCCGCGCGCACCGTGGAGTGACCCATCCGCTGCATCAACTCACGGGTGGATGCCCCGGTCTGGGCCGCAAGGTGGTTGCCGGTATGCCGCAGGTCGTGGAAGTGGAAACCGACGGGCAGACCTGCAAGGTCCAAGGCTGAGCGCCACTTCGACACCACTCGCCAGTTGCCGCGTCGCGGCGTGCCCCAGCGTTCGCCCAGAAAGACCGATGACTCAGGCGATGCCTTCACAACCTCCTGCAGGTGCCGACTGAGCTCGTCGACGAGGACCCCTGGGATCGCGACGATCCTGGACCGTTCGTTCTTCGGCAGGGCCACGTCGATAGAGCCGCCTCTTTCGATTACCGCTCGCCGAATGTGGAGCAAACCGTTGTCGAGGTCGACATCGCGCCGTTGCAGCCCAACCAATTCGCCCCAACGCAAATTGGCCAACGCTGCTGTCAGCACAAAGACTCGATAGCTGGGGGCAACGGCCGCCGCCAAGCGGAAGACTTCCTCGACGGTGGCCACCGGACGCTCTGCCGGCCGCTCTCGATCCGCGCCCTTGATCCGGCACGGATTGGGGTCTGCTGCACGGATAGGTGACAACTGACTTGGCTTGCCCGATGGGCAGGCTTGAGAGGATGTCGCTGTGCCCAAGCCCTACCCCCGCGAGTTCCGGGACGACGTTGTTCGTGTCGCCAGGAACCGGGACCCGAAGACCCCGCTCGACCAGATCGCGAAGGACTTCGGGATCCACCAGACCACGCTGAACTCGTGGAGGCGCCGCGCCGATGTCGAGGACGGCGTGAAGCCTGGGATGACCGAGGACCAGAACGCCGAACTGCGTGAGCTCAAGCGCCGCAACCGGCTGCTCGAGCAAGAAGTCGAAGTCCTCCGCAGGGCGGCCGCCTATCTGTCGCAGGCGAACCTTCCGGGAAATGATGTACCCGCTCGTCCGCGAGCTCGCCGAGGACGGGATCCCCGTCTCGGTGACGTGCCGGGTGCTCAAGATCGCTCGCCAGCCCTACTACCGCTGGCTCGCTCAGCCGGTCACGGACGCCGAGTTGGTCGAGGCCTACCGCGCCAACGCGCTGTTCGACGCGCACAAGGACGACCCGGAGTTCGGGTATCGGTTCCTCGTCGACGAGGCACGCGATGCTGGCGAAGTGATGGCTGAGCGGACCGCGTGGCGGATCTGCTCGCAGCTGGGCTGGTGGTCAGTGTTCGGCAAGCCCAAACGGGGCAAGGCGAAGAAGCCCGGCCCGCCGGTCCACGACGACCTGTGCGCCGTGGTCGACAGGCACGGCGTGATCCGCCACATCTTCGAAGCCGACGGCCCGAACGAGTTGTGGATCGGCGACATCACGGAGCATTGGACGACGGAAGGCAAGCTCTACATGTGCGCGTTCAAGGACGTCTACTCCAACCGGATCGCGGGCTACTCGATCGACTCGAGGATGAAGTCCCGGCTGGCGGTCGCGGCGCTCAACAACGCCGTCGCCAGGCGCGGTGACGTCGCCGGCTGCGTGGTCCACACGGACAGAGGATCGCAAGGCGGATTCAACTGGTCGTCGCAACACCTCGACAGTGGAGGTGTCCCGGGATGGCGACAGGCAACTGGAGCAGGAAGACGAGCGAAGCGCCTGAGGAGCTGCGGCGGCAGTGGCGTGCTGATCGGGCGTTGCGGCCGGCGATGCGCTCACCCGGGCGACCGGATCCCTCACGCGCGGTGCAGCGTCAGTTCTGGCGGCTGATCGCCACGGGCCTCTCCACCGCGGAGGCGGCCATCGAGGTGGGGGTGTCGGTCCCGGTCGGGTCTCGCTGGTTTCGCCACGCTGGCGGGATGCCGCCGATCAGCCTGGCCGAGCCTTCTGGCCGCTACCTGTCGTTCGAGGAACGTGAGGAGATCGCGCTGCTGAAAGCCCAAGGCAAGGGCGTGCGTGAGATCGCTCGCGAGATCGGCCGTGACCCGGGGACGGTGTCGCGCGAGCTGCGGCGCAACGCGGCGACCCGGGGTGGCAAGCCGGTGTATCGGGCTGTGGTGGCGCAGTGGAAGGCGCAGCAGGCCGCGAAGCGCCCGAAGACGGCGAAGCTGGTCACCAACAAGCGGTTACGGGAGTACGTCGCTGACCGGCTCGCTGGCGAGGTCCGGCGCCTCGACGGCATGATCGTGTCGGGTCCGACACCGCCGCCGTGGAAGGGGCTGAACAAGCCCCACCGGGCGGACCGGCGATGGTCGACGGCGTGGAGCAGGGTCACGTGACCGCCGATGTCGTCCTGAGTGAGCGTCCCGCTGAGGCTGAGGACCGGGCCGTTCCGGGACATTGGGAGGGCGACCTGATCATCGGGACAGGCCGCTCCGCGATCGGCACTCTCGTCGAGCGCTCCAGCCGTGCCACGCTCCTGGTGCACCTGCCGCGGATGGAGGGCTGGGGCGAGCAGCCGCACGTGAAGAACGGGCCAACCCTCGGCGGGTACGGGGCGGTCGCGATGAACGCGGCGCTCACGGCCTCGATGACGAAACTGCCTGAGCAGCTCCGCAAGACACTGACCTGGGACCGCGGCAAGGAACTATCGGGTCACGCTCTGTTCGCGCTCGAGACCGGAACGAAGGTGTTCTTCGCCGACCCGCACTCACCCTGGCAGCGGCCAACCAACGAGAACACCAACGGGCTCCTGCGACAGTACTTCCCCAAGGGAACGGACCCGTCGCGCTGGACCGCCGAGGACCTCGAAGCCGTCGCTCACGCCCTAAACAACCGGCCCCGCAAGATCCCCGGATGGAAGACGCCCGCGGAGGTCTTCGACGAGCAACTACGATCCCTTCAACAACCCGGTGTTGCAACGACCCCTTGAACTCGCCCAATCTCGTTCCAGGAAATTCGTCCTTGCACTCAACCGTCACGGCATGGTCGGATCGATGGGCCGCGTCGGTGCCGCGGGTGACAACGCCGCCATGGAGAGCTTCTTCGCCCTACTCCAGAAGAACGTCCTCAACCGCCGTGCCTGGGCCACTCGCGAAGAGCTCCGGATCGCCATCGTCACCTGGACCGAGAGGACCTACCACCGCCGCCGCAGACAAGACGGCCTCGGCCGATTCACCCCCGTCGAATACGAAGCAATCATGACCACGCCAGCCACTCAGGCTGCGTGACCCACCTGTCACCCGATCGTGCAGCAGTCCCAAGTGGCAGAAGCAGGCACACGGCCTTTCTGATCAAGATGGGGGCAGGTAGCGTCGCCGCAACGGTGCCGACGTACGAGATTGGGACGATGACATGCCCGCTATTCACGGCAAGGGACTCAGCGACAAGAAGGCCGCAAAGGCCTCAGCAACGGTGACACCCGCACTTGAGTCAGGGGAGTCCATCCGCCTCATAGTGAGCGCTCTCGGGTACACCTCCAGATTCGACGGGGTAGTCGTGACAGACCGACGCATCTTCGCCGTCAACTGCAGCAGAAGAACCGTACGGACCGAGATACGACTTGACGAAGTCACGGCTTTCAGCGGCATCGATTTGCCCTTCACGGTCAAACTTGTATATAGCGTCGGAACTGCCAAGAACATACTCAGGTTGATGTATCCGGAAGACCTTCAAATTCTGCTCAAGGTCATCGACGTGGTCCGATCAGAGAAGTCGAACGAGAGCCTGAGTGATTCAGTAGAGACGACGCAGAAGCTAGCCGAGCTAATGCGTGCACGCGCCATGGACCTGGCCCTGACTGCGCGAGCGCACCGACCAGTTGAACCCGCTCCACTCCAAATCAATTCGTGGCCTCTTGCCGAGCAGAACGCGGCGAATTGGATGCGCTACCTCGGGTTCCCAGACGCTCGAATCACGACCGGAGGATCTGACGGCGGTGTCGACGTGACCGCAAGCGGGGCGATTGCGCAAGTCAAGTTTGAAGCGTCGCAGGTTGGCCGCCCAGCACTGCAGAGACTGGTCGGCGCTCGGGGCCTACGTCATGAGACACAGCTGCTGTTCTTCTCCGGTGCCGGCTACAGCCAACAGGCCCGCACGTACGCCGATGAGGTGGAGATGGCGCTGTTTGTCTACAACCTCGATGGACGGGTCACGGCTCGCAGTTCCATGGCCCGCCAGTTGCTGCGCGCCGTAGAGCCTCCGCATGAGCGGCGCTCATAACGAAATCCGTGTGGAGCGGAACCTCGCTGAGGAACGTGGGTCAAAATCGGCCCCAAACGTCGCTACTGAACTCGCCCAACGATTGCCAACTCCCCGGCCCAGTATGTATTCACCAGAACGTTGTTCACGATTTGAACATACGAACCAGTTCTAGGTGCATGCAGCATCCCGCCTTGACCATCTGCGATTCCAACATGGTGAAAGACGCCTGGCGGATCGGATGGGCTGTGGAAGAACAGGAGATCTCCAGCCTGAATCTCATCCCGTGGCACGGCGGTGAGAGCGTGGCCCTGATCGTTTGCGCCGCGCGGGATGAGACGCCCAGTGGCTTGGTAAACGGCATATCGGGTCAGGCCAGAACAATCGAAACCGACGGTGTTGGCGCCTCTCCCAATTCCTAGGCTCGGACCCGTCAGGCTACCGCCGCCCCATGAGTAGGGAGTGCCCAACCACCTCATCGTGTCGACGGCGCTCGAAGGTTGAGCAGTTTCGGCGGTCGAAGAGTGAGCGGTTTCAGTCTAGGGATTCTTGCTCGGCCTTGATGCTGGGCAAGGTGTCGATGCCTCGGTCGCGGAGCCGGTAGGAGGCACCTTTGAGGGCGATGACGTCGGCGTGGTGGACGATGCGGTCGATCATCGCGGCGGCTACGACCTGGTCGCCTAAGACGCCGGCCCATGAGCTGAACGGCAGGTTCGAGGTCAGGATCAGGGAGGCGTGCTCGTAGCGGGAGGAGACGAGTTTGAAGAACAGGTTGGCCGCGTCCTGCTCGAAGGGCAGGTAGCCGACCTCGTCGACGATGATCAGCCCGTAGCGGCGTAGCCGGGTCAGCTCGGTCGCCAGACGGCCGCGGTCGTGGGCCTGAACCGCCCGAGGTTCCTTGCCGCATCTTTCTGAGTTGGAAGGATGCACGTCATGCCGAAGAAGATCGATCCGAAGGTGAAGGAACGCTGCGTGCGGATGGTCCTTGACCACCTGTCGGAGTATCCGACGCTGACCGCGGCCGCGGAGGTGGTGGCCAAACGTGAAGGGGTTGGGAAGGAGAGCGTTCGCCGCTGGGTGATCCAGGCCCAAGTCGACCGCGGACAACGCCAGGGCGCGACCAGTGAGGAGATGGCCGAGATCAAGGACCTCAAGGCCAAGGTCCGACGCCTCGAGGAAGACAACGAGATCCTGCGCCGAGCATCCATTTTCTTCGCGGGGGAACTCGACCCCCGCAGCCGGTGATCGTCGCGTTCGTGGACGAGATGCGCACCGAGGGCTACGCGGTCGAGTCGGTCTGTCGGGTGCTGCGTGAGCAGGGCTGCCAGGTCGCCGCGCGGACCTACCGGCATTGGGCACAGCCTGACCGGACAATCGCGGCTCGCACCGTGAGCGACGCGGCGGTGGAAGGCGCGGTGCGCCGACTGGCCTGGACGGTGGACGAGCACGGGTGTCGTCGCTTGACGCCTGAGGGTCTGTACGGGCGGCGGAAGATGACGGTCCTGGTGCGCGCAGCATCCCGACCGCGTCGCCGGGATCGGTGGACCGGGCGATGAAATCCCCTGGCTTGCAGGGCATCACGCGGTCCAAAGGGATCCGCACCACGATCCCGGCCAAAGACGGTCAACGAGCAGGGGACCTGCTCAACCGCGACTTCACCGCGGCCGCTCCGAACCGGACCTGGGTCATGGACTTCACCTACTGCCGCACGTGGGCGGGGTGGACCTATGTCGCGTTCATCGTCGACGTGTTCGCCCAAAAGATCCTCGCTTGGCATGCCGCGACGGTCCGAGACGCCGACCTGGTCCTGACCCCGTTGAAGATGGCGATCTGGCAGCGCGACCGTGAAGGACACCCGATCGAGCCCGGCGAGCTGGTTGGTCACTCCGGCGCGGGCCGGCAGTACAAAGCGATTCGCTTCACCGAGCACCTCGAACTCGAGGGCGGACGGCCTTCGATCGGATCGGTCAGCGACGCGTTCGATAACGCCTTGATGGAGTGCATGATCGGGCTGTACAAGACCGAGTGCATCCGAACCACCGTCTTCCACACCGGCCCCTACCGGACCACGGCCGATGTCGAATACGCCACCGCCGGATGGATCGACTGGTACAACAACCGGCGCCTGCACAGTAGCCTCGGCTACGTCAGCCTGAACGAGTACGAGACAGCCCACTACGCGGCCCTCACCCGAGAGCCGCAACCCGTATGAGAGCGGCACGAAACCTCGGGCGGTTCACCTCGCTCAGTGGGGTGGTTCCCGAAAGTCCATGACCTGCGGCGACCTCGCGACCAATCTCACCGCTGGCACAGGCGGCGATGCCGGCCAAGCACCGCGGCATCGCAACCAATCGTGGCCGTCGGGCTCGCGTCACACCGCCCAGATTGACGCAGACCTTGGGGCCGAACAGGAGTGGCCCACTGAAAAGGCGGGAATGCCCGCTTTGGGCGTGCAACCCACTGCTGCCGGGACGGCCGCCTAGACTACCTACGCGGATGGGGGGTCGGCCTTGACCACGAGAATCACGGGAACAGAACTCGACCAATGGTCCAAGCGTCGCCAGGCTCAAGGCGAGCTCCCGGCCGTCGTGCGCGAGCTCATCATGGCCACTGTCTCGCCGGTGAATATCAACTTTCCCGCGGACGAGGCGGTTGCGCGCCCCGGACTCGACGGTGTCCTCACCGTCGTCGGCGATGCTGGCCCGTTCATCCCGAGCGGCAACTCGGTCTGGGAAGCAAGCACCAACGGAGACCCGAAGACCAAGGCGACCAGCGACTACAAGAAGCGGACCCAGGACACCTCACCCGAGGACCGCGGCAACAGCACTTTCGTTTTCGTCACGAGCCGCTCCTGGCCCGGATGGGAAGCCTGGCTCAAGGAGACCCAGGCGCTCGCAGACGGATGGAAGGACATCCGCGTCTTCGAGGCAGAGACGGTGGCGCTCTGGCTCAACACCTGCCCCGGCGTCGAGGCCTGGCTCGCCGGCCACCTGAACCACCCCTACGGTGTCGTCGGCCTACAGCGGTGGTTCGATGGGTGGTCCACCTTCACTGAACCTGCGACGCCAGCTGCGCTGCTCGTTGCCGGACGGCGCACAGACGTCATCCACCTGCTGAACGCTCTCGACGGACCACCTCGAGTCCACGAACTCTCAGGAGGAAGCACCCAGGAGGTCGTTGCATTCGTAGCCGCGGCGCTGACCCTTGGTCCAGGCCCTGACCCGCAAGCGCCGAAGACGTCCGACCCGCCCGTCCGCCTTCCGTACGCCGACGAAGCAGACAGCATCATCGACACCGACCCAGTGGTCCTGGCCCGCCCTCGAAGCGACGCTGAACTCGAGGCGCTTCTCGCTCGAGCGGTCGTCGTGAAGTCCCAAGCCGATTGGGACCGCTGGGCCAACCACGACCACCCGCAACTTCTGATTCCGACGTTTTACCCCGACAACATCGACGCCGCGACCGCAGCCGGCCACCACGTCATCCTTCCCCGCACAGCTCAGGACACGAACGACATCGGACGGCTCACCCCGATGTCGGTCGACGCAGCCCGGGCCGCTTGGGGCGACGCCGGCGTGGACTTCAAGTTCAGCGACGAATACGCCCGTGCATCACGGCGCAACCTGCTCTCGCTGCGCCGTCGCATCGCGCGCCACCGTCGCCACCGCACCCCCGAGTGGGCCACGGGACCTTCCGCACCCCTCCTCGCCGCGGCGCTCCTCGCGGGCGGATGGAACACAAACGCGGAGGGCGACGTTGAAGTCATCCTCGCCCTCACCGAACGGGCAACACTTCGCAGCCTCAACCGAGATCTCGCGCCATTGACCCGCGGCGACGACCCGGCACTCGTTGAAATCGACAAAGTCTGGAAGTTCGTCGAGCCGCTCGACGCATGGGAGGCACTCGCCGGCAACCTCGCAGCTGAAGACCTCGAACTCTTCATGGAGCAGGTTACCCCCGTGCTTACCGAGATCGACCCGGCCCGAGACCTGACCAACACCGAGCGTCTCACGGCATCTCTCCGCAACGCCCCGCAGCGACTGCGTCATTCGCGAACCCTCCGAGAGGGGTTGGCGACCACCTTGGCCCTTCTCGGGGCCACGGTCGAAGACATCCGCATCGCGGGCGACCTCACCGGCGCCAACGTCGCCAACATCGTCGTACGCGACCTGCTCGCGGACGCCGACGCTGACCGATGGCTCACCCTGAGCGGGCTGCTTCCGCGGCTCGCCGAAGCGTCGCCCGACATGTTCCTCGACGCTGTCGAGCGGTCGCTTCGACAGCCCAACCCGCCGGTCATGGCTTTGTTCGGTGAGCGCGATGACGGGTTCGGGATGCAGCGGAGCGACCACTCGCCGCTGCTCTGGGCACTCGAAACGCTCGCGTTCTCGGAGAGGCACCTCTCTCGTGTGGCGGTCGTACTTGCCAAGCTGACCGAGCTCGACCCGGGCGGGCGCCTGGCCAACCGCCCGCTTGACTCACTTATGTCCATGCTTCACCTCGCGCTTCCGCAAGGAGCCATCAACGGGGCCAACCGGATCGCCATCGTTGACGCCGTGCGGCGCGCCTCCCCGGCTCTCGCCCCGCGCGTTCTGGCCAAGCTCATCACCGGAGTCAATCGCGGCATGGTCATCCGGACGGGACCCCGATACCGGGCATGGCCGACGCCTCGGACGCGGTCGACCAACGTCGAACTGGTCGACGCGGTCAACGAGCTGACAGAGCGTCTGCTCGAAGACACTATTGCTGTCGGTCATTCCGATTCGTGGAGCCAGGTGGCCGGCATCATCGGTCACATAACTCCTTCGGGCCAGACAAAGGCAATCGATTCGCTGGTCAGCAACTGGAACTCCATCGACCCTGACAAGCAAGCGGAGCTGACCAAGGGCCTCTCCGAAATCGCAGAGCGCCACCGCAGGCATCCCGATGCTCACTGGTCGATGCCCTCGGGCGCGCTGGAAGCTCTCGACGCGTTTCTCGCGGAGCATGGCACCGTCGTCGAGCAGGCGAGCGACCTGTTCGGCTGGTGGCCGCGAAGCCTGGACATGAGCACCCCCGAGGGTCGCGAGCAGGTCCAACGGCGCCGGATCGAAGCGATGGCCGCCCTCGCCGAAGGGGGTATCGCACCGGTTCTCAACCTCGTGGGCGCATCGGCGGCTCCGTACAGCGTCGGATACGCGCTCGGGCAAGCGACTGCAGCGCTCGATGAAGCCGCCCTCGACTTGCTTGGCGGCGACGATGTCAACGTGCGCCAGTTCGTCGCCGGGCTCATCGGCGCACGAGTACAAGAGGAAGGGTGGCTCACCAAGGCTCTGGCCGAGCGGGCTGAGCAGGCGGCAGCAATCCTGGTGGAGCTCGAAGCGAACGACGGGCATCTTGACCTCGTTGGCGGCTTCAGTGAGGACCAGCGAGAGCAGTACTGGGCGACGGTCGATTCCCATCGAGCGACGGACGAGGCAACCGACAGGTTCGTCGTTGGGCTCCTGGCGGCCGGTCGGGCCTTCAGCGCAATCGACGCGGTCGGATCCATCCGTGAGGGCAAGGCTCCAACTGCCACCATCGTTGCCGTTCTTCAGGCGGTCCTTTCAGATTCCAACATCGAGAACGTGCAGGTTCTCCGGTCTCCGCAGCACACCGTCGGGGCACTCCTGGACCAGCTCGAAGACGACGGCCTCCCGAACTACCAGCTGGCCGACCTCGAGTGGCTCTACCTCCCCCTTCTCAACGAGGAACGTTCTCCGCGTGCCCTTCACCAGCGCCTCGCCGATGACCCCGCATTCTTCGCGGAGGTAGCCAGCCACATGTACACGCCGGACCCACCAGAGAGTGACCAGGAGGTTCCCGAGGACGAGTACCAGTTCATCGGCGCCTGTTGGGACCTCATCAGGGGTTGGAGCTCGCCGCTCCCGGGAGCAACTGCCGGCATCGAGCCGGACTCGGAGACGATGCAGGCCTGGGTGAGCCAAGCCCGTCAAGAGTTGGCTCAACGGAACCGGGCCGGAATCGCGTCCGGTGCCATCGGTGCTGCTCTCGGCGGACGTACGACCGACGCAGGCGACATATGGCCCTGCCGCGCAGTTCGCGAGGTCCTCGAGCACGAGCAGGACGACGATCTCGAGGACGAGCTCGCGATTACTCGGGTGAACGGTCGAGGCGTGAGCACCCGCGGCTCCTACGACGGGGGACGTAAGGAGCGGAAACTGGCTGACAAGTACAGAGCAGCAGCCGCAGATCTGCGTGACGAGTGGCCACGGACCGGGAAGGTCCTCGACCGAATCGTCGCGATCTACGAGTCACACGCACGCCGCGAGGACAACACGGCAGAACGCCGCGTCCAGGAGTAGCCGCCGTCACGGCGCCTAGCGTCGCGTGTACTTGCGAGGAAGAGCCGTCGGTTGCAACGTCAGCCACCGGTACGGGACACCACCGACAGATCCGGGCAGCGTCCTGCGCCGCGATCTCCATGGTCGACACCTACCTACGGATGCCCTCCGAGTTCCGCCGGATCATGGACAGCCACAAGCGGGAATCCGCCGTCTCGGGTACCTCTTGTCGCACGAGGAGCTGAATCGGTTGCGGACGGGCGCCGACCCTGCCTATCGGACCCCGAAGACCTGACCAACCGGAGGGATGCCTTGGACCAGAAACTGAGCCTGCCCTGCGGCTCAGTCGCCCGGTGCCTCGCCGGCCCCGAACGCCACGGCGTCGTCTCGCATGCCCTTCAGGACCTCGAAGTTGCGCAGCACGATGTCAGGGTCGTGTGTGTGGGTCATCTGCAGCCGGGACATCTGCTCGAGCACCTCCTCGTCGGTCAGGTGATCCAGCCAGGCCGCGATCTGTTCGGCGCTCGGGGAGCCTTCCATCCGGCCCAGCGTGTCGACCATGTCAATCCGTGCCGATGCCGCGCCCAGGCGCTGTTTGTACCGGTCACCTGCTGACGTGGTCGACCCGGCGGAGATGGCGCGGCGCTCGTCGACGTGCCCAACTGCGATCTCGTAGCGCGTCGGCAGCTCGGGCTTGGGTGGCTCCATGCCGGTGATGAGGCGCGGCACCGCCTGGGTGCGGACCCAATGCGAGATCTCCTCCAGTTCCTGCATGACCACCGGCCACTGGTGCGTGCCGGGCCGGTTGATGCCGATCGTCGGAAAGAGCGCGACCGGCACCCGCGTGCCGAACGGGGTCTCCGCGATAACGTCCCCCACTCGCAGCGGCACATCGGGCTGCGGCGGGAGGCTGCGGATCGAGCGCGGCACCTGGTCGTCGTTGTACATGGCGGCGATGCGCACCGCCGTGACCGCCGGATTCCGGTGCTTCGCATGGTTGGTGTGAAGGACCAGGCGAGCCAACGGGTGATTCTCGGCGTCCTTCCGGTTGAAGGGCTGCAGCCCTGCGATCCGCTTCATCAGCTCGCTGCCAGGATGCAGCGAGGTAGGGCCGTTCTTCACGCGACCCTTCGCCCAGGACTCGAAGTCCTTGACCGTGCGGGACGCCGGAATCTCGACTACGCGTGCGGCCTTGTCGTCCAGAATCCCGTCGCGGAACTCGACTTCCGCGAATAGAGCGTGCTCGAGCGCCGCTCGGAGCGCGACCAGAGCATCGGCGACGAGCAACGGGACCTTCCGCGGCATTGGTGCCACGTGTGTCACGACGGTCCGCGTGTTGGGGAAGGCGAGCTGCTCCTCGAGCTTGAAGGTTCCATCGGGCTGCGTCTGGTAGGCGAAGAGCACGTCAGCGACCTGGCCGACCAGCTCATCTGCGTGCGACAGGGTCGCGGCCACACCGAGCTGGTGATCGGGCAGCCAGTGGTGCGTCGAGTTCTTCACGACGGGATCCTATTTGGCTTGCGCCTTTGGTGACGAGGTCGCCAGACAACCTGGAGGTAGTCGACTCGACCTCGCCGGTCAAGCCCTCGGACACATTCGCTCGTTCGGGCAAGGCGCGCTGGTCACCGGCCCCGCAAACGCTGAGGTGGTCATTCCGACCGCGACCCGGGGTACAGTCGTGCACCCGTTGCGCGATGAAGCGATAGCCGCTTGTACGTCCGTTGGCGGCTAGATCCCGCGCCGACGTCAGTCGGCCTCACCGGTCATGGCCGGCGACGCCGACGTCAGTCGGCCTCACCGGTCATGGCCGGCGGACAGGCCCTCGAGGGTCTCGACGTTCGGGCGGGGCAGGTGCGGCATCAGGTTTTGCACGAATGCCGGGTAGGTCGCGGCGAGGAGCCGTTGGGATTCGGCGGCGATGGTGTCGAAGGCCAAGGAGGACTTGCCGGACCCTGAGACGCCGGTGACGACGGCCAGCTGCTTCTTGGGGATGTCGACGTCGATGTTGCGCAGGTTGTGGGTGCGGGCACCGCGTACCCGGATCACGTCGCTGGCCATGGTGGAGGTTGCTTTCGGTGGCGGTGTCATCGGGTCAGCCTTGGTGTGCTGCGGCGGCCTTAGGCAGCGCGAGCATCGCCAGAGCGGCCAAGAGGTATGTGGCGACCTGCCAGGGCATCACTTGCGCCAATGCTTCGCCGAAGACGTGGGCGTGGGTGCCGGGTGCGCCTGAGGGTGCGGTGGACGGGAGCGCGTTGAAGAAGACGGTGGCCAGGATCGCGATCCCGATCGCGCCGCCAATCTGGTTGACGGTGGACAGCGCCCCGCCGGCGGCGCCGGCCTGTCGGCCGGGGACACCGGCGAGGACGACGTTGACGAGGATCGGTGCGCCCAGCCCAAGTCCGAGGCCGCCGAGGAACATCACGCCGGCCAGGGCCCAGTAGCCGGGCGTGGCGCCGTCGCGGACCAGCCACCACAGCAGCGCTTGAGAGACAGCCAGGGTCAGCGAGCCGGTGATCAGCAGGGCGCGGCCGGCTTTGGCGGCCAAGGCCACCCCGGCGCCGGAGGTGAGGATCGAGCCGAGCGCGTAGGGCAGGATGACCAGCCCGGTCTCCCACGCGGTGCGCCCGGTGCCGAGCTGGAGGTAGATGGACAGTACGAGGAAGAACGAGGCGAGACCGCCGAAGAAGAACACCGCAGCCGCCAGGCCGGCGCTGAATGGTCGGATCGACAGCAGCGCGGGATCGAGGACGGGCTGGCCACCGGCTCGGGCCAGCCGCTGCTCGTAGGCGAGGAAGCCGGCGAGCACGACCAGGCCGAGGACCAACAGGCCCCACCCCCAACCCGGCCATCCCCAGTCCCGGCCCTGCACGAGCGGCAGCAGCACAAGGAACACGCCGACCGAGGCCAGCAGGGCACCGACCACGTCGAGCCGGGTGCGGCCCGGGGCGTGGGACTCAGGCAGGAAGCGCAGCCCGAGGGCCAACGCGAGCACCGCGACCGGGACGTTGATCCAGAAGATCGTGCGCCATCCAAGGCCCCACAGGTCAGCGTCAACGAGGGCCCCGCCCAACAGCGGCCCGGCAACAGAGGCCAAGCCCTGGACCGCGCCATACGCGCCGAAGGCTTTGGCCATCGCGGCCGGGGCGAATGAGGAGCGGATGATCCCGAAGACCTGCGGCACCATGAACCCGCCCGCCAGGCCCTGCAACGCCCGCAACGCGATGAGCATCCCGGCCGACGGCGCCAAGGCGCAGGCCGCAGAAGCAACAGCGAACCCGGCCAACGAGACCAAGAAGACCCGGCGTCGCCCATAGGCGTCGCCGACCCGGCCACCGGTGACCAGACCCGAGCCGAGCGCAAGGACGTATGCGGCGAGCATCCACTGCAGCTGCGCCTCCGATGCGTTCAGATTGGCCGCGATGTCCGGGGCCGCGACCGTGACGATCGTGACGTCGAGCAGATCCATGAAGGACGCGAACAGCACGACGAGCAGGGCCAGGGACGCGGCCCGGCCAGCGACCTGCGGTTCGGGGGCGGTGTGGGGTGCCGCTGGGGCGGGTGTCGAGGAAGTCATGGCCCCACCCTGACGGCGATAGAGGACACCGAGTGTCCGCTATTCGTGAGAATCTTTGAGACATGGCGGACACCTCGGAGCGGATGCTGCGGCTGCTCTCGCTACTCAGCGCCCGCGTCGAATGGCCAGGCTCTGAACTCGCGCAGCGCCTGAACGTCTCGTCCCGCACGCTACGCCGGGACGTCGAGACCCTGCGTGACCTCGGATACCCGGTCCACGCGATCAAGGGCCCACGAGGCGGGTACCGCCTCGGCGCCGGCGGCAAGCTGCCGCCACTGGTCCTTGATGATGACCAAGCCATCGCGATCGCCCTCGCCCTGCAGACCGCCCCAGCCACCGTCACCGGCATCGACGACGCCGTCGCCCGAGCACTAACCACCCTGCGTCAGGTCATGCCAGCTCGCCTACGCGCGGCGAGCGATGCGTTCGAGGTCACCAGCCTGCGCAACTACTGGGAGTTCTCCGCGCCACCCATCGACGTCGCAACCCTTCAAATCGTGGGCGCAGCGATCCGCACCAGCCACACTCTGAGGTTCGATTACGCCACCCCGGAAGGCGACACGCCAAGGCCGGGAGACATTGGCTTCAATCCACCCCGAGAGGTTGAACCGCACCACTTGGTCGTGTGGGCCGGTCGCTGGTACCTCATCGCCAGAGACCGGCAACACCAGACATGGTCCACCTACCGCGTCGACCGAATCCGCCCGAAGACAAGCGCAGGAGCGTCCTTCACCCCGCACCCCCTCACCGCCGCCGACCTCAACCGACTCGTCGTGCAAAACCCAGACCGAGGAGACACCTCCGGCCAATGGCAATGCGTCGGCAGCGCCACCCTGAACCTGCCCGCCGACGTCGTCGCCCGCTGGGCACCCGGAGGGTCCGTCGTCACCCCCATCGACCCAGAACGCTGTCGCCTCGCCATCGGCGGATGGTCATGGGCCGGTGTCGCCGGCCTCTTCATCACCTTCGACACCGACTTGAGCGACATCAACCCTCCAGCCCTCCAGAACGCGTTCCGAATCACCGGAGCGCGACTCCAAGACGCAACGCGCGAAACGTGATCGTCGCGACACACGTCGGTCACATGTCACTCACGCTGAACTCGGTTCGCCCAGCCCGGCGAGGGTGAGCTGACCCCAGATAACACTCCAGGTCCCCCACGACCCAGTCAGGCTCCGAGGAGACGACGACTCGCCCGCGTGCGTTGATGACGACGCACGGACGCTGGGCTTCGGTCAGGTCGTCGGCCAGCTCCTGCTCATCGCCATTCCGTTCGCCTTCGTCATGGCGCGCGTCGTCCCGCCGCGGTGGCGCGGCGTATTCATGGCGCTCGTGCTGGTGCCGCTCTGGGCGAGCCACCTGGTCAAGGCCTACGCCTGGCCGAGCCATGCTCCAGCCGGCAGCGGCGCGCTGGACAGCTGGTTCGGGGGCACCCCCGGCTACGGCTTCGTCGGCGTCGTCGCCACCCTCACCTATCTCTGGCTGCCCTACATGGTCCTGCCGGTGCATGCCGGCTTCGAGCGCCAGGCCGGGGGGACAGGCCGAACCACGGGGTGACCCAGTTCGTCATGGCCGACTGCAGGGCCACGCCGGCGTTCGACGAGATCGTGGTGACGACGTTCACGGCCGGGCCCGGCACCCCGACCCTGCCCAACTGGATCCACACCAACCTGTTCCGGCCCAACCTGGCCCCGGTCGTCAACGTCGTCGCCGTCGTCCTGGTGCTCGCCTCGCTCCTTCCCGTCCGGCTGGCGCAGCGCATCGGAGGGTCGGACGCCGCCGGGTCGCGGTTGTGACCGCGCGCCTCCCAGCCCTTGCCTCCACGGGCTCGACCCGGCGCGTTACCGATGAGTAGGCTGGAGATCAGTTCAACGACGAGCGCGAGAGGCGCGTGGTCCCCCGTGGCGACACCCATCAAGGCACAGGACCTCACGTGGCTGCTCATGGACCGGCCCAACAACCTCATGCAGGTCAACGGCCTGATGTTCTTCGACCGCTCCCCCTCGCGCCAGGCCGTGGCCGACATCTTCATGGACCGCGCCGTCCTCAAGTTCCGCATCCTCAGCCAGATCCCCGTCGAGGAGGACGGCGAGTGGTCGTGGGTCGACGACCCGCACTTCGACCTCGGTCGGCACGTGCGCCACGTCGAGCTGGCCTCCTTCGACCACGAGACGCTGCGCGAGCACGTCGGCAGCCAGTTCTCGGTCCCCTTCCCGCGCGAGCACCCGCTGTGGGAGGTGCAGGTCGTCACCGGCCCCGACCCCAAGGGGCCCGGCGCGGTGATGACGCGCTTCCACCACGGCCTCGCGGACGGCATACGCCTGGTCCAGCTCGCGCTCAGCGTCTGCGACCGGGCCGAGGGGGCCACCCCTCGCACCGTGGGCCGCAACACCGACGGTGAGCACCACAACCCGCTCGCCGGCGTCCTGCGCCTGGCCGCGAGCAGCGTGCGTGACGGCGTCGACTTCGCCCGCCAGGCCGCCTCGACCGCCCTCCACGCGGGTGTCTCCGTCGCCACCACGAACCCGCTCGACCTGCCCCACCTCGTCGAGGAGGCCGTCGACCTCGCCCGCCACCCGGTGCGGCTCATCGACGCCATGACCGACCACGCGGCCCTCGACAACGAGTCGAGCAACTCCTGGCGCGAGGTCTCGCGGATGCTCCTGGCCGACGAGTCCCAGACCGGGGCCTGGGCCGGCCACCCCGGCGTCGAGAAGACGGTCGCGTGGATCGACGGCTACCCGCTGGCCGGGCTGCGCGCCACCGCCCGCACCCTCGGCGGAACCCTCAACGACCTCCTCCTCGCGGCGGTCTCGCTCGGCCTCACCGACTACCTGCGCGAGCGCGGCGCCGACGCCCCCTCCGACCTGTCCTGGCTCATGCCGATCTCGCTCCAGCCGGTCGACGCCTCGCTGCCGCCGACCCTGGGCAACCACTTCTGCGTCGTCCAGCTCTCGATGCCACTCGGGATCGACGACCACCGCGCCCTCGTTCGTGAGCTCCACCAGCGCTCGACCCGGCTGAAGAACTCGGCCGAGCCGATCATCGCCTTCGGCACCCAGCAGCTCATCGCCCACGCCCCGGCAGCCTTCGCCCGCGAGGTGACGAAGTACTTCTCCGGCAAGACCGTCGGCCAGCTGAGCAATGTCCCCGGCCCCCGCGTCGAGCTCACCCTCGGCGGTATGCCGGTGCGCTCGATGCTCGGGTGGGTCCCCACCTCCGGCGACCAGCCCCTCGGCGTCTGCCTCTTCACCTACAACGACTCGCTCAACATCGGGTTCGCCTGCGACCGGCGCATGATCCCGGACCCGGACAACCTCGCCGCCCACGTCCGCCGGCACGTGGACGACCTCGTCGCGACCGGAGCCGCCCGATGAGCCCACGTCAGCCCTCGACCACGCGGCGCCGCAAGGGCAGCACCGGTCGGCGCCTCACCGTCGTCAACATCACCCTCCAGAGCGAGGAGTGGGACTACGACAAGGAGGTCTCCCTCGGCGGGCACGACTTCCGCATCGTCCGGATCGGCACCCGCGGCGACATCGAGCGCGCCGAGGAGCTCGTCTGGCAGTGGTCCCTCACCAGTGACGCCATCGCCGTGACCGGGGCCCGCGAGGCCAAGGCGCGCGGCCTCTTCAGCGGCAACCCCAGCGAGCTGAAAGCGGTGCGCGACACCACCGCTCGCGTCCCCGTCCGCGACGGCGCGATGCTCGCCGACATCCTCCAGGAGTGGGCGGTGCGGCGGGTGCAGGCCGAGCTCCCCGGCTACTTCTCCAACGCCCGCGTCGTCGTCGTCGGCAACGCCACCCGCGAGCGCACCCTCACGGTGCTGCGCGAGTTCACGGCCAATATCGACATCGAGGACCCGGACAAGCGCGTCGGCACCCCGCTCGCCGTCGGCCTCAACCCGGTCACGTCGCGGGCCGCGGCCGCCGGGATGGTCGCCTGGGACCTCGCCCCCGACGTCGTGAAGAAGGCCGCCCACGGGCCGGCTGCGTGGGTGAGCGGCCAGTTCGCCCACCAGGCGGCCGAGTTCGCCGATGTCATCGTCGGGTCGTATGCCGACCTCGTGCGTTTCGGGCTGCCCGACCTCACCGGCAAGGCCGTCCTCACCAACGCCGTCTCCGAGGAGCGGCTCGCCGCCCTCGCGGCCAAGGGCGTCTCCCTCGTCATCGACGCGACGCCCGAGCCCTTCGACGTCATGGTCGTCACCGCGATGTTCGAGGCGATGGCGGCGGCCACGATCACCGACGGCCACGAGCTGACGACCGACGATCTCGTCACCTTCCTCGAGGCCGCCGAGCTCGAGCCGCGCCTGCTGTGGCCCAACGGCTTCAACCGGCGCAGCCGCTTCGCCTTCGTCATCCACCCGCTGTCGACGGAGTACTTCAAGAAGCAGCCCGCACTCGGCCAGCTCGCCGAGCTCCCCGGCATGGGACGGATCGTCGAGAAGTCGGCCGCCTACATGCCGCCCTTCGTCTACAGCCGAGTGAGAGGCATCGTCTCCCCCGACGGCAGCGAGGCCGAGGGATGGCTCATCACCGTCGGCGGCACCCCCAAGGAGATGCTCGCCCACCCGCCCGAGTTCACCTACTCGCGCCTGCTCGAGGCCGCCGACCTCGCCAAGCAGCTCGGGGCCCAGGTCATGGGCCTGGGAGCCTTCACCAAGGTCGTCGGCGACGCCGGCGTCACNGTGAGCAAGCGGGCGACGATCCCGATCACCACCGGCAACAGCTACAGCGCCTCGGGCGCCCTGTGGGCCGCCCACGAGGCGATCCGTCGGCTCGGCATCGCCCAGGTCGACGACGAGGGCCGCCTGCGCGGCAAGGCCATGGTCGTCGGCGGCTCGGGCGCCATCGGTGCGGCCTGCGCCCGCCTGCTCGCCCACGCGGCCGACGAGGTGTGGCTCGTCTCCCCCGAGACCGCCAAGCTCATCACCATCAAGGCCGAGATCGAGGCCGAGAACCCGCGCGCCACCGTCCACATCGCGACCTCCCCGGGCGACGCGCTCGGCGAGATGGACCTCATCGTCACCGCCACCTCGGCCGCCGGCACGAAGGTCCTCGACATCATGGCCGTCAAGCCCGGCTGCGTCATCACCGACGTCGCCCGCCCGCTCGACATGAGCGCCGAGGACGTCGCCAAGCGCCCCGACGTGCTCGTCATCGAGTCCGGTGAGGTGGAGCTGCCCGGCGACGTCCACATGCGCGACATCGGCCTGCCGCCCGGCGTCGCCTATGCGTGCCTGGCCGAGACCATCGTCCTCGCGCTCGAAGGCCGCTTCGAGACCTTCACCGTCGGCCGCAACATCGAGTGGCGCAAGGTCCGCGAGATCTATCGCCTGGGCCTCAAGCACGGCATGAAGCTCGCGACGATCTCGGGCATCAACGGGCCCTTCAGCGACGAGGACTTCGCGCGCGTCCGCGCCGCCGCCCTCGCCGCCCGGGCCGGCCAGTCTGACGGCACCGAAGGCACCGGCCCGACCGGAGCCACCACGCAGGAGGAGACCGCATGAAGTCCGTCGCCGGCAAGACCGTCCTCGTCACCGGGGCGGCGAGGGGCATGGGCCGCCTCTTCGTCGAACGCGCCATCGCCGAGCGCGCCCGCCGCGTCATCCTCTGGGACGTCGACGAGGCCGCCCTCGCCGCCACGGTCGCCGAGCTCGAGACGGGCGACCACGAGACCCGGCTCACCGCATACGCCATCGACGTGACCGACCGGCCGACGGTCGAGGCGACGGCCACCGAGATCCTCGGCGACGCCGGGCCGGTCGACGTGCTCGTCAACAACGCCGGCATCGTGCGCGGCAACCGCTACTTCTGGGAGTCGGACCCGGCCCGTGACACCGAGGCCACCATTGCCGTCAACACCCTCGCGCCGATGCACATCGCCCGGGCCTTCCTGCCGGCGATGATCGAGCACAGCAGCGAAGCCCGGCTCGTCAACATCGCCTCGGCCGCCGGGCTCACGCCCAACCCCCGGATGGCGACCTATGCGGCGTCGAAGTGGGCCGTCATCGGCTGGTCCGACTCGGTGCGCCTGGAGCTCAAGCAGGCCGGCTTCGACCACGTCAAGGTGACGACGGTGTGCCCCTACTACGTCAACACCGGCATGTTCGACGGCGCGAAGTCGGCACCGCTGCTGCCGATCCTCGAGCCGGCCGAGGTCGTCGACGAGTCGTGGAAGGGCATGCTCGACGGCGAGGCGTTCGTCGTGCTGCCGCGCACCGTGATGCTCAACGAGGCGCTCAAGGGCCTGCTCCCGGTGTCGGTGCGCGACTTCATCGCCGACCGCGTCATCGGGGTCTACCACACGATGGACGACTTCACCGGTCGTCGCTGAGCGGCGACTCCCGCGTGGAGCGGGGGCGCTTCCGCGTGGGGCGCTTCGCCGGGGGCGCCTCGGCCGGGTCGGGGTCGGCCGCATCCGTTGGCTCGGGGGCGAGGGCGGGCTCGACTCCGCGCACGAGGTAGTCCCCCGGGCCGGCCATCTGCACTCGGGCGACGAGCCGGTCACCGCGGCCGATCCCTTCGACGTCGGAGCGGCGGGCCACGAGCCGCACGTCCTCGCCGTCCGCCAGGGCCGGCAGCGACTCCCCCTCGACCGTGGCCGAGGCCTCGACCGCGACATCGAGGAGCACCCACCCGTCCCGCTCGGGGTCGGCCGCCATCCCCGTCACCTTCGCGTGGACGGTGGTCTCGTTCGGCGCGGACTGCACCATCACGCCACCTCGCTCTCGTCATCGTCAGTATGCCGCGCGGCACCGGTCCGTGGCCGGTCCAGGAAGGCCGCGACGGCGGCAGCGATCGGCTGCCCGGTGTTGGACTCGTAGTAGCTGAAGGCCGGCATCGGGTTGACCTCGAAACAGGTCACCGTCCCGTCGTCACCGACGCGCAGGTCGATCCCGGCCAGCGGCAGCGCGAGCGCCGAGGCAACGCTGATGCACGCCTGCTCGACATCCGGCGCGAGCACCCACGGCTCGAGGTCGCAGGCGAGGCCGTCGCGGGCGGCATACCGGTAGTCGAGCGCCGTCGAGGTGATGCGCGTCGGGAAGACGGCCTCGCCGACGACGTGGACGCGCACGTCCGTGCCCTCGACCCGGGCCTGGAACTGGGTGGGCAGGTCCCGGATGCGGTCCATCCGGGCCAGCGCCGCGTCGTCGACCTCGCGGACGATCGAGCGGATGCCGCTGATCGACTTGAAGACGACGCGGCCGTGGCGGGAACGGAACTCGCGCACCGCCTCCGGGTCGTTGGTCACGAGCGTCGTCGGCACGGCGAGCCCCGCCGCAGCGATGAGCCGGGCCTGGTGCGGCTTGCTGCTGTTGGAGAACATCGACGCTGGCCGACCCATGACGAGCACCTCGGTCACGTCGAGCCACTCGTGGAGCAGGGCGGACACCTCGCGGGCCGCGCCGGTCGGCTCGGCCGGCCCGAGCGCCCGCGCGTAGACCCCGGTGAGCAGGTCGAGGTCGACGACGCCGGCGCCCGTGCGGAGGACGCCGCGCACGCCGTCGACGCCGAGGTCGAGCCGCAGTGAGGCGTCCGACAGCGCGTCCTCGTCGATGAGGACGTGCGGGATCCCCCGGTCGTCGGCGGCGTCGCGCACGCGCTCGAGGCAGGGGTCGTCACCGCGACCGAGCAGGCCGATCACGACGCCACCTCGAGCGTGCGGGTCGCGCGCGAGCGCGACAGGAGGAGCCCGGCCAGCGCCTCGGCGATCCCGGGCGTGAGGGCCGGCCGCAGGTCGACGCCGACGAGCTCGTCCCCGGCTGCGGTGCTGCGCAGCGTCACATCCAGAAGGTCGACCCCGGCGATCCGGGCCAGGGACCGGAGGGCCTGTGCCGGGCCCTCGTCGACGGCCACGCCGGACCGCAGGACGGTGGGACCGACGACCGTCCATCGCTCGATCGGCCCGGACGACGGCGGCACGGACAGCCAGACCGGGTGGGGCGCCACGAGGGCGCGCGGCCCGAGCAGCCCGCACCGCCGACCCCACGCCAGCCAGCGGAGCTCGGCACCCGGCGCGGAGGGCCCGAGGCTGATGACGGCGGGCGTCGGGCACCCGATGACCCGCTCCCCCATGGCGCTCAGCCAGGCGAGGAGGAGGGCCTCCCACTCGGCCGCGGCATACGACCGGTCCCGCTCCGGGCTGTGCGCGAAGCGGCGAACCGAGGCGCCGGGGAGGCGGTTGAGCACCGCCCCGACCGAGGCGTCGTCGAGGACGGTGCCGTCCGGCAACCGCACGAGGGTGCGCGACTGGCCGTCAGCAACCCGGTGCTCCCAGTGGGCGGCCTCGAGGACCGGTCCCGGGACGACGAGGACCTCGGCGCCGCCGCGCCGGATCGCGGACGCGACCTGCCCGGCCCCGAGGTCCTCGGGGCCGGGCAGGATGACGACGAGCGACATCGGTCAGCCCTGCGGCGCCGCGTCGTAGTGCCGCTTGGCCGCGGCGTCACCCTCGGCCATCCCCTTGCTGGCGTCCTCGTAGGTCGGGCTGCCGACGAGGTCCGGGCGGAGCGTGGCATCGATGAACGGCTCCGCTGCACCGTATGCCGCACCGGCACCGGGCTCGCCACCCTCGCCGCCCCCGGTGAGGAGGGCGATCGCCTGCTCGAGGAGACCGACGGCCATGGCCACGGGGTCGCCCGCGGCATACCCGGCGTCGTCCGTCGTGCCGAACCGGCCCCAGTCCCACCGGTTGTCAAGGATCTTCTCGCGGATGTCCTTGCGCTGGTCCTTGAGCTCCTTGACGTTCTCCTTGACGTCCTTGCGGATGTCCTTGGCGATCTCCTTGCGGATCTCCTTGATGTCCTTGGCGTCCTTGACCGCGACCTTGGTGTCGCCGAGGTCCTTGGTGTCCTTGGCGCCCTCCTTGGCGATCTCCTTGCGGATCTCCTTCGCGATCTCCTTGACGATGCCCTTGCCGGCGCGGACGGTGACGTTTGCGGTCATCGTCGCGGCCGACGGCGAGATCGCCGTGACCGAGACCTCGGTCGCCTGACCGGTGAAGGAGTTGGTGTTGGGCGTCGTCGTCCCGGAGCAGCTCGTGACGTTGCGGCTCCCCGGGAAGGGGTCGCCGGCGTCGCCGCGGTTGGCCGCGGTCTCCAGCTGGCGCAGGCCGTCGGCCTGGAGCAGCCCCACCTTGTAGTGGTTCTCGTCGGTGTTCGTCGGCTTGTTCTCGTCGACGTGCCAGAGGAGCAGGCCACCGCCCGGGATCTGGGCGTCGAAGCCGGTCTTCTGCCGGTTCTCGAGGAGGAAGTACTCGGGGCCGGCGGCGCCGTCCTTCCAGAGTCGGTGCACCTGGTGCGAGGACTTGACGTCCGGGATGCTGATCGTCCCGTTGGCGGTGATGTTGTTGACGGTGACCCAGCCCTGGTTGGCCTTGCACCACGCCGACGGGTGGGCCGGGGTGTTGCCCCCACCGTTCCACGAGCCGCCGCCCATGAGGCACCAGTTGCCCACGCCCTCGGACGTGTTGTCGGTGTCGTAGAGGTCCGGGAAGCCGAAGAGGAGGTGGCCCAGCTCGTGGGCGGAGACCCCGAGCTTGGCGTCCTCGGGGATGGTGAGGTAGCCGTAGACCTTCGTGGTGTCGGTCGTCACCTGGCTGGGCAGGACCCACTTGTGCGACCAGATGTCGCCGCTGTTGCCGGTCTCCTCACCGCCGCGGCCGGCGTGGACGACGATGAAGGCGTCGACATAGCCGTTGCCGTCGTTGTCGTAGGGCCCGAAGCTCACGTGCGGGTCGGCGAGCGCGAGCGCGTGGGCGGCCATGTCGCGGGCGCGGGTGGTGCCCGAGGGACGGCCGATGCCGAAGTTGCCGTTGGCATACCAAGCCATGGTCTGCGGGAGGCGGTAGGGCCCGACGACCTCGCCGACGACGTCGACCAGGCCGTTGCTGACCTCACGGAAGTACTCCCGGACACTCCCCGTCGGGACCACGCCGGTCGAGAAGAAGAGGTCGCGGAAGGACTGTGCCGTGCGCGTCATCGGCTTGTCGGACGTGTCGGCGAGGACGACGATGACGCGCACCGCTCCCCGCAGGGGTGCGCGGTCGAGGCCGCTGGCGCGCATGACCGTCTCCGGAGTGCCGAACGGGAAGGCGTCCGGCGGCAGGATCAGGCCGTCGTTGAGGCCGAGGGCCCGCGGCTCCTTCGAGGCGCCGAGGGCGTCGCCGACGCCGGTCTTGCGCTTGCGCAGCCGCGCGAGCTCGGCGTCGAGCTTCTCGCGCAACTCCGGCGCCGGGGCGACGAAACACGGATCGTCGATGTGCTTGTGCATTGCTGTTCCCCCTGAGTTGGTGTGGGTGATGACACCGGACAGAGGGTTGGGCGACCCGGTTGATACGTGCCGCTTCGGTCAAGGGGTCAACGCGTCGATCGCGGCATCGGCGAACATCGCGTGCAACAACTCCGAGGGATGGAAGCCGTCGCCCGCGAACATCTCGCGCATCAGCACGTTCGCCGGCCACAGGCGGTGCACTCGATCGCGGCGCTCGCACTCCTGCGCACTGATCCGATCGAAGATCCGCCCACGCCAGCCGAGGGCGTCGGCGAGGGGCCGCGGCACGGCCGGCAATTGATCGAGCGGTGGTATGCCGAGCACGAGCACCTCGGCGCGGGGTGCTTGGTCCAGCACCGCGTCGAGCAGGCCGCCCAGCTCTCGGCGGAAGCGGGCCGCCGAGTGCAGGTTCTTGGTGTCGTTGACGCCGATCGAGAGGAAGACGACATCGGCCTCGGCGAAGGTGGCCGCTGCCGCCGCGCGGCGAACCAGGCCGGTCGCCTCGCCGGCCGTGAACCCCGTGGTGGCGACGACCGACCATTCGACGACCGCGGCATTCCGTTCGGAGAGGCGGGTGGCGAGCGCACCGGTGACGGTGGAGCGGTGGTGGGGCACGGCATACCCCGCCGCGACGCTGTCCCCGAGGACGACGAGCCGCAGCGTGCGATCTCCGGAGCCGACCACGCCCGTGCGTCCATCGGCGTCGGCGAAGCGGGGCACCCGGCGAGTCACCCAGGCGCCTTGGAGCGGCGCGACCGGGAGGGCAGCCAGGGGCAGGGCATGCCGGATGCGGGCAGCCCGACCCGGCCCCGCGGGTGGGCGGACCGGCGTCAGGTCCCCGGGACCAGCCATTGCAGGATCGTGATCAGACCGACAACGGCACACACGACGAAGAGGGCCGCGAGCACCCANGCGATGACCTTGGCCGCGTCGAATCCGCTCTGGGCCTCGGGGACGCTGCGGTCGGCAGCTGCCTCGTCCGTGCGTGGAGCGCGCACGGGATCGGCGGCCCTGGCCTTGGGCACGGCGACGGGGGGCGCCGTCGCGGCGGGCTCGGGGGCGACCTTCTTCGGGGCCTTCGCGCGCGCCGTCGACGCCGGAGCAGGCGATGGGTCTGGCGATGGGGATAGGGATGGGGATGGCTCTGGCGATGGCGCTGCCGCCTCGGCTCGCGCCTTGAGGGCGGCAAGTTTCGGCGTCAACTCCCCGCGTCGGGCGGAGGCAGGGATGGTGGCCCACATGGCCGCGAAGTCGTCGTCGTGCTTGGTGCGCCAGGCGCTGACCGCCTCGTCGACGATCGGTCCCTTGGCCGAGGTCGCGAACCAGGCCGCACCGGCCCCCGGCAGGTCACCGATCCGATGCCGGATCTCGCCGAGCATCTTGAAGGCCTCGGCGTCCCGATGGAGGTGGACATGGTCCTCGAGGATGTCCCTGGCCANGGTCAGGCGCCCGGAGGCCAGCGCCGTGCGCGCGCGCTTGAGAGCGTCCTCACCACCTGTGGAGACCATGCCTGCATCGAACCACAACGCACCGACCACGCACCCGGTGCAACGCGGACGCCCTGTGGTCCAGCCCACAGGCTGGGTCTTGCATTTGTTACTGACCGGTAGTGATACTGGTGAGTAGGCAACGTTGCTGACGCACCGAAAGGACCCCTCTCATGGGCCACTACAAGTCCAACCTGCGCGACATCGAGTTCAACCTCTTCGAGGTGCTCGGTCGCGGCGACGTCCTCGGTCACGGCCCCTACGCCGACCTCGACGAAGACACCGCTCGCGAGATGCTCAAGGAGGTCGCGCGGCTGGCCGAGAACGACCTCGCCGAGAGTTTCGTCGACGCCGACCGCAACCCGCCCGTCTACGACCCGCAGACGCAGGCCGTGACGATGCCGGAATCCTTCAAGAAGTCCTACAAGGCNTANCAGGACAGNGGNTTCTGGAGCGTGGACGTCAACGAGGAGCTGGGCGGCACGGTCGCCCCGCCGTCCCTGAAGTGGGGCATGAACGAGATGGTCCTGGGGGCCAACCCGGCCATTGCGATGTTCGCGGCGTCCTACGCCTTCGCTCGCCTCCTCCACATCCTGGGCACCGAGGACCAGAAGCGCCTCGCGCCCCACATCATCGAGCGCGGCTGGCACTGCACGATGGTCCTCACCGAGCCCGACGCCGGCTCCGACGTCGGCGCCGGCCGCACCAGGGCCGTCCAGAACGAGGACGGCACGTGGAACATCACCGGCACCAAGCGCTTCATCACCAGCGGCGAGTCCGACATGGTCGACAACGTCGTCCACTTCGTCCTCGCCCGTCCCGAGGGCGCCGGCGCCGGCACCAAGGGGCTCTCGCTCTTCATCGTCCCGAAGTTCCACGTCGACCTCGAGACCGGCGAACTCGGCGAGCGCAACGGTGTCGAGGTGACCAACGTGGAGAAGAAGATGGGCCTGAAGGTCTCCACGACCTGCGAGCTCACCTTCGGCGAGAAGACCCCGGCCGTCGGCACCCTGCTCGGCGATGTCCACGACGGCATCGCCCAGATGTTCCGGGTGATCGAGCACGCCCGCATGCTCGTCGGGACCAAGGCCATCGCGACCCTCTCCAGCGGCTACCTCAACGCCCTCGAGTACGCCAAGCAGCGGGTCCAGGGCCCGGACCTGACCCAGGCCGCCGACAAGAACGCGCCCCGCGTGACGATCACCCACCACCCGGACGTGCGCCGCTCGCTCATGCTCCAGAAGGCGTATGCCGAGGGGTTGCGCGCGCTCGTGCTCTACACCGCCTCCCTTCAGGACACCGTCGACCAGGAGCAACTGCGCACCGGTCAGGAGTCGCTCGAGAAGGGCACGGCCGGTGAAAAGGCCAGCCGGCTCAACGACCTCATGCTCCCGATCGTCAAGGGCTTGGGTTCGGAGCGGGCCTGGGTGCTGCTCGGGACCGAGTCCCTCCAGACCTTCGGCGGCTCCGGCTTCCTCCAGGAGTACCCGATCGAGCAGTACGTCCGGGACGCCAAGATCGACACCCTCTACGAGGGCACGACGGCTATCCAGGGACAGGACTTCTTCTTCCGCAAGATCATCAAGGACCAGGCCGAGAGCCTGGGCACGATCGCCGCGCAGATCCAGGAGTTCGCCAAGGACCTCGGCGCCCACCACGGGGCCATCGACAAGGACCGCGAGTTGCTCGCCCAGGGCCTCGACGACGTGCAGGGCATCTTGGGCGCCATGGTCGGTGAGTTGATGAAGTCCGACCCACGCGCCGAGGGCGGGGACGTCACCAACCTCTACAAGGTCGGGCAGAACACCACGCGCTTCCTGCTCGCCGCCGGCGACCTCGTCGTCGGCTGGTTGCTCCTGCGTCAGGCCGAGGTGGCCCTCGCGGCCCTCGAGGCCGGTGCCGACGGCAAGGACAAGGACTTCTACACCGGCAAGGTCGCGGCGGCACAGTTCTTCGCTCGCAACGTCCTGCCCCGCCTGTCTGCCGAGCGCACCATCGCCGAGGCGACCGACAACAGCCTCATGGACGTGCCCGAGTCGGCGTTCTGAAGTCGGGTCACAGACCACGGCGCCCCCACCCGCGATCCGGGTGGGGGCGCCGTCGCGTGTGGGCCGACAGTCTCAGTGGGGTGCGACAGCCTCAGTGGGGGTCGACGTCGGTGCGCTCGATGCGCGAGCCGCTGCCCGGGTCCACGGACGTTTCGCGAGTCGTCGTGATGCCACGGCTCCGGTTGCCTGCCTGCTGGAGGAAGGAGAGGAGGATCGCGAGGACACCGCCGATCATGAGGATCAGACCGATCATCGAGATGCTGATGCCACCGATCGATGCGGTGACGGCGAAGTAGAGGATCGCACCGATGACGAGGAGTGCGATGCCGAGACCGATGTACACGTGGGACCTCCTGGGGGTCGAAGTGTGCTGGGGGTCGAAGTGCCTGACCCGGTCACGGTATCGACAAACCTTAGACAGCGGGGGTCTTCCACCGCGCAGGATGGCGGGTGGAAAGGGCGGGGCGCTCGCGTCCCCCAACGCGAGCGCCCCCGGCTCCTGGNTCCGGCGCGTCCCCTGATCGGCCGGTCCCGGTGGCCTCGTCCCCTCCGGTGACAACTACTCAACCAAGGGCACGTCGATCCGTCGATGGGGAGCACTCCCCCGAGGTCGTCAGAGTCGGCGGTCGGCGAGCACCGGGAAGGTCTCGCGGTAGTCCGNGAGGGCGGCCAGGTCGATCGTGGCGACGAGCACGGCTTCACCATTGCCNTCGATGGTGCCGAGGACTTCGCCCTGGGCAGCGACGACCTGCGAGTTCCCGCCCATGACCGTGTTGTGGTGTGTCCCACCGGTGTTGACCTGGATAATGGCGCACTGGTTCTCGATCGCGCGGGCCTGGCCGAGGAGGGTCCAGTGCGCGACGCGCGGCAGCGGCCAGGCCGCTGGGACGACGAAGGCCTCTGCCCCGGCCTCACCCAGCAGCCGGAAGAGCTCCGGGAAGCGCAGGTCATAGCAGGTGGCCAGGCCGACCATCACCGATCCACCGGCCTGCAAGGGCAGGGGGAGGACCACTCGGCCTCGTCCTGCCTCCATGAGTTTCGGCTCACCGGACCCGAATCCGAAGCGGTGCACCTTGCGATAGGTCGCGAGAACCTGGCCGTCGGCTCCGAGCACGAGGGAGGTGTTGGCGAGAGACTTGGCCTCCGCGCCCGGCTCCGGCAGCCGTTCGACGAAGGATCCGGCGTGCAGTGTCACCCCGATCTCGGCGGCCAGGGCAGACATCGTCTGCGTGAAAGGGCCGCCGAGCGGCTCGGCGGCGCTCTCCCAGCGCTCGTAGTCGAAGCCGGTCGGCGCCCACAGCTCGGGCAGCACGATGAGGTCGAGGCCGGCGTGCTCGGCTGCGGTGGCGCGCACGAGATCACTCACCCGGGTGATGCGGTCGGCGATCGATTCGACGTCGTCATAGGCCACCTGGATCGCGGCCACGGTGAAGGTCGCCATGTCAGTCCTCTCCTCGTCCTCGCAGGCTCGCGAGATAGGCGTTGTATGCCGCGAGGTCAGCGTCGCCGTCCCGGTCGGCCTTGCGGTCCTGCCGCTTGCTCTCGATGCGGTCTATGGTCACCCAGCGTGCTGCGACGAGCACGGCCAGGACGAGCGTGGGCACTTCGCCGATTCCCCAGGCGATCATGCCGGCCGTGTGCTGGTCGGCGAGCGGGTCCGGGCCCCACGGCAGGTTGATCCGCTCGAAGAAGCCAGGGGCGAGCAGGGTCTGACTGTCGGTGAGGGCGACCCCGAAGAAGGCATGGAAGGAGATCGTCGCGAAGAGGATGACGAGCAGCATGAGCGGGCTCCAGCGCGGCGGGCCGGGATCGGTGCCGATGAGGACCCAGACGAAGAGGTAGCCGGTGAGCACGAAGTGGGCAAGCATCAGCAGGTGGCCGGTGTGGGTCGTCAGGGCCAGCTCGAAGGCCGGTGACCAGTAGAAGATCGCGAGCGACACGAAGAAGAGCGTCGCGGCGACGATCGGGTTGGCCAGCAGTTTGAGGGCCCTCGAGTGAACGAGGTGCAGAACGAGTTCGCGTGGGCCCCAGGTCTTGTCGGTGCGGGCGGGCAGCGCGCGAAGGGTCAAGGTGATCGGGGCGGCGGGCACGAGAAGCAGCGGCATGATCATGGCCACGCCCATGTGCATCAGCATGTGCGTCGAGAAGAGCACTCGGCCCCAGATGTCCGGCGCGCCGCAGGTGAAGTAGACCCACACGAGCCAACCGGCCACCCAGAGCGCCGTGCGCCACCAGGGCCACGCATCCCCACGTCGGCGGAGGCGGACCACGCCGGCGACGTAGAGCCCGACGGCGAGGATCGCGATGCCCAGGAACAGCCAGTTGATGCGCCAGGCAGTGAACCAGTCACCGGCGAGCATCGGTCCCGGGTCGGGGTACCCGGTGAGTGTGAGGACGGTCGACGGCTGGGGCAGGCTGTCGGGCACTGGCGGCTGGCTGCGGGAGAGCGCGGCCCCCATGCCGGTCGCAGACCCCATGAGGACGAGCTCGACGATCGCGAGGCGCGCGAAAGCGGCCCGCGTCCGCTCGGGCCACTCGGCAACGCGGGCCACGATTCGCCGTCGCTGCTGCCAGCCCAGCAGGCCGAGCAGGACGAGCAGGATCGCCTTGCCCGCGACGAGCAGGCCATAGGGCGAGGTGACTGCTGACCACGACCCCACCCGTAGGATGGCCTGTTGCACACCGGAAATGGCCACCAGCGCGTAGGCCCACCCGGCGAGGACCGAGTAGCGAGCGACGGTCACCGACAGGTCACGTCCGAGCGTGCGCCACATCAACGCGAGGGCAGCCAGCCCGCCGACCCAGACCGCGACCCCGAGCAGGTGCACACCCATCGAGTTGACGACGTCCTCGTGGGCGGCCGATCCGCCGGAGTGGGAGGTCAGTGCCCCGACGAGAATGCCGACGAGCGCGACGAGCGCACCCCACGCCATCGCTGCCTGCCCCCGGGCGAGGGCGGCGATGACCGCGACCACGGTCGCGGCGATGAGTTGGAGGGCAAGGATGCGAGTGACCTCGAGGCTGAAGAGGTAGTCGCCGAGTTGAGCCCACAACGCCGGCTCGGACAGCGACAACCCGGCGAGGTCGGCAAAGGTCAGCACCGTGACCGCAGCGGCACTGGCCGCCCAGAGTGTGGCGGCGACCACGGCATACCGGCACGCGGTGCGGCGTCGATCCGTGGTGCCCCGCTCGGGTGTGAGGAAGGCGGCCACGAGAAGGAGGCCCACGGTGAGGGCCGACCCCAAGTGGGTGAGCAGGGTTGCTGGTGGGAGCGCCCAGCGAACGACGGCGCCGGCATCCGCGGAGAGGATCGGATCGGTCGCTCCGGTGAAGGAGGCCGTCAGGATCGCGACGGCGAGAGCCACGATCGCGACGAGCACCAGCGTGACTCGGGTCGCTGATCCTCGGGACGGCATGTCCCCAGCGTAGGTAGTGTCCGAACATGACCATCACTCCGCCTCCGCCCACCGACCTGCACGGCCTCGTCGCGGCGTATGCCGACACCTCCGGCTCCGTCCTCGCCCTCGCCGAAGGCCTCGGTCCCGGCGAGGAGGACCTGCCGACGGACTGCCCCGGGTGGACAGTCCTCGACCAGGTCCGGCACGTGCTCTCCGTCGAGGGCATGCTGCTCGGCGAGCCGATGCCGGACGTCGACGTGAGCGGTCACGCGCACGTGCGGCACGACTTCGGAGCGCTCGTCGAGAAGTACCTCGAGGGGCGGCGCGGCCGGTCCGCGGACCGGGTCGTCGAGGAGCTGCGGACGACCCGTGCGGCCCGGCTCGCGGCCCTCACGGCGCCGGGGCTGACGCTGGAGTCGCCGGCCGACGGCCCGTTCGGGCGCACGTCCCTCGGGGCCCTCCTCGAGCTGCGGACCTTCGACATCTGGACCCACGAGCAGGACCTGCGAGAGGCCCTCGACCGGCCCGGCGGACTCGGCACTGCCGCGGCCTCGGTCGCCCTGGCACGCACCCTCCAAGCCCTCCCGAAGGCGATCGCCGCCAGCGGGGCCGTGCGGGCCGGCGACACGACCGCCGTCACCGTGGCCGGCCCGGTCAGTGCGTCCTCGGTCCTCGGCTGGCACGAGGTCGACGGCCGGCTCCGAGGACTGCCCGCGGACGGGGGCGCCGTGCCGGTGGACGCCCTGCGGGTCGAGACGGACACGCGGGCGTTCGCGCGGCTCACCGCGGGGCGGTGGACGGCGGAGCGCTTCGCCGAGCAGGCCCGGCTCGGGGGCGACGCCGAGGCGCTGGCCCGCCTGCTGCCGGCCCTGGCCATCACCCCCTGAGCCCTCACGCGGCACCCCTCAGCCCCGCCGCGCCTCCCCTCAGCCCCGCACGCCGCATTGCGATGCGCGGCAAGTTGGGCAATAGTTGCGCCGTGCAACCTTCAGTCGAGTCGTGCGGCGGTGTCCCCGAGGGGGCACGCACTCTCGGTGACCACGTCATCCGGGTCGTCAAGCTCCTCCACGCCGGGCGACACCGGGCCCCCCGACCGCACCCGGACGTCGACCCGATGACCTATCCCCTCCTCTTCCGGATCGCGCACGACAGCTGTCGCGTCTCGGACCTCGCCGCGGCCTTCCACAGCGAGATCTCGACGGTCTCGCGCCAGGTGAGCGGGCTGGTCGACCTCGGACTCATCGAGCGCCGGCCCGACCCCCGCGACGGGCGAGCCCACGTGCTCGCCCTCACCACCGACGGAGCGCACCTCCTCGGCGAGATCCGTCGGGTCCGCGACGCCCTCTTCGACGAGCTGCTCGACGACTGGTCCGACGCGGACCGCACCGCCTTCGCCGACCTGCTCGGTCGCTTCGGGGACGCCCTCGAGGCCAGCTCGCTCGGCCCCGGAGCCTCCACCACAACGCTCGAGGAGCACCGATGACCCAGGACGCCACCACCACCTCGGGCGGGCCGGCGGCGCCCCCCGCTCTCACCCACCAGCAGATCGTCACGATCCTCATCGGACTCATGCTCGGGATGTTCCTGGCCGCCCTCGACCAGACGATTGTCGCGACCGCGATTCGCACCATCGCCGACGAGCTCAAGGGGCTGGAGCACCAGGCCTGGGCGACGACGGCCTACCTCATCACGGCGACGATCGTCACCCCGCTCTACGGCAAGCTCTCCGACATCTACGGTCGGAAGCGGTTCTTCCTCGGGGCGATCACCGTCTTCATCGTCGGGTCGCTCCTGTGCACCCTTGCGTCGTCGATGATGCAGCTCGCGTTCTTCCGCGCGGTCCAGGGCCTCGGGGCCGGCGGCCTCATGTCGCTCGCCCTCGCGATCATCGGCGACATCGTGCCGCCTCGGGAGCGAGCCCGCTACCAGGGCTACTTCCTCGCCGTCTTCGGCACCTCGTCCGTGCTGGGGCCGGTCATCGGCGGCTTCCTCGCCGGCCAGGACCACATCCTCGGGATCACCGGCTGGCGCTGGGTCTTCCTCGTCAACGTGCCGATCGGGATCGTCGCCTTCCTCGTCGTCGCCCGCACCCTCCATCTCCACCACCGCCGGCTCGACCACCGCATCGACTGGCTCGGCGCGCTCCTCCTCTCGGTGGCCCTCGTCCCCCTCCTCCTCGTCGCCGAGCAGGGCCGGGAGTGGGGGTGGACCTCCCGCGACGCCGTCCTCTGCTATGTCGTCGGCGGCATCGCCGCGGTCCTCTTCCACGTGCAGGAGTGGCGGATGGGCGAGGAAGCCATCCTGCCGCTGCGGATCTTCGCCAACCGCACCGTCGGCGTCGCCTCGCTCGCCGGCGTCATCATCGGGATCGCGATGTTCGGCGGCATCGCCATGCTCCCGCTCTACCTCCAGATCGTGCGGGGCGCGACGCCCACCGAGGCCGGATTCCAGATGCTGCCGATGACCCTCGGCATCATGTTCGGCTCGATCCTCTCGGGCCAGCTCATCTCCCGCACCGGTCACTACCGGCACTTCCCGATCATGGGGGCAGCCCTCATCACGATCGGCCTCTTCCTCTTCCACTACGTGCACTACGACACGTCCCTCTGGATGACGATGGCCGTCATGGTCCTCTTCGGGATCGGTCTGGGCTTCAACTTCCAGCCGCTCACCCTGGCCGTCCAGAACGCCGTCCCGCGCCACCAGATGGGGGTCGCGACGTCGACGGCGACCTTCTCGCGCCAGATCGGCGGCACGATCGGCACCGCCGTCTTCCTCTCCGTGCTCTTCTCGACGGTGCCCGACAAGATCAGCGCGGCCTTCCGGTCGATCGCGCCCACGCCCGACTTCCAGGCCGCCCTGCGCGATCCCGCCAACACGGCCTTCGCCGAGCGGCTCGCGAACACCAGTCAGTCCGGCGGCGGGGTCGCGGGCACCGGCGTGCTGCAGGACTCCTCGTTCCTCAACCAGCTCGACCCGCGCCTCGCCAAGCCGTTCTTCGTCGGCTTCGCGGACTCGATGGACGTCGTCTTCCTCCTCGGGTCGGCCGTCATGGTCGTCGGCTTCCTCGTCATGCTGCTCCTGCCGCACGTCGAGCTCCAGGGCGGGCCGGCGCGGCCTCGCTCGGCACCGGAGTAGCCGGCGGTCAGGCCGCGCGGCGCAGGCCCAGACGGATGCGGCCGCGGCCGGCATACGCGATGAGGGCCGCGCCCACCGCGGCACCCACCGGCAGGGCGTATGCCGCGTGCCCACCGACCGCTTCGACGGCCACGCCCGCGACCGCGGTGCCGGCGGAGATGCCGATGAGGATCCCGGTGACCGCCACGGCCATGCCCTCGGTGATGAGGGCCGGCGGGACGAGCCGTTGGGTGAGGGTGAGCGCGGTGATGAGCATCGGTGCCGTCGCCGAGCCGGCGACGAACATGATGACGGTGAGCGCCCAGAGGTTGTCGGTGAGGAGGACCGGCGCCTGGAGCAGGCACATCGCGGCCCCGAGGAGGACGAAGCGCTTGATGATGCCGGACCCGAGCTGACGCGCCCCGAAGATCAGTCCCGAGAGCGCCGAGCCGAGCGCGAAGGCGGCGAGGATCGTGCTCGAGAAGGCCTTGCGCCCGGCCTCGTCGGCGACGGCGACGGCGACGACCTCGTTCGAGCCGAAGAGGACGCCGACGAGGAAGAGCGAGCTGGTGACGACGAGGACGCCGGGGCGATGGATCGCCAGCCCGGCGGGTCGGTCCTCGTGCGGCACGACCGGCGGCTCGGTGGCCCGGGCGGCGAGGAAGACGAGCGCCCCGCTGAGGAAGAGCAGCTCGGCGAGGATGAGCCCGGCCTCGGGGAAGAGCATCGTCGCCGCGAGCACCCCGAGGACCGGCCCGATGACGAAGGCCAGCTCCTCGAGGACCTGCTCGAGGGAGTAGGCGGTGTGCAGCCGGTCGGGGTCGTCCCGCAGGAGGTGGGACCACCGGGCCCGCGACATCGGCCCGACCTCGGGCAGCATCGCCGAGCAGCCGTAGGCGACGAAGAGCACCCAGACCGGCCAGCCCGCCCACGACGCCCACACCGTCACGAAGAGCGCCGCCGAGGTGAGCAGCGTCGCCGGGAGCGCGACCCGGCGCTGGCCGTGCTTGTCGATGAGCCGCCCGAGGACCGGAGCGGCGATGGCCAGGACGAGGACCCCGACCGCGGAGACGGCCCCGGCGAGGGCATAGGAGTCGCGCCGGGTCGAGATCATGACGATGACCGCGACCCCGAACATCGCGCCCCCGATGCGCGAGATGAACGCCCCGATCACGAACTGCGCGGCCCCGGGCACGCGGAACAGGGGTCGGTAGACGGAGAGCACGAGGCCCCATTCTCCGGTATGCCGCGGGGCCCGGTGACCAGCACGGTCACCGAGCCCCGCGGCAACGCCGGAAAGGCCTGTCAGGAGCCGATGTTGGCCATGACGTGCTTGATCCGGGTGTAGTCCTCGAGGCCGTACATCGAGAGGTCCTTGCCATAGCCCGAGTGCTTGAACCCACCGTGCGGCATCTCGGCGACGAGCGGGATGTGGGTGTTGATCCACACGCAGCCGAAGTCGAGGCGCTTGCTCATCCGCATTCCGGTGCCGAGGTCCCTGGTCCACACCGAGGAGGCGAGGGCATAGGGGACGCCGTTGGCGAGGGCGACCGCCTCGTCCTCGGTGTCGAAGGCCTGCACCGTGATGACCGGGCCGAAGATCTCGGTCTGGATGAGTGCGTCGTCCTGTCGGAGGCCGGCGATGACGGTCGGCTCGACGTAGAACCCGCGGTCGCCCTGTCGCGACCCGCCCGCCTTGACATCGGCGTGGTCCGGGACCCCGTCGAGCAGGCCGAGGAGGCGGCTGAGCTGGGCCGAGTTGTTGACCGGCGGGACGAGGGCGTCCTCGTCGCGCGAGCCCCCGGCATACGACGTCCGGATGCCGCGGGCCTGCTCGGCGAGGGCGGCCACGAAGTCGTCGTGGACGCTTCGGTGGACGAGGACACGCGTGGCGGCCGTGCAGTCCTGACCGGCGTTGAAGTAGCCGGCGATGGCGATGCCCTCGGCGGCCGCGGCGAGGTCGGCGTCACCGAAGACGACACACGGTGCCTTGCCGCCGAGCTCGAGGTGGACGCGCTTGACGTCGGCGGCGGCCGACCGGGCCACGTCCATGCCGGCGCGCACCGAGCCGGTGATCGACACCATCTGCGGGGTCGGGTGGGCGACGACCGCGGCCCCGGTCTCCCGGTCGCCGCAGACGACGTTGAGCACGCCGGGCGGCAGGATGTCACCGATGACGTCGGCGAGGAGCAGGGTCGAGACCGGCGTCGTGTCGCTCGGCTTGAGGACGACGGTGTTGCCCGCGGCGATGGCCGGGGCGAGTTTCCAGATCGCCATCATCATCGGGTAGTTCCACGGGGTGACCTGACCGATGACACCGATCGGCTCCCGCCGGATCCAGCTCGTGTGGCCGGCCATGTACTCACCGGCGGCGCGACCCTCGAGCACCCGGGCGGCCCCGGCGAAGAAGCGGATCTGGTCGACCATCGGGGGGATCTCCTCCGAAGTCGTCAGCGGGACGAGCTTGCCGGTGTTGCGGCTCTCGGCCTCGACGAGCTCGTCGGCGCGCGCCTCGACGGCGTCGGCGATGGCCAGCAGCGCCCGCTGCCGCTCGCTCGGCGTCGTCTGGCCCCACTCCTCGAAGGCCTTGGCAGCCACGCCGTAGGCCCGGTCGACATCGGCGGCCGAGGAGACCGGCGCCTCGGCATAGGTCTCACCGGTGGTCGGGTCGATGACGGCACTCCAGCGGTCGGAGTCGGGGAGGAGGTGCTCCCCGCCGACGACGTTGTGCAGGCGAGTGATCGTGGTGGTGTCGGTGCTGGTCATGCCTGCTCCTTGGAGGTCGGGATGGCGTCGCCGTGCGGCGCGTCGTGGTGGGTGTGGCGGTTGGACGCCGTCATGTAGATCCATCCGGCGGCGACGACGATGACTGCGGAGAGGATGACGATGTAGTTGTCATACCAGGGTGCGTCCGGGGTCCGCGGCCAGGCCATGTTCGTCGCGGCGAGCACCTGGTAGGTCAGGGCCGCGATGGTGACCGGGAGGCCCCAGCGGCCGAGGGTGAACGGACCGTTGGGGCGCCAGCCCTTGAGGCGGGCGCGCAGGGCCGCGACGACGACCATCATGAAGCCGAGGTAGATGCCGAGCGCCGCGAACGAGACGATCTTGGTGAGGGCGTCCGCCGAGGCGAGCGAGCCGACGACGACGACGGTCGGGACGAGCGCGGCGAGGGCCAGGGCGTAGGGCGGGACGGCGCGGGTCGGCGAGAACTTCGACAGCAGCTCGTGGAACGGGACCATCTTGTCGCGGGCATAGGAGTAGATGAGGCGGCTCGCGGCGGCCTGCAGGCTGAGCGCGCAGGAGACGAACGAGATGAGCACGATCGCGAGGACGACCCGGAAGCCGACCGGACCGAAGGCGTCCTGGAGGATCGTCGTCACCGGGTCGGCGTCCTCGCCGGCGACGACCTTGCCGATGTCGGGCACGGCGAGGAGCAGCGCGAAGGTGATGAAGAAGGACGCGATGCCGCCGATGTAGATCGTCATCCGCATCGAGCGCGGGATCTGCGTGCGCGGGCTCTTGACCTCCTCGGCGACGTCGCCGCAGGCCTCGAAGCCGTAGTAGAGGTAGACACCGATGAGGGCCGAGGCGAGGAAGGCCGGCAGGTAGGAGCCGGAGCCCTCGGTGCCCGCGGTGTCGAAGAGGACGCCGAGGTCCTGGTGGCGCTCGGTGAGGAGCAGCCAGCCACCGACGGCGAGCGCACCGATGAGCTCGGCGGCGAAGCCGAAGAAGGCCAGGCGCGCGAGCAGCTTGGTGCCGCCGAGGTTGAGCACGGTGACGAGGGCGATGATGGCGACGGCGCAGCCGACCGTGACACCCGGGCTGGGCTCGATGCCCAGGAGCATCGCGACGAACGGGCCGGCGCCGTAGGACACGCTGGAGATGGTGATGAGCAGGGCGATCATGTAGATCCAGCCGGCCATCCACGACCACTTGCGGCCCCAGAGCCGGCGGGTCCACGGGTAGATGCCGCCCGAGACGGGGAACTGCGAGACGACCTCACCGAAGACGAGCGCGACGAGCAGCTGGCCGACGGCTGCGAGGACGACCGCCCAGATCATCGCACCGCCACCGGTGGCCAGGGCGTAGGCGAAGAGCGAGTAGACGCCGACGACCGGGGAGAGGTAGGTGAACCCGAGGGAGAGGTTCCCCCAGAAGGTCATGTCGCGCTGGTACTCGCGGGAGTAGCCGAGCTGGGCGAGGTGGCGGTCCTCCTCGTCGAGGTCCTCGAAGGTCCCGGGGAGATGGTCCGGGCCGAGGCCGGCCGCCGGGTCGGGCACGAGGTGCCGTGTGACGTCGGCGACCCCGGTCAGGTGATCGGGTGTGGTCATGGTGGTACGCCCTTGTTCCCTCATGGGCAGCTCCCTTGCCGCCCGGTTGGGTCCGACGCTAGGGGCGCGGCGGGGCCAGTCGATATCGACGAACTGTCGATGACTCTGCACAATGAAAGGACAGTTAGTCCATTGCCCTGGAGGTGACCCCGGTGCCTGGCTCGACTCCCCGGCGCCCGACGGCCCCACCACCGGAGCTGGGGCCGCCAGGGGAGGGCGGGTCGGCGTCGGTCGACCTGGCCTGGCTGCTCGAGCAACCCGAGCTGGGGCTGCACCTCATCGCCGGTCCGCGCCCGACCGCCGACGGCCGCCGACGCAGTGAGCTCGTCCGTGGCGTCGCGGTGGCCTGGGCCCACTCCATCGAGCTCGTGGACCCGACGCCGTGGCTCGACGGTGGTGAGCTCGTGCTCACCACCGGGCAGTTCCTCTCGCGCCGGACCCGTGACCTCGCGGCCTATGTCGACCGCCTCGCCGGTGCAGGCGTGGCCGCGCTCGGATTCGGTGTCGGGCTGCGCTTCGACTGGGCGCCGGCCGCGCTCATCCGGCGCTGTGACGAGGTCGGCCTGCCGCTCGTCGAGGTGCCCCTCGCGACCCCCTTCATGGCGGTCACCCGGGCTGTCGCCGACCGCCTGGCCAAGGACCGAGAGGACCGGCTGCTCGCCCTCGTCGCCGCCCAGGGTCGCGTCACCTCAGCGGCCCGGACCCGGGGCGTCGTGGTACTGGCCGCACAGCTCGCCCGGGAGCTCGGCCGCCCGGTCGTCGTCGTCGACGAGTATGCCGTCCCACTGGCCTTCCACGGTGTGGCCCGCCCGGTCGCCGAGGCCGTGGCCTCGGCCTGCCGTCGGATGACCTCGGTCGCGACGACGCCGGTCCCGGCCCCCCCGGGGCTGGACGGGCCGGACTCGTGGACCGTCGAGCTGCTCGACGGCCGTCATGCGCGCCGTGGCTGGCTGGCGGTCGGCGGGGTCGGGGCCCGCCTCGACCCGCACGTCCGGCTGCTGCTCAACCATGCCACCTCGGTCGCCACGCTGCACCTCGACCATCCCCGCGAGGTCGAGGATGCCTTCGCCGGGGCCGGTGGCGTCGTGCTCTCCGCCCTGCTCCTCGGCACTCCGGGTCTGGCCGGCCCCGGCGGACTGGAGCTGGTCCACCACTTCGGCATCAGCCGCTCCGAGGTGGTCGTCGCGCTCGCCGTCGACGCCACCGGGAGCGGCGCCCTCGCGGGGGTCCATGCCCGGCTCGAGCGGGCCGGCCTGCCCCGCCTCGCGACGCCCACGACGGAGGATCTCATCGTCGTCGTCCGCGCGGACGACACGGCCGACGCGCTCGCCTGCCTGCGGGACCCCGCCCCCGTGGGGACCCACCCGCCGGTCCAGCGCCTCGGGATCGGCACCCGGACCCCGCTCGCCGAGGTCGCCACCTCAGTGACGGCAGCGCGGCAGGCACTCGCCTCGGGCCGGCGGCTCGGGCAGGAGGTCGTCGACTTCGCGGAGCGCCCCTTCGACCTGCTCACCGGCGACCCGGGAGTGCGCGCCGGAGTGACAGCAGTGGCCGCGCCCCTCCTGCGGCCACTGCTGTCCTCCCCGGGCAGTGACCGCGACGACCTGCGTGCAGCCCTCGGCGCCTACCTCGACCACCACGGCGGATGGGAGGCGGCGGCTCGCAGCCTCGGCATCCACCGGCACACCCTCCATGCGCGCATCGGCAAGGTGGCCCGGCTGCTCGGTCTCGACCTCGATGACGCCGACAGCCGGAGCCTGCTCCGCCTCGCCCTGCGCGTCACGGAGGACGGAGTCAGCGGAAGGCCGCGACCCCCGTGAGCGCCTGCCCTAGGACGAGGGTGTGCATCTCGACGGTGCCCTCGTAGGTGAGGACGGACTCGAGGTTGTTCGCGTGCCTCATGACGGGGAACTCGCCGCTGATGCCGTTGGCGCCGAGGATCGTCCGCGAGGTGCGGCAGATCTCCAGGGCCTTGGAGATGTTGTTGTACTTGCCCACGGACACCTGCTCCGGACGCAGCCCGACGGTGTCCTTGAGCCGGCCCAGGTGGAGCGCGAGCAGCAGGCCGAGCTGGAGCTCGGTCGACATCGAGGCGAGCTTGGCCTGGGTGAGCTGGAACCCGGCGAGCGGCTTGCCGAACTGGGTGCGCTCGACGGAGTAGCGGCGCGCGGCCTCCAGTGAGGAGCGGGCCGCGCCGAGGGCGCCCCACAGGATGCCGTAGCGCGCCTCCGACAGGCACGACAGCGGACCCTTGAGCCCGCGCACCTCGGGGAAGACCGCATCGGCGGGCAGCCGCACGTTGTCGAGGGTGAGCTCGGAGGTCACCGACGCCCGCAGCGACATCTTGTGGTGGATCGTGTGCGCGGAGAACCCGGGGGTGTCGGTCGGGACGACGAAGCCGCGAATTCTCCCATGCTCCTCCCCCGCATTTGCCCAGACGACCGCGACATCGGCGATCGAGCCGTTCGTGATCCACATCTTCGCCCCATCGAGGACCCAGTCCTCGCCGTCGCGGCGGGCCCGCGTGCGCATCGACCCCGGGTCCGAACCGTGGTCGGGCTCGGTGAGGCCGAAGCAGCCGATCGCGTCACCGGCCGCCATCCGCGGCAGCCACTCCTGCTTCTGCTCCTCGGAGCCGAACATGTGGATCGCGCCCATCGCCAGCGACCCCTGCACCGACACCAGCGACCGGATCCCGGAGTCCGCGGCCTCGAGCTCGACGCACGCGAGCCCGTAGTCGACCGCACTCATCCCGGCGCAGCCGTAGCCCTCGAGGTGCATCCCGAGCAGGCCGATCTCACCGAACTGCTTGGCGAGCTCGCGGGCCGCCGGCAGGTCACCGGCTTCGTACCAGTCCATGATGTGCGGCTCGACGAGCTGCTCGCAGGCCTGGCGCACGGTGGACCGGATCGCCTTCTCCTCGTCGGAGAGCATGCGGTCGAGGTCGATGATGTCGAGCGGGTCGGCGTTCGCCGGGCGCTTGGGAGGTGTCAACATGTCAGTCGCCTTCGTGCGTTGGGAGGGGTTGGGGGACAGGGTTTTTCGAGTATGCCGCGGGGTCGGCGAGCCATGGCCGCACGGTGGCGTCGTGCTCACCGAGGGCCGGTGGCGCCGTGGGTCGGGTCGTCGCATGGACGGTCCAGCGAACCGGGTGCCGGAGCTGGTGGGCCCGGTCGGGGCCGACCTCGATCGTGGGGTCGAGCCCGAGCCGGCGCGCCAGGTCGACCGCCTCGAGGACGTCCTGGACCTGGCCGGCCGGGACCTTGGCAGCGGTGAGGCGCTCCACCCAGTCGCTCGCGGGGGCGGCGGCGAGGAGGGCCTCGAGGGCGGTCACGAGGTCCGCGCGGTGGCTGACGCGGGCGGCGTTGGTCGCGAACCGGGGGTCCTGCGCGAGGGCGGGTGCGCCGAGGGTCTCGGCGAGCCGGACGAACTGGCCGTCGTTGCCACAGGCCACCGCGATCGGGCCGTCCGCGCAGCGGAGCGTCTCGTAGGGCGCGATGCTCGGGTGCTCGTTGCCCATCCGGCGCGGTGCGCGTCCGGTGCTGAGGGCGGCCTGCCCCTGGTTGACGAGGGCCCCGAGGGATGAGGAGAGGAGGGAGACCTCGAGACGGTCGCCCTGCCCGGTGCGGGCCCGCGCGGCGAGCGCGGCAAGGATGCCGATGACGGCGTCCTTCCCGGTGAGGACGTCGACGAGCGCGACGCCGGCCTTGGTCGGCGCCTCCGGTGCCCCGGTGATCGACATGAGCCCGCCGACGGCCTGCACGACGAAGTCGTAGCCGGGCCGGTCGGCGCCCGCGCCCGACCCGAAGCCGGAGATCGAGCAGTAGACCACCCGCGGGTTGGTCGCGCGGACGGAGTCGTAGCCGAGCCCCAGCCGGTCCATCGTCCCGGGGAGGAAGTTCTCGATGACGACGTCGGCCCGCCGGGCCAGCTCCCGAGCGAGCGCGAGGTCGTCGGGGTCGCGCAGGTCGAGCGCGACCGACTCCTTGCCGCGGTTGACCGACTCGAAGTAGGTCGTGCTCGTCGCCGTGAACGGCGGCCCCCACGACCGCGTCTCGTCACCGGTGCCGGGGCGCTCGACCTTGACCACCCGGGCCCCGAGGTCGGCCAGCGTCATCGTGGCCAGCGGGCCGGCGAGGACGCGGCTGAAGTCGGCGACGAGGATCCCGTCGAGGGGGTGCTCGCTCATCGCACCCCCCACGGGTCCGAGTCCCGGAGGGCCGGCGGCAGGGCGGCGTCGGGGACGTCCTGGAAGGACACCGGCCGGGTCCAGCGCTCGAGGGCGGCCGCGCCGACGCTGCTCGCGTCGGGCCGGCTCGTCGCGGGCCAGGGGCCGCCGTGGTGCATGGCGTCTGCGCAGGCCACTCCCGTGGGCCAGCCGTCGACGACGACCCGGCCGGCCTGCCGGGCGAGCACCTCGACGAGGGCGGGCAGGTCGGGGTCGGGCCCGGTCCGGGCCCCCCACACCGCGGCGGCGAGGGAGGGCTGGAGCCGTGCGAGGGTCGACGCGGCGTCGGCGACGTCGTCGTACTCGGCAACGAGGGCCACCGGGCCGAAGCACTCCTCGAGGAGTGCCGAGCCCGGGGCGAGGTCGGCGAGCTCGACCTTGAGAAGGTGCGCGGGAGCGGCATACCCACCCTCGGGAGCCGGCCCCGTCGCGACCGTGCGCGCCCCGGCCGAGCCGAGGCGGGCGAGCCCCTCGTCGTAGGCCGTGCGGATGCCCGCGGTGAGCAGCCAGCCACCGGCGGAGCGGGCCACCGCGTCGGCGACGGCGGCCGGGAGCCCCTGCCCGGCCGGCACGAGGAGGAGACCGGGCTTGGTGCAGAACTGACCGGCGCCCAGCGTGAAGGAGCCGGTGAAGCCGGCGGTGAGCTCCTCGGCCCGGTCCGCGCCGGCGGGGGTGACGACGACCGGGTTCACGGTGCCCATCTCGGCGAAGACGGGGACCGGCCGCGGCCGGGTCCGAGCTCGCTCGACGAGCGCCATCCCGCCGCGCTGCGAGCCGGTGAACCCGACGGCGGCCACCGGGTCGGCGTCGACGAGCGCGAGGCCCGAGGCGAAGCCGTGGACGACCGCGAAGGTGCCCTCGGGTGCCCCCGCGCGCGCGAGCGCGGTCGTCGCGACCTCGGCCAGCCGAGCGGACAGGCGGGGGTGAGCCGGGTGCGCCTTGACGAGCACCGGGCACCCGGCGGCGAGCGCGCTGCACGTGTCGTGGCCGACCACCCCGAACTGGAAGGGGAAGTTGCTCGCGCCGAACACGGCCACCGGCCCCACCGGCAGGTGCGCGCGGCGCAGGTCCACCGGCGGCGGCCCGGGCAGGTGCTCGACGACGGCGTGCAGCCAGCGGCCGGTCGTCGCGACGGTGCCGTAGTAACGGGCGTTCGCGGCGGTCTTGGCGAGCTCGCCGGTGAGCCGGGGCAGGCCGAGCCCGGTCTCCTCGTCGGCGAGGGCCCCGAGCTCGTCGGTCGCGTCGAGCAGGGCGTCGGCGAGGGCGTCGAGCCAGCCGGCCCGGGTCGCGGGGTCGGTCGCCGACACGAGCGGGTATGCCGCCGCGGCCCGTCCCAGCGCAGCCGCCACCTCCTCGGGAGTGGAGTCGGCCGGGCCCTGGACGACGCGACCGGTGCGCGGGTCGGCGCTGGGGGCGTGCCCGAGGGCCGGGCTCACGACAGGGCCGCGATCGCGTCGGCCAGCACGCCCAGGCCCTCGACGAGGAGGTCGTCCTCGATGACCAGGGGCGGCAGGAGGCGGATGACGTTGCCGTGGGTGCCGCACACGAGGGTGAGGACGCCCTCGCGGTGGCAGGCGGCGCTCACCGCAGCGGCCGCCTGGTGGTCGGGGTCGAGGCTGCCGGGCCGGACGAGCTCGATCGCCATCATCGCGCCGCGGCCACGCAGCTCGGCGACGCGCGGGCTCGACGCGACGAGGGGCTCGAGCACTTCGCGGACGACCCCCTCGATCGCACGGGCCCGGCCGATGAGGTCACGCTCCTCGAGCAGGTCGAAGGTCGCGAGGGCGGCCGCGCAGGCCAGCGGGTTGCCGGCATACGTGCCGCCGAGACCGCCGGGGCCGACGGCGTCCATGAGCTCCGCGCGGCCGGTGACGGCGGCGAGTGGCAGGCCGTCGGCGAGCGCCTTGGCGGTGCAGATGAGGTCGGGGACGAGGCCCTCGTGCTCGCAGGCGAACATCGCGCCGGTGCGGCCCAGCCCGGTCTGGACCTCGTCGGCGACGAGGACGATCCCGTGGCGGCGCGCCCGCTCGGCGAGGCCGGCGAGGAAACCGGGGGCCGGGACGATGAAGCCGCCCTCACCCTGGACCGGCTCGACGACCATCGCCGCGATCTGGTCCGGACCCACCCGGTCGAGGAGCTCGTCGAGGGCGGCGAGCGCCTCCTCGGCCACCCGGCTCGGGTCCCCCGGCCAGCGCAGCGGCTCGGCCATGGGAGCACGGTGCTGGTGCTCGGGGAAGGGGCCGAAGCCGGTCTTGTAGGGGCGCTCCTTGGCGGTCATGCCGAGGGTGAAGAGGCTGCGCCCGTGGTAGGCGTTGTCGAAGGTGATGACGCCGGGGCGACCGGTCGCGGAGCGGGCGATCTTCACGGCGTTCTCGACGGCCTCGGCACCGGTGGAGAAGAGCGCGGTCGTCTTCTCGTGGTCGCCGGGGGTGTGCGCGTTGAGCCACGCGCAGACGTCGACATAGGAGTCGTACTGGGTGACGAGGAAGCAGGTGTGGGTGAACCGCCGCGCCTGGGCCGCGACCGCCTCGGCCACCTCGGGGGCCGCGGCACCGACGGACGTGACGGCGATGCCGGAGGCCAGGTCGATGATCTCGTTGCCGTCGACGTCGATGAGCAGGGCACCCTCGGCCCGGTCGACGAAGACGGGCAGGGTGCGGCCGAGTCCGCGCGGGAGGGCCTTGTCGCGGCGTGCCTGGAGCGCCAGCGAGCGCGGCCCGGGCAGCGCGGTGCGCAGCCGCGGGCGGCCCGCCGCGCCATGCCGGGAGCGGTCCGTCGCCGTGTCCGCTGCCGTGTCCGCCGTCGTCGTCATTCGTCGCCTCCGTCATTCGTGGGTGGTGGACTCCGACGCTAGAGGCACAGCGGGGGTGGCGTCAGTGGATGATTCGTCCCAGATCAGACAGACTATGGATGCTTCGTCCATCTGGATCGGACGCGACCGGACGGCCTGAGGAGGACCCGCCGTGCCCACCCTCGCCGAGCTCGTCACGGCCCTGCCCGGCGACCTGACCCCGGTCGGCGAGCCCGCGCTCGACGCATCGGTCTCGGCCGTCCACGTCAGCGAGCTGATCGACCCCACGCCCTATCTCGACGGCGGCGAGCTGCTCCTCACCACCGGTCTGGCCCTCACCGGCCCCCTCACCCAGGCCCGGGCCTACACCGCCCGGCTCGCCGGCCACGGGCTCACCGGGCTCGCCCTGGGGCTGGGCCCGGTCCACACCGACGTCCCCGACGCGCTCGTCTCCAGCTGCGCGGCGGCCGGGCTGCCCCTGCTCGTCGTGCCCGCGCCCACCCCCTTCCTCTCGATCAGCAGGGCCTACTGGGGCCTGGTCCAACGCGCCGACCGGGCCGCCCTCACCACGGCGCTCGGGGCGCACCGGGACCTCGCGCACGCGGCGACCACCCGCGACCCGGTGGGCGCCGTCGTCCGCGTCCTCGCCGGCGCCGTCGGCGGCTGGGCCGCCCGGCTCGGCCCGGACGGCCGCCCCCTCAAGGTCTGGCCGCGTGGTGAGCAGATGACCGTGCGCCGGCTCTCCCGTGAGGTCGAGCGGCTCCGCACGGTCGGGCCCCACGCCTCGGCGACCTTCCCCGTCGGGGCCGACGATGTCGTCGTCCACCCGCTGACCCGCGGGGCCCGACTCGTCGGGTTCGTCGCCGTCGGTGCACCCCGACCGATGGACCCCACCGCGCGCGGTCTCGTGCTCAGCGCGTGCGCCCTGCTCTCGGCCGTGCTCGACGAGTCACTGGCCCGCGCCCTCACCGGCCGGGAGCGCCGCGCCTGCGTCGTCGAGCTCGTCACCGGGGGGCAGCCCGTCGCCGCCCGCGTCCTCGCGACCCGCGAGCGGACGGGGCTGCCCCGACACGTGGCGCTCCTGGTCGTCGTGCCCCACACCGCCTGGTCGGCGGCGGACCTCCTCACCGAGCTCGAGGCCGCCCTGCCCAGCGCGAACCTGTGGGCGACGTCGGCCGGCGACCAGGTCCACCTCCTCCTCACCGAGGAGTCCGTGCCCGCCGTCATCCAGGTCCTCGACGGCCTGCGCTCCGGGGAGCGGGCCCTGCGCTGGGCCGCCTCGCCGGTCACGCCCCTCGAGGGCGTCCCCGCGGTCCTCGCACCGACCTCGCAGGCCGCGCGCACCCCACGGCCGGGCCACGTCGACGGGGCCGACCTCGTCGCCCGGCTCACGGCCTACGCGCGGGTCCCCCTCGTGCCGACCGTCGTCGCCTACCTCCGGCACCGGGGCCACTGGGAGCAGACGGCCGCGGCCACCGGGACCCACCGCAACACCGTGCGGGCCCGGATCGCCACGGCGGCCCGGGTCCTCGGCGTCGACCTCGACGACCCGGACGTCTCCGCCGGTCTCTGGCTGGCGCTGCGTGCCGCCGGCCTGGCCTGAGTCCCCCCACACCGGGGGCCGCCCGGCCGACCCGCCGACCTCACGGCGAGTTCCGGGCCGGGACTCAGCGGGCGGACCCGAGGCCGAGGATCGCGGCCAGCCCCAGCGCGCTGCGCGGCTCGTAGGCGGCCCGCCACAGCCCGCCGTGCGCCGCGGCATACGCCTCGTCCTGCCACGGGTGGGGCAACGCCGGGGAGCCGGTCGCGAGGTCGTGCATGAGGAGGGCGGCCATCAGGGTGTTGGAGGTGCCGGGCTCGAAGACCTCGATGCCGAAGCGGTGGGCGCCGGCGTAGGCCGCGGCGAGCGCACGGTTCTTGACGACCGAGCGGGTGCGCGTCGGCGGGGCGACCTTGAAGGAGACGGTCGTGCCCTCCGCCCGCGCCGTCGCGGCCCGCCAACGCTGGAGCCGCTTGGCGAGCAGGTAGTTCGGCCCCTGCTGGAGGACGACCGAGTCGTTGATGCCGGGATCGGCTCCCGGGCGGTAGTTGCGGGTGAGCAGACGACCCCCGGAGAGGGTGCGTAGCGGGATGCGGATGAGCTTGGAGGTGCGGCGCTGGGCATACTGCTCCACCGACGCCGCCACGGCCTCCCCCGGCACGGCGAAGACGTCCGTCGGGGTCGCGAGGAAGGCGAGCGCGACCTCGTCGACCGAGCGGTCCGCGCGCAGCGCCGTCGTGAGCTGGTCGACCGCCGCCGAGACGCGCACGTTGGTGCCGCCGTCGGCGTAGACGTAGTTGCCGAGGACGAGGGGGCCCTCGAGCGAGGCCACCCACTCGATGGCTCGCGGCAGGTCACCGACGAGGTCGACGCCGGCGCGTTCGTGGAGGGGCTCGTCACCGGGACGGGCCGGCACGAGGAGGGTGCCCGCGAGGTGTCTGGTCGACTCGAGGAGACGGGACCAGAGCTCCGGCCGGGGCAGGTCGACGGCGGCGACCGTCGCGCCCCACCTCAGCAGGGCGCGCAGCGGACCCATCTCGGCTCCTGCGCCGAGGACGACGAAGGTGCGGCCGCTCGGGTCGAGGCTCCCGCGCGTGGCGTGCAGGTGCTCGAGCGCATCACGCAGGCTGGGCTCGACGACGCCGCTCTCCACCCACCGGTCGGTCCGGCGACGGAGGTCGTCGCCGGCGAGCCGGGTGCCCTGGTAGGGCACGGTGAGCGCGGTGTCGGGGTCGCCGGTCCCCTCGACCCGCTCGGTCCGCAGCCGGTCGGCCTCGACGCTGCGCAAGGCCAGCTCGATCGAGGGGCCGAGAGGCTCGTCGCCGTCCGGGCCACTCCAGACGAGCTGGGACTGGAGCGAGCTCGCCCCCGCCGCCGCAATCGCCAGGGCGTCCTCGCGCGAGCCCAGCCCGGCCTCGACGAGACGGCGGAAGTGCGCAAGGTAGCCCTGCCGCCAGTTCGTCTCCTGCTCAGCCGAGCGAGCGCCGATCGGGTCCACCGGGCGCAGCGCCTCGGCGACGACGGCACGCCCGAAGGCCGAGGTCGACCGTCGGCCATCGACCTGCGGGAACTGCACTCCCTCACCAGCGGGCATCCCTGCTCCTTGTCTTCCTGCGTCGGTCCGGGTCAGCCCCAGACGAGGGCGCGCGTCGGGTCGGCCAGGATCGCCGCGACATCGGCGAGGAACTTGCTCCCGAGCTCACCATCGACGAGGCGGTGATCGAAGGAGAGGGCCAAGGTCGTGACCGACCGTGGCTCGATCCGCTCGTCAGCGCCCGACCCGACGACCCACGGCATCCGTCGGACCTGGCCAAAGGCAAGGATCGCCGCCTCGCCCGGATTGAGGATGGGCGTACCGCCGTCGACGCCGAAGACGCCGACGTTGGTGATCGTGAGGGTGCCGCCGGCCTGATCGAGGGGCGTGGTGCGGCCCTCGCGTGCCGTCGCGGTGAGCTGATTGATGGCTCCCGCCAACTCGAGGAGGGTCATCGTGTCGGCGTCCTTGACGTTGGGCACGATGAGCCCGCGGGGGGTCGCCGCGGCGATGCCGAGGTTGACGTAGTGCTTCTCGACGATCTCCTGCGCGGCCTCGTCCCATGTCGCGTTGACGCCCGGGTTTCTCCGCACGGCCAGGCAGATCGCCTTGGCGAGGATCGTCAGCGGCGTGACCTTGACGTCCTTGAACTCCCTGTCTGCCTTCAGACGCGCGACGAGTTCCATCGTCGCCGTGACGTCGACCTGGACCCACTCGGTGACATGCGGCGCCGTGAACGCGCTGCCCACCATCGCCTGCGCGGTCACCTTGCGCACCCCCTTGATCGGGGTCCGCACCTCCCTGTCATCGCCAGCGGCCCACCCCGACGTCCGCCGCGCGCCCCCATACCCCGCGCGCGCGATCTGCAGTTGCGCCTCCTGGGGGGGCATGTCACATGCCTCTGTGGGTGGCGCAACTACAGACGCTGCGGAGGGGTTCGCCCGCCCGGCGGCATACGACTCCACATCGGCGCGGGTGACGATGCCGCGCTCGCCGGTGGGCGGCACGGCCCCGAGGTCGATGCCAAGGTCCTTGGCGAGTTTTCTCACCGGCGGCTTGGCGAGGGCACGGGTTTCGGCGGCCGACGGCCGGGGCGCCTCGCCGGCGTCCGCGTCAGCGCCACCGACTGGCGTCGGCGCCGGTGGCGTAGCGATCGCCGCTGGCGCAGCGGGCGCGGTGGTCGCCGTTGGCGCAGCGGGGGTCCTGCGTGCTCGTCGGGTCGTCCCGCTGGCCTTGGGACCGTAACCGACAAGGGTCTTGACCGGCTCCTCGTCAGCGCCGTCCGCAGCGGTGTCGGGCGCCGGAGACTCGGCAGCGGGCGTGCTGTCGGCAGGGGCTGCCCCCTCGGCGCCGTCATCAATGGTGATGATCACGGTGCCGACCTCGACCTCGTCACCGACAGCGACGTGGATGCCGGTCACGGTGCCGGCCCACGGGATCGGCAACTCGACGAGCGACTTGGCGGTCTCGACCTCGACGACGATGTCGTTGACCTTGACGGGGTCGCCGACGGCGACCTTCCACTCGACGATCTCGGCCTCGAGCAGGCCCTCACCCGGGTCGGGCAATTTGAACTCACGTGTGGTCATGGGGCTGCCTCCTCAGTGGGCCAGGGCACGGTCGACGCCGTCGAGCACCCGGTCGAGGTCCGGCAGGAAATGCTCCTCGATCTTGGACGGCGGGTAGGGCGCGTTCCAGCCGGTGACCCGGATGACCGGCGACTCCAGGCTGTAGAAGCAGCGCTCGGTCACGGCCGCCGCGATCTCCGCGCTCAGGCCCACGAAACTGTGCGCCTCGGTCACCACGACGAGTCGCCCGGTCCTGGTGACCGACGTGGTCAGTGTGTCGATGTCGAGGGGGCTCACCGAGCGGAGGTCGATGACCTCGAGCGAGCGACCTTCCTCCTCGGCGACCTTCGCGGCATCGAGGCAGGTGCGGACCATGGGTCCGTAGCACGCAACCGTGGCATCGGTGCCCTGACGAACCACATTGGCGGAGAACAGGTCTCGCGCGGGCGGGACATCGACGTCGATCTCACCCTTCTCGTGGTAGCGCCGTTTGGGCTCATAGAAGATCACCGGGTCGTCGGTCTCGATCGCCTGCTGGATCATCCAGTAGGCATCCGTGGGGTTCGAGCAGAAGACGACCTTGAGGCCGAGGGTATGGGCGAAGTAGGCCTCATTGGACTCACTGTGGTGCTCGACGGCGCCGATGCCGCCACCCATCGGGATGCGCACGACCACCGGCACCTTGATCGCACCCCGCGAGCGGGAGTGGAGCTTGGCCAGCTGCGACACGATCTGGTCGAAGGCCGGGTAGACGAAGCCGTCGAACTGGATCTCGACCACGGGCCGATAGCCCCGCAGCGCCATCCCGATCGCCGTGCCCAGGATCCCCGACTCGGCCAAGGGCGTGTCGATGACCCGGTCCTCGCCGAAGTCCTTCTGCAGGTGTTCGGTGATCCGGAAGACCCCACCGAGTTTGCCCACGTCCTCTCCCTGGATGAGGACCTTGGGGTCCTGCTCCATCGCGGCGCGCAGGCCGGCATTGAGCGCCTTGGCGATCGTCATCTTCTGCACAGCCATCACGCCACCCCCTCGTCGTCGAAGGACGCGGCATATGCGGCCTGGACGGCGCGGTCGTCCTCGACCTGNCGGTGGGNCTCGACGTAGACGTTGTCGAAGATNTCCGCCACCTCCGGGTCGCCCATCGTCACCGTCGCCTCGCGCACATTCGACGCGAGNTCATCGGCCTCGGCGTCNACCGCGACGAAGAAGTCATGGTCGGCGATGCCCTCGTGNCCGAGCCAGGTCTTGAAGCGCGCGATCGGGTCCCGCAACTTCCACATCTCGACCTCGGCCGAGAAGCGGTACTTCGTCGGGTCATCGGACGTCGTGTGTGCCGCCATCCGATACGTGTAGGCCTCGATCAGGCTCGGCCCCTGCCCGGACCGGGCGCGGTCGAGCATCTCCTTGGTCACGGCATACGTCGCCAGGACGTCGTTGCCGTCGACCCGCACCCCGGGGAAGCCGAAGCCGTCGGCCCGCTTGTAGATCGGCGAGCGCATCTGCCGCTCATTGGGTTCGGAGATGGCCCACTGGTTGTTCTGGCAGAAGAAGACGATCGGGGAGTCGTTGACACCGGCGAAGACGAAGCCCTCGTTGACATCGCCCTGCGCGGTCGCGCCATCACCCATGAAGGCGATGACAGCCGTGTCTCGGTCGGGGTCACCGGTGCCGACATCGCCGTCGCGCTGCACACCCATGGCATAGCCGGTGCCGAGCAGCACCTGGTTGCCGATGACGATCGTGTAGGTGTGGAAACCGAACTCCTTGGGATCCCACGCGCAGCGGTCGACCCCGCGATACATGGCGATCAGCCGCATCGGGTCCAGGCCGCGGCACCAGGCGATGCCGTGCTCGCGATAGCCGGGGAAGGCATGGTCCTGGGGCCGCAACGCCCGCCCGCAGCCGATCTGTGAGGCCTCCTGCCCGAGGAGCGAGACCCACAGGCCGAGTTCACCCTGGCGCTGCAGGGCCGTCGCCTCGAGGTCGAAGCGTCGGATCAGGACCAGGTCACGATAGAAGCCGCGCAGGTCCTCGTCGGTGAGGGCGTCGATGTGGTGGGCATACTCCTGCGCGCCGCCGTGGAGGACTCGCTGCCCCTCGGGGTCCAGCAGCTGGATCATGTCCGGGCCACCGTCGAAGGGGCCGCGCGAGCGGCTCCGCAAGGTGGACTCGTGATGGTCGACCCCGCCGGCCAGTTGGCCGCGGGTCACGTCTGCGACAACGTCGTCGCTCATGGCACTCCTCGTACGTCTGCGGGTGCCCGAGGGTGACGGGACACCGAACCGTTCGGCCTCGCGGACCACACGCCTGGTGCGGCAGCAGGTCCGGTCGGCGAGAGGACTCCCGCCGTGATGTGGCGGGTGTCACCTTGCGTGCACCCAAACCTACCGGCGGACGCGGCCCCGCCACCAACTCGGCGTCACGGCANTCGGCCCACGGCGAGCTGACCGCTCAGCCGCGGTCCCGCCACGGGCCCGCCACCTCGAGCAGGCGCTCATTGGCCTCGGTCTCGGCGATCGTGGCCCGCACACCGTCGGTGCCATAGGGGCGCACCGTGAGCCCGGCNTCCTGACACGCCGCCGCGAAGTCCGCGGTCCGCTCCCCCATCGGGAACCACACGAAGTTCGCCTGACTGTCCGGAAGGTCCCAGCCCTGTGCCCGCAGGGCGGCGAGGATGCGCTCCCGCTCGGACACCAACTCCTTGACGCGGACCTCGAGCTCGTCGAAGGCGTCCAGGCTGGCGATCGCCGCCACTTGGGCCAGCGAGTTCACCGCGAAGGGGATCGCCGTCTTGCGCAGGGCAGCCGCGATCGGATCGTGCGCCACGGCATACCCCACCCGCAGGCCCGCAAGGCCATAGGCCTTCGAGAAGGTGCGCAGGACAACGACATTCGGACGCTCCCGTTGGAGAGCCAGACAGTCCGGCGCGTCCGGGGCGGTGACGAACTCGAGGTAGGCCTCGTCGAGGACGACGAGCACGTCGTCGGGAACGCGGTCCAGGAAGGTGGCCAGCGCGTCGGCGCCGACGGTCGGTCCGGTCGGGTTGTTGGGGGTGCAGACGAGCACCAGGCGGGTGCGGTCGGTGATCGCCGCAGCCATCGCGTCGAGGTCGTGCCCGCCGTCNGCGGTCAAGGGCACCATGACCGGTGACGCGCCGGAGAGTTGGACGAGGATCGGGTAGGCCTCGAAGGACCGCCATGCGAAGACGACCTCGTCGCCGGCCTCGCAGGTCGCCTGNACGATCTGGCCGAGGACGCCGACACTGCCCGGCCCCGTCACGATCCGGGAGGCNGGGACATCGAGCCCACGGGCCAGCCGCTCGGTCAGCGCCGTCACNGCCATGTCGGGGTAGCGGTTGATCGTCGCGGCCGCGGCCGTCACCGCGNCGAGGACGCTGGGCAGCGGGGGGTAGGGGTTCTCGTTGGAGGAGATCTTGTATGCCGTGACGCCGGGGGGCGCAGCGGCGGGCTTTCCGGGGGTGTAGGCGGGGACCGCCTCGAGTGCGGCGCGCAGGTGCACCCTGGTGGTTGCCTCGAAACCGGAGCCCGTCATGAGGGCCACTGTAGGCTCCCGTCCATGAAGAACTTCGTGCTCAAGACGGCGATCAACGCCGTCGCTCTGTGGGTCGCGGCCTTCGTGGTCAGCGGGATCCACCTGGGTGCCGATGGCAAGCCGTGGACGTCGAAGCTCGTCACGATCGTGCTCGTGGCCCTCCTCTTCGGCCTGGTCAACGCGATCCTCGGGCCGATCGCGCGGTTCCTCTCCTTCCCGGCGCGAGTGCTCACCTTGGGCCTGTTCACCTTTGTCGTCAACGCCTTCCTGCTCCAGGTGACCGAGTGGATCAGCGATCCGCTCGGCCTGGCGTTCACGATCGACAAGTTCTTCTGGAATGCGGTCTTCGCTGCCGTGGTCATCACGCTCGTCTCGTGGGTGCTGTCGGTCATCCTGCCCGACGGCGACGACAAGGACTGAGTCCCGACGATGATCCGCGGCAGTCGCGGAGCGCACGCTGCGGCCCCCCGCAAGTGGCGCCTCGGTGGAGCCCGATCGCTGGTCTCCATCGCCCTGGTGCTCGGGCTGCTCGTCGGGGTCGCCACCTATCGCGTCACGCACACCGCCGGCTCCCCGACCGCCGGGACCAACCCGTCCGCCGGGGCCTGCGGCGGCGACCCGCTCACCGTGGTCGTGACCCCGGCGCTCGAATCGGTGGCGCGCGACGCCTTGGCAGCCGCCACGGCCGCCACCCCGTGCCAGCGGTATGCCGTGTCTGCCCAGTCCGATGACACGGTCCTGGCCAACATCGGTGCCGGGCAGGCCCCGGAGGCGTGGCTGACCGACTCGTCGACCTGGCTGGATCTGCTGCCCGCCGACTCACGGACGACGTACGCGTCCGCCGGCTCGGTGGCGTCCTCGCCGGTCGTGCTCGCGGCGCCACTACAGGGCGCCGCCACGGCACCTGGATCCTGGGCCGGCATCTTCACCGACAAGGGTCTCTTCCGCGTCACGAACCCCGCGGTCGATGCGGCGAGCCGCACCGCGTACTACGCAGCACGCGTCGGCCAGGCCCCAACCCTCGACGCGGCGTCCGCGAGCCACCTCGTGCTGACCTCCCGGTTCGCCGCCGCAACCGTCGGCGACCTCTTCGCGACGGCCGCGGACACCGCCACCAAGGGTGGCTTCCCGGTCTCCGAGCAAACCCTCGCGGCATGGACGCGCGATCATCCCGGCGTGCTGCGCCCCCTCATGCCGACCGCGGGCAGCGCCACCCTCGACGTCCCACTTCTCGCCCGGAGCGACCTCGCCGCCTCCCGCAAACAGTTGGTCAGCGCCGCCTTCTCCGCGCTGACCACCCCGAAGGCCCGGGAGGCCATGGCCAGCGCAGGCTTCCGTGCACCCGACCGGTCCGGTGGCCCGACCATCGAGGGCATCGTGGCACCCGAGTACACCGACCTCGCGCTCGGGACGATCACCGAGCGCACCGCAGCCCTCGAGCAGTGGGAGGTGCTCCGCACCGACATGCGCATGCTCGCGGTGCTCGACGTCTCCGGATCGATGAAGGAACGCGCGCCCGGCACCACGCTCCCCCGGTGGCAGGTCATGGAGCAGGCGTGCACCAACGCCCTGCAGGTCCTCCCCGACGGCGCCCAGATCGGCGCCTGGTTGTTCTCGACCCTCAAGGGAGGTCCGAGTCAGGACTGGCTCGAACTGTCCCCGGTCGAACGTCTCGATGCCGTCACGGCCGGCAGGACCCACCGCCAGGTGCTCCTCGACGCCCTCCCGACGATCGAGGGTCAATTGAGCGGTGACACCGCGCTCTATGACACGACGCTCGCGGCCTTCACGACGATGACCTCGTCGTACAACGCCGGCTTCATCAACTCCGTCGTCGTGATGACCGACGGCCGCAACGACAACCCGCGCGGCGGGCTCAGCCTCGACCAGTTGCTGAGCGAGCTCGACTCGGCCAAGGATCCTTCGCGACCCGTGCGGATCATCACCATCGGCATGGGCGAAGCCGACCCCAGCGCCCTGCAGCAGATCTCCGCGGCCACGGGCGGCACCTCCTACATCGCCAACACGCCGCAGGACATCGAGCGGATTCTGGTCGAGGCCCTGCTCGCTCGTAGGGTTGCTCCGGCCTGACGTTCGGGCCCGGCAGAGGAGGAACAGGTGCGCGTGCTCATCTCCGGCGGGGCCGGCTACATCGGCTCCCACACGGCAGTCCTGCTGGCGGGGGCCGGCCATGAGGTGGAGATCGTCGACAACCTGGTCAACGCCAAGCCGACGGTGCTGCCCCGGATCGAGCAGCTGGCCGGCACGACCATCCCGCTGCACATCCTCGACCTCTGCGATCGAGAGGCCACCGATGCCCTCGTCGCCGCGGGCAACTACGACGCGGTCATTCACTTCGCCGGCCTCAAGGCCGTCGGTGAGAGCGTGGAACGACCCCTGGACTACTACGACAACAACCTGAACTCGACGATCAGCCTGGTCCGGGCGATGGGTGCGCACGGCGTGCGTCGACTGGTCTTCTCCAGTTCGGCCACCGTCTACGGGGATGCCGCGCAGCCGCCGCTGATGGAGAAGTTGCCGACGTCGGCGACCAATCCCTACGGCTGGACCAAGGTGATGATCGAGCAGGTGCTGCGNGACGTCGCCGCGGCCGACGNCTCCTGGCGGATCGCCCTGCTGCGCTACTTCAACCCGATCGGTGCCCACCCCTCGGGTGACATCGGCGAGGACCCNCAGGGCATCCCCAACAACCTCGTCCCCTACATCGCCCAGGTCGCCGTGGGCCGCCGCGAGTTCCTCAATGTGTGGGGCAACGACTACCCCACGGCCGACGGCACCGGCGAGCGCGATTACATCCACGTCATGGACCTGGCCGCTGGTCACGTGGCCGCCCTGGAGAAGCTCGACGAGATCGGGCGACCGGTGAACACGTGGAATCTGGGCACAGGCAAGCCGGCCTCCGTCCTGCAGGTGCTCGCCGCCTTCTCCGCGGCCGTGGGGCGTGACCTGCCTTACCGCGTGATGGCCAGGCGACCCGGGGACGTCCCCACGTCGTATGCCGACCCCCACTTGGCGGAGATCGAGTTGGACTGGCGGGCCGATCGGACGCTGGACCAGATGTGCGCGGACACNTGGCGNTGGCAGTCGCAGAANCCCACCGGTTACCCCGACGCATGATCACGTTCACCGGGACACCNGCCGGTGACGCGGCGCCGCGNCTGGTCGACATCCACAGTCACGGAGCGGTCGGCGCGCAGTTCGGGCACGGCGAGGAAGGGAGTCGGGCTGCGGCTGCCCATCACCGCGCCTGCGGGACGTCGGCCATCATGGCCTCCTTGGTGACGGCCACCGACGACGACCTCTGGGNGCAGGTGGGGGTGCTCGCCCCGCTGGTCGCCGACGGCACCGTGCTCGGGATCCACCTCGAGGGTCCCTACCTGTCGGCGGCACGGTGCGGGGCCCACGATCCGACGCTGCTGCGTGATCCGGACGCGGATTTCCTGTCGCGGCTCGCCGACCGCTGTGCCGACCTCGGGGCACCCGACGCGATCCGGATGGTGACCCTTGCGCCCGAGCGCGACGGCGCGGACGAGTTCATCGCGGCCTGTGCCGAGTTGGGCGTGACTCCGGCCATCGGGCACACCGACGCCGATGCCGCCCTCGTCACCCGCGCCATCGGCCGGATCGCCGACGCCACCGGTCGCCCGGCCGTCGTCACCCACCTCTTCAACGGGATGCCGCCCTTGCACCACCGTTCGGGTGGGCCGGTGGCCGCCGCCCTCGCCGCGGCCGCGCGGGGTGACGCCATCGTCGAACTCATCACCGACGGCGTGCACGTGGGACCCGAGGTCGCGCGCATGGTCTTCGAGACGGTGGGTCCTGACCGGATCACGCTCATCTCCGATGCCATGGCGGCGACCGGGCTGGGTGATGGCGCCTACCGGATCGGCGAGCTCGCCGTCGACGTGCGGGAGGGAACGGCGCGCCTGACGGGGGCGGACGGCATACCCGGCTCGATCGCGGGCTCGACGGCGACCGTGGCCGACTGTGTCGCGTGGGCGACCGGCGTCGCCGGTGTCGACCGGGCGGATGTGCTGCGCGCCTCGACGGTCACGCCGGCCGCGCTCTTCCCGCCGCTGACCTGAGCCGCGGGCGGGCCGCGGCCCACACGTGGCCCACCTCACACGCCCACGCGGCGAAATCCTCCAATCCGTGGTCACCGGCGTCTACTACACGTCGTAGGGTTTACTACGTCCGATAGTAGAGATCTCCAGGAGGCCCCGGGTGGACGCCCTCGACCTGGCCAGATGGCAGTTCGCCATCACGACCGTCTATCACTTCCTCTTCGTGCCGATCACGATCGGCATGTCCTTCATCGTCGCCTGCTTCCACCTCATGTGGGTGCGCACGCACAAGCCGGAGTGGCTGCGACTGACCAAGTTCTTCGGCAAGCTCTTCATGATCAACTTCGCGCTCGGCCTGGTGACAGGCATCGTCCAAGAGTTCCAGTTCGGGATGAACTGGTCGGACTACAGCCGCTTCGTCGGTGACATCTTCGGCGCGCCCCTGGCCTTCGAGGCCCTTCTCGCCTTCTTCATGGAGTCGACCTTCCTCGGCATCTGGATCTTCGGCTGGGGCCGGATCCCCGAGAAACTCCACATGGGCTGCATGTGGCTGGTCCACATCGGCACCGTGCTCTCGGCCTACTTCATCCTCGCGGCCAACTCCTTCATGCAGAACCCCGTCGGCTTCCGCTTCAACCCGGCCACCGGCCGCGCCGAGATGGCCGACTTCCTCGCCGTCCTGACCAACAAGGTGCAACTCGTCACCTTCCCGCACGTCATCACCGCGTCCTACATGACCGGTGGAGCCGTCGTCATGGGCGTGGCGCTCTGGCTGCTCATGAAGCACCGCGACTCGGCCGACGCCGACATGTATCGCCGCGCCACCCGCATCGGCGCNTGGGTCTCCCTCGTCGCCAGCGTCCTGGTCATCATCACCGGCGACATNCAGGGCAAGATCATGACCGAGGTCCAGCCGATGAAAATGGCTGCGGCAGAGGCGATCTACGAGACCCAGACCAATGCACCCTTCTCCGTCCTGTCCGTCGGCAGCCTCGACGGCACCTCGGCGACCCGCATCATCGAGGTCCCCGGACTGCTCTCCTTCCTCGCGACCGGCGACTTCCAGGGCGAGGTCATGGGCATCAACGACGCCCGGGAGGCCGAGAAGGCCCTGGCTGCCAAGGTCACCGCGCAGTACGGCCCCGAGGTCGGCGCGCTCGCCCTGGACGACACCTACACCCCGGTCATCCCGCTGACCTACTGGTCCTTCCGCCTGATGATGGGCCTGGGCTTCGTCTCGACCTTCCTGTCGCTGATGGCGCTCTGGGGAACGCGCAAGGGGCGCACACCGACCGGCTGGTTCTGGAAGCAGGCCGCCATCTGGAACCCCCTGCTCCCGGTCTTCGCGATCAGCTTCGGCTGGATCTTCACCGAGGTCGGCCGCCAGCCGTGGATCGTCTACGGCCTGATGACCACCGCGACCGGTGTCTCGCCCAAGGTCTCGGCCTTCGAGGTGCTCGCCTCGATGGTCGTCTACACCCTCGTGTATGCCGTCCTCGCGGTCATCGAGGTCAAGCTCTTCCTCACCTACGTCAAGCGTGGCGCCGACCCCTTCGTCGAGCCGACCGCCCACGACGAGGCGGACGAGGACGCTCCGCTCCAGTTTGCCTACTGAGGCACGCAAAGGATCACTGACATGACACTCAACGAGTTCTGGTTCCTCATCATCGGCGTCCTGTGGGCGGGCTTCCTCGTCCTCGAGGGCTTCGACTTCGGCGTCGGCGCGCTGCTGCCGACCTTGGGCAAGGGTCGCGACGCGAGCGATTCCGACAAGCGCCGCCGCCTCATGCTGACCACCATCGGCCCGCACTGGGACGGCAACGAGGTGTGGCTGCTCACCGCCGGTGGCGCGACCTTCGCGGCCTTCCCGCACTGGTACGCCACGATGTTCTCGGCGATGTACCTCCCGCTCCTGCTCGTCCTCGTCGCGCTCATCGTGCGCGCCATGGGCCTGGAGTACCGCGGCAAGCGCAACGACGACGCCTGGCGGCGCAACTGGGACCTGTGCATCACCGTCGGCTCGATCGTCGCCCCGCTGCTCATCGGCGTCGCGCTCACCAACCTGGTGCGCGGCCTCCCGATCGATGCGGACCTGGAGTTCGCGGGCAACTTCTTCACCCTGCTCAACCCGATGTCCCTCCTCGGCGGCATCGTCGTCCTCGGCCTCTGCCTGACCCACGGCGCGCTCTTCATCGCCCTCAAGACCGACGGTGAGATCCGTCGTGACGCCCGCGCCCTGGCCACCAAGGTCGGGCTCGTCACGGCCGGCCTCGCGGTCGTCCTGCTGCTGTGGGTCGGCTTCACCAAGGGCACCATGTGGAGCTGGATCACGACCGTGCTCGCGGCCGTGGCCCTGCTGGCCGCGATCTNCATGAACACCAAGGACCGTGAGGGCTGGGCCTTCCTCGGNACGGCCGTGACCTTCGCCATGGCNGTCGCGACCTACTTCCTGGTGCTCTTCCCGAANGTCATGCCGTCCACCCTGGACGGTGGCACCTCGCTGACGATCGAGAACGCCGCGAGCAGCCCGCTCACCCTCAAGATCATGACNTGGGCCGCCGTCGTCTTCACGCCGATCGCGCTCATCTACACCGCCTGGTCCTATTGGGCCTTCCGGAAGCGGATCTCGACCCACCAGATTCCCAAGGCCGTCGCGGTCCACTGAGGCACACGGCATACCCGATGAAACCCTTCGACCCACGGCTGCTCCAGGCGGCGCCGACGGCCCGAGCGCCGATCGCCGTCCTGGCGGCCGTGGGCGTGCTCCAAGGGTTCGCGACGATCGCCCTCGCCTTCGCCCTGTCGGCGCTGGCGGTGGCGGTCGTCGGGCACGGCGACCTCGGTCGGCCCGGGTCGTGGACGGCGGCACTCTTCGTCGTTCGCGCCGGGCTGGCCTGGGTCGCCGAACGCGTTGCCGCGCGGGCCGGGGTCGAGGTGACGAGCGCCCTAGGGCGGGCCCTCGTGGTCCGCTGGCTCAGCCTGCCCGCCGACGACCGGCCGGCTCCCGACGCGGCCGTCACCCTTGCTGCGCAGGGCACCGCCACCGTCGAGCCGTATGCCGCGCGCTTCCTCCCAGCGCTCGTCCACGCCGCCGTGGTGCCCGTGCTGGCGCTCGCAGCGCTGGTCTGGGTCGACTGGCTGAGCGCCCTCATCGTGGTGCTCACGCTGCCGCTGCTGCCCTTCTTCGCGGCGCTCATCGGCAAGACCACCCAGGCCGACACGGACCGGCGCTGGGCGGCTCTGTCGGCGCTCTCCGGCCATTTCGTCGACGTGATGCGGGGCCTGCCGACGTTGGTCACCTACGGCCGGGCCGAGCGCCAGGTCGACGTCATCGGTGAGGTCAGCCAGCGCCACCGTCGCGCGACGATGCGGACGCTGAAACTGGCCTTCCTGTCCTCGGCTGCCCTCGAGTTGCTCGCCTCGATCTCGGTCGCCATCGTGGCCGTCACGGTCGGGCTGCGCCTGACCCACGGCACCATCCCGCTGATGACCGGGCTTGTCGCGATCCTGCTCGCGCCCGAGGCCTATTGGCCGATCCGGCGCGTCGGTGCCGAGTTCCACGCCGCCGCCGACGGTGCCGAGGCCATCGCCACCCTGCTCCCCCAACTGCGCCCCCTTGACGGCGTTGTTCCCGAATACCGCGGTTGTTCCAGCGTCGACGTGCGCGCCGACGGCCTGGGCTACACCCATCCCGGCGCGCATCGCCCGGTGCTCACCGACCTCACCCTGCGCGCCGGCCCCGGCCTGACCGTCATCACCGGCCCGTCCGGTGCCGGCAAGTCGACCCTCCTCGACCTGCTCGCCGGCATCCGCCGCCCGACGCGGGGTCAGGTGCACACCAGCCGAGCCCACCTGGTGACCCAGCGACCCTTCCTGCCGGCGGGCACGATCCGTGCAGCCCTGACGGTCGGCGGCGAGGCCCCGGACGACGCGCTCTGGTCCGCCCTTCGCGCGGTCGAACTCGACGGATTCGTCGCCGCCCTGCCCTCGGCCCTGGCGACCTCGCTGGGCGACGACGGCTTCGGGCTCTCCGCCGGCCAACGCGCCCGGTTGGCCATCGCACGCGCCATCCTCAGCGACGCCCCGATCCTGCTGCTCGACGAGCCGACAGCGCATCTCGACGCCCACGCCTGCGAGGTCGTCCACAGCGCGATCACCCAACTGGCGCAACGGCATACGGTCATCGTCGTCACCCATCGCACCGAACTCGTCGCGCTCGCCGACCACCATGTCCACCTCGACCCCGCCACCGAGAAGGTGGCGCGATGAGACGCCCCGGCCCATCCATCCTCATCGCCGGCCTGCTCGGCGGCGCGGCCACGGCGTCCGGTATCGCGCTGACCGCCACATCGGGGTGGCTCATCGTGCGTGCCGCCGAGCGGCCGGTCATCCTCACCCTGCTCATGGCCATCGTCGCGGTGCGCGCCTTCGGCATCGCGCGCCCCTACTTCCGCTACGTCGAGCGCGTCCGGTCTCACGACACCGTCCTCGACGATCTCGCCACCCGCCGCACGAGCACGTATGCCGCGCTCATCCCCCTCACTCCCGCTCGCCTCGGCCGTCGGTCCCGGTCGCGGGTCCTGACCGGCGTCGTCGACGACCTCACCGACGTGGTCGAGGCGCAGGTGCGGGTCACCGTGCCAGTCGTGTCGAGTCTCGTCGCAGGAGTCCTCGCGGTGTGCCTCACCGCCGCGCTCTGGCCACCGNTCGGGCTCGTCCTCGCCGGCCTGCTCGCCGTGGTCGGCCTCGGCTGCCTGCTCGCATACCGGCTCGAATCCCGTTCGCAGACAGCCCTTCTCGACGCCCGAGCCGAGGTGCAGAGGGTCAGCGAGTTGGTCGCCCGTCAGGCGGACGACCTGCAGGCCGTCGGTGGCGCTGCCCGAGCCCTGGGGTGGCTCGACGCCGCCCACGCGCAGTGGCGAGCCGCGACTCGGCGACAGTCCGCGGGGCGTGCGGCCGTGGCCGCGTTGATCCTCGCGGCGACAGGGGTGGCGACGGTCGCTGCGGCCGCGTTGGCGGCACACGCCGACGTCAGCGGCCCCGTCGCCGCCCTGCTCGTCGTCGTGCCGGTCGCCGTCGGAGATGCCCTCGCGCCGCTCGTCGACGCGATGCGCTCTCTGGCTCGATCTGCCGCGGCAAAGGCCCGGATGGCGGCCCTGCTCGACCAGCGCCCGGCGGTGGCCGAGCCGGCGACGAGAGGCGAGCCCGCGGCATACCTCGACGGTCGGCCACACCTGCGCATCCGCGACGTCACCGCCTCGTGGACCGGTGCGCGGACCGACCTGCCGGCGACCACGCTCGACCTGCCGCCCGGTCGGCGAGTGGCGATCATCGGGGCCAACGGATCGGGCAAGTCGACCCTGCTCGCCGTCCTCGCCCGCCACCTCGACCCGACCAGCGGCAACTACACGCTCGACGGCGTCGACGTGCGTGACCTGCCGGTGGAGGCCGTGCGCCGCCTGATCGCGGTCGTCGACGACGAGCCGCACGTCTTCGCGTCGACGCTGCGTGCCAACCTGCTCGTCGCGTCGCCGGACGCCACCGACAGCGACGTCACCCGCGCGTTGCGTGGGGCCGGACTCAGCGGCTGGCTGACCGCGCTGCCCGACGGGCTCGACACGGTCCTGGGCACCGGCGGTCGCGGCATCTCCGGGGGTGAGCGCGCCCGCCTGGGGCTCGCCCGGGCGCTGGTGTCGGGGCGGCCGATCATCCTGCTCGACGAGCCGGTCGCGCACCTCGACCATGCGACCGCCGAGGCGATCCTCGCCGACCTCACCGGCGCCACCCACGACCGCACCGTCGTCATGGTCAGCCACCGGGACGACGGCTTCTCAGGTTTCGATCACATCATTGACCTCACGCCCGCCCACCACCTCGGAGGTTGACCCCATGTCACCGACCACCAGCAACACCCCACGGCTCGGCGATCTCGAACGCGCGGTCATGGAGCATCTGTGGGCGTCCAGTGCCGAGCACCCCGACGGTGCGACGGTCCGCGAGGTGCTCGAACGCTTCGACGGCCAGCGGGAGATCGCGTACACGACCGTCATGACGGTGCTCGACCGACTGGCGAAGAAGGAACTCGTGACCCGGGTCCGGGACGGTCGGGCGTGGCGCTATCTCGCCGCGGATTCACGGGAGGCGCTGACGGCCCAGACCATGCGCCGTACCCTCGATGACATGGAGGTCACCAACCGCCGCGCCGCCCTCATGCACTTCCTCGACGGCGCCACCGAAGAGGAGATCGAGGACGTGCGCTCCGCCCTCGCCGAGATCGACGACCGTCGCTCCATCCTGGGTCTGCGGCGCCCTCGCAAACGGCGCTGACGAACACCCCCTGCCCCCATGATCGCGCTGTTGCTCGTCACCCTGGCCGCGGTGCTCTCGTGGCCGGCGCCGCGGCTGATGGCGCGCGCGGAGGCCTTTCGGCGGTCGCCGCGCGCGGCGCTGGTGGTGTGGCAGGCCGTGACGGTGGCCGCTCTGCTCGCGGCTCTCGCGGCAGCTCCGGCGGCTGCTCCGCTCGTGCTCTTCGACGGGCAGGCGGTCGACCAGCACTTCATGATCCTGGCCCTCGTCGTCGCCGTGAGCGGGCTCATGCTGGCGCGCCTGCTCGTCGCCGGGCACTCCATCGGCCGACGGATGCGTGTCCTGCGTCGTCGCCACCGTGAGTTGGTCGACATCATTGCCCTCGAGCCCCAGCCAGGCAGTCGCGTGCGTGTGCTCGAACACCCGACTCCCACGGCATACTGCCTGCCGGGTCGGCAGTCGCGAGTTGTCCTCTCGCAAGGCGTGATCGAGGCGATGCCCCCTCGCGCCCTCGCGGCTGTGCTCGCGCACGAGGGGGCCCACCTCATGGCTCGTCACGACCTGCTCGTCGAGTTCTTCTCGGTCATCCACGAGACGATGCCGGCCGCCGTGCGGTCCCCCGAGGCGATGCGCGAGGTGCGGCTGCTCGTCGAGGTGCTCGCCGATCGTGCCTCGGTGCGCAAGGTCGGGGTCGAGGAGACCCGCCTGGCACTGCTCACTCTGGCCGGCAGCAAGGCGCCCGAGGCCGCGATGGCGGCGGGTGTCGGGTCCACCGCCGTGCGCCTCGACCTGCTCGCCCGGCCGGCACCCAACCGGCTGATGACGGCCGCCATGTATGCCTATGCCGTCGGCCTGATTCTTGTGCCGCTGGGGCTGCTCGCCCTCGCGTGGACCTCGCGCTGAGGGCCACCGCAAACCCAACTTCTGCGTGACGCGGAAATTCGTCTGTCGTCCGGATATTGCTGCGTGCAAACCCATCTTCTGCGTGACGCAGAAGTTGGGTTTGTCGTCCGGAACCCGTCGTCATCGGGCCAGCCTCCCCAACTCTGGCGGCCCTTGATCTCGGTCTTGAGGATCTTGCCCACCTTGGATCGGGCGGGTTGGACCACGGCGACCACCCGCATCGGCGCCTCCGTCTGCCCGAAGAGTTGCGCCATGACAGGCCCGATCCGGGTCAGCGCCTCCTCCAGCCGGGCCACCGACATCGGTGCCGCGCCGTACCAGAAGCGCGGCAGCGAGGACCCTTCGATGTTGGCGATGAACTGGCCGACATCGGGCGCGCGCATGATCACGATCTCCCCACCGCGCGCGAGGACGGGGAAACAGAGCACGCCGGGCTGCGACGTGAGTGGGGGGTGGAGGGCTCGGCGGGGTCCGCCTAGATTGACGGGCATGGACCCCTCCATTGCGCCTGTTCTCCGGACGGCCCTGCGCTCGGCGATGCGTGAGCGCGACCGGCCGGCCGTCGATGCGATCCGGTCGGCCCTGGCCCGTATCGCCAATGCCGAGGCCGTGCCCATCGAAACCGTGCCGCGTGCGGGGGCGATCGAGGAAGCGGCCATCGGGGTGGGTGTCGCAGACGCCCCCCGCCGGGTGCTCGACGAGGCCGAGATGCGCACGCTCGTGGCGGCGGAGGCCGACGAGTTGGCGCAGGCCGCGGCCCACTGGCGGACGACGGGAGAGTCGACCGGGCGGGCGGACGCGATCGACAAGGCCGAGTATGCCGAGCGCGGGGCTGCCGTGCTGCGCCAGCTCGCCGGGAGGGGCTAGGCCCAGCTCGGCGGCGGGGGCGGCGGGGTCGTCGGAGGCGGCGGGGGCGGCGGCGTGGCCGGGGGCGGCGGCGTGGCCGGGGCCACATCGGAGGGCGCGGTGGGCGCGGCAGCCTGCTGTGCGGCATACCCGGGTGGAGGTGGGGGCGCCCCCGGGGGAGGAGACCCGTAGAGCCCACCCGCGCCCTGCGCACTCGTGCAGCGCAGGGGCGCCAACTGCCCTCCGGCCTCCAGGCCCTGGAGGGTGTGCAGGACCCTCTCCTTCTCGGAGGCATCGACCGGATGGCCGTGCGCCTCGCGCCAGGTGATCAGACCGAAGTCGCGGAGCGCGGCGTCGGCGGCCCGGTTGGCACCCATGCCTCCCGGCGCTCCGGCCGGGCCGGAGATGCCGGCATTTGCCATGGCTTGGTCGGCCTTGGCGGCCATCTCGTTGGCCGCCTGCTTGGCCTTGTCGAGGAAACCCATCGAGCCCTCCGCATCGTGTCGGTCAGGGTCGGCCCCCATTGCCCACCCAATGTCCTCCGAGCGTATGACGGGAGACGGTGTGACGGCATACCTTTTGAGAAGGTCCGGCAAGGGATGCCGGCGCGCGACTTGAGGGGAATGCCATGACGATTCACGGTTCACTGTTCACCGAGTTCAAGGAGAAGGACACCCAGGATCCCTTCTCCCTGCAGAACAAGAAGCTGCTGCGCATCGACATGCGCTACGGCGAGGTGCAGGCCAAGGCAGGCTCGATGGTGGCCTACCAGGGGGATGTGCGCTTCACGAAGCAGAGCAGCGGGCTGGGGCGGATGTTCAAGGCAGCGGTCACCGGCGAGGGTGTCTCGATGATGACCTGCTCGGGGAGCGGCGAGCTCTTCGTCGCCGATGAGGCCTCGGAGGTGCAGGTCATGTATCTCGAGAACGACTCCCTGTCCGTCAACGGCAACAACGTGCTCGCCTTCAGCAACTCGATCCAGTGGGACATCCACCGGATCCAAGCGCGCGGCGCGGCGATGACCGGCGGGCTCTACAACGTGTCGCTGCGCGGCACCGGGTATGTCGCGGTGACGACCAAGGGTGATCCGATCGCCTTGGACGTCGCGTCGGCTCCCACGTTTGCCGATGCGCAGGCGGTCGTGCTCTGGACCGCGGGGGTGTCCATGGATGTGCGCGTCGACACCGGCGGCATCGGGACGATGATCCGCGGCGGCAGCGGCGAACTGCTCCAGATGGCCTTCGGCGGCCAGGGCTATGTGTTGGTGCAGCCCTCGGAGTCGGTGACGTCCGGTGGTCACCAAGGAGGTGGCCAGCAGGGGCCGGGCGGAATGCTCGGCCAGTTGCTGAACTGAGCCCCCGGGGCGCGTCCAGGGGGCGGTCCTCGGGCCCGCCCGGCTTCCGGCTGACTCGTGGTGGGCAGAGAGTCCCGCGAGGCGTGCGGGGCGGCATACCCTGCCTCATGGCCCGGCTGCGGAAGGTGACGCCACGGATGCGCGGCTGGGCGCGCAAACGGGCCGGCAAGGGCTTCACCTATGTCGACGCCGACGGACACCGGCTGCCGGCGGCCGACATTGAGCGGATCAAGTCGCTGGCGATCCCGCCCGCGTGGGAGGACGTCTGGATCTGCCCCGTGCCGAACGGCCACCTCCAAGCGGTGGGGACCGACGCAGCCGGCCGGCGGCAGTACCTCTACCACCCGGACTGGCGGATCCGGCGCGACGAGGCGAAGTTCCGTCGCGTCACGGCCGCGGCCACGCGGCTGCCCACGGCACGACGCAGGGTGGCCGCCGACCTCGGCGCACAGGGTATGCCGCTCGAGCGCGCCGCTGCGATCGCGGTGCGACTGCTCGATCTGGGCTATTTCCGGATCGGCAACGATGCCTATGCCGATGCGAACGGCTCCTTCGGGCTCACGACGCTGCAACGCCAGCACGTGCGGCGCAAGGGGTCGACGCTGGTCTTCCAGTTCGTCGGCAAGTCCGGGATCGAGCACACGATCGCGATCGAGGACGCCGACATCGTCGAGGCGATCCGGGTGCTGAGGCAGCGGCGCTCGGCGAGCGACCGGCTGCTGGCCTACCAGGTGGACCGGGCGTGGTCCGATCTCGACGCCGCGGCGGTCAATGCCTACCTCTCGGACGTGATGGGCGGGGAGCTCACCGCCAAGGACTTCCGCACTTGGCACGCCACGGTGCTGGCCGCGGCCGCGCTGGCGGCGAGCGCCGAACCGGGCGACACGGCGGCATCGCGGAAGCGCGCGGTCAAGGCCGCCGTCGAGGAGGTCGCGGGCTATCTGGGCAACACCCCGACGATCGCCAAGAACTCCTACATCGATCCTCGCGTCCTCGACCGTTATGAAGCCGGCACCGTCATCGACCTGCCCAAGGCCCGCCTGCCCGAGCGACGTCAGGCCGCTCTCGAAAAGGCGGTCCTGGCGCTCCTGCGCGACGACTGACCCCGCCCCCAGCGACACTTGGCTGCACCTGGCCACCCCTTGCGTCCGGCACGTGGACGGCATACCAACCACCTTGCCGGACGCAAGGGTTGGACCAGCGCGAGCCGACCCCACCGCATGGGCGAGAATCGGGGCATGACCACGACGGCGGAAACCACGACCGACATCCTCGACGTCGCCCGGGCACAGGTGCTCGAGCGCGGTGAGGCGTTGACGCAGGCGCAGATCGTCGAGGTCCTGCGCACCGGGGACGACCGGCTCGCGGACCTGCTGGCGCTGGCGCACGAGGTGCGGATGAAGTACCAGGGGCCGAGCGTCGAGGTCGAGGGGATCGTCTCGCTCAAGACCGGTGGCTGCCCGGAGGACTGCCACTTCTGCTCGCAGTCGGGGCAGTTCACCTCGCCGGTGCGCTCGGTGTGGCTCAACATCCCCGAGCTCGTGCGCGCCGCCAAGCAGACCGCCGCGACCGGCGCGAGCGAGTTCTGCATCGTCGCCGCCGTGCGCGGCCCTGACGACAAGCTCATGGAGCAGATGCGCGAGGGCGTCGCCGCGATCCGCGCCGCGGTCGACATCAACGTCGCCGCCTCCCTCGGCATGCTCTCCCAGAGTCAGGTCGACGACCTCGTCGCGATGGGTGTGCACCGCTACAACCACAACCTCGAAGCCGGCCAGTCCTTCTTCCCCAACGTCGTCACCACCCACTCGTGGGAGGAGCGTTGGGAGACCTGCGAGATGGTCAAGGCCTCCGGGATGGAACTCTGCTGCGGCGGCCTCGTCGGCATGGGCGAGACCATCGAGCAGCGCGCCGAACTTGCCGCCGACCTCGGCCGGCTCGAGCCGCACGAGGTGCCGCTCAACTTCCTCAACCCGCGCCCCGGCACCCCCTTCGGCGACCTCGAGCCGATGGAGACCAACGACGCGCTGCGCACGATCGCCGCCTTCCGTCTCGCCCTCCCCCGCACGATCCTTCGGTATGCCGGTGGGCGCGAACTCACGCTCGGCGATCTCGGCACCCGCGACGGCCTGCTCGGCGGCATCAACGCGGTCATCGTCGGCAACTACCTGACGACCCTGGGACGGGACCCCAAGGAGGATCTCACCCTCCTCGACGACCTCGAGATGCCGATTCGCGCCCTCAACGAGACCTTCTGATCCCTTCTCCCCCCACCGATTTCGTATGCCGCTGACTCGCCCCGACGCCGACCTCCCGCTCCCCGACGAGGCCGGCTCCGCGGCATACTGCGGCCGATGCGGGGACGCACTCGCCGGCGGTGACCACGAGCGCTGCGAGCGCCTGCTCGCCCTCGAACCCCCGCGCTACTGCGGGCAGTGCCGGCGTCGGATGAAGGTGCAGGTCGCCCCCGGCACGTGGACGGCGACGTGCGTCCAACACGGCACGGTCGAGCACTCCACCTGGTCCTGACGACGCAGCCCCTTGTGTTCGCGAGATCCGTCGCCATGGCAAGGCCTGCGGACTCAAGGGAACTCTTCACGGACCCGCGATTGACGCTCCGATTGACTTTGCGCCACAAACCTGCGTAGGTTTGCAACACAAAGTTTGCGACGCAAACTACGAGAAGGGGAGCAGGACATGAGCAACGACACCGCCACGGACACCTACCCGCTGGCCGGCACGACCGAGCAGGCGGAGTCGGCCGGCACCTACGCGCTCGGCGAGCGCCCCAAGGACTGGGCGATCAGCGGGGCAATCTTGGCCGGCGCGGCGTTCTTCTGGTTCGGCTGGGCCCAGATGGGCGAGCGCTTCGGCACCGCACTGACCGTCGGGGCCATCGTCGCCGCCGTGAGCGCGATCGGCGCCGGGGTGGTCAGCGCACGCACCGGAGGCCCGGTCACGATGAGCGAGGACTCAGCCGCGCGTCGCACCTACAACATGTGGATCGGCGTCGAGCTCCTCGCCATCTTCGTCGGCATGGGCGCCCTGGGCGGCACCGGGCACACCGAGTTCATGCAGGCCTGGGCGCTCCTCGTCGTCGGCCTCCACTTCATCCCGCTCGCCAAGGTCTTCAGGATGCGCGCCCTGACGATCGTCGGCTTGGTCGCCGCTGTCGTCGCCGTCCTCGCGGTCGCTGTCGGTCTCGCGGGCGCGTTCCCGGCACCGACCTTGGCCGGCGGTCTGGGGGGTCTGGTGCTCCTCGGTAGCGGCATTCTCTTCGCGGCCCACGCCCTTCGTCTCGACCGCGCGCACCGTGCCCACTGACCAGCCGGGCTCCGACGGCCTCGCGGACGGGTTCGACCCGCGCGAGGCCCTCGGGCTCATCGAGGCCGAGTCCCGGCGCACGCGCGCTGCCCTCGACACCCGGATCGACGAGATCCTCATCGCCTGGGGGCTAGCCTGGCTGATCGGTCTCGGCGTCCTCTGGTGGCAGGGTCGCGTTCAGAATCCGTTCACCGGTCCGACCGCAGCCACCGGGATCCTCTTCACCACGCTCCTGCTCGCCGCCGGTGGTTGGACGGGCCATCGCACCAACCAGGCGACCCGCGGCCTCGGCGGCGAGAGCGCCTTTCGCGGCATTGCTCACGGCTGGTCCTGGGGACTTGGCTTCGGCGGACTCTTTGTCCTCATCGGTGGGCTCGCCCGCGCCGGCGCCACCCCCGAGCAACTGTCCCTGCTCTCCACCTGCGGTGCGCTCGTGGTCACTGGTGTCATGTATGCCGCGACCGCCGCCACCTGGGGCACCCGCCCGGCACTGTGGTTGGGGGTGTGGCTGGTCGTCGTGGGCGCGGTGGGGGCCTTCGCCGGCCCACTGTGGGCGCTCGGTCTGGGCGCCGTCGCCGGGGGCGGGGCGCTGTTGGCCGTCGGCCTCTGGTTGCGGGCGCGACGGGGCCACTGACGTGGAACTCGACCCGGTCATCCATGTCCCGACCCGACTGCGGCTCATCGTCAGCCTCAGTGAACTCGCCCCCAAGGACACGCTGACCTTCGCGCGCCTGCAGGATCTGCACGGGCTGACCGCCGGCAACCTCATCACCCACCTGCGCAAGTTGGAGGAGGCCGGCTACGTCCGCACCCTGAAGGAGGGTCGAGGCACGTCGGTGGCGTTGACCGACGAGGGACGGGCGGCCTTTGCGCGCTATCGCGCCAGGCTGCGGGAGTTGCTCGGCTGACCAGGTGGGCACCCGGCATACCCCTGCTCTGCTGCCCGGGACGACGTGAGACCCGCCACGACCAAGCCTTGGGTCGACACAGGTCGACCACACTGACCCTCCATGCGCAGGATAGACATCACCGTCCTGGCCATCCCGGGATTCGTCGGCGCGATGGCCGCCGAACACTGGGCAGCGTCGGCACCCGGCGCCCCCCGGCACGTCCCGGCGTGGTGACTACGAACTCGCCGACACCCTCGCCAGCCTGGCCATGGGCGTGGGGTCGCTCCTCACGCCCATGATCAGCAAGAAGCTGCTCGATCCGGTGACGCCGACCAAGGGTCGCCACGGCAAGGTCCTGCTCGGCCTTGCCGCCGGAGCAGCCGTCGCGGCAAGCGTCGGGGACGTGCTGCGCGCGCGACACACCGATCGACCGTGGCCGGCCGCGGGACGGCTGCCCGACGGTAGCCCGGGTTGGTTCGAGCCGCTCGACGACGGTGACAGTGCATGGGCGCACCTGACCGGCGCCGCGGCGGCGACCGCGGTGATGTCGAGTGCCGTCGCGCTCCGCGGCGCACGGACGTGGCGCGACCGGGTCTCCTACCTCGTCCGCGGCCCGGGCTGGGCCCACGTCGCCCGGGCCTGAGAAGGCGCACCCGCTCCGGATTCGAGAGGGGCGGGCTCACGCCGAGGAGCGAGTGCTCGAGCATGCCCGCACGGCGCTGATCATCGCCGGGGCCAAGCCGCTGGAGCGGACCTTCGGCGTCACCAAGCACGTCGAGGCCTTCGACGAGGCGGGTCTGGTCGACAAGGATCGCGAGCGCGAGTTGCAGGCCCTCGTGGCCGACCTGCTCAGCCCGGTGCCGGTGCGCTGATCAGCCCGGCAGCCGGTAACTGATCGTGTAGCGGTGCTCGCCCTCGACGACGTCGAGGGCGAGCACTCCGCTGATCCCGGCGAGTTCCCCGTGCCCCGATCCCGGGGCGACGACGTAGGTCTGCTCGCTGGCGCCCCCGTCCATCGTCCCCAACTGGACGAAGGCGAAGCCCCCGGCCCGCCCGTCGAGCATTCCCTCGACCGTCTCCACGGCGACATAGGCCGCCGCGCCGGCCTCCGGGTTGCCGGCCGAGAGCATCACCCCATGACCGACCCCGGAGAGGTCACCGGTCCAGGTCTTGCCGAGATCGAAGCGACCGGTGCGTTCGACCAGTTCGTCGCCAGGGGTCAGTCTCACCTCGAAGGTGCCGTGCGCCGTGTGAGTCGTCATGCGACCACAATGGCATCGATGACCGACACCGTGGCCGCCGCGCTCGCCTTCGACCGCGAGCATCTCTGGCATCCCTACTCGTCGGCCCTCACGCCGGGCGACCCCTTCTTCGTGGAGTCTGCCCGCGGCATACGAATTCGGCTGCGGGACAGGAATGGTCAGCCTCGCGAGGTGATCGACGCCATGTCGTCGTGGTGGTGCGCCATCCACGGGTATGCCGTGCCGCAACTCGACGCGGCCGCGCGCGCCCAGCTCGCCGAGATGAGCCATGTGATGTTCGGCGGGCTCACGCACGGCCCGGCCGTCGAGTTGGGTCGTCGACTCGTCGACCTCACGCCCGAACCGCTCCAACACGTCTTCTTCGCCGACTCGGGCTCGGTCTCGGTCGAGGTCGCGATGAAGATGGCGCTGCAGTTCCATCTCGCGGCAGGCGAGCGGCGGACGCGCTTCTTCACCGTGCGCGGCGGCTACCACGGCGACACCTTCTCACCGATGTCGGTGACCGACCCGGTCGGCGGCATGCACTCACTCTTCGCCGGCGTCCTGCCCGAGCATGTCTTCGCGCCCCGCCCGCCGGCCGGATTCGACTGTGCCCCAGACGATCCCGCCATGGTCACCTGGGAGCGGTCGACCCGCGAGTTGTATGCCGCGCACGCGGGCGAGATCGCGGCCGTCATCGTCGAGCCGGTGCTCCAGGGCGCCGGAGGCATGCACATCTGGAGTCCGTATGCCGTGTCGGTGCTCCACGCGCTCGCCCGCGAGCACGGTGCGCTGGTCATCCACGACGAGATCGCGACCGGCTTCCACCGGACTGGGCCGATGTGGGCCGCCGACCACGGGGCGGTCGTCGGGGCCGATCTCACACCCGACGTGCTGTGCGTCGGCAAGGCCCTGACCGGCGGCTACCTCACCCTGGCCGTCGTGCTCTGCACGCGCGAGGTCGCCCTCGGGGTCTCCCGCGGTGAGGCCGGTGGGCTCATGCACGGGCCGACCTTCATGGCCAACCCGCTGGCCTGCGCCGTCGCCGTCGCCTCCCTGGATCTGTTGCGGGACAGCAATGCCGGCGCCCAGGTCGCCCGGATCCACGCGGGTCTGGAGGCGGGGCTGGAGGCGGCGCGCGGCATACCAGCCGTGGCGGAGGTGCGCACGCTGGGAGCAGTCGGCGTCATCGCGTTGCGCGAGCCGGTCCGGGTGCCCGAGGTGACGGCCGCGGCGATCGAGCGCGGGGTGTGGGTGCGGCCGTTCCGCAACCTCGTCTACACGATGCCGCCCTATGTGAGCGGTGACGAGGACGTGGAGGCCGTGACCAGCGCCATGGTCCAGGCGGTGGCCTCGGTGCACGGCGACTGACCTGACCGGATGTAGCACTTCATGTGCTACTTCGCTGCCATGAGTGATGAGATCGGGATCCGTGAACTGCGTCAGGAGGCGAGTGTCCATCTGCGCGCCGTGGCCGACGGGGCCGAGTTCACGATCACCGATCGGGGCCGACCGGTCGCGCGACTCATCCCGATCTCCCCGCTCGAGGGCCACTTGTCGCAGCAGATCTCCGATCACGGGCTGCGGGCGCCCGCACGCCCACGACGCTCCTTTGCGTCCATGCAACGACTCGGCGGCCCGGGCCTGAGCGAGTTGGTCGAGGCCGACCGTGAGGAGCGCAGGGTGTTGGGCGCGTGATCTATCTCGACACGTCAGCCGTGGCCAAGCTGGTCGTGGAAGAGGCGGAGTCCTCGGCGCTGGCGCAGTGGGTGGACGACCGATCCGATGACGTGCTCTGCACCAGCGCGCTGACTCGGGTGGAGCTCCTTCGGGCAGCGAGCCGCCGATCGCCGGACACCGTTCCTGCGGCCCTCGCCATCCTTGCTCAGCTGGCCATCGTGCCCCTTGATGACCTCGTGCTCGAGGGCGCCGCCACCGCTTCGCCGACAACCCTGCGCAGTCTGGATGCGATCCACCTGGCCTCGGCGACCTCGTTGCTGCCCGACCGGGGGACCGTGGTGTCCTACGACCAGCGTCTCCTCGACGCCGCCCGGGGGCTCGGCCTCGAAGCAGTGATGCCGGGAGCGCACGACTGAGGTCGGTCATCAGCACCGAGCTGTCTGCCGTCGAGGATCACGGCGACCAAGCCCGCTCGAGTGCACGCTGCGCGTCGGGGAGACTCACCCCGAGGGCCGCCGCGTGCGCGGCATACGTCCGGGCAGCGGCGGTCAGGCGTTGCCGCTGCACGGTGTCGGTGTCGACCGGGGGGACCGCGACACGGGTGCCGCCACCACGACGGCTGCGGATGAGGCCGGCGGACTCCAGTTCCTGATAGGCCCGACCGACCGTGCCGGTGGCCAGGTCGAGGTCGCGGGCAAGTTGGCGGATCGAGGGGAGGCGGTCCTCTGGGCGCAATTGCCCGGTCTCGATCAGGGTCGCGAACTGCCGCCGGAGCTGCTCGTAGGGCGGGGTGGGGTCGAGCAGGTCGACCGTGACACCAGCAGTCATCGGACCCGCACCCCGGCGCCGGCGGGCGGGGGGAGCGCTCCCGGCAGGTCGTCGACGACGAGGCGCGGCGCCATGAAGAGGGAGGCCAACAGGGCCAGGCCCAGGCCCGTGGCCACGACCCCGGCGGCCAGAGCCATCCACTGCAAGAAGGTGTCCGTGGACGCGCGGCAGTCCATGGCCGAGAGAGTGGCCCCCATGACGGTAGCCAGTGGACCGGCGATGAGGAGCGCCGAGACGGTGCTGGCCCGAAGCACGTTGCCCGTCGACCAGGAGCGCGTGAGGCGGTCGAGGTCCTCGGACTCCGAGCCCGCCGCACGCCGAGCCGCGATGCTCTTCAGCGCGACGAAGGCCAGGACACCCAGGACGATGAATGCTCCACCGAGCGGCAGGGCGTAGAAGGACCCGGGCCACGGACCCCTGCGTTCGCCCGCCGTCGTCGGGACACCATTGCTCACCAGCTGACAGGTCCGGGCGAGCGCCCGGCCCGCCCGGCCGAGATCGTCGGGCGACCCCAGGACCGTGCCCATGGCGAGGATCGCCACGAGCAGGCCGGTGCTCGCGACCAGGGGCCAGAGCGACTGCCCGCGCAACAGGTTCCCGATCCGGCGCTCACCGAGGCCGGCTTCGCGGGTCGTGCCCAGCGGAGCGCGAGCCGTGCGTTCACCGACGATCGTCCCGATGATCAATCCAGCGCCCAGGGCGGCGGGTGCCAGCCCGACGAATCGCCCGAGGGCGGTGCCGGCGAGCATGGCGCAGCCGAGGGCGGCGAGCAGACCGGCCGCCAGGCCCAGGCCGCGCCACCGGACCGTATGACGGTGGATGGCGACGAGGCGCGCGTGATTGTGGTGGCCGATCCGGACGACAGGGCGGCGAGCCACCACGATCGCCAGCCCCGCACAGAAGACGAGCAGCATGGGGATCATTGCGACGATTCCGGCGAGTGGCCCGATCATGACGCCCTCCAACTTGTGACAGATAGCTGTGACAAGTTGATGATCCGCCGACCTCGCCCCTTGTGTCAAGCACTTGCGACAAAACCCCCGAGATGCTCATCGAGAACACGCCGACCCGTGGGGGTGATCGCCCACATCGCCAGGTCGCGGTCCACCCGCACCAGGCCGAGCGAGGTCAGCGTGCCGAGCCACTGCTGGGCCACTGGCGCAGGCATGCCCAAGGCGCGCGCCAACGCCGCGACCGAAAGAGCATCGCTGCTGCTGTCGAGCACCAGCAACACCGCGAGTCCCGGTGAGCTGCGGAGCACACCCCGCGCGGACGCCTTCGAACCCGCGCTGCCGCGCACCTGGCTGGCACCGAAGGTCCACATCATCGACACCACCACCACGGCGGCAGCGACGGCCAGCGCGCGTCCCCAGCGATCGCCGGGCGCACCGACCCCGCTGAGGTCGACCAGGGCCGCGGTCAAGCCGGCGGCCACGGCGGCGATCGCCCCGACCGTCGACCGGTTCGACGGGTGGACCCCGAGGCGCTGCACCACCAGCGAGCGAGTGAGCACGATGGCGACCGCCACGAAGATCAGCCCTGACGCAGCCCGGTCCGGCAGTCGCCATCCCCACAGGGCCATGAGCCCCACGGGGAGCACGTCGAGCAGTTGCGCGGCCAGCCGACGCGCTGGCGTCGCCGAGCGCACCTGCCCCCGGAGCGCACGTGCCTCGCGGACCTCATCCGGATCCGCCACAACCACGGCGGAAACAGGTCGGCTGCCCAAGGCCGGCATCGCGGCATACCCCTCCATGGCGGGAGCCTACGAGCGAGGGCGCCGTTGCGCACTCCTTAGGATCGTGGCGTGACCGAGTTCCTCGACTGGCTGGCCGATGCTGCCGACCGCCGTGCCGCGCGCGGCCTCACGCGTCGCCTGCACACGACGAAACCGGGCGACCTGCTCGACCTCGCGGGCAACGACTACCTCGGTCTGCGCACCGACCCGCGCGTGATCGCGGCGGCCGTTGCCGCCGTGGAGAGTCACGGCGGCGGGTCCGGCGCGAGCCGTCTGGTCACCGGCACCCTGCCGGTCCACGACGACCTGGAGGCCACGCTCGCGGGGCTCCTCGGCTCGCCCGCCGCGCTCGTTCTCTCCACCGGGTATGCCGCGAACCTCGCCGCCCTCACCACCCTCACCGACGCCGACACCTTGGTCGTCAGTGACGCCCACGCCCACGCCAGCCTGATCGACGGCTGCCGGCTCTCGCGAGCGGGGCGGGTGGCGGTCTCCCGACACAACGACCTCGACCACATCGCCGAACTCCTCTCGGGCCGAGCCGAAGGCAGGGCCGTTGTCGTCGCGGAGTCGATCTACTCGGTCCTCGGGGATGCCGCGCCGGTCGCCGAGCTCGTCGATCTGACCCGCGCGCAGGGCGCGGTGCTCGTCATCGACGAAGCGCATGCGGTCGGCGTCTGTGGCGTGGGTGGCCGCGGTCTCGTGGCCGAGGTGACGGGTTTCGGGGCAGGCGCGCCGGGGCTCGAGCATGTCGTGGTCACCGGCACCCTGTCGAAATCCCTTGCGGCGCAGGGGGGTTTCGTCATGTCACACCCCTCGGTCCGCGAGCACCTGGTCAACACGGCGAGGCCCTTCATCTATGACACCGGCTTGGCGCCGGCTGCGGCCGGGGCAGCCCTGGGCGCCCTCGATGCCTTGGCGAGCGAGCCTGATCGGCCGAAACGGTTGCACGACAATGCCGCTCGCCTTGCCGCGGCCCTCGGCATCGACACCCCCGCCGGTGGGGTGATGTCGGTCCCGATGCCCGGCCCCGAGGAAGCCCTCGCCGCTGTCGCCCGCGCCGCCGAGCAGGGAGTCCGGATCGGTTGCTTCCGCCCCCCGTCGACACCCGACGGCAGCTCCCGCCTCCGCCTCACGGCGAACGCCGGCCTGAGCGACACGGACCTCGACCGCGCCAGCGCCATTCTCGAGGACCTGGCGTGAGCGACCCCCTGTCACTGCCCTCGGTCGTCCTCGTCACCGGCACCGGCACCGAGGTCGGAAAGACGATCACCACGGCCGCCCTCGTGGCCGTGATCCGCGCCCGCGGGACCGAGCCGTGTGTCGTCAAGGTCGCGCAGACCGGCGTCGCCGCCGACGAGGACGGCGACCTGCAGACCGTATGCCGGTTGGCCGGGGAGGTGCCCACCGCTGAGTTCGTCCGCCTTCCGGACCCCCTCGCTCCCGACACCGCAGCCCGTCGTGCCGGGGTGTCCATCCCGCCGATTGCNNTGCACGCGAGGCGAATCGGGGAGTTGGCGGAGGACCACCCGATCGTCCTCGTCGAAGGATCCGGCGGGCTGCTCGTGCGNCTCGACGAGCGCGGCGGGACGCTGGCCGACCTCGGCACCGCCCTGCGCTACAAGGGTGTGAGCGCCGGCGTCCTGCTCGTCGCGAGCGCCGGGCTGGGCACGCTCAACTCTGCCGCCCTCACCGCCGAGGTGCTCAAGGCACGAGGGTTGCCGCTCATCGGCGTGATCATCGGCGACTGGCCGGCCGACCCCGGGCTGGCCGAGCAGTGCAACGTCGAGGACCTCCCGCGCGTCACGGGTTCGCGGCTCCTGGGGCGGATCCCGATGGGTGCAGGAGCCCTGNCGACGCAGGAGTTCGTCGCCTCNGCCCCCTCGTGGTTGGACTTCGCATGAGGGGCGAGCACGCGGCATACCGGGTGACGGTGGTGTGTTGGGGGAACATCTGTCGTTCTCCCATGGGTGAATTCATGCTCCGTGAGGCCTTCGACGAGGCCGACCTCGGCGATCGGGTCGTCGTCGACAGCGCCGGCACGTCGACCGACGAGTTGGGCCGGCCGATGGACCGGCGCACGACGGCCACGTTGCGACGCCACGGCGTCACGGACACCGGGTTCGCGGCCAAGCGGGCGCGGCAGTTCCGGGCCGACTCCTTCGACGACTCCGACCTGGTGCTCGCGGCCGACCACGTGCACGACGAGATCCTGCGCCGGCGCGCCCGCGACGAGGATGACGTCGCCAAGGTCCGCCTGCTGCGCTCCTTCGACCCCGTTGCCGCCGCGGCGGGAACCCTCGGCATGGAGGACCCTTGGTACGGCGATGACGACGACTTCGACGTCACCTATGAGGAGATCGCGGCGGCGCTGCCGGGCATCGTCGCCCACGTCAGGAGCGAACTCGACCCTCTGGGAGAATGAGGGCCATGGGATCCCTCGCTGACCTCGACCCGCCGATCGCGCTCGGTGCGCTCGATGGACGCTACCGCGGGGTCGTGGCCCCCCTCGTGGATCACCTGTCGGAGCCGGCCCTCAACCGGGCCCGGGTCAAGGTCGAGGTCGAGTGGCTCATCCACCTCACCGACCGGCAGGTCGTGCCCGGTGTGCGCCGCCTCACCGGCGACGAGAAGGCGCGGTTGCGCGCCATTGTCGACGAGTTCGGCGCCGAGGAGATCGAGGAGATGGCCCGCACCGAGCGAGTCACCCAGCACGACGTCAAGGCGGTCGAGTATTTCCTCAAGGAGCGGCTCTCGACGNTCGCCCCGGCTGACGAGGACCGTGGCCTGGCCGAGCTGATCCACTTCTGCTGCACCAGCGAGGACATCAACAACCTGTCCTACGCCCTCATGGTGCAAGGCGCCGTCGAGGACGTGTGGCTCCCACGAGCGACCGCGCTGGTCGAGAAGCTCGCAACGATGGCCAGCGACCTGCGCGACGTGGCCCTGCTCGCCCACACCCACGGCCAGCCGGCGACGCCGACGACGATGGGCAAGGAACTCGCGGTGCTCACCTGGCGGCTGCAGCGACAGTTGCGGCGGGTCGAGGATGCCGAGTTCCTCGGCAAGCTCAACGGCGCGACCGGCACCTATGGAGCCCACCTGGCCGCCGTGCCGGGGGCCGACTGGGAGGACATCAGCGAATCCTTCGTCGAGGGCCTGGGCCTGACCTGGAACCCCCTGACCACCCAGATCGAGAGCCACGACTGGCAGGCCGAGCTCTATGCCGACATCGCCCGCTTCAACCGGGTGCTGCACAACATGTGCACCGACGTCTGGACCTACATCTCGATGGGCTATTTCGCCCAGGTGCGCGGCCAGGGCACCGTCGGGTCGAGCACGATGCCACACAAGGTCAATCCGATCCGCTTCGAGAACGCCGAGGCCAACCTCGAGGTGAGCAATGCGCTCTTCGACGTGCTCGCGGCGACGCTCGTGCAGTCGCGGCTGCAGCGTGACCTCACCGACTCGAGCATGCAGCGCAACATCGGGGTGGCCTTCGGGCACTCGCTGCTCGCCATCGACAACGCGACTCGGGGCCTCGACGGTCTCGATGCCGTGCCGGCCGCGATGGCGGCCGACCTCGACGCCAACTGGGAGGTGCTCGGCGAGCCGATCCAGTCGGCCATGCGGGCCCTCGGGGCGCAGGGCGTGCCGGGGATGGAGGAGCCCTACGAGCGGCTCAAGGAGCTGACGCGTGGGCGGCGCATCGGGCAGGTGGAGCTGGTCGAGTTCGTCCGGGGGCTCGGCCTGCCGTCCGAGGTCGAGGAGCGGCTCGCGGCGATGACCCCGGCCACCTATGTCGGGCTCGCCCCGCGCTTGGTGGACCACCTGGGCTGAGCCTCGCCTCGTCACCCCATCGACGGGAGACGTGTTGACACCCCGCCATGTTGCATGGTTCATTAGTCAAGTAATGAACCAAGGGAGGAGTAGACGTGGCCCCCTCGCCTGACGGTCGACCGATCTTTCTCGAGATCGCCGACCAGATCGCAGCGGACATCCTCGTCGGCGCCTACCCGGAGCAGGCCCAGGTCCCCTCCACCAACGAGCTCTCGGTGCACTACCGGGTCAACCCCGCGACGGCGGGCAAGGCCCTGAACCGACTCGTCGACGACGGCGTGCTCTACAAGCGCCGGGGGCTGGGAATGTTCGTCGCTGAGGGTGCGCCCGAAGCGCTGCGGGCCCGCCGACGAGCGGCATTCGCGGACGAATACGTCCGCCCCTTCCTCGCCGAGGGACGCCGACTCGGCCTCTCCCTCGGCGAGATCACCGACCTCATCCACAAGGAAGACCGATGACCCCAAGCCCGCCCAGCGCCCACCCGAGCGGCATCTCCCTGAACCACGTGACCAAGAACTTCGGCCGCAAGCAGGTCCTCACCGACGTGACCGCCGAGCTCCCGGCGGGCAGGATCTACGGCCTGCTCGGATCCAACGGCGTCGGCAAGACAACCCTCATGTCCCTCATCTGCGGCCACCAGTTCCGCACCGGTGGGCACATCCTCATCGACGGTATCGACCCGGTCGAGAACCCGTTGGTCCTGCAGCGCACGTGCTTTGTGCACGAGGACCAGCTCTACAACGACGCCTTCTCGGTCCGGGACATCCTCGCCGTGATCCCCGCCTTCTACCCCACCTGGTCGGCCGAGACGGCTGATCGCCTCGTCACCCGGTTCCGCCTCCCGCTGGACACCAAGTCCAAGAAGCTCTCACGTGGCCAGCGATCCGCCCTGGCGATCACGCTCTCGCTCGCCAGCCGCGCCGCCTACACCTTCTTGGACGAGCCCTATCTCGGGCTCGACGCCAGCTCGCGCTCCATCCTCTACGACGAGTTGCTCGCCGAGTACGCCGCGCACCCCCGCACTTTCATCATCTCGACACACCTGATCGACGAGGTCGCCGACCTGATGGAGGAGGTCGTCGTGCTCGAGGACGGCGTGGTCGCCGTCCAGACCGACGTCGACGAGGCCCGAGCCGCCTGCTTCATCGTCCGTGGCCGCGAGGCCGAGGTGCGCACCCTCGTCGGGGATCGCGAGATCCTCACCGAGCGCCATCTCGGGACGATCCTCTCGGCCACGGTCCGCGGCGCCGTCACACCTGACGACCGCACCCTCGCCGAGCGCACCCACCTCACGATCGAGGCCGCCTCGCTGCAGGAGTTCGTGGCCGCCCTCGGGTTGCACGCCCTCGACAAGGTCGCGCGCGAGACCGAGGTGGCGTCATGACCCACGTCCGACCCAACCTGCGCCTCTACCTGGCGAACCGCACCGGTGTGCTGTTGACGCCGGTCGTCATCCTCACGATCATGCTCGGCCTCTCCCTCATCGTCGCCGGCTTCATCGGTATTGCGACCGGGTTCCCGCTGCCCGAGGGCACCGTGGTGCGGATGCGCTACAACGGTGGCGCCCTCTATTGCGTGCCCGGGTTCCTTCTCTCCGTGGGCGTGCTCGCGATGAACCGCAACTTCTCGATGGCCCTCGCCTTCGGCAGCACGCGCCGCAACTTCTGGCTCGGGACGTCGATCGGGTTCATCCTCACCTCACTCGCGGTGGGCGTCGGCACAGTCCTCCTCCTCGGCCTGGAGATCCTCACCGACCACTGGTTCATCAACGCGCGCGCCTTCGACGTCGTGGCGCTCGGCAGTGGCGATCCTGTCCAGGCGTTCGCCACGATGTTCGTGCTGTCGATGCTCTCGCTCTACACCGGAGCCTTCTTCGGCACGATCTACCGCGCCCTCGGCACCGTGTGGACCTCGGTCGCCGCCGTCGGGCTGGGGGTCCTCGCGCTGTGCGCCGGCGCCGCCTTCCTCTGGAAGTGGGACGTCATCGCACCCCAAGTGGTGGGTTGGGAAGCGTGGTTCTTCGTGGCCCTCGGGCTCGTCACAGCGGCCCTGATGGCAGCGGCGAGCTATGGCGCCAACCGCTCGGCCACCATCTGAGGTCACGATCGTCCGTATGCCGTCCGACCCCGACCCGGTACTTGTTCCCACGCAGGACATGGACGACAACGCATGCGCGGTCTGCTCCAACCCTGTCGGATGGTGCCTCGCGTGGTCGACCACCTGGGCTGACGGCTTGGATTCCGCTTGAGTGTCGGGTTGGGGGGGTCAGGACCCCCACAACCCGACACTCAAGCCGCCACACTGGGCCGTATGCCGCCCGCTGACCGCCCCGCACCCGTCTCCCGCGCCGATCTCGAGGGGATCTGTGAGGCCCTTCCCGAGGTCACCTTGGGTGAGGTCCGAGTCGCGCCACGGCACCTGGGGCGGGCCGCGTCATCCGAGGCGAGTCATTTGCCCGAGGCCACGTCCGACGGGACACGGCCCGCCGAGAATGCCGTGAGCACGGACCCGATGATCGCGGGCGCCGCCGTGGCGATGAGCAGCGTCCTCGTCGTGACCAACAGCCTGAGGCTGCGCCGTTACGGACGGTGAGCACACGGCATACGAAAGGGGCCCCGGTCACCACGAGGGTGAGCCGGGGCCCCTTTCCGTATGCCGCGTGCGGACTCAGATGGTGACCTCGCCCTGCGAGGTGCGGAAGGAGACCGCGAGCAGGCCCGGGGTGCCGTGCGGCGCAACGAAGTTCAAACCGATCGAGGGGCTGACCTTCTCGCCCTCCTTGAGGCCGATCCAGTCGCGCACACGCGAGGGGTCGCCGGCGATCATGAGCGAGGCGAGCACGACGTCCTCGGAGACCTGGGTCGAGGGGTGGGGGCTGTCGGGCTCCCACTTGATGAAGAAGGGGAGCTGCGGGTCGGCCTGCAGGCCTTTGACGCCGAGCTGGCGCCAGCGCAGCTCCACGCCGTCGGGCCGGTGCCGATTGCCCTGCACGGCCTCGCGCCCAAGGCGTGCCTCCTGGGCCGCCATGTCGTCGACCTCGATGACCCAGCCGAGCCAGCCACCGCCGGCCTCGGAGCGGGCCCGCACGACCTGGCCGAAGGGGGCCTTGTCGGACGCCGGGTGGTCGAGAACCTCGACGACCTCGACNTAACGCTCGTCGGCGAGCGGGAGGATNACATTGCGAGTGCCGAAGCGCGGGTGGACTCCCCCGTCGACCGGCTCGACACCCAGTGTTCCGGCGAGGCGCTCGGCCGTGGCCCGCGCACCGTCCTGCTCGGCCGCATAGACGACGTGATCAACTCGCATGTCGACAATCTTTACACGCGCGNGNGGGTGCTCCTGACCACGGACGGTGGCTCTTCGTGGGTAAGCCTTTTCGCAAATCTGCAGGTCACAGGCTCCGCTGGCGGACCGCTTCGAAGAGCACGATCGCTGCTGCGACCCCGGCATTGAGCGAGTTGATCTCGCCGGCCATCGGAATACGTACCCGTTCGTCGGCGGCCGCGAGGGCCTGGTCGGTCAGTCCGTACTTCTCGGTCCCGACAGCGATCGCGACCCCTCCGGTGAGGTCCGTGGCGGTGTGGAGGGCTGACGCGTCGGGCGTCGTCGCCACCAGCCGTATGCCGCGGGCAGCCAACCACGGGCCGAGCTCGGCCCACGTCGTGGTCGCGACGGGCACGGCATACACCGCTCCCTTGCTTCCCCGGATGACGTTGGGGTTGCCCCAGTCGGTCACCGGGTCGACGGCGATGACCGCGTGCACCCCGGCGGACTCGGCCGAACGCAGCATCGAGCCGAGGTTGCCGGGCTTCTCGATGCCCTCCGCGACGAGCACGAAGGCGTCGGCGGGCACGTCGAGCGCGTCGAGGGGGGACCCGAGTGCCGGCAGGACGGCCAGGAAGCCGTCCGGTCCCTCCCGGTAGGCGACCTTCTCGAAGGCGGCCCGCGAGAGGGCGATCGTCTCGACCCCCCGCGCCCGCAGGTCGTTGACGAGGCGTTCTTGACGCTGCGGGTCGAGCATGAGGTCGCGGCAATGGAAGACCGTGCGTGGCACGACACCGGCCGCCACGGCCAACTCGAGTTCCTCGAAACCCTCGACCAGGGTCACCCCGGCCTCGTCCCTCGCCCGGCGACGCCGCAGACGCACCACGGCCTTGAGCCGAGGATTGGCTGAGGAGGTGATGAGGAGGTCGTCCATGGCGACCCAAGCATGACAGTCCGGAAGGTCCGAGCGCCGCTGCGACTCCTTATGCTGTGCGCTGTGGGGAGCGGTGAGGGGCGGTCCGACAACGCGCGGGGGTCGATCGGTCGTGCCGTGGTCTGGGTGCGCGACCGCCCCCTCAAACAGTTGGCCGCCTGGCTCGGCGCCCTCGCCCTGGCCCTCACTGCCCCCTTCGGCGGTTGGGCCGACGCCAGCCATCCGCCGATGACGGTCGTCACGGCGGACCAGGTCGTCAAGACCGGGCCGATCGACGTGACCATCACCCGGATCAGGGCGAACACCCGACCCGGCGAGACCTTCGCGGCGATGGAGGACGGGCAGTACCTTCTCGTCTTCGGCACGGCCCGCGGCACGGCCAAGACCACCTTGACCAATGGCGAGTTGGCCGATGCCATCCGCCTCGACGGCGTCCCGGGCCTGGAGAAGACCTTCTACACCAACGACTACCTGCCGGCCACGAAGTCGATGTCGGCCAGGCCCACGGTCTATGCGGTCGAGGACTCGACGTTGATGACGGAGTTGGTCCCCGACCTGACCTACGAGGTCGCCTGGGTGTGGCGGCAGCAGGCAGCGGCCCCACCGAGCAGCATCGACGTGCAGGTCCAGGGCTTCACTTGGCGGCAACGCTCACTCGACGACTACACGGGCTGGCTCGACCCCACGCCGACGGCACACCTGCGCCTGCCCGTCGAGGTCAGGCCCCCGTGGGTCACGCCGGGCGCCACACCGAGCCCCGCGGCATCCCCCACGCCGGCGGCGACGTCATGAGCGCCGCGGATGTCTCGCGCCGCTGGCTCGGTGGACGGGGCCGCAGCCTGGGCGCCGGAGTCCTCATCCTGGCCAGCCTTGCCGTGGGACGCGTCATCACCGATCGTCTCCCCGACGCCGAGTCGGTCATCGAGAAACCGATCGAGCGGCGCGGCGTCATCGGCGCACCGATCGCTCTGCGCATCGGCGACGTGACCGTCACCGAGGTGACGGGGGCCACGAGTTGGGCGAGCGTGAGCGAGGGCAAACGCACCCAGGGCGTCTGGTTGGCGGCATCCATCGACCTGCTTCCCAGCCGGCGCGAGTCGGGCCTTTCGTATGCCGCAGTCCGGGACTCCAGTGGACACGTCTGGGAGTTGGGGCGAGGTGAATCGACCTGCAAGGCACCGATCGCCGGGGTGCCGATGCACTGTCAGGTGCTCATCGAACTGCCGCGCCGACCCATCAGCAATGCCGAACTCGTGCTGCGGTGGACCAACTTCGACGACCGGTTCGACGACCAGGCGGTGCTGCCCCTCACCCTGGATCAGGCGACCATCGACTCGTGGGCTGGCACCGAGGGCCCGATCAAGGTCCCGCTCGCAACCCTGGGGGACTCGTGACCTGGCTGCGCCGCAACCGGCTCGGCCTGATCCTGCTCCCGGTCGCCCTCGCCCTCGCCCTCGCCGCGTCGAGCAGTCGGCTCGTGCACTTCTGGCTGCCCTATGTCGCCAGTGACGTCCAGAAGGGCACGGTCGGGGCGCCGGTCCATCTGGAGCAGGAATGGATCGACCACGCGGGGACGCACACGCGCTCGGTCGAGGTGACGATCCACGGCATCGACAAGACCTCCGTCGTGCGGGATTTCGACGGAGAGGACGTCGAGTCGCACGGTCCGACGGGCACTGCGGTCTGGCGCGTGTCCTTGTCACTGGCGGCCGACGCGGACCAGGTCCTGCGCGGGTGCCAGCTCGAGGTCGAGGACACCGAGGGGCGTCGCTACCTCTTCGGCTCGGCGAGCACCACACCCACCGACGTCAAGGCCAGCCCGTGCCTCAACCCGCACGAGGAAGGCCCTGAAGGTGACTTCTTCGGGACCGGCCCGTCGACGCCGGATCCCGAGGACAGGCCGCGGCCGGCCCAGTGGGACACCGTCGCCGACGTGATCCTCGCCGGTGACGCCGTGCCGGCGAAGGTGCGCCTCTGGTGGGAGATGCCGGTCGTCATCATCGTCCCGGTCACGCCCACCTCCTGAGGCTCCGCCCCGCCGCCGGTATGCCGCCCGGTCAGGTCGCCGGAGCGGGCTCGGCTTCCACCTCGGCCGCCTCCTGGGGCGTCGGCCGCAGGATCCGGTCGACCGCGGCGGCCAGGAGGGACACCATGAGGATCGTGTAGGCACCCTTGATGGCCAGGTCGAGGTAGGGGGTGATGATCTCCATGAAGTTGGGCTCGCGCGGGCCGATCAGCCAGCGCAGCAGCCACGCGACGGCGGTCTCGACCTGCTTGGCCAGGACGAAGACCAGGCAGAAGAGGAGCATCGGGGCCAACCCGGCCCGGCTGAAGGTCTTGAGCGCACCGGCCAAGCCCTTGAAGCGGTCAATCGGCCCGGAGAACATCTCGCCACTGATCCGACGAACCGGCCCCGGCACCTTGTCCATCCGGGCCGCCCACATCTTGGCTCGCTCGCTGGGCTCCTCGGCCTTGAGCTGCGACAGCGAACGGCCATAGACGATGGCGCCGACGGTGAGCCAGGCCATCGGCACGATGATCACGGCGTCGGCCTGTCCGATGATCGTGGCAAAGAAGCCGACGATCTTGTCGCTGAGCGCACCCACCTCACCCAGCGACGAGGTGGCGTTCTCGTAGGCATTCCTGGTGACCACGGCGGCCTGCCGATCCTTGAGCCAGTCGGTCCAGTCGGTGAACTTGTTCATCGCCGCCTTGGCGAAGAGCGCCACCCAGGCCACCTCGACATAGGCGGCGAGCCAGCCCCAGCCCAGGTGCTTCTTCGGCAACTCGAAGCGGTCGATGAGCCACCGCAGGCCGAGAGCCACAGCGACGGTCCCCCAGAACCACCACCCCTCGGGGAAGGCCAACCGATCGACCCTCAACTCGCTGCCGCCCTGCCAGAAGTCCGCGCTGAACTGGAAGGTGTCGGCGGCGGTCTCGTTGAGGAACTGGCGGGTGTCCTGCCGGAGGTAGCCCTGCGCGGCATACACGGCGAAGAAGGGGATGAGGGTCGCTGACAGGAGCGCGAGCCGGTCCTCGATGAGGTTGGGACGCTGCGCGGCCTTCCCCTCGGCGGAGTCCTCGGCGCCGTCACCCTGGAAGTGCACCCAGCGCAGCGAAGGTGCGATGACCCGCAGGGCGAGGATGAGGGCGGCGACGGTCGCGAGCGGAGCCAGCGGCAGGAGCGCCTGACCAGCCCACGCGTGCCAGAGGGTCGCCTTCATCGCCCCCCAGAGGACGGCGGCGCGGATCGCGGACCCGAAGAGGAAGATCGTCAGCAGGACCGGCCAGTGGTCCCACAACAGCCGCAGCCCGGCGCGGACGACCGATGTCGCCTCGACCACTGCCCCCCTGAGCGTGCTCACGGGATCAAGGATCGCAGGATCGGCACCAATCCGTCATCGGTGACGCTCAGCGTCACCTCATCCGCGACGGCCTTGACCTCGTCCGGGGCGTTGCCCATGGCGACACCGCGCGCGGCCCACTGGAGCATCTCGAGATCGTTGCGCTGGTCCCCGACGGCGACGGTGTCGCCCGGCTCGACCCGCAGCCGCCGCCGGACCTGCTCCAGCGCTGAGGCCTTCGACACGCCCTCGGGGTTGATGTCGAGCCACGCGGTGTAACCGACGCCGTAGTTGAAGCCGTGCAGCCCGATGGTCTCGGCGAGGTGGACGAAGTCGTCGGTCGACGCCGAAGGGCTGCGAAAGGTCAGGCGGGTGACCGGTCGGGCGGCGAGCTCTTCCCAGGGCACCACGACCACCTCTCCCTCCAGTTCGCCGTCGGGGAAGGGCGCGCTGACCTTGAAGCCGACCCCGAGTTCCTCGACGGCGACGACGGCGTCCGGCCACGACCCCTTCAGCAGGTCGAGCGCGGGCGTCGGGTCGAAGGTGACCGCTTCGAGGAGGTCGTAGCCCGGGACCCGGCCGGGATCGAGGGCAATGGTGACCGCGCCGTTGCAGCACACGGCATACCCCCGGGGCAGGGCGAGCGCCTCGATGATCGGCAGGGTGCCCACGATCGTGCGGCCGGTCGCGATGACGACATGGTGACCGGCCTCGACGACGGCTTGGACGGCCTCGCGCACCGCGTCCGAGAGGTGTCCGTCGTGGTCGATGGTCGTGCCGTCGATGTCGAGGGCGATCAGGTGGGGCACGCTCACGACGGCAACGCTAGACGGTGGGATCGGACGGGCGGGGACTCGGGTCGACCGATCCGGAAGACGGACAGGGCGCGGCGGTCGGGGCCGAGATGGGACTGCAGGGCGGCCGCAGTCGCCGGGGCGTCGATGAGTTGGCTGAGCGGGTGGACGTGAAGGCCATGGCGCGCGGCTGCCAGCCAGGTGCGCAGGAGGGCGCGGCCGGCGTCGGCCACCTCGGTCGGCGTCTGTGCGCGGTCGGCGGATGTGTGGAAGGCGACGACGGTTCCGAGCCCGGACCGGGTGGACGCCTTGGCCAGGAGAGTCGGCCCGCCGAGGTGACGGAGTGCAGCCCAGGAGCGGGGGTGAAGCGCGGCCTCGAGGGCGCGAGCCTCGCTGCGCGAGAGGGCAAGCGCCGTGTCGGTCAACCCATCGCTTCGGTATGCCGGGTGGCTGGGTGAGAGTCGTAGCCAGGACCGGAGTTCGTCAACCTGCGGCGTCGATCCGAAGGACCACGCATCCGCCTGTGGCAGAAGGGTTTTCACGAGGTCGATCGGGAGGATGTCAAGTCTCTGCTCGGCCGGGAGGTCCGCAGCCGCCGTCACGGCGGCGACCTCCTGCCCGGTGACTCGGGGCTCGACATAGGCACCGCGGGCCGTGCGACGGGCCCGCAGGTCCTCGGCGGTGAAGGGGGCCTCGACCGTCACCGCCGAGGACCTGCGGGTCAGTCGGGCCGCGCGGTGGCGGCGGGCATCGACCTGCCAGTCGACCCCGAGGGTGTGTCCGAGGTCGCCGGCCGCAATGACGAGGCACTCGGCGAGCGCCCCGAGGGAGAGCCAGAGGTCGCGGCGCGTCGGATCCGCGACGACGAGTTCGCGTGCGGGGTCCCAGTCGATGACGACCGAGTCCCCGTCCGGGCGGACGATGCCGGGCTGGGTGTTGTGGGCGCTCGGCGCGCGACCCCAGGTCTCGTGCGCAGCGTGGAGGTCCTCGATCCACGACCGGTCCGGCGGCGAGGTCACCGCACGGCCCGTCGGTAGAAGGTCGTGCCCTGCAGAGGCCTCCCACCCATCCGCTCATAGGTGCGCGACGATCCTGCATTGGCGGTCTCGACGAAGGTGCTGCGCAAGGTGCGGTAGCCGCCCGCGCGCAGGCCGCGCTCCACCTGGCGGGCCAGCAGGGTCTGGAGGCCGCGTCCCTGGGCGCTGGGGTCGGTGCCCTTGATGATGAGGATCGCGTCGGTGGTGCCCTTCAGGCGATGCCACAGCAGGCCCGGATAGTCCTTCACGGCGAGCCGGCCGTCGCGCGCCATCGCAAACTCGGAGAGGTCGGGCACGACGAGGACGAAGGCGGCCGGCTCGCCGTCGATGTAGGCCAAGAGGAAGAGGTCGGGGTCGACAAGGAACTCCAACCCGGCACTCTGGTGCGCGAGGTCCGCGGCCGAGATCTCGGTGTAGTAGGGCAAGGCCGCGAAGGACGCGTTGAGCACCTGCCGCATCGCCTCCAGGTCGCGCCGCAGGCGCAGCCGTGACGCCTTCCGCACGACCACACCGCCCGACGGTTCACCGATCGGCGGCTCATCTGCAGGCGGCCCACCCGCGGTGCCATCTCCTCCACCGAGCGGGACGATCCAGGTCGCCCCCTCGAAGATCCGCGCGAAACCGAGCGCCTCATAGGCCTCGGGATACGACGCCGGGTTCCAGGGCGAGTCCATGAAGCCGCGCTCGTCGAAGCCGGACGTGATGACGCCACCGGTCTGGTTGGGCAGCAACGCGACCGGACCCACGAGTTGGGTGCGTGCGGTCACGCGGGCCGAGCCCGCGGCATACGTCATGAGGGTGTCGAGGACGGAGACGTCGGCGAACTCGGTCAACCCGAAGAGTTGGGTCTCAGCGCCCACCTTGTCATCGAAGGAGGGGTTGTGGTGCAGGCACATTCGGCCGACGGCCGCCCCGGAATCCGACCGCGCGAGCAGGAAGGTGACGGGTCCGAAACGACCCTGCGGATGCTCGCCGGTCCACCACGACCTCAGCGTCGGCTGGAGCAGCGGCACGTGCCTTCCCCGCCCGTGCAGGGTGACGGGCAGGGCCACGAATTCCTCGAACTGTTCCTCGGTGAGGACCTGCTCGACCCTGACGCTCACTCGATCTCGCTCGTCGCGTCGTCCACGCGTTGTGGGCCCTGATCGCCACGGATCGGGCTGTAGGTCTCGATGTGCGCCATGACGTTGCCTTCGGCGCGCCAGATGCCGTTGGTGTAGCCGTCCGGCTCGGCGACCCAGAGGCGGATGTAGCCGCCCTTGGCGTTCTTCGTGCCATCGGTGATCCACTGCATGAGTTTGCGGTGCTCCGGCGAGCGCGCGATCCTCAGCAGGTCATCGCGGGTGTCGAAGTAGGCGATGGTGCCGAGGGTGAAAGGCGGCTCGTAGTAGACGGTGTGCCAGCAGTAGCCGGGCATCGCCTTCATCCGCTTGACGAGTTTGCGCCAGGTCCACGAGAGGGTGATCCACGCAGGAATGCCGTTGTAGCGGGTGGCGCCGGTGAACATCGCACCCGCCTGGGCGATGCGTGGCGCCTTGGAGAAGTCGCCAGATCTCATGAGGTCGCTTCTGGTGCAGCGGTTTCGGTGGCCGGCTTGCGGAAGTAGACCTTCTTGATCTTGGACTGGCCGCCCTCGAAGGGTCCGGTGCCGAAGTCATGGACGCGCACGTCGATCCGGGCAGCGGAGGGGTCCTCCTCCAACGACTGCTTGAAGTCTCGTGAGACCGCGGTGAGGTGGGCGACGATGCCCTGCTCGCAGGCTGACGCAAGGGCCCCGCGACCGGCGTCATCGAGGTGCACGCCCTCGCGGGCGGAGATGTTGACGACCGGTCGGCTGTCGAGCTCGGCGTCCTCCTCGAGGGTGAGCATGAAGGCCTCGATGTCTCCGGCTCGTGGATTGTCCTCGTAGAGGCCGTATTCGATGTCCTGTGGGTAGATGTTGGCGCCCATGAAGGAGACCGTCGAGTCCGCGCGACCGTAGAGGAAGAGCAGGGGCAGCTTCATCCGGTCGACGGCCTGCGCGGCGCGGAAGCCGGCCTCGTGGCGCGGGTGGCGGGCGATGAGCTTCTCGAGGTCGGGGAAGTCGAGCAGTTTGGCCTCGTCGCCGATGTTGTAGCGCAGTTTGGGTGAGAGCACGATCGAGGAGTTGAGCGTGCACAACAACTCGCCCTCGTCGGTGACCTCGAGGTAGGTCTCGAGCGGGTTGTACTGGAAGACCATCGGGATGCGCGGGTCGTCGGGGCCGAGCAGGTCGGCCTTGAGGGCCTCATCGGCGACGATCTGGTCACGCAGCCAGACCGTCAGCCGGGACTCGGCGCCCATGCCGATCGTCAGGTCGGAGGCGCCATAGCCGGAGAGGACGCGACGGAAGCGCTGCTCGCAGTAGTCACGCAGGGCCTCGGTCATCCCCTCGCCGCCGACGAGGCCATACATCGCGTGCGCGTCCCAGTCGAACCCCCGGGCGTCGAGCCGGTCGCGCAGGTCCTTGAGGAAGGGTGGGTAGGCGGTGACGAGATAGTTGTAGTGCGGCCCGAAGTGCTCGATCGTGTCGATGATCTTGTCGAGGTCGGGGCCGGTGTTCTTGACCATCGCGATCTTGGCCATCGCGATACCGGTGTTCGTGCCGGTCGCCCAGGCGCCCATCGAGTAGGCATTGATGACGAAGAGTCGCTGACGGGGAAAGACCTGGGTGGCGAAGCCGGCGACATTGCGGTGGATGACGTTGAGCTCGCGCTTGCCGCGCACCCAGTTGAAGGGCGTCCCCGAGGAGCCGGAGGACTCGTCGACGACAGTGCCGACGCGGTCGAGGTGCCCGTCCCAGCAGCGCTGCTCCTCACTGAACTTCTTGACGTAGGAGTCCTTGCTCGTGGGCGGGTAGGAGGTCAGGTCGAACCATCGGAAGGAGAACTCGTTGGCCGCCAGATGGCTCTTGTAGGCCGGAACGTCGAGGCCCGCGAACTGACACGTCATCCAGGCGTGCAGCCGCGCGAACCTGCCCATGGCGGGGTGGTAGTGCCGAGCCGTGAACCGCCAGAGCGCCGGATGGACCTTGTAGAGCCCATAGATCTCGGTGAGGCCGATCGCCGAGCCGCGCAGGATCCCGCGCCGCGCCATGCCCAGCGGCTTGGACTTCCACACCCTCATGGCCGGGCCCAGACGTTGCGCCGCGCGATCCGGTGACGGCTCCCCCATGTGCCTCTCCATGACGGTCACCCTAGTGATCGTCCGACAGGATGGGACCCATGACGACCTACGAGTGGGGACGGGCTGACCGGATCGAGCGCGCTGCCTTCCGGGCGCTGCTGCGTGTGCCCGAGGCCATCCGCCGACGCATCGACCTGCGCCCACGCGTCATCGACGGTCATCGCCTCGACCCGGACACCAACGTCGGCCTGCAGATCCTCACTCGCCTGCCCAACAAGGAGTTCGACGAGCTTCTCGTGCCCGAGGCCCGCCGGGAGATGGCCCTGCGTTCGTGGATGTTCGCAGGCGACCCGACCCCCGTCGGCGCGACCCGTGACCTGACGATCCCCGGCCCGGCGGGCGGCATACCGGCCCGGCTGTATCGCCCGCTCGGTGTCGAGCGCGAGCGGCCGCTGCCCCTGCTCGTCTACTTCCACGGCGGTGGCTGGGTGCTCGGCGACATCGACACGCATGACCCGAGCTGTCGCTTCCTGTGCGCTGAGGCGGGCATCGCGGTCCTCGATGTCGACTACCGACTGGCGCCGGAGCACCGCTTTCCGGCGGCGGTCGACGACGCGGTCGCGGCCTTCCGCTGGGCGCATGCACACGCCGCCGACCTCGGTGTCGACGCCGGCCGGATCGCGGTCGGGGGCGACAGCGCGGGGGGCAACCTCGCGGCGGTCGTCGCCCAAGAGACCAAGCGGAGCGGAGGCCCGATGCCGGCACTGCAGTTCCTCGGAGTGCCGGTCACGCACCTCGGGGCGACGACACCTTCGCGCGAACTCTTCGCCCGGGGCTACTTCCTCACCAAGGCCAACATGGACTGGTACGAAGCCCACTACCTCGGCGACGCCGACCCCTCCGACGTGCGCGCCTCGCCCCTGCTCGCCGACGACCTCGAGGGCCTGCCACCGGCCTACGTGGCCGTCGCCGGCTTCGACGTGCTGCGCGACGAGGGCATCGCGTATGCCGAGAAGCTCACCGCTGCAGGCGTTCCCACGACCCTGCGCGTCCACACCGATGCCGTCCACCCGATGCTGACGATGCTGGGCGCTCCCTTGGGGCAGCGCGTCCTCGCCGAGACGGCCGCCGCCCTGAAGGCCGCGCTGGCCTGAGCCGGCGCGGCCTTCGCGGTGCTCACTCGGGGGCGGACCAGGCCTGCTTGATGCTGAGCTTGCCGGAGGTCTGGAGCAGTGAGCGTCGGTAGAGCCGTTCGGCGCCGCGGACGATGACGCCGGCCAGGGCGATGAGCAGCAGCAGAGCGACGACCGGCTCCCACCAGGCTGCGCTGCCGTCGAGAATCCGGATCGGCATGAGGATCGCCGAGAACGGCGGCACGAAGGACAGCACCGTGAGCACGGCTCCCTTGGCGAGGAAGACCGCGAACCACATCGCCATCATGAGCATCGTGAGCGGCATCGCCGTCTGCTGCAGGTCCTCCGTGCGGGAGGCGAGTGCACCGGCGACCGCCCAGGCNCAGGCGATGACGAGGAAGCCGANGAGGAAGAAGGCNAGGAACCACACGATGCCGGCGCTGACCGAGGGGAGATAGGACTTGTACNGCGTGAACGACAACCCGATCAGCCCGATGCCGGTGTAGACGACCATCTGCCCGACGGCGAGCGCGGTGTTGCCGAGGATCTTGCCGATCAGCAACTGCCGCACCGGGATCTTGGTCGCGATGATCTCCACGATCCGGCTCGCCTTCTCCTCGACGACACTGCCCGCGAGCTGCATGCCGAAGGTGAGTGAGGCCATGTAGAAGAGGAAGGCGAGGACGAAACCCATCCCCTTGGCGAAGCCCTGTTTGTCCGCATTGCCCTTGAGAATGCTCGCCTTCAGCGTGGCGCCCTTCTCGATGGCGGCCAGCGAGGTGCCGGCGCTCTGGGCGTTGGTGGCGATCGTCGACTGCCGCACCACGGTCGATGCGGCGGCCTGGAGACCGTCGGGCACCTCCGTCGCGGCCGTGAGCGTCCAGTCGTCGCCGACCTTGTGCAGCCAGACGTCCGCGTCGTCATCCAGCACGAGGGCACGGGCGGCCTCCGCGCTGTCCGTGCTCCTGACGTCGACGATGACCTTGTCGTCAACCGCGGTGACCTCGGAGGCGAGGGTCCTGGCAAAGCTGACATCCGCACCGGAAGCGACCAGGTCGTAGGTCTTGGTGCGGTCCTCCATAAAGGCCGAGACGACCATGAATCCGGCGATGACCGCCACGGTGAGGACGGTCCCGACGAGGAAGGACTTGTCGAAGATCTTGGCGAGGATCTCTCGCCTGGCGACGATGGCCCAAGCGGTGCGCGTCGGCCCGGAGGGGGCCCGGCCCCCAGTGGGTGCTGGCGTGGTGCGAACGAGGTTCTGCTCGATGGTGCTCATGCCGTCACCTCACGGTAGATCTCGGACAGGGGCGCAATGATGCGGGCGAATTCCTTGACCTCGCCGCGGGAGAGGGCATCGCGCAGGAGTATCTGGTCGGCTCCGGGGGTTTCGTCGGTGAGTTCGAGGACCGCGGTCGCGCCGTCGACATCGACCGTGTGGACACCGGGCACGTCCCTCACCCAGCCCGCGTCGGAGCCGAGGACGAGGCGATACCGTTGCGGCCCGCGGTTACGGAGTTGGGCAACGGTGCCGTCGGCGACGACCCGACCCTTGGCCAGCACGACGAGGTGGTCGCAGAGCCGCTCGACGAGGTCGAGTTGGTGACTGGAGAAGAGCACGGGTATGCCGCGGGAGGTGTGCTCGCGCAGCAGGTCGGCCATCGAGTCGACGGCGGTCGGGTCCAGGCCGGAGAAGGGCTCGTCGAGGATCAGTGCCTCGGGACGGGTCATCAACGCCGCGATGATCTGGACACGCTGCTGGTTGCCCAGGCTCAACTTCTCGACCCGGTCGTTGGCCCGGTCCGCGAGCCCGAAGCGCTCGAGATGGTCCATGATCGCGGCCTTGGCGTCGCTCGCCGACATGCCTGACAGTTCGCCGAGGTAGACGAGCTGGTCGACGATCTTCTGCTTCGGATAGAGCCCCCGCTCCTCGGGCATGTACCCGGTGCGCTGACGGTTCGCGGCCGTGATCGGCGCGCCGTTCCACAGCATCCGTCCGGCGTCGACGCCCAGCAGGCCCATCGTCATCCGCATCGTGGTCGTCTTGCCCGCACCGTTGCCCCCGACGAAGCCGGTCATGTGGCCGTCATGGACGGCGAACGACACATCGTCGACGGCAGTGAGGTCACCGAACCGCCTGGTCAATCCCTGGATCTCGATCATGACCACGACGTTAGGTGCGCGGTGCGGCATACGGATCACTCGTGGGACTGAACCAAAGCGGTGGGCAACTCCCCCTCAAGGTGGACGACCCCTCACATTTCCCAACCCAGTTCGTCGGTCGCGGCCCTCTCCGGGGCGCTCCCCCGACATTTCCCAACCCAGTTCGTATGCCGCGGCCCTCTCCGGGGCGCTCCCCCCACATTTCCCAACCCAGTTCGTATGCCGCGGCCCTCTCCGTGCCGCTCCCCTCACATTTCCCAACCCAGTTCGTCGGTCGCGGCCCTCTCCGGGGCGCTCCCCCCCACATTTCCCAACCCAGTTCGTCGGTCGCGGCCCTCTCCGAGGCGATCCCTCGACATTTCCCAACCCAGTTCGTATGCCGGGTTGCCCGCAGGGTCGTATGCCGTGGGTCGCACCCATGCTCGGCCCGCGTCAGGTCTGGGTCAGGACCCGGGTGAGGACTCGGTCAGGACGGGGTCAGTCCATTCTCGTAGGCGAAGACGACGGCCTGGACCCGATCGCGCAGGTGCAGCTTGGCCAGGGTGTTGGAGACATGCGTCTTGACCGTGGCCTCGCCGAGGAAGAGTTCCTTGGCGATCTCGCTGTTGGACAGGCCGCGCGCCACGAGCGTGAGGACCTCGCGTTCGCGGTCGGTGAGGCGCGCCAGGGCCTCCTGCTCGCCAGTCGTGCGGCCGGTCGCGGCCCGGGGGGTCGAGTCACTCATGGCCGCGATGACGCGGCGGGTCACCTCGGGCGCGAGGAGTGCGTGGCCCTCGGCGACCGCGCGCAGCGCGTCGACCAGTTGCTCGGGGCCGGCGTTCTTGAGCAGGAAGCCGCTCGCACCCGCCTGCAGCCCGTCGAAGACGTAGTCGTCACGGTCGAAGGTCGTCAGGATGAGCACTTTCGCGAGGTCCTCGGCGACGATCGCCCGGGTGGCCTCGATGCCGTCCATGACGGGCATCTGGACGTCCATGAGGATGACGTCGGGACGCAACTCACGGGCCTTCTCGAGCGCCACCTGGCCGTTGGGCGCCTCACCCACGACGTCGACATCGTCCTCGACGCTGAGCATCATCGAGAAGCCGGAGCGCACCATGTGCTGATCGTCGACGATGAGGACACGGATCGTGGAACTGTTGTCAGACATGATTCTCCCCCAATGGAATTCGCACCCTCACTCGATAGCCGCCACTGGCTCGTGGCCCGATCTCGGCTGTCCCACGATGCGTGGCCGCGCGCTCACGCATCCCGAGTTGACCCATGCCGGTCCCGGACGTTCCCGACCTCGGCCGCCCATTGTCGACGATCTCGACCTCGGCATGGGGGAGCGGTCCGTCCTCGGTCACCCGCACGGTCACGCGTGCCGAACTCGCCGTCGAGTGCCGACTGGTGTTGGCGAGCGCTTCCTGCGCGACCCGGTAGAGCGTCAGGCTCACCGGGCCGCTGAGTCGGTCGATCGCGCCCGGGCTGCTCTCGACGATGTCGTATGCCGTCTGCACCCCCCACGCCGTGCGCTCGGCGACCAGCGCGGGCAGGTCGGCCAATCCCGGCTCGGGGGCGCGACCCTTGAGGCCGCGATCGGACGCACCCTCGACGTCGGCCCCGGTCTCGGTCTCGGTCTCGGTCTCGGTCTCGATCGAGCGCAGGGTGCCGAGCAGACCGCGCATCTGCGTCACCGCTTCGCGAGAGCTCTCCTCGATCGCGCCGAGGGCGTCGGCTGCGGCCTCGGGCCGTTTGGCGAGGACCCGCCGCGCGGCACCGGCCTGGACGCCGATGACCGAGACGTGGTGCCCGACGACGTCGTGGAGTTCGCGGGCGATCCGCAGGCGTTCGTCGATGACGGCCCGTCGCCGGAGTGACTCGGCCTGCTCACTGATCGTCCTGGCCTGCTCGCCCAACCGCGTGCGCAGGCGCGCGCTCCGCCAGGACACCTGGCCGGCCGCGATCGCCCCGCCGAAGAAGAGCAGGTTGACGATGAGGGTGAGCGCAACGGCGGCCGGCACCGGCGGGAAGATCCCGGTGCGCGCCTTGCCCTTGGTGTGGTCCACGATCTCCTGGACGCTCGACCCGAGCACGAACTGCCACGCGATCCACAAGAACATGAAGAGCACGATCGCGCCGACGACCAGCCGCATGAGCCGGCGGTCACGAGCCCACGCGACGGCCGAGAAGGTCGTGATGAAGTAGACGATCTGGAGGGTGAACTGGCCCATCACCTCGGGCATCGTCACGCCGACCACGAACATGTGGGCCGCCCCGAGCGTGGCGACGGCCAGGGGCCACCGACGACGCCCAAGGAGGAGCACGGCGCCCAGCGAGACGGTCAGCCACTGGACCCATTTCGGGGCCGTGGTCTGGGTCAGTGAATCGACGCTGCGGACCAACTCGAGAGTGAACAGCCCCAGCAGTTCGACGGCGGCGAAGAGCACGAAGTCGCTGCGCGCGAGCGCGGGGGATGGTCGCTCCCAGTCGTCGCCGATCGCGAAGAACTCACCCAGCGACGCGCCCACGCGAGTGGGCAGCGAGAGGCGGGCGGACGGCATACGGCTCAGCCTAGGGACCACTGCGGGGGGTGGGCTCCCCCTCGCGAACTACTCCTTCGGGCGGAGGACGTCGAGGCCGACGAGTGGGCGCAACGCTTCGGGGACGACGACCGAGCCGTCGGCCTGCTGGTGGTTCTCGAGGATCGCGACGAGCCACCGGGTGGTGGCCAGGGTGCCGTTGAGGGTCGCGGCAACTTCATTGCCGGCCTCGCCCTTGAAGCGGGTGCCGAGGCGGCGCGCCTGGAAGGTCGTGCAGTTGGAGGTCGAGGTGATCTCGCGGTACTTGCCCTGGGTCGGCACCCACGCCTCGCAATCGAACTTGCGGGCCGCCGGGCCGCCGAGGTCGCCGGCGGCGACGTCGATGACGCGATAGGGCAACTCCATCAGGTCGATCATCTCCCGCTCCATGGTGAGCAGGCGCTGGTGCTCGGCCACGGCGTCCTCGGGGCGGCAGTAGACGAACATCTCGATCTTGTTGAACTGGTGGACCCGGATGATGCCCTTGGTGTCCTTGCCGTAGGACCCGGCCTCGCGGCGGTAGCAACTCGACTGACCGGCATACCGGATGGGGCCCTGCGAGAGGTCGAGGATCTCGCCCGCGTGATAGCCGGCGAGCGCGACCTCGGAGGTGCCGGTGAGGAAGAGGTCGTCGGCGGGAAGGTGGTAGACCTCGTCGAGGTGGTGGTCGATGAAACCGGCGCCGGCCATCGTCGTGCGGTTGACGAGGGTGGGCGTGATCATCGGGGTGAAACCGGCGGCGATCGCGCGCTGCATCGCCAGGTGCAGCATCGCCATCTCGAGGCGGGCGCCGACGCCCTTGAGGAAGTAGAAGCGCGAACCGGCGACCTTGGCGCCGCGGTCCATGTCGATCGCGTCGAGGGCGGTCGCCAGGTCGAGGTGGTCCTTGGGCTCGAAGGCCTCGGCCGCGAAGTCACGGGGGGTGCCGAACTCCTCGAGCACCACGAAGTCGTCCTCGCCTCCCGCAGGCGCGCCGTCGGCGACATTGCCGAGCTTGGTCATCAGGGTGTCGAGGTCCACCTGCGCGGAGCCGGCGGCAGCATCGAGTTCCTTGACGCGGGCCGAGAGGTCCTTGACCCGCGCGAGGATGGCCTGCTTCTCGTCGCCCTGGGCCCGGGCGACGTCCTTCCCGATCGCCTTCTGCTCCGCGCGGGCCGCCTCGAAGTCGGTGAGACTGGCCCGCCGGGCCTCGTCGGCCGCGAGGATCGCGTCGACCAGGCCCTCGTCCTCGCCCCGGGAGCGCTGGCTGGCGCGGACGAGGTCGGGTTGGTCACGCAGGAGGCGGATGTCGATCACGGCGCGAGTTTATCGGCGCTGTGGAACGCCATTCACCGCTGTCGGACGCGGCTCCTGGGCTGGTGGTATCACTTCGATACCACCAGAGACTAGAATGACGGTTGTGGCGATGACCTTGCGCACCGACGAGGAGCTGGACACCGCTCTCGAGGCGCTGTCCACCCACGAGGGCATCTCGAAGCAGGAGGTGGTCCGTCGCGCCGTGCTGGAGCGGGCCGAGCGCTCCAGCCTGCGCGCCGAGGTCGACGCCATCCTCGATGTCGAACTGGTCCGCTTCGCCGACGCGCTCGAGCGCCTCGGGCGATGATGAAGACCAGATTCCTCGACCTCGATCTGCTCATGCACATCGCCCGGCGGACGCTGGGCCCGGTGGATGTGCGCGACGTGGGGTTGTTGGAGTCTGCGCTCGCCCGGCCGCGCAGCAGCGTCTTCGGACAGGATGCCTATCCGACCTTGGTGCTCAAGACCGCCGCCCAGACCCATTCGCTCGCCAGGAACCGTGCCTTGGTGGACGGCAACAAGCGACTGTCGCTGGCCGCGCTCACGGCCTTCGTCGGGGTCAACGGCCATCGGCTGGCCTTCACCAACGACGAGGCGTACGACGTCATCCATGACATCGCGTCGGGTGCCATCGACGAGGTCGCGGACATCGCCGCCCGCCTCCGGCTCGAATCACTCGGCAGGATGGCGTGGTGAGCGACTCCAGGTGGCGAGGGACGGCCCGGTCACGCGCCCGGGACCTCGGGAGGGGCATCGGGCGCGGCGGCCGGGCCGCCGCTCATGGAGTGGCCAAGGGGAGTCGGGCGACCAGCGCTCGCTTCCAACGCTTCGCCCGGGCCGACGGCGCCGACTCCTCCGGGTTGGCCCGTTTCGTCGAGCTGCACGGCGTCACGATCGCCGGCGATGCCGCGCTCACGGTCTCGCTCGCCGGCACCGTCTTCGCGATGCCGGTCGACGAGGCTCGCGGGCAGGTCGCCCTCTTCCTGCTGCTGACGATGGCCCCCTTCGTCGTCCTTGCGCCGCTCATCGGGCCGATCCTCGACCGCTTCCGCCACGGGCGTCGNTGGGCCATCGGGACGACGGTGGCGGTGCGCGCCTTCCTCGCNTGGGTGCTCGCCGGAGCGCTCGTCGACGACAGTGCCTGGCTCTTCCCGGCCGCTCTCGGGGCGCTCGTCGCCTCCCGGTCGTATGCCGTGGCGCGAGCCGCCGCGGTCCCTCGCCTCCTGCCGCCCTCGATGTCGCTGGTCCGGGCGAATTCGCGGATCAACATCGTCGGGATGATCGGCATGACGCTCGGTGGGGCCCTGGCCGGGGCGCTCTCGTGGATCGGCCCCGAGTGGTCGCTGCGCCTGGCCTTCGTCATCTACGTCGTCGCGACGGTGTTGGCCATCCGACTGCCGGCGGTCGTGGATTCCAGCCGTGGCGAGGCCGAGGTCGACGACCGGGTGCCCGATCCGGCGGCAGCGGCGACTCCCGCGAAGGTGCGAAACCGGATCCGGGTCCTGCCGCCGCTGGTCCGCTACACCCTGTGGCTGACCACCGGGGCCCGCGCCCTCACCGGATTCCTCACCCTCTTCCTCGCCTTCCTCATGCGCGAGCGACCGATCGAGGGATGGTCGGGGCCCGTCGTCCTCGGTGCCGTCGTCGCGGCAGCGAGCGTGGGGAACGCGCTCGGCACCCTCATCGGCAACCGCCGACGGTTGGCGCCACCGGAGGCGATCGCCACGGTCATGGCTGCCCTGGCCACCCTCACCTCCATCGCGGCGGCCGCGTTCTACTCCTTGGGGACGCTGGTGGCCCTCGGACTCGTGGCCGGGCTCAACAGCCAACTCGCCAAGCTCTCACTCGACGCGCTCATCCAGCGCGACATCCCCGACCACGCGCGCGCTCGCGTCTTCGCCTGGGTGGAGACCATGCTGCAGGCGGCCTGGGTCCTGGGCGGCGGCCTCGGGATCGCCATCCCGCTCGACCCACGGCTGGGCTTTGGTCTCATCGCGACACTCCTGGTGGGCGCGGCGGTGGTGGCCGTGCGCTCCCGGGCGATGGGCGCCCACGGCGGGGAAACCGCGATCGGTGCCGAAACTCACCAATAGTGCAGTTTCTGCGGGGGCCGGTGCCGAAACTCACCAATAGTGCAGTTCCTGCAGGGGCCGGTGCCGAAACTCACCAATAGTGCAGTTCCTGCAGGGGCCGGGGGTTGGGGGGACGGCCCCTAGGTCAGGACCAGCGTGACGGCCAGGACGATCATCATCGCCCCGCCCACCGCCGACATCGTCTCGAGCCGCTGCGGCGACGTCGCAAACCACTGCCTCGCCTTCCCGGCGATGATCGCGAAGGTGCCATCGCTGAGCACGGCGACGACGGCGAAGATCACGCCCAGGACGAGCATCTGCAGCCAGACCCTGCCCCGANCCGGGTCGACGAACTGGGGCAGCAGCGCCGCGAAGAAGACGATCGTCTTCGGGTTGGTCAGCCCGACAAGATAGCCGTCCCGCACCGCATGCAGGCTGGGTCGCGTCGAGGGGAGCGCCCCGGTGAGGGCCGCGGTCGCCTTCCGTCTGGTGACGATGGTGCGGATCCCCAACCAGATGAGATAGCCGCCCCCGACCACCTTCAACACCAGGTATGCCGTGGGGCTGGCCGCCAGCAGCGGGCTCAGTCCCAGCGCGAGGCCGGCGATCTGGGTGCTAATGCCGAGCACATTGCCCAGGACCGTGAGCAGCGCCTCCGTACGACCGGCCGACAGTGCTCGGCCGATGGTGAACAGCAGGCTCGGGCCGGGGATGAGGACGATGACGACGGCCGCCACGACGAAGGCGAGCAGGTGGGGCGTGGACGGCACGGGGGCTAGTGTGCCGCGCGCACATCCCAGAGGTGATGAGCCAGGTCGTGCAGGCCGTACTGCCCAAGGGTCAGGACGGTGAACTCCGAGCCGTTGCTGCGCACGCCGGGGCGATCCCACTGCTCACCCGACACACCGGCATACGACTCGACGTAGGCCTGCGCCGCAGCGGCGAGCTCACCGGCCACCACGTCGGGATCCGCACGCCGATAGGACTTCTCGATCGCCGTCGCGTCCTGGTCCCAGTTCGCGAAGCGCGGCGACTGCTCGGTGAGCATCAGCCGGGTCCGCTCGGCAAAGAGAGCGCAGACGTCGCGCACATGGCAGGCATATTCCAACGCGGACCAGACGCCCGGTGCCGGACGGTCGCGGACGTCCNCGCGGGCCAGGACCTTCGCCCACGGGCGAGTGAGGACGGCGATCGAGCCGGGGACCAGCTCGGGCCCGACGGCCGACGCCTCGAAGCCGCACTCCGGGCACGGCCGGGTCAGGGTCCAGGTCCAGTCCTTGTCGTCGGGGACGATCTCGCCGGACGGGATCTGGTCGTTCGCGTCGCTCATCGTCCGAGGATAGGTTCCCCTCAGGAGGGGTGCGATAGCGTTCCCATCGTGGGACCGGAGTGGCTGCGATACCTCGCCATCGGCGTCGGCATCGTTGCCGTCGCCCTGCTCGTGCTCATCGTCATGGCGATCCGCAACGACCGCCGCGGGGCCAGTGGTCGTCACGCCCGGACCCGCCCCCCGCGCGACTCCTTCCGCCAGGTCGACGACGAGCCACCGGCGCCCCCGAAGCGGGCGGCGATCGTCGTCAACCCCACCAAGGTCGATTCCGTCGATGACCTCCGGGCGTCCTTGACGGCCCTCATGGCCGCTCAGGACTGGGCCGAGCCCCTCGTGCTCGAGACGACGGCGGAGGATCCCGGACTCGGCCAGACGAGGGCTGCGCTCGAGGAGGGCGTCGACCTCGTCTGCGCGATGGGCGGGGACGGCACGGTGCGCGCCGTGGCCGAGGTCCTGAGTGGCACGACGATCCCCATGGGGCTGCTCCCGGCCGGCACCGGAAACCTGCTGGCCCGCAACCTCCTGCTGCCCGCGGACTCCCTGGAAGCGGCCGTGGCGGTGGCCACCGGTGGCCGCAACAAGCACATCGACGTCGGTTGGATCAGCCTCGACGGTGGCGAGCGACGGGCCTTCCTCGTCATGGCCGGCATCGGCTTCGACGCGCACGTCATGGAGGCCACGAGCGAGCAGTTCAAGGCGCGCGTGGGCGTCGCGGCCTACTTCGCCCAAGGGGCCAAGCACATCTTCCGGCCGCGCTTCACCACGACCTTGGTCATCGACGGTGGAAAGCCGATCACCTGCAAGGCGCGCACGGTGCTGGCCGGCAACTGTGGCCGCCTCACCGGCGGCATCCAGCTCATGCCGGACGCAGTCATCGACGACGGTGAGCTCAACGTCGTCGCGATCACGGCCAAGGGCATCTACGGGATGGCCGGCGCCGCGACCCACATCCTGGCCCGCAAGCCGGAGAGCCACGCCCAGCTCGACCGGTGGACCGCACGGCGGCTCGAGGTGGGGGTCGAGGAGCCCCAGAAGGTCGAGATCGACGGCGATGTCATCGGCGAGACCTCGTCCGCGCTCATCGAGATCGAGCCCCGCAGCCTCATCGTGCGGGTCTCGACCGCGGTGCCGGCCACGCCGTCGCCGACCGCCTGACCTCAGCGCGGCAGCGTCAGCCGGCAGGCACCCGGCAGCGCAAAGGGCTCGAGACCCACCGTTCCCTCATCCCGACCAAGGGCTCCTCGGATACCTTCGACGAGCCCGTGGTGCACCGAGCAAATGACATCGGGATTGGTCGTCGCGGAATCGAGGATCGGGCAGGTGCGCAGGCGCACCTCGTCGCCGGGCCCGACCTCCGGGCCGAAGCCGAGGTCGGTGAGCACCCCGAGGACGGTATGCCGCGCGCTCGCCGCCGAGGCCGGCCGCCGGGAGCGGGGACGGCGCCTCATGAGCTCCAGCCCCCACAGGGCGCCGACCTCGCGGGCCTGCCCGGCGGCATCCCGGCGGCGGGCCAAATGGGTCGCGAAGGCCTCGGCGAGCATCCGGTAGTCGCCCCCGACGCCGGCCCGGGCGGCCTCGACCGCGAGCATCGAGCGGGCGGCGACGGTCGCGGCATACCGATGCGCGGGACGTCCCCGGCCCGATGGCGACTCCGTGGCGACCTCGACCAGTCCGATCCCCTGCAAGGCCGTGAGGGCGGCGCGCACGCTGTTCGGGTGGACCCCGAGGCGCTCGGCGAGGGTGTCGACAGTGGAGTGGGAGTCCTGCGGGGCGCGGACCAGGGTCAGCAGGACCTCTCGCCGGACCCCGACCAGGGTCGGTGGCGCGGCCGGGGTGGCGACCGGGCCGAGGGGTCGCTCGTCGACCACGTTCTTTCTCACACCACCGAGTGTAATAAAATGCTGGCGTCGCGACACCTCGCGACACGTCCACCGCCCCACGAGAGGCCCACCATGGAGCAGATTCCCCTGACCGAGAAGTCGAGCGCCTCGTGCGGCTGCGGCTGCGCCCACGAGGACGGCGCCCCCGAGCTCGACGTCCGTGCCATCCCCCACGCGATCCGGCACGCGACCGTCTTCGGCGCGCTGGGTGCGATCAAGCCCGGCCAGTCGATGGTCCTCGTCGCCCCGCACGACCCCAAGCCGCTGCTCGCCCAGATCGCCGACCGCGAGCAGGGCACGATCAGCGTGACCTACCTCGACGAGGGTCCCGAGGCCTGGCGCCTCAGGCTGACCCGCGCCTGATCACCGATGTGCTCCTACTGCGGCTGCGAGAACATCGAGGTCGTCGGCCGCTTCATGCGTGAGCACACCGAGATCATCAACGCGTCAGGTGTGCTGCGGGCAGCCTGTGACGCGGGCTCGCAGGACGCCATCGCCGCCGCCGCCGCTGAGGTCGCCCGTCTCTTCGCGCCGCACTCGGCGGCCGAGGAGGCGGGCATCTTCACGGTGATGGCCGAAGACCCGGAGTTCACCGACTACGTCACCCGGCTCTGCTCCGAACACGAGCAACTCAACGCCCACCTGGCCACCATCGTGGCGGCGGCCGACGACGCGAACCGGCACGCGGCATACGAGGAGTTCGAGCACCTCCTGCGCGGGCACATCGACCGCGAGGACAACTCCCTCTTCCCGGCCGCCGCAGTCGCCTTCGCCGGCCCCGAGTGGGAACGCGTCGCGGCCCTCACGCCGGACGCCTGAGTCGTGCACCGCAGGACCTGGCTGCTCCTCCCGGCGGGCGTCTCGCTCCTCGCCGGGCTCGACGCCGCCCTGCTCCTGCTCGAGGTCCCGGCACCGGTCGACGCCGCCCACCTGCCGACAGCGCACGGCATCCTCATGGTGCTCGGCTTCCTCGGGACCCTGATCTCGCTGGAGCGCGCGGTCGCCCTCCGCTCCCCATGGGCGTATGCCGCGCCCGCCCTCCTCGGCGCCGGCGGGGTCATGCTGGCCGCCGGGCCACGACTGCTCGGCCAGGTGCTGCTCATCGACGGCCTCGTGGCCTTCCTCGCCATCGCCGTCCTCCTCGGAGGTCGTCAGGGTGACGGCGCGACCGCCGTCGAGGTGCTGGCCGTCAGCCATGAGCTCGCGGCCGCGATTCTCTGGACGCGGTTGGAGGTGTCGGCGCTGCTGCCGCTGCTCGTCGGCTTCGTCGTCTGGACGATCGCCGCCGAGCGCGTCGAGCTCGCCCGACTCACCCTGGGCCGGGGAGCCGATCATCGCCTGCTCGTCCTCGCCGCGGTGTATGCCGCGGGCTCGGCCACCGCTCTGCTCTCCCCGGCGATCGGCTCACGGCTGGCGGCCCTGACCCTCGTGGCGTTGTGCGCCTGGCTGCCCCGTCATGACGTGGCGCGACACACGATTCGGTCGCGTGGGCTGCCCCGCTTCTCGGCGGCGGCGATGCTCGCGGCTTGGGGCTGGCTCGCGGTGGCGGCCCTGACCTGGCTCGCCATCGGGCCGCCCACCGGTCGGGCGAGCTATGACATCGTCGTCCACGGGGTCTTCCTCGGTTTCGCGATGTCGATGGTCCTCGCCCATGCGCCCGTGATCCTTCCGGCGGTCATCCGCCGCCCCTTGCCCTATCGCGCCTTCCTGTGGCTGCCGCTCGTCGTTCTCCACGTCGCCCTCGCCGCGCGGGTCGCCGGTGACGTCAGCGGCATCGCTCGGCTCTGGCAGGCGGGTGGGGTCGGCACCGTCGCGGCCCTGCTGCTCCTGCCGGTGACGGCAATCATCTCGGTCCTGCTGGGCCCCAACACTTCTCGCCGAGAACCGGCACCCGTCCCGCAGAAGGTCCACACATGACCGTCGATTCACCTCCTCGCCCACCCCGCCCCGACACCCGTCCGGCCACCCGCGGCACNTGGGCACTTCGAGACCGCCCGGCCGTCGTCTGGCTCGCGCTGGCCGTCCTGCTGACCCTCGTCCACCCCTTTGTCCCGGGGTCCCGGTGGCTGATGGTCCACCTCGTGCTGCTCGGTGCCCTCACCCACTCAGCCCTCGTCTGGTCGACCCACTTCACCCAGGCCCTCCTCAAGACGCCGAGCACTCTGGATGACCGAAGGATGCAGTCGATTCGGTTGTCGCTCAACATCATCGGCGTCCTCCTCGTGCTGATCGGGGTGCCGACGAGCACCTGGCCGGTCACCCTGGTCGGTGCTGTCCTCGTCTCCGGTGCCGTTCTCTGGCACGGCGTGATGCTTCACCGTCGGCTTCGCCACAGCCTGCCGGGCCGCTTCCGCATCACGGTGCGCTACTACCTGGCTGCGGCCGCGCTGCTCCCCGTCGGGGCGGGGTTCGGGGCATTCCTCGCGCGCGGGCTGGACGACGACCTCCACGGACGAATCCTGTTGGCGCACACCATGACCATGCTCCTGGGCTGGATCGGGCTGACCGTGACCGGCACCCTGATCACCCTGTGGCCGACCATGCTCCGCACACGCATGGACGTGCGGGCCGAAGCCCTCGCGCGTCAGGCCCTGCCGGTGCTGCTCGCGGGGATCACGATCGTCGTCGCGGGGGCATCGCTCGGCATTCGTCCGGTCGCCGCCGCCGGCGTCCTGTCGTATGCCGCGGGGCTGGGTTGGTGGGGCCGCGCCCTCTGGCGCCCGGCACGGCAGGCGCCACCACGGCATACCTCCACCTGGTCGGTGACGGCGGCGCTGGTGTGGGGCTTGGCGGCCCTGGCGGCGGTGGTCGGCACCGTCCTCGCGGCGGGGTCCTGGACCGAGGTCGGAGAGTCCTACGGGCGGGTGACGACGATCGCGGTGATCGGCTTTGCCGCGCAACTCCTGACCGGGGCGCTCTCGCATCTCGTGCCGGCCGTGCTCGGAGGTGGCCCGTCTGTCGTGCGGGCGGCCACCGCATGGTTCGACCGAGGGGGGCTCTGGCGACTGGTTGTCGTCAACGGCGGCCTCCTCATCTGCCTGGCGCCGGTGCCGGGCGTCGTGCGCGTCATCGTCTCCTCGCTGGTGCTCGCGGCCTTGGCGATGTTCATCCCGCTGATGTTCCGGGCGATCCGTGCGGCGGTGCGTGCCCGACGTGAACTCGAAGCGTCGGTCGAGGCGGCCACCGCGGCCGCCACCAAGCCGCCGCGAATCGGTCCGGAGGCGGGGATCTTCGCGCCCGGTCGGCTGGTCGCGGGCATCGCGACGCTCCTGCTCGCCGTCAGCATCGGCGTGGCGGTGGACCCGAGCGCCGCGGGCTTGGTCACGGCTGGCGGCACCGGCACGTCGGCCCCAGCCGACCCGAAGGCCCCCTTCGGGGGCTCCGGTGCGATCGCGCCGACGGGAGCCACGACGACGGTTCGCGTCGAGGCCCGTGACATGTCCTTCTCCCCATCGACCGTCAGCGTGCCCGCCGGCAACCGACTGGTCATCGAGTTGGTCAACGTCGACACCAAGAGCCCGCACGACCTCGCCTTCTCCGGTGCCCTGAAGACCCAGCGGATCATGCCGGGCAAGAGCGCGACGATCGACGTCGGCGTCGTGACGACCTCCGGTGAGGGCTGGTGCACGATCGTGGGCCACCGCCAGATGGGCATGGTGCTCGAGATCGTCGCCGAGGGCGGTGAGGCGCCGGGAACGACCGCGGCCTCCGGGACCAACACCGGGACCAGCGCCAAGACCCCCGGTAAAAACGCGGCCACTGGAAACGACGCCGGGATGAGGCTGGGGCAGAGGGCGAGCGCGGACTTCCGAGCGGTCGACGCGACCCTGCCCCCGCTCACCACGCCCGCCGGCACCGTGCACACGCTGACGCTCACCGTCGAGGAAGTCGTCCTCGAGGTCTCACCCGGCGTCTGGCAGAAGCGCTGGACCTACAACGGGCAGGTGCCCGCCCCCACCCTCCACGGCCGCGTGGGCGACACCTTCGAAGTGACCTTGGTCAACCACGGCTCGATGGGGCATTCGATCGACTTCCACGCCGGCGAGCGCGCACCGGACGAGGTCATGCGCACCGTCCCCCCGGGAGGCACGCTGACCTATCGCTTCACGGCCTCCCGCGCGGGGATCTGGATGTACCACTGCTCCACCATGCCGATGTCCGCGCACATCGCCGCCGGCATGCACGGTGCCGTCGTCATCGAGCCCGACGGCCTGGCCCCCGTGGCGCGCAGCTATGTCCTCGAGCAGTCAGAGGTGTATGCCGCGCCCGGCGCCAGCGCTCGCGCCGAGGCATCCGAGGTCGACGCCGACAAGGCGGCGGCCAATACCCCGGATGCGGTGACCTTCAACGGGATCGCCAATCAGTACGACGCCCGACCGCTGACCGCTCGGGTCGGCGAGCGGGTGCGGATCTGGGTGCTTGCCGCCGGTCCCAACCGCGGCAGCGACTTCCACGTCGTGGGTGGGCAGTTCGACACGGTGTGGTCCGAGGGTGGCTATCTCCTGCGCGCGGGCACCGATGCCTTCGGGTCGACCGGCGGCGGCGCCCAAGTGCTCTCCCTCGGCGCCGCCCAGGGTGGTTTCATCGAGCTGACCCTCACCGAGCCGGGGAACTACCCCTTCGTCACGCATGCGATGGCCGACGCGGAGAAGGGAGCCCACGGCATTCTCGAGGTCAGGTGAGGAGGGATCGGCCCCAGAAGTCGTCGTGGTCGTCGTCGGCGACGCCGGGCGGGCAGGCGAAGAGGGCCGAGCCGTTGTGGACGATGTATTCGTTGAGGCGGTCCTTGGCCGCGAGCGCTCGCTGCATCGGCACGAACTGCTGGTGCGCATCGCGCATGAAGGCGATGAAGAAGAGCCCGGCATCCAGCCGCCCCAGCCCGTCGCTGCCGTCGGTGAAGTTGTAGCCACGACGCAGGATTCGTATGCCGCCCAGTTGTGTCTCGTGGGCAAGGAAGACGTGGCTGGTGCGCGGGANTGCCGGCCCGCCGTCCGCCCCGAGCCGGTNGAAGTCAGGGGCGTCGAACTCCTCCCTGCCACCCATCGGCTCGCCCCTGCCCTTGCGGCGCCCGAAGGTTCGTTCCTGCTCCTGCAGGCTCGTGCTGTCCCAGACCTCGATGTGCATCCGGATCCGGCGGGCGACCAGGTAGGACCCGCCGGCCAGCCACGCCGACCCGGGCACGGCCGCGAGGTCTTCGGGTTGGACCCAGACGTGCTGGTCGAGGAGCTCGGGCTCCTCGGCCTTGAGGTTGTTGGTGCCGTCCTTGAAACCGAAGAGGTTGCGTGGCGTTGCCTGGGTCGTCGACGTCGAGGAGGTGCGCCCGAAGCCCAGCTGGGACCAGCGCACCGAGACCTTGCCGACNCCGATCCGGATCAGGTTGCGAATGGCATGCACCGCGACCTGGGGGTCATGGGCNCAGGCCTGCAGGCAGAGGTCGCCACCCGAACGGGCCGGGTCGAGGTCGTCGAGCCGGAAGGGCGGGAGATCCGTCAGGCCCTCGGGCCGCCGGTCGGCCAGCCCGAAGCGGTCGTCGAAGAGCGAGGGCCCGAAGCCCATGGTCACGGTGAGGCCCGAAGCCGGCAGGCCCATGGCCTCGCCGGTGTCCTCCGGCGCCGCGAGCGGGTTGCCGCCGGCGACACCCCCCGGCTCCGCCTCCGCCCCCAGGGTCATCCGCTCGGTCGCCCGGGTCCACGCCCGCAGCAGGGCGACAAGGTCCTCGCGCGTCGTCCCCGGCGTCACGTCGAGCGCGACGAAGTGCATCCGGTCCTGGGCCGGGGTGATGATCCCGGCCTGACGCACCCCGCGAAACGGCACTGCCGCCGAGAGGTCCGGGGCAGTGCCGCCCGCGGCGCCCGGACCACTGACGGGAGGGACGGCGGAGGCCAGCCCCGCGGCATACGTCATCCCGGCGGTGGCGACGGCGAGACCCGCGCCGACCCCGGTGCCGATCAGGGCACGCCGCGAGGCGTTCTCGCTCACTGCTGGGCCAGCGCGGCGCCGATCCTGCCGACCTGCTCGCTGACCGCGGTCAGCGCGTCGGAGAGGGCCTGGATGTCGGCGGTGCTCACGGTGTCGTAGCGGGCGTAGCCGTCGCCCTGCTTCTGCTCGGCGATGAGCCCGTCCAGGGTCGCGGCGGCCCGGTCGTAGTCGGCGAGGAAGTCCGCCTTCTTCGAGTCGAGCACCGGGCGCAGCACGTCGACCCCCTTCTTGGACCCCTCCCAGTTCGCGGCGAAGTCGGCGAGGTCGGTGTGGCTGTAGCGGTCCTCCTCGCCCGTGATCTTGCCGGTGGCCATCTCGTCGAGGAGTTCCTTGGCGCCATTGGCGATCTTGAGCCCATCGAGGTCGGCGTCCTTGGCCCGGGCCACGATCGTCGTGACGTCGGCGAGCAGCTTGTCGGCGATGGCGCTGCTGTCGGCCTGGAGTCCGTCGACCCAGAGGTCCTTCTCGAGCCGGTGGAAACCGGTGAACTCCAACCCCTCCGCCACCACGTCCTCGCGGCCGTCGATGGCCGGGTCGAGGTCACCGAAGGACTCGGCGACGGGCTCGATGCGTTCCCACGGGGCCCGCGCCACGGCATACCTGCTCTTGGCTGTCTCGACGTCGCCCGACTTCACTGCGGTCACGAATTCGGTTGTCCTGGTGAGCAACTCATCGGCCTGCGCGGCCACCCACACCTGGTAGGTCCTGGCCGCCTCCTCGAGTTTCGGGTCGGTCGCCGTCGTGATCGACTCCCCGGCCACCATCAGCGTGGTGGAGATGCCGTCGCCGACCATGCCCGGTTTGCAGGTGCCTGCGTAATGGCCCGGCTTCTTGATCGTCACGTGGACCGAGCGCGTCGCGCCGGGCTTGAGGTTTTCCACCTCGGAGAGCACCATCCCCTCCTCGGTCACGACGTAGAACTCGGTGATTTTGGAGCCGTTGTTCGTGATCGTGAACTCGCGGTCCCCCGTCGTCGTCTCACTGGCCGACAGGGTGCACGAGTCATCCGTGGCCTCGACCGCGATGGCGCTCCCGGATGGTGACGTGGCCGGGGCGCAGGCGCCGAGCGCGAACGCGAGGACGGGTGCGAGCAGGGCGAGGGTGGCGCGGGCGCGCATGGCAATCTCCTGGCGTGAGGGAACGGCGTGAGTCGGGTGTGCCGCGGTGCGGCTCGATCAGCCGGCGGTGACGCCTAAGGTAAGCCTTACCTAAGTCGCTGGCAAGTCGCCGTTCGGGTCCGCGGACCGCAACTCGGCCTCGGTGGGGGTGTGGGCCACCCGCGCCTCGGGCGGCAGCAGGTCGACGATGGCCGCCATGACGCGGGCGGTGTCGGCCTCGACCGACTCGCCCACGAGCTCGACCGGTGGCCCGATCCGCACGCGCACAGGCACCGGCGCGCGCCACCTCGACACCCGGGGCGCCTTCGCCGACCGCGGCCACAGCACCTCGGTGCCCCAGATCCCGACGGGGATGACCGGCGCGCCGGTCGCCTGCGCCATCCGGACGACACCCGGCTTGCCGACGAGGACCGGGTCGAAGAAGGCGGCACCCCGCGGGATCGTCCCCTGGGGCATCAACCCCACGAGGTCGCCCCGCTGCAGGGCGGCGACGGCTGCGGCATACGGGGCGTCCCCGGGAGCGGCGCGATCGACCGGGATCCCACCCATGCCGTTGCAGATCGCGCCGACGAGGGGGACGTCGAAGAGCTCCTTCTTGGCGAGCATCCGCAGCGGTCGGCCGCCCCGGCGCACGAGCTGGGCCAGGACGAAGAAGTCGGCATAGCTGCGGTGGTTGAAGGCGACGACCCCCGGCCCGTGCGCCGGGAGGTGCTCGAGGCCGGAGATGTCGAAGCGCACCCACCGCTGCCACGCCGGGTGGAAGAGGTGCTGGAGCAGCAGCTGGAGGTCACGCACGGGCAGTGACCTCGCGACCGATCAGGGCTTCTTCTCCCGCCACGGTCGCTCGAACGGCAACCGCCACGAGGCGGGGGCGATGAGCTGGTGGATCTGGTTGGGCCCCCAGGTCCCGGGCGCGTAGGGACGCACCACCGGAGGGTTGTCGATGAGTGGTTGGCTGATCTCCCAAAGGCGCTCGATGCCCTCGGCGGAGGTGAAGAGAGTGCGGTCCCCCTTGGCTGCGTCATAGATGAGCCGCTCGTAGGCCTCGAGCACCGCTCCGGCCCAACTGGTCTCCTGCATCGAGAACTGCATGGACAACTTGTCGAGCTTCATGCCCGGGCCGGGGTGCTTGCCATAGAAGGAGAGCGACATCTTCGGCTGGTCGGAGAGGTCGAAAGTGAGGTGATCCGGCCCATGGTCGCCGACGCCCGAGCCGGGCGGGAACATCGACTGCGGCGGCTCCTTGAAGGCGATGGAGATGATCCGCGCACCCTCGGCCATCCGCTTGCCGGTGCGCAGGTAGAAGGGCACACCGGCCCAGCGCCAGTTGTCGATGAAGCACTTGAGCGCGATGAAGGTCTCGGTCTGCGAGTCCGGGCGCACTCCCGGCTCATCGAGGTAGCCGGTGTACTGCCCGCGCACGACGTCGGTCGGCTGGATCGGCTGCATCGAGCGGAAGACCTTGTTCTTCTCGCGCGAGATGGCGCGCGGCTCCAGGGCGGTCGGTGGCTCCATGGCGGTGAAGGCGAGGATCTGGAAGAGGTGGGTCACGACCATGTCGCGATAGGCGCCGGTGCCCTCGTAGAAGTCGGCGCGCTGGGTCAGCCCGAGCGTCTCGGGGACGTCGATCTCGACGTGGGAGATGTTGTTTCGGTGCCAGATCGGCTCGAAGAGGCCGTTGGCGAAGCGGAAGGCGAGGATGTTCTGGGCGGCCTCCTTGCCCAGGAAGTGGTCGATCCGGAAGATCTGGTCCTCATCGAAGACCTCGTGCAGCCTCGCATTGAGCGCCACCGAGGTCACATAGTCGGTGCCGAAGGGCTTCTCCATGATGATCCGCGAGCGGTCGACGAGGTCGGCGTCGGCGATCGTCTTCACCGCGGAGAGCGCGGCCTTGGGCGGAACCGAGAGGTAGTGCAGGCGCACCCCGTTGTCGCCGGGGAGGAGCTCCTCGCACCCGATGACCGCGTCGTGCAGGGCCTGCGGGCCGGCCGACAGGGGCACGAAGTCGAGCCGCTGGAGGAACTCGCGATAGTCCTCGTCGGTGATCTCGCGCGTCGAATGCTCTCGGATCGCCGCATCGGCGAGCGCGCGGAACTCGTCCGGGCTGAGGTCGTCGAGCGAGGTCCCCACGACCCGCAGGTCGTCGAGCAGGCGCGACTGGAAGAGGTGCATCAGCCCGGGGATCAGCTTGCGCTTGGCGAGATCACCCGTGGCGCCGAAGAGGATGACCGTGATGGGTGCGCTCATGGCGCAACTCTGGCCGATTGGCATGCCGCGCGCCACCCCCGGGCACGAGTGCTTGCGTCCGCGTCTTCTGTCGTAGTGGCCACGCAAGACGCGGTGGCAGTGGTCTCAGATCGTCTGGCGGATCGCCGCGAGCCACTCACGCGCGGCGGCGAAGTCGGCGTCGCTGTTGCGCGGGGCAATCTCGGCGGCGCGGCGGTCAGCGCGCGGGTAGGACCCGAGGAAGACGACGTCGGCGCACACCCGCTTCAGCCCCATGAGGGCCTCGCCGATGCGGGCGTCGAGGACATGCCCCTCGAGGTCGATGGAGAAGCAGTAGGACCCCATCGAGTGCTTCGTCGGACGCGACTCCAGCCGGGTCATGTTGATCCCTCGCGTGGCGAACTGCTCGAGCAGCTCGAGCAACCCACCACTGTGGTCGTCACGCTGGTAGAGCACGACCGTCGTCTTGTCGGCCCCCGTCGGGGCCGGCAGTTCCCCGGGCCGGGAGACGAGCACGAAGCGGGTCACGGCCGTGCGCACGTCGCCGATGTCCTCGGCGAGGACGGTGAGGCCGGCGAGGTCCGCGGCGATCGGCGCGCACACGGCAGCCTGATAGTTCTGCTCGCCGGCGGCCAGCCCCATCGCCGACGACGCCGTCGACAGGGTCGGCACATAGGTGGCACCGGGCAGGTTCGCACCGACCCAGCCGCGCACCTGCGCCCACGCGTGACTGTGGGTGCCCACCGCCGTGACGTCCGCGAGCGTCACCCCCTCGCGGGCGGCGAGCACGAAGGTGATCGGCACGAGCACCTCCCCCACGACGACGAGCGGGTCGCCGGTCGCGAGGTTGTCGAGGGTTGCGCTCACGCCGCCCTCGACCGAGTTCTCGATCGGCACCATCCCGGCGTCGATGCGCCCCTCACGCACGGCGGCGAGCGTCGCGTCCACCGAGTCGTATGCCGTGGCGTCGGCTTCCGGCGCCCACGCCTTGAGGGCCATCTGGGTGAAGGTGCCGGCCGGGCCGAAGTAGCCGTAACGGGTGGGCTGCGAAGCGTCGGTCATGCGTTCCTCTTCCCGGTGCGGGCGGCGGCGAGCGCCTGCTGCTCCTCTGGGGTGAGGGTGGTGTCGGCGGCACCGGCCACGACCCCCTTGGCGTACGTGCGCGACTCCCCGCGGGCGTGGATCGAGGACAGCACGAGACCGTCCCCCTCGTCGTCGATGATCGCGGCGCTGAAGGACAGCCGGCCGCCCATGTCGCCGAAGGCGTCATAGCGCACGACGGCAACATGCCTCAGGGCCTGCCCGATGTCAGCGCGGAGCGCAGCGTGGTCACCGGACCCGATCGGCCGCGCCGTCTCCAGGCGATGCAGCCTGGCCCGCAGCGAGCGCTGCTGCACCAGGACGATGACGAGCAGGAGGAGCGGCAGGACGAAGAGCACGAGCAAACCCGCCTCGATCCCCGTCATCCCGAACACGACCACAGGGTATGCCCGGCTTCCCCGCCCCGCCCTGCCGTCTCGCGCCCATCACCGCACGTCCGCGCAACGCAGAAGTTGGGTTGACACGGGCGCGGCGGGCGCGTGGAGGGTGGGGGTAGGCGCGCGAACTAGAGTGTCCGGGTGCTCGACCTGACCACGATGGCGCTCGTCTTCGGCGCCATCTTCCTCGTGGAACTCCCGGACAAGACGTTCATCGCGACCCTCGTGATGTCGACCCGCTTCCGACCGTTGCTCGTCTGGATCGGTGTCGGTCTGGCCTTCCTCGTCCAGACCCTGGTCGCAGTCGTCGCCGGCGGCCTGCTCGCCAAGCTGCCCACGACCCCCGTGCAGCTCGTGGCGATCGCCATGTTCCTCATCGGCGGCGTCATCCTCCTCAAGGGAGCCGCCGCGGCAGACGCCGAGGAGGCCGAGACCGAGGAGGAGTTCGCGGAGAAGTCGAACCGTCAGGTCCGCGGCTGGCAGATCGTGTCGATGTGCTTCGGCATCATCTTCCTGGCCGAGTGGGGCGACCTCTCCCAACTCCTCACCGCGTCTATGGTCCTCAAGTACGGCGAGCCGGTGTCGGTCTTCCTCGGTGCGTGGGCGGCCCTGCTCGCCGTGTCAGCGCTGGGGGCCGCCCTCGGCCGCACCCTGCTGACCAGGATGAAGCTGTCGACGATCCGGCGCATCGGCGGTGCGGTCTGCCTCGTCCTGGCCCTCGTGGGCATCCTCGAGCTCACCGGAGTCTTCGGCGGCTGAGCGATCCGGCGCGACATACCGCCGCCACAACTGCCAGAGCAGCACCAGCGCGAGGACCCCACCGGCCATGCCGGCGTTCTGCAAGAGCCGACCCGGCAGCCCGGGCCAGTCCCGATGGTTCAACCAAGAGATGCCCCACCACGGCAACCGGCAGAGGAACCACACGGTGACGGCGCTCGCGGCATACAACCGCCAGCGCTCGCGCAGCGGATCGGCACCGAGCAGCGCGAGGATGACGACGACCACCCAGTGGTAGTGGTGCACCCACGAGACCGGCGAGATCAGGCAGGCGACGATCCCGACGGTCGCCACCTCGGCCACCGACGCTCCGGCGACGTGGAACCGGCGGGCCAGCCCGAAGCCCAGCACCGCGACCGTCCCGGCCAGGACGAGCCAGAGCGCCGTGCCGACGAGACCCTCCGGGCCGATGCGCAGCAGGACGCCGCGGATCGCCTGGTTCGCGGTGCCCGCGTTGGGCCCAAGGCGCGCCGGATCCTGCAGCGCCCCACCCCAGAAGGCGAAGGACGCCTGGGGCAGCACCAGCCAGGTCGCCAGCGTGACGACCACCGCGGTCGCGACGGCGGTCGCCGCCTCCTTGAAGCGCCGACAGACAAGGAAGTGGATGACGAAGACACCCGGCGTCAACTTGATCGCCATCGCCAGCCCGACGAGCACCCCCGCCGGCACGCGAGCCAGCAGCCTGGGCCGCGGACGCACCAGGTCCATCAAGCAGGCGAGCACGAGGAAGGCGTTGACCTGCCCGAAGCGGATGCCGTCGCTCACCGGGTGCAGCCACAGCATGGGCGCGGCAAGGACGGCGAGGGCGACCGGGAGCCAGGGGCCGAAGCGGATGAGAAGGGGGCGCGCGGCATACCAGGTGATCGCGGTGGTCGCGAGGACCTGGGCGAGCGTCCACGCCCACCCGGCCATCCCGAAGGGCACGAGCGCGAGCGGCAGCGAGAGGATCGCCGCGAAGGGTGGGTAGGTGAAGGGCAACAGTTGCGGCGCCTCGGTCATCGCCAGATAGATCGGACGCCCCGTGAGGATCGACTCCCCCGCCTGCCGGTAGACCTCGACATCGACCTGCCACTGGTCGAGCGGCCAGAAGACGAGGTAGCGCAGGACGACCGGCATCGCCGCGAGCGCGACGATCAGGACGGCGAGAGCCCACCGGGCCCACACCTTCACACCATCCTCACGCCCCGCCACCCGTTCATTGTCAAGGTATGCCGCGGTGTTCCGTAGCCTTGGGGGGTGCCGCGCCGTGTCCTCGCCCTGATCGGGCTCACCCTCGTGGCCCTCGTCGCGATGATGTCAGCCAGTGCCGCCGCGACCGCGTCGACCCCTCGGGGATCAGTCCCGCAGGCATCGGCCCCGCGGGCATCGGCGCCGGCCGGTGCCACCGTGCTCGTCGGCACAGGAGGGCTGTCCTGGACCGATGTCTCCGAGCGGGCGACCCCGAACCTGTGGGCCCTGCTTCGGGACGGCTCCGGTGGCGCGATGTCGATCCGGTCCGTCTACACCAACACCTGCCCGATCGACGGTTGGCTGGGCCTCTCGGCGGGCGGGCGCGCGGCCGCGGTCCGCGAGGCGCCGGCGCCCCAGAAACCCTGCGCGACCCTGCCCGAGCCACCCGCCGACGCGGCCGCTCCCGGCGTGGACGGGTCCGTGCCCGTGCCCGGCTGGGCGGACTGGTCGGCCGCCGCCAAGGCGACGAACTTCGACTCGTCACTGGGCGCCGTGGGGGCGGCGGCGGCCGCTGGCAAGCAGTGCATCGTGGCCGTCGGCCCGGGCGCGGGCGTGGCCGCCGCCGAGCCGGACGGGACCGTCGACAACTGGGTGCCCTTCGTCCCCGTGAACCTGGTGCGCGATCTCAACGCCTGCCCGATCAGCATCGTCGACGTCGGAGCACTGCGCGACGACGTGGCCGCCGGGGAGCAGGCACCTGATCAGTCGAGGGCCGCTCAGGTGTCGGCGATCGACGAGCGCATCGGCCTGGTCGCGACCGCTGCCCCCAATGGCGCGGACATCATCGTCGGCAGTCTGGCGGACGCCGGCGTGCAGGAGAGACTTCGCCTGGCTGTCGCCCGCGGCCCCCACTACGGCCCCGGCGAGTTGCAGTCGACCTCGACCCGCCAGGCCGGACTGATCCAGGCGCAGGACCTCACCGTCACCCTGCTGTCCGCGCGCGGGTTGACCGTGCCGGACAGCCTCGGGGGCTCCACGCTGACCTTCGACGCCGCCTCGGGCAACACGGTCGAGGCGGCACGCGCACGGCTGACCCGCCTGGTCGACTACGACGAGGCCAGCCACAAGGTCCACGCCCTCGTGCCGCCGTTCTTCAACACCTTCGCCTACGGCCAACTCGTCGCCTACCTCATCGTGCTGCTCGTCTGGCGGGGCAAACTCGGCTCGGACTCCTCGCGCCTCAAGGTGCTGCGCTGGGTGCGGACCCTGGCAGTCTGCGCCGCCTCGGTGCCGGCCTCGACCTTCCTGGCCAACCTCATCCCGTGGTGGCGCTTCTCGATGCCGATGCTGTCGGTCGTCGTCTCGGTGTTGCTCTTCGTCGCACTCATCGCCGTGGCGGCGCTGAAGGGGCCGTGGGGCCGCACCGCCTGGGGGCCGATGGTCGTCGTGTCGGGGGTGACGATGGCGGTGCTGGCGATCGACGTGATGACCGGCTCGCGCCTGCAGCTCTCGTCCCTCATGGGCCTGCAGCCGGTTGTCGCTGGCCGCTTCTACGGGATGGGCAATGTCACCTTCGCGATCTTCGTGACCGCTGCCCTGCTCCTGGCGACCGCCCTGTCGTCCCTCCTCGTGCGCGCCCACGGCCCCAAGTTGGCGGCGATCATCGTGGCCCTCATCGGCGTCGGGACCGTCCTGGTCGACGGCGCGCCCTTCTGGGGTGCCGATGGTGGCGGTCCGCCCGCGGCGATCCCCGGCTTCGCCTACCTCGTGCTGTCCATCCTCGGCATCGCCATGACCTGGCGACGCGGCCTGATCCTGGCCCTGTCCTGTGCTGCGCTCTTCCTCGGCATCGCCTTCCTCGACTGGCTGCGACCCGCGACCGAGCGCACCCACCTGGGCCGGTTCATCCAGTCGATCATCGACGGTGGTGCCCTCGACATCGTGATCCGCAAGGGGAAACAGAACCTCGACATCCTGCTCGGCAACGCCCCACTCACCCTGCTCGTCCCGGCGGCGCTCCTCTTCGTCATCTACGTCCTGGCGCGCCCCACCTCGTGGGGGTCGCGCGCCCTGCAGCGCTCCTTCCAGACCCTGCCGACGTTGCGGGCCGGCCTCGTGGCGCTCGTCATCACGCTGACGATCGGCTTCCTCATCAACGACTCCGGCACGGCCATCCCGGCCGTCGGCGCCACCGTGGCGGTGCCGCTCATCGTGGCCGTGGCGGTCAGCGCGCTCGCCGACGAGGCGCGGGTGGGTGCCCCCACCCGTCGGGACCGCCGTCGTCGCTGATCCTCCCGCGACGGTGGGTGGTGTGCAGCAGGAGCGTGACCGCGACCACCCACAGGCCCAGTTGCAGCCAGGGCGTCACCTCACGCCGCAGCCCCAGGCTGAGCGCCTCGACACCGGGGGTCATCCCGATCACCCGCCCCGGCACATAGGCCACCGCGATGAGCGTCAACCGCGCGAGCAGAATGCCGTCGAGCACCGACGGGACGACGAGCGGCAGCAGCCCCCAGGCGACGAGGTCGTACCACGGCAGGGTGTAGGGCGCGAGCAGTCCGTAGGCCGCGGTGAGCACGAGCGTGATCCAAGCCGCCCGTCGGGCCAGACCCAGCGATCCCTGACGCTCGAATGGTTCGCGACCCCCGAGCGGTCGCGTGGCCCGCCAGATGAGCACGGCCAGTCCGATCATGGCGACGCCCGCGGCCACCGTGATGATCGATCGCATCGTGCTCACCCCGACCGAGGAGGTCCAGCTCCACTCCAGGAGCAGGCGCCACGGGGTGGCCAGACTCACCGCCCCCCGCGAGCGCCCGACCTGGTCATAGACGTGTCCACCCGTCCACAGATGCAGGACCACGAGGACCGCACCCCAGCCGGCGAGGAGCCACAGCGCTCGTCGAACGCCCCGACCCGCGAGGAGCAGCGCGAGCAGGGCCACGGCATACGTGAATTTCACGGAGGTCGCGGCGGCGACCAACCCCCCGGCCACCAGCGACCCCGCCGGTCCCGCACTCCGACCGACCCCGACGAAGGCGGTCAGGACCAGGGCGATCGCCAGGACGTCGACATGGGCACCCAGCACACCGACGGCGAAGACCAGAGGATTGAGCGTCCACAGCACGTCCACCCGGCCGGCGTTCTCCTCGTCGACGAGCCGGCGCAGACACCACCGCACCAGCAGCCACGCGGCGACAACCACGACCTGCCAGGCGAGCACGACGAGCCGCAGGTGCGTGCCACCGATGGCCGCCGCACCCGCCTGGATCAAGGTCGCGAGCGGGCCGTAGACACTCGGTTCGGTCCGCCACGGCTCCTCGACCGCCGACGTGATCGGGTCGCTGCCGCCGGCGAAGTCCGCCGGCGAGGCCGTCCAGGGGTCCCCACCGAGCCAGAGGATCCGGCCGTAGGCCGCGTAGTTGACGTGATCAGCGGACCCGATCGGTGCCGCCAGGACGGCGAGCAGGCCCAGTACGCCCAGGACCCATGGGGTTCGCCGACCGAGCGCCGGGACCGGTCGCCACAGGGCGAGGGCCATGGCGACGGCGGCCACGGCATACGCGACCCAGAGCAGTCCGGTGACGAGCGCCGACGAGAGGGTGAAGGGCAGCAGGCCGTCGAGCGGCCAACCGGAGCGCAGGTCAGGTTTGGCCGCATTCGGGCCTGAGAGAGCGACGACGAGGATCAGGGCCACGGAGAGGCCGACGAGCAGCCGGTGGCGCCGCGTGCCCTGCTGCATCACCGACTCGCTCAGGAGCCGCGTGCGGCGCGACCGACGGTGCGCGGCGAGAGGCCGCGGGCTCGCAGCGCACGAAGGACGTCGCGATACTGCTTGGCGCGATGCAGTTGGCCGCGCCAGTCCGAGCCGGTGACGCGATGGTGCAATTCGCAGGGGACCTCCAGCACCGGCAGCCCGGCACGCACCACATCGACGGTCAGTCCGACCTCGACGCCCCACCCGCGGGCGAGCGGACTGGCGGCATCGAAGGCGGCATCGGACAGGCACCGCATGCCTGACAGCGGCTGAGCGGCCTCGAACCCGGTGAGTTCCCGGATCCCGTCACGCGCCAGGCGGACGACGAAGCCGTGACCACCGCCGGACACCTTCTGTGGGGGCAGCGTCGCGATCGTCATGTCTGCTTCGCCCGTCAGCACCGGGGGCACGAGCACCCCGACCGCGCTCGCGGACTCCTCGAGGTCACCGTCGACGAAGAGGTAGTGCCAGGCCATGGCCGATCCGACGCCCCCCGCCGCCCGCGCCCGGGCGAANCGCACCCCCGTGTCGAGGGCCGCCGCCTTGCCCGAGTTCTCGGCGTGCCGGACGACATGGGCGCCGGCGTCATGGGCCCGGGCCGCCGTTTCGTCGGTCGAGCCGTCGTCGACGACGACGACGAGGTCGACGCCGTCGATGCCGCGCACCGCCCGGACGGTGGCCGCGATCCGGTCGGCTTCGTCCTTGCAGGGGATGATCGCGGCGACGCCCATCAGCGCAACGTCACCTGTCGGGAGAGCAGCCCGTTGCGGGCCCGTCGCTCCTCGGGAGTGAGGGGGGCAGCGGAGGCCAGCGCCGCGGCATACCGCTCACCCCAGGCGGCGAGCGCGGACTCGTGGGCGGCCGGCTCGACGGCTGCGTCGACCTCGAGGACGGGCACGAGAACTCCACAGGCCCGGAAGGCGCCGAGGAGGCGCGTGCCCTCGCCGAGGGAGTCCTCGCCGGCGGCGTGGAGGCGGGCGAGGGCGTCGGTCGCCGGGTCCTCGTCATCGCCGAGGATGACGCGGATGAAGGACCGGTCGCCGAAGTTCACGTGGTAGGCCGACGGGAGGGCGGCGAGGCGGGTCATCGGCACGATCGACTCGTTGGCGCGCTCGAGGGACTCGCGGGCCGCGTCGTCGAGTTCGCCGTCACCGACCCAGAAGTCGAAGCCGTCCTGCACGGTGACCTCGAAGTCCCCCTCGACGATGTCCTGCAGACGCGGGGTCTCGGCCGTGACCACGGGCGGCTGCGGCAGCGGATTGCCGGGCTCGAGCGCACGGGTCGCCAGGATCGCCGCGGCCAGGTCGCGGGAGGCGTCACCGGACGAGGCACCCGACTGGGTGCCGACGAGGACGGCACCATCGGCACGGTGCAGCCCCGGCCAGGCCATCGGCAGCACGGTCGCGACCGTGACCTCGCGCGGGCCATCGCCGACCGAGTCCCGCAACCGGATGGTCGCCGTGGCGGCCGGGAGGATCTCGCGGATCGCCACCCACTCGGGCTCGTTCGCCAGACCCTCGAAGGGTCTCGCGACATAGGGCGCCGGGGCGACCTTGGTGCGTGGCTCGCCGGCCCCGCGCTGACGACGTGATGCCTTACCCATGGGGCAACTCTGTCACGCCTCAGGTGGCGCGCCGGCGACTCGGTCCACCGAGCGCGGCCCACACGGTGCGCCCCAACTTGTCATCGGAAACCCCCCACTCGTGCGCCAGGGCACGCACGATGCGCAGACCGCGACCGCTGGGCGCCCACACCGCCCGCGGCGCCGGCGTCGGCACGGTGTCGCTGCCACCGTCCGTGACCTCGATCTCGACGACCTCGAAGCGGACCTTCCAGCGCACGCGGATCGTCCCGTCGCCAAGGGGTGATCCGTGCCGGAGTGCGTTCGTGAAGAGCTCGGAGACGACGATCTCGGCCTCGTCGATGGTCTCCTCGAGGATGCCGCGTTCGGTGAGATCGTCCACGATCGTCCGGCGCACCATCGGCACCGAGTCAGGGGTCGCCGGCACGCGGATCATCTCGACCTGGGTCAGGGGGTCGCTCGTCGCCACGGGGCGACTCTAATCGGCGTGCACTGAGCGGTCGAGAAGCGTGCGGTGCCGATCGGCTATCACCTGATGCACTCACATGATCTGGCGCCCTACCGTTGGATGATCGTGAGCCTGCCGCCCTTCCAGTCCCTCGTCGACGCCCACTGGCGTGACGTCGCCCGGCTGGCTCATGCCCTCGCTGGTCCCACCCACGGGGACGACGTCGCCCAGACCGCCTGGACCAAGGCGCTGGCCGCCTATCCCTCGGTGCGATCAGCCACCAACCTGCGCGGCTGGCTGCTGACGATCACCCACAACTGCGCGATGGACGCGCATCGATCGGCCCGCCAGACCGTCGCGGTCGAGGACCCGGCCACGCTGCTGGCTGCCCCGGTCGCAGCTCCCCCGATCGACCCGCGCCCCGAGCTCTGGTCAGCGGTGGCCGGGCTGCCGGGGCGGCAACGGGCAGCGGTCGCGCTCAAGTACGTCTCCGACCTCGACCACCGCGAGATCGCCCGCGTGCTCGACACCACCCCCGCGATGAGCCGGCGCCTCGTCAGCGACGCCCTCGCCACCCTTCGCCTCACCCTCCCCGAGGAGTCCCGATGACCTCCCCCTTTGTCTTCACCCCCACGATCACGGCACCCGTGCTCCCGGAGTCCGACGTCTCGTATGCCGAGCTGGACACGGCCGTCGGGCGCCTCCTCCTGGCGACCGCGGGGGGTCGTCTCGTCCTCTGTGGGTATGCCGCAGGCGAGACCGAGGAGCAGGCCCACCTCGCCCGGGTCGCGGCAGCCGTGAGCCCTCGAGTCCTGCGCCTTGCCCGTCCACTGGACGGCGCCCGCCGTCAGGTCGAGGACTACCTCGCCGGTCGGCGACACGACTTCGACGTGGCGACCTCCCTGGCGGTCGCCACGCCCTTCCAACGCGAGGTGCTCGCGGGCCTGGACGCCACGGCATACGGGCGGACGACGACCTATGGCGAGCTCGCCGGGCGGATCGGCCGGCCGCGCGCCTCGCGCGCCGTGGGGACCGCCTTGGGCGGCAACCCCTTGTGCCTCGTGCTCCCCTGCCATCGAGTGCTCCCCGCCGGCGGCGGCATCGGTGGGTATGCCGGTGGGCCGGCCGCGAAGGAGAAGTTGCTGACGCTGGAGGCAACCGCGGGGTAGGTTCCAGCGCATGTCGGTTGCCCCCGTCCGTCGTCGTCGCCGGATCGTCCGCCGCGTCCTGCTCGGCCTGCTCGTCGTCGTCATCGTGGCGCTGGTGGGCGGGTACTGGTATGCGCGCCCGCTGCTCATGACCGGCACCGGGTATGCCGCGCACAACGCGTGCGCCGTCACCTTCGTCGCCGGGCGGCAGGACCCGCAGAATGACCTGCCACCCAACCCGCTCGTGCCCTACCTGTCGACCGAGGCCTCCGGCAGCGAGGCGAGCTCGTCGATCAAGGGCCTGTTGTCGAGCCAGAAGGCTTGGTACACACCGGGACTGGGCTGCACCTTGGGCAAGGACAAGGGTGAGTACGGCACGATCACCCAGGTGCCCGACGGCAAGAACCCTTACACGTCGGTCCCGACGCCCGTGATGGACGCGAAGACCAAGGCGGCCGTCGACCGGGCCTTCGGCGACGACCTGTCGGCGGCGGACAAGGCGACCCTGGGCACGCGCGGCATCGTCGTGCTGCGCGGCGGGACCTTGGTGGCGGAGCGGTATGCCGACGGATTCGACGCTCGCACACCGCAACTCGGATGGTCGATGACGAAGTCGGTGGCCTCGCTGCTCACCGGGATCGCCGTCGAGCAGGGGAAGGTGGCGCTGAGCGACAANGGACTCTTCCCGGAGTGGACCGACGGGCGCAAGGACATCACGGTCGAGAACCTGCTCCGCATGGACAGCGGCATCCAGTGGGACGAGACCTATGACCTGGGCACCCCGATCACACGGATGCTCTACCTCGAGCCGTCGATGGCCGGCTATGTGTCGTCGTTGCCGTTGGCGCATCCCGTGGGGACCGTGCAGCAGTATTCGAGTGGCTCGACGAACCTGCTGTGCTCGGTGCTGCAGAACCGTTTCGGACATGCCGACGATGCCCCCGCGGACTTCCCACGGGCCGAGCTCTTCGCGCCGCTGGGACTGTCCTCTGCCGTGCTCGAGCCGGACGGGACAGGGCTGCCGGTGTGCTCGTCCTACCTGTGGGCGACGCCGCGCGACTGGGCAGCCATCGGTCAGTTCGCCCTGCAGGACGGCGAATGGGACGGAGACCAGTTGCTGCCGGCCGACTGGATGACGCAGTCGGTGAAGGTCACGGCGCACGAGAGCAGTGACGAGGAGAGTTACGGCCTGGGCTGGCGCTCCAACACCGACGCGTCGGGTCAGGTCGTCGAGCCACTCATGCCGGCCGACGCCTATTGGATGAGCGGCCACGACGGTCAGCGGGTCGTCGTCGTGCCGTCGGCCGACCTGGTCGTCGTGCGGCTCGGGTTCTCACCGGCCGCGGACGACATCCGCGTCAACCAACTCGTCGGTGACCTCGCCTCGATGCCGATCGGCGGCTGAGGGTCGCCGCCCTCGCTCTCAGAGGCTCCGCCTGAAGACGACCTCGGTGGCCCCGGTGAGGTCCTCGAAGAAGGGCAGGCAGGAGAACTTCGTGGTGCCGGACTCCACGGTGCAGTAGGTGGTGTCGAGTTCCTGGGCGCCGTTCATGACCGAGACGTCGATGATGGCGGACTCCACCGGCGCATCGGTCGTCAGGCCCGTGATGGTTCCGGTGCCGAACGAGTCGTCGTCCCCGATCGACCACCCGCTCTGGAAGGACAGCTCGCCCAACGTGAAGGCCTCCCCGACGGTGGCCGTCGCCTCGGCGCCGTCACTGCCCGGCAGGGTCGGCAGGCCCGGCAGGCCCGGCCCGGAGGTCGACGTCGGAAAGGTGGTGGGGATGACCTCCTCCACCTTCTTCTTGGCCGTGTTGAAGAGCACGATCCCGGCGACGACCATCAGGGCCACCAGGACGGCCACGATCGCGGCCGCGATGAGGCAGCCCTTGCCCACGCCGCTGCCGGACGACGGGGCACCGGGCGACGTGCCCGGCTGGCCGTAGGTGGCCTGACCGGGCTGCCCGTAGGTGGCCTGACCGGGCTGGCCGTAGGTGGCCTGACCGTAGGCGGTCTGACCGTACTGGTAGTCAGCGCCGGTTGCCGCGCCGGCTGTGGTGTCGGTTGCGGCTCCGGCCTCGGACGACGCGGCCGCGTCAGCCGCCGGTGCTGTCGCGTCGTGGTAGTGCTCGGTCCACTGGGTGCCGTCCCACCACCGCTGCCGTCCGTCAGGCTGCGGGTACCACCCAGCCGGTGCGCTCATCGTGCTCCCCCTTGATGCTCGGTCGACCCCTCGGCCGACGTCCGGGGACAGCGTAGACCCGCCGGCAGGTCGGGCATGATGGATGGTCCCCGAGCGTTGACCCGTGGGATCGCCCCCCGCGCTCGCCCCCCCGGAGGTTTCCCGTATGCCGCGCAGTCGACGTGACGTCGTNCGCTCNGCGCTGCCCGCGGCGGCGTCCGAGCGCGTCGACCAGGCCGCCGCGATTCTCCGGCGGCGACCCAAGGTGGACCCGGCGGGGTGGACGACACCCGAGCTCACGGCATACCTGATGGCGCCGAAGGCGGGCCTGGTGGCCCCACGACGGGCCGGTCACGAGGCCGTGCGCCTGACCAATGCCCTCGACGGCACCCTGCCGGTCGAGGCGGTGCTGCTCGCGCGGACGGTGGCCGATGCGGCGCCCCCGGTCGGCACCGAGATCAGCTCGACCCTGCTCCAGATCGTCGACCGCTACCTGCCCGACACCCTGCTCGCCTACCGCGACAGCGGGTCGGCCGCCGCCACAGTGCAGGGGCACCGGCTGATCGTCGAGCAGCTGCGGCTGCTGCACCAGGTGACGGCCGACGTGCTGCGGGCCGAGGCCGAGCACGACGACCATGGGTTGGTGCTGCANCAGGCGTTCTTGTCCGAGAAGTTCGAGAAGGCGAGCAATGGCCTGGATCTCGGGGCGCCNTCGCGCGTGGGCATCGAGCCGCTCGGCCGGGTGATCCCACCNACCGAGCCGCGNGGGCTGGCTTCCTCATCGCTGACGACGCACCATCGACTCGATGTCGTGCGTCGCCCGACAGCCGTCTTCAGCCCGGACGAGGCGAGCGACGGCATGTTGCGCGGGCGGCTGGCCCTGCCGGCCAACCTGCACGTGACGCTCGGGGCGGTTTACGAGAAGCACACCGGCGCCATCGGCTTCGCGACGGCGACCTCGAAACGCTGGCAGGCCAAGCGACGCCAGCGTGGCTTCGGCGCGAGCCAACTCGATGTGGCGATCCGCCTGCCGCTGAGGGAAATTCGCCGTTTCGTCGTCCACGTGTCGGCCAAGCCGACCGGTCGGTCCTGCGAGATCGTCCTCTTCCTCACCGAAGGCGCGACCAACACCGCCGAGTTGCCGACGAGCCTGATCCGGCGACCGGGAGCGACGACGACGGTGATCGCGAGTGGTCACGACACCAGCGACGGACTCTTCGTCCGCAACGAGTCGATGGTCTACGGCAGCCTGCGCGCCGCCTGCACAGCCTTCGACTACCGCCGTGTCACCTGGCTCTCCGACGACACTCCAGCGATCTGAAACCAACTTCTGCGTCACGCGGACGTTGCCTTCTCGAACGGCTATTACCGCGTCGAAACCCAACTTCTGCGTCACGCAGAAGTTGGGTTCCCGAACGGCTATTTCCGCGCGCGAACGACATTTCCGCGTCACGCAGAAGTTGGGGTTTCAGGCAACGCTGACCGTCGATGGAATATACCCCTAGGGGGTAGGTGTACAGTGGGTGTCATGGGCGAGCACGAGCACTCCTACATCGCGAGCGGGTCGAAGGACGACCTGCTCAAGCGGCTGCGCCGGATCGAGGGGCAGACCCGGGGCCTGCAGCGGATGGTCGAGGAGGACACCTACTGCATCGACATCCTGACCCAGGTGTCGGCGACGACGAAGGCCCTCGAGTCCTTCGCCCTCGGGCTCCTCGACGAGCACCTCGCCCACTGCGTCGCGCACGCCATCGAGACCGGCGAAGGCGCTGACGAGAAGCTCGCCGAGGCGAGCCGGGCGATCGCGCGACTCGTGCGCTCCTGAACCATCCATCCCCTTGTCGAAAGGCAGATCACCATGAGCACCACCAGCACCTGGACCGTCACCGGCATGACCTGCGGGCACTGCGCCGCGAGCGTCACCGAGGAGATCACCGAGATCGACGGTGTCGAGGGCGTAGAGGTCGACGTCCCCACCGGACAGGTCACCGTCACGAGCGCCGCGCCGCTCGACGCTGCTGCCGTCAAGGCTGCCGTCGAAGAGGCCGGCTACCAGCTGGCATGAGCGCGCCGGCCACCGGCGGCGAGGTCGAACTCGCCATCACCGGCATGACCTGCGCCTCCTGCGCCAACCGGATCGAGCGCAAGCTCAACAAGGTCGAGGGAGTCACCGCGACGGTCAACTACGCGACGGAGAAGGCGAAGGTCACCTACGGTCCCGGGGTCACCCCCCAGGACCTCGTCGCCACCGTCGAACAGGCGGGGTATGCCGCGGCCCTCCCCGAGCCTCCCGCCGCCGAGAACGCGTCGGAGACAGCCGACCCGCACGAGGTCGCCGTTGCTGCGCTGCGCCAACGCCTCGTCGTCTCGGCCCTGCTGTCGGTGCCGGTCATCGCGATGGCGATGATCCCTGCGCTCCAGTTCACCTACTGGCAGTGGCTCTCGCTGACCCTCGCCGCCCCCGTGGTCGTCTGGGGCGCCCTGCCCTTCCATCGCGCCGCCTGGACCAACCTCAGGCACGGCGCGACGACGATGGACACGCTCATCTCGATGGGCACCCTCGCGGCCTTCCTCTGGTCGCTCTATGCCCTCTTCCTCGGCNACGCCGGGATGCCCGGCATGAAGCACNCCTTCGAGTTGACGATCAATCGCCATGACGGGTCGAGCAACATCTACCTCGAAGTGGCCGCNGGGGTGACGACCTTCATCCTGGCCGGGCGCTACTTCGAGGCACGGTCCAAGCGTCAGGCCGGCGCTGCCCTGCGAGCCCTCATGGACCTCGGCGCCAAGGACGTCGCCGTCCTGACCACCGATGGCACCGAGCGACGGATCCCGGTGTCACAGTTGACTGTCGGCACGACCTTCGTCGTGCGCCCCGGCGAGAAGGTCGCCACTGATGGCGTCATCGAGCAGGGCACGTCTGCGATCGACACCTCGATGCTCACCGGTGAATCGGTGCCCGTCGAGGTCGGCCCCGGGGACGCCGTGACCGGCGCGACCCTCAATGCCGGCGGCCGCCTCGTCGTCCGCGCGACGCGTGTGGGCGCCGACACCCAGCTCGCGCAGATGGCCCGCCTCGTCGAGGACGCCCAGAACGGCAAGGCGCAGGTGCAACGCCTCGCCGACCGGATCTCGGGCATCTTCGTCCCGATCGTGCTCGTCCTCGCCCTGGGGACGCTCATCTTCTGGCTGGTCAGCGGCGCCGGGGCCGCCATGGCCTTCACCGCGGCCGTCGCCGTGCTCATCATCGCCTGCCCGTGCGCCTTGGGATTGGCCACACCGACCGCCCTCATGGTCGGCACCGGGCGCGGCGCTCAACTCGGCATCCTCATCAAGGGCCCCGAGGTCCTGGAGTCCACCCGCCGGGTCGACACGATCGTGCTCGACAAGACGGGCACCGTGACGACCGGGCAGATGACGCTGCACTCCATCACCGCTGCCGTCGGCGAGTCCGAGGACGACGTCCTTCGGTATGCCGCGGCCCTCGAATCCGCCTCCGAGCACCCCATTGCCCGAGCCATCACCCGCGCCGGCCAGGAGAAGCTCGGCGCGCTGCCGGCGGTCGAGGACTTCGCCAACCTCGAGGGACTCGGCGTCCAGGGCGTCGTCGCCGACGCCGACGAGAGTCACGCGATCGTCGTCGGTCGCCCGCAACTCCTCGCCGACTGGTCAATGCCGCTGTCCCCTGACCTGGTCTCTGCACTCACCGACGCCCAGGCGACGGGCGGAACCGCCGTCGCGATCGGCTGGGACGGGCGGGCCCGCGGCATGCTCGTCGTCGCGGATGCGGTGAAGCCGAGTTCCGCTGAGGCGGTCCGTCAACTGCGGACCCTGGGACTGACCCCGGTGTTGCTCACCGGTGACAACGCGACCGTGGCCCGGGCCGTGGCGGCCGACGTGGGCATCGACGAGGTCATCGCCGATGTCCTGCCGCAGGACAAGGTCGACGTCATCACGCAGTTGCAGGCACAGGGCAAGGTCGTCGCGATGGTCGGCGACGGCGTCAATGACGCCGCCGCTCTCGCGCAGGCCGACCTCGGACTGGCCATGGGCACCGGCACGGACGCCGCCATCGAGGCGAGTGATCTCACCCTCGTCCGTGGTGACCTGCGGGTGGCCGCCGACGCCATCAGGTTGTCCCGCAGGACGTTGTCGACGATCAAGGGCAACCTGTTCTGGGCGTTCGCCTACAACGTCGCCGCCCTGCCACTAGCGGCCATGGGCATGCTCAACCCGATGCTCGCTGGCGCCGCAATGGCCTTCTCGTCGGTCTTCGTCGTGAGCAACAGCCTGCGCCTGCGGAGTTTCCGCCCTCTCACCGCAGCGGACTGAGGTCAGGCGAAGACGACAGTGCGGTGGCCGTTGAGCACGACTCGATGCTCGGCGTGCCACCGCACAGCACGCGCGAGAACGCGCGACTCGCACTCCTCGCCGGCCCGCACCAACGCCTCGGGCGCCATCCGGTGGTCCACCCGGTGCACGTCCTGCTCGATGATCGGCCCCTCGTCGAGGTCAGCGGTCACATAGTGCGCCGTCGCACCGACGATCTTCACGCCCCGGTCATACGCCTGGTGATACGGCTTGGCACCCTTGAAGGACGGCAGGAAGGAGTGGTGGATGTTGATGACCCGACCCTCCAATGCCCGGGAGGCCCCGTCGCTGAGGATCTGCATGTAGCGCGCGAGGACGACGAGGTCCACCTGCTCGGCCTCGACGAGCTCCAGGAGTTCGGCCTCCGCCGCATCCTTGGTCGCGCCGGTCACGGGGATGTGGTGGAAGGGCACGGCATACGACTCGACCAGCCCGCGCATGTCCTCGTGGTTCGACACCACCCCGACGATGTCGATGTCGAGGTTGCCGGACTGCCAGCGAAAGAGCAGGTCGTTGAGGCAGTGCCCGAACTTGCTCACGAGGATGAGGGTGCGGCAGCGCTGGGCGGCCGGGCGGACGTCCCACTCCATCGCGTATGCCGCGGCCGCCGGTTCCAGCAGAGCGTGCCAGTCCGCCTCTCCCGTGGGGTCGGTGAAGTGGATGCGCATGAAGAAGCGTCCGGTCCCGGAGTCCTTGTACTGCTGGCTGTCCTCGATGTTGGCGTCGTGGGCGGCCAGGGTTGCCGTGACGGCGGCGACGATGCCGGGGCGGTCGGGGCAGGAGAGGAGCAGGACGTGCTCACGCGCGGTCATGCACGGGATTCTCGCAAGTCGCCCGAGTGGGCGATGTGGCGTCCCTACCGGCGGACCTGGTCGAGGACCTCCTGCATGAGGCGCTGCACGGCGATGGTGTCGTCGAGCGGCATGATCGGGCTCTCGGTCAGCCCCTGCGCCAGGCACTCGCCGACGTGGATGACCTCGTGGTGATACCCCGGCGTGAACTCCTCGGTCCCCACCTGCTCCTTGCCGCGCCACACCGTGATGGACGGCGCCCGATGGAAGCGCGGGTGGACATCGATCCAGCCCTCGCTGCCGATGAGCATCATCCGACCCGGCCCGTAGGCCGTGAACGCTCCCGACAGCGTCGCCGACCGGCCGTCGTCATAGCCGAGCAGGACCCCGAACTCGCCCTCGACGCCCGACGGGAACAACCCCCCATGGGCGTGCACGACGTCGGGGGTGCCGAGGAAGTACTGCGCGAAGGACAGAACGTAGACGCCGAGGTCGAGCACCGCACCGCCCCCGAGCTCGGGTGCGAAGAGCCGATCCTCCGGGTCGAATGTCCGGAAGGCGGTCAGGTCGCCCTGCACCCCTCGCACCTGGCCGATGGCACCCGCGTCGACGAGTTCACGCACTCGCACGATGCCGGGGTTGAAGCGCGTCCACATCGCCTCCATCGCAAAGACGCCCGCGCCGCGGGCAGCGTCGACGATCCGCTCGGTGTCGGAAANCGTTGCGGTGAANGCCTTCTCGACGAGAATCGCCTTGCCGGCCTCGATCGCCGACAGTGCGACGTCGGTGTGCTGCGGATGTGGCGTCGCGATGTAGATNGCGTCGACCTCCGGGTCGGCGAGGAGCGCGGCATACGACCCGTGTGCCTTTGGTATGCCGTGTTCGTCGGCGAACTCCCGCGCTCGCCCCTCCGACCGGGATCCGACCGCGACCAACGAACCATTGCTGACCTGCCCGAAGTCGGCGACCATGGCCGCCGCCATCTTGCCCGGCCCGGCGATTCCCCAGCGTGTGCTCACGCCTGCGAGCCTATGCGCTGCAACGCTTTCCACGAGGTTGAGTTGGCGGCGACGACACTCACGACAACGGCCGGTGCGGCGGGCGGCCCACCAGCAAGGGCGGGTTCGTCAGGCCGCGCGGTGCGGCTTAGCCGGCTGATCCGCCGACTGATCCACCGTCAGCTCCGCAGGCTGGGCCGGCGTCGCGGTCGACGTGTCGTCCCAGGTGTCGGTGCCCAGTTCGTCCAGGCGGGTCATCCAGGCGGCCGCGTCTCGGTGCCGACCCTCGCGCTGCAGGACGCGCACGAGCAGGCGCATCATCGCCTCGTCCTTCGCGCGCCGCGTGAGCACCCGAAGGGACGCCTGCTCGGCCTCCGCCAACCGCCCCAGGTGATATGCCGCGTGCGCCCGCAGGCGCTGCGCGTCCAGGTCCGCTCGGGTCCGGGGAGCGCGGGCGGTGAGGGGCGCGACGAGACGCAGGACCGCGGCATACCGGCCCTGCGTGTGGAAGCCTTGGGCGAGATCGAGGCGCTGTTGTGGAGTCATGGTCGTGGGGAAACGCCCACAGCGGTCGCATTGTTCCTCGACGCCCACAGCACGGCGGCGTCGGCCGCCGTCCGAGGTCGTGGTGACCAGTGGACGGCGACCGACGCCGATCAGTTGTGTCTGTGCGGGCCGACTCACTTGCTCTTCGGCGGCACCTTGCACGTGGCGGTGGCAGTGTTGCCGGCCGCGTCGGTGGCGGTCAGCAGGGCATCGCCCTTGAGCATGATCTTCCAGTTGACGGCGCCTTCACCCGGGACGGCGGACGGTGCCGCGCCCAGGGCCTGGGTCAGCTTGATCGTCGTGTCCGGCGCATAGGGTCCGAAGCTCGCACTGGACTTGGTGTCCGACACGGTGACCATGACGCCCGGCAGGTTGTCGGCGGCCACGAGTCGATAGAACCCGGCGTTCTGGTAGCCCGGCGGGGTGATGCCGTCCGGGTTGACACCGGGGCCGCAGGAGACGGTCGGCGCGGTGACGTCATTGACCGTGATGGCGACCGACTGCACGAAGGCGGGGCCGGCGTCGAGTCCGTTGACGAGGAAGTTCGTCGAGCAGTGCAGGGTCGCACCCTGGGTGGCTCCGGCGGCGACCGTGATGGCCTCGTCGAAGGTGGCCGAGGTACCGCTCGGAACGGTCTGGGAGGCCGGGCTCAGGGAGACCGAGAGGCCGGGGTCACAGGTCGGGACGGCCGTGACGGTGGCGTCGAGGTTGGTCAGCCCATCGAGGATCTTGCTCGAGACCTCCGTGGCGCCCACGGTGCCCAGGTAGGCGCCTCCCGTGGCCGTGGCGATCTGGGTGGCCTGTCCACTGGCATCGAGCGCGGTGCTCGCGAAGCCGGTGTCCACGTTGATCGCCAACACCTTGGCACTGACACCGTTGAGCGCGGTGATGGCGTCGTTGATCGTCGTGCCGTTGCTCGGGTCGTGACCCATGGCGTCACCGAACCAGACGACGAGACGGGTCGAGTCGGGCCGGAAGCCGATCGCGCCGGAGCCGACCTGGTAGAGGGCGTTGATCTGGTCCTCGGGGATGTCGCCGCCCCCGCTCGCCGTGATGCTGTTGGCGGCGGCGATGGCCGTGGCGGCGCTGGCCGTCAGGTTGGAGTCGACCGTGAAGGGCTGGGAATCCCCCATGTCCTTGTAGTCGGCCACGGCGAACTGGGCGTCCGGCTGGGCGGTCTGGACCGTCGTGATGATGGTGGACAGATTCGCCTGCACGTTGCCGATGGCGGGGTTCATGCTGTAGGTGCTGTCGACGAGCAGCACGACGTCCGGCTTGGGCGGGATGGTCGGCGTGGCCACCGTCTTGGTGACATGGATGGTCGCGCCGGGATTGACGGACTGGGTGACGGAGGCGGGAGTGACGCCGTCCGCGAACGCCGCCGTGGGGAGCGCGACAAGCGAGGTGGCCGCGACGAGCGCGAGCGAGTGGTGCCGATGGAACTTCATGGGCTTACCCCCCAATGTCGGCGGCACGGGGATCGTGCCGATTCCCTGAAGAGGCACGCACGGTGCCGCCTGATACCAGCCGAGGTGCAAGAGTTCTCGCGTGAGCGACGAGGTTGAGGTCAGGACGCTGCTTGCTCGCCTCGGGGCAGCACTCGTGGCCGCTGGCCAGCCGGTCAATGAGGTCGAGGCCGACCTGCAGGAGGTCGGCACCGCCCTCGGCTTCCCGGACGCGCAGATTGCCGCCGCACCGACGGGGGTGACCCTGTCGCTCGCCGTCGGGAGCCCTTCGACCTTCGCCGCGAATCCGGGCACGCTACGCCTGGACCAGGCCTCGGAGGTCCGCGAGATCAGGCACCTGCTCGCCCGCGGCCGTCTGGATCCACCCGCAGCCACCGCGCGCCTGCTCGCCGTGCGCGGCCAGGCCCCGCGGCATCCGGCGTGGCTCGGCACCCTCGGCTGGGTGATCTGCCCGCCCGGCATCGCCCTCATCCTCCAACCGATGTGGTCCAGCGTGGCGGTCGCGACGGTGGCCGGGATCGCGGTGACAGCGCTGGTCCAACTTTCCCAACGCGCACCGCGGTTCACCGCCCCGCTCCCCGTCGTCGCCGCCTTCGTGGTCGCCTGCATCGTCTTCGCCGCCGCCCGCCACGGCCTCGTCGAGGCGCCCCTTCGCACCCTGCTCGCCCCCTTGGCCGTCCTCCTGCCGGGCGCCCTCCTCGTGACGGCGATGGCTGAACTGGTCACCGGCCACATGGTCGCCGGCACGTCGCGCCTGGGGTATGGCCTGGTCCAGGTTCTGCTCTTCACCCTCGGGATCCTCGGGGCGGCGCGACTCCTCCCCCTCGCCAGCGCCGACCTCGCCAACGTCCGGATCAACGACATCGGTTGGTATGCCGCGCCCCTCGGCCTCGTCCTCGTCACCCTCGCGATCGCGCTCCTGGAGTCACCACCGCCGCGACTCGTGCCATGGATCTTCGTCGTGCTCGTCCTCGCCTTCGGTGCCCAAGTGGCTGGTCAGGCGCTCGGTGGCGCGGTGGGCGGCGCCTTCCTCGGCGCCCTCGTCGCCATCCTCGGTTCGTATGCCGTGGAGTCGGTCGTCCCCCGCCTCGCACGTCTGGTCGTCTTCCTTCCGTCCTTCTGGCTCCTCGTCCCCGGAAGCCTGGGGGTGCTCGCCGCGACCCAGGTGGCGGTCGACCCCACTGCCGATGCCGATGTCCTGGGCGTCGTCGGCATCGTGGCCGCCATCGCCCTCGGGTTGCTCCTCGGTGCGGCGATCGCCCAAGGCCTGGGCGGGATCGCGCGCCGTCGGTCGGGTGCCAGGCGCGCTGGCGACTGAGGGTCCACCAGTGAGCGTCCGGCCGGCGGCCAAGGCGGGGGCCGTCAGGGGTCAGGGGCCTTCTCCGCGAGCGGGGGTCGGCCGACCGACAACACGGCGAGCACCCCCGGCTCGACCTGCGCCGCGGTCTGCGCATCCAGTCGCGCACCCAGCGCGTCGAGAACCGTGGCGAAGAAGAGGCGGACGCCGACGGCATACGTGATGTCGGCGATCTCCGGATCAGTCAGCCCGAGCCGACGCAGCCCATCGATGTCCTCCTGCCGGATCGACGCCGGGTCACTCGCGGTGGCCGCCGCGAACCTGAAGACCGCAGCATCAACCACGTCCAGGGTTGACCCGGTTGGGTCCGCCGCAAGGGCGCGCAGATCGTCGCCGCCGCCGTTGTCGCGGAGGAAGGTCGCGTGGGCCACGGCGCAATAGCTCGACTTGCGGGCACGCGCTGCGGCGATCGTCACGAGCTCATAGCGGCGTCTGGGCATCGAAGTTGCCACTGTTCGGGACAGTGCGCTCCATGCGAGTGCTACGTTCGGGCGAGCGGCGAAGCAGCCGACGTAGTCAGGCAAGAATCCCCACGCCTGGCGCTGCTGCTCCATGTACTCCCCGAAGTCCGCCGCGGCGTCCTCCGGCGCGGTGGTGTCGATGAACATGGCGCCGCCCTCAGTAGCTGAAGGTCGTCGCACCCTGGTCGCCGATCCACTCCCAGAGCTGGACTGAGCCCGCCTTGGTCGCGTTGTCGACGAGGGAGTCGGCGTCGATTCCCTTGGCATCCACGCAGATTCCGCAGGCGATCATCGTGCCGCCAGCGGCGGCATACCGTTGCATGAGGGTGTCCAGCGATGGGCATCCCTCGCACGCCACCGCCCGGGCGTGCCCCGGGACGGCCAGGCGAACGGCTTCCTTGGTGAGGAACATGATCGTCGGCCTTCCCGACTCGGCGGCACCGACGGCGACGAGGAAGGCGACGGTCACCTTCTCGGGGTCCTCGAGGCCTGTCGTCAGGCTGATGGCGGCCTTGCCCATGATGTGCTCCCTGCGGTCCGGACGGGTGATCCCCGTCGTCCTCGACGCTAGGGACAGGTCCGCAGTGGTCGCGAGCGCGACGGTACCCAACCTGCCGCCGTTGTCGCGCTGGCGAGTGTCGGTCAGCGCGTACTCGATGGGGAGCCGAGCAGGCTCGCCACGGCACCCGCCCGCGCCGACGGACCGGAGAGCTCGAGCTTGGCGTAGATGCGTTGCAGATGACGCTCGACCGTTCGGACGCTGAGGTGCAGGTCGGCAGCGATCGTGGCGTTGTCGCTCCCCCGGGCCACCAGGCGCAGGACCTCGAGTTCGCGCGCCGTCAGGGCATGCACCCCTCGTGTCCTGCCGGCTCCCGATTCGGCCGAGCCCGCGGCGAGGAAGGCTGTCACCTCCCGCAGGAAGACCGGCCACGCCGGCTCGCTTTCGAGCAGGATGTGGTTGTTGCTCTCCAGTGGCACCAGCCGCGCGCCCGGGATCCCGGCCGCGAGCGCTCGACCGTGCTCGAAGGAGTTCATCCGCTCGTGGCGAGAGTGGACGACGAGTGTGGGGACGTCGATGTGGGGCAACAGGTGGGTCGCGTCGGCCTTGCCCCGCTCGCGCCGCGACAGGTATGCCGTGCGCGCCGACACCGCGCGTTGGTGCAGGTCGTCGAGCCAAGCCATCTGCTCCTCGCCCGCGTCGGGGATCATCATGGTCGTGAAGACCCGGCGAAAGAGCGGGTCCTTGCGGTCCCAACCGGCCCGGATCATCGCTTCGAAGGCGGCCTCGAGGTCGCGGTCGTCGTCCGTCACGTGCTGCCCGGCTCCCGAGTAGGTGCTCGCACAGACGAAGCGGGTCACCCGGCCCGGATGCTCATGCAGGTAGTGCAGCGACACCGGACCGCCCTGGGCCATGGCGATCAAGGCGAATCGGTCCAGTCCCGCGTCGTCGACGACAGCCGCGAGATCGTCGACCCGACGCCGCAAGGAGAAGTCCGAGACCTCCCGATCCGAGAGCCCGTGGCCTCGCTCGTCGAAGCGGATCACCGTCGCCACCCGCCCGAGCTCCACGAGATAGTGCCGCCACACCGGACTGCGCCAGTCGAACTCGAGATGGCTCAGCCAGCACGCGTCCAGGACGACCGGGGGCCCGTGCCCGTGCACGGCATACGCAATCCGGACGCCGTCACTGGAGCGACAGAACCGCACCCGCTGTGACGCCTCCAACTGCGCGGCCGTGGTCATCTGATCAGGGTATCCGCGTCCGATGCACCGGAGTCGCCCAATCTGCCCGAGGTGACTCCCCCGGGGACGAGGGGGTCCACGAGCGTCTGCAGTTGCGCCACATTCCGGGCCATGTCACATGCGCCACCATTTGGCGCAAGTTACATGCGCCACGATCTGGCGCATGTCACTTGCCCCCGTGGGTGGCGCAACTGCAGAGGCTCCGGAGGGGGTAGGTGAGGTGCCGGTGAGCAAGCCCGGGACGGGGTCCGGGATCGACCCGTCGATGGCGTGTCCGGGCGGTGGTCGGCGTCGGGATCCTCGGCTCTCAGTCGTCAGGAGCCGTATGCCGCGAGGACAATGCGCACACCTTCGTCGGCGTAGCCGTCCAGTTGCGCTCGGGTGTAGAGCGGATGGTTGCCGACGACGGCCATCGCCTTGTTCACGGGCATCGGGAGCACGAGCCAGTTGAACATCTGGGCGGCGAGTTGGGTGTCGGGGACGTTGAGAAGCCCACGCTCCCCTGGTCGCTCGAACCATGAGGCGAAAAGGGTTGCGGACTGTTCAGGCCCCCGCCGGTACCACTCGCTCGCGAGATCCGGGAATCGCTCGGCCTCGCCGATAAGCGTGCGCCGCCGGCGAATCAGCTCCGGTCGCATGACCAGAGCGAGATGTTCGCGGGCAAGCTCGCGCAGGTCATCCTCCAGTGTGTCCGTCTCGGTCAGTCGTGCCGCGACGGGGCTCACCGGGTCGTCCGCGCGGCCGACCTGAGCGGTCACCATCTCCCGGAAGAGCGTCTCCTTGTCGTGAAAGTGCGCGTAGACCGTCTGCTCAGAAAGCCCGGCCCACTCTGGAAATCCTCGCCCAACTCTGCCGACAGAATGTCCGGCTCGCGCGAAGATGAGACTCGGCTGTGCTCCGTGCGAAGACTTTGAGACCGGTGTTTGACGACGATTCTGAGACTTGCGAGTCTCAGAATCTCCGCTTGGCGCCGACGCGCCATTCAGAGACCGTCGTCGGGTCATCCATCTCATCGTGACGCGACAATGCCGATCGTGCACCGGGAGACGCCGACCAGCCGTCCCGCGTCGTCAGTGATCCGGATCTCCCAAACCTGGGTGCTCCGGCCCTGCATCACAGGGCGCACGACGCCCGTGACCCAGCCATCGCGCACCGGGCGCAGGTGATTGGCGTTGATCTCGATCCCTACGCACGCGGAACGGTCCGGGTCGATCGTGAGGGTGGCAGCCCAGCTGGCGAGTGTCTCGGCGAGAGCCACCGAGGCGCCGCCGTGCAGCAGCCCCAATGGTTGGCGCGTGCGCTCGTCGACCGGCATCCGGGCCGTCAGTGAGTCCGCTCCGATCTCGGTGAACTCGATCCCCAGATGACCGATGAGACTGCCGCCGGAGAGCGAGTTGAGGATGTCGAGGGTAGGCGAGGCGTGCCAGACGGCGCTGGTTGACGGGATGGCGGTCATCAAGGCTCCTGGGGTTTGTGGACGGTCCTCCCCAGTGTTCGTGCCCGGCGCGACTCGGTCAGGCGCAGATCTACCGCACTTGAGGGGATGAGGGCGCCTGCGTGACGAACCAGGCGGCCACTTGGGCGCGCGAGCGGAAACCCAGCCGGATGCGAACGCGCTCGAGGTGGGACTCGGCAGACCGCTCGGTGATGTGCAGCCGCCTGCCGATCTCGGCATTGGTCAGGCCGTTTGCAACGAGCGCGGCAACCTCCATCTGCCGCTGGGTGAGGCCCACAGGAGCCGCCCGACGCAGGCCGGGAAGGCCGAGAAAGCGACGCACCGGACGAACCACAGACTGCGCATCTCCGAAGGCCGGCAGATGCGACCGCCCGTCGAGCGCGACAAAGGTGGCAGAGGGTATGCCGTCGGCCAACGCCTGCCCCTGTGCGATGGGAGCTGCCCGGTCACCGCCCCGGTGCAACACCAGGGTTGGTGCGAGAACCTCCGGTAGCGCCTTCCTGACATCAAGCTCGTAGGCGAGTCGGAGCAGCGCTACGGCCGTGTCGGCTGACGAGGACTCTCGCTGGTACTGCGCCAGGGCCCGACGGGTCCCGGCGTCGGCATCGGGGGCGAAGAGGTTCGTCAGCAGGTCCGATCCCAGCCCCCAATGGCTGCCGACCAGGCCGAGGACGTGGCGTCGGCTCTGTGTGTCACCGATCGCCGAGCCGTCGGCCCAGCCGCCATAGAGCACGAGGCGCTCCACCGTCCCGGGTTCCAGCGCGGCCCAGGTCGCGGCGATCGGTGCCCCGAGAGACCACCCGAGCAGGTCGAACCGGTCAGCGCCGACCGCCTGCGTCACGGCCCGGATGGCGGCGACCTCGAGCTCGATCGACCGCGAGCCCTCGTAGGGTTCGGAAAGTCCGCACCCGGGTCGGTCGTAGCGCACGAGGGTGCGGCCAGTCGCCAGGGCGAGGTGGAAGGCTCGGACGGCGCTCACCGCCCAGTCGAGCTCGAGGTGACTCAACCAGCCGGGTACGACGACCAGGGGTGGCCCTGACCCGGACAGGCAGTAGGCGACCGTGCCTCCACCGTCCAGTCGCGCGGATCCACAGCGCTGGCTGCTCGCAGTCACGTCCACCATCGAACCGTGAAGAGTGCGTCGCCCTGCGGTGTGCTGAGCCTGCGAGAAGTGCGGTAGTTCCCCGCCTGTGGACTGGGGGCCGAACCCGCACGCTGGATCGGGTGAAGAGCCGAGCCAGCACCCTTGCCCTCTCCGCCGTAGCGTGGATCGGCTTCAACGCGGTCATGCTGTGGACGGCGGCTTTCCTCGCCGACATGGCCGGCGCGCGGACCGTCGACGCTCGGATGCGCACTGACCCCGTCATCGCACTGCTCACCGACGTGGGCCTCCTGCTCATGTTCGGCGTCCAGCACTCTGTCATGGCCCGTGCTGGCGTCAAGAGCACGATGCGCCGCGTGATACCGGTGGCGCTCGAGCGCACCGTCTATCTCCTCGCCACCGAGATCTGCCTGGTCCTGCTGATGCTCCTGTGGCAGCCCATCGACGGGCAGGTCTGGCAGGTCTCGGGCCCAGCCGCCCTCGTGTTGTGGGGTCTGTGCGCGGCCGGCTGGGCCTTGGCGGCGTGGTCCACCTACGCCGTCGACCACCTCGAGCTGACCGGGCTGCGTCAGTCGGGCTGGACTCCTGCCCGTGCCCCTGAAGACGTCGGGGCTCTCCAGACCCGTGGGTTGTATGCCGTCGTCAGGCACCCGCTCATGACCGGCCTTCTGCTGGCGTTCTGGGCCACCCCTCACATGGGTGGCGGGCATCTTGTCTTCGCCGCCGGATCCACGGCATACATCCTCCTCGGGGTGTGCTTCGAGGAACGTGACCTGCGGCGCGAGTTCGGCGGGGACTACGAGGCGTATGCGCAGCGTGTCCGCTCTCTCTTGCCACTGCCCTCGCGCCACTGGTCTAGTCCTCGAGCTCGCGGCGGACCAGCCGACTGAACTCCTCGACCGCAGCGTCGGCTGCGTCCCGGTCGCGGTCGATGAGCAGCCCGAAGATCAGGCCCTGGCCGACCGCCAAGGTCAGCCGGGCCAGCCGGGCGGCCTTGTCCGCAGTGGTTCGCTCGGCGTAGAGCCGCGTGAACTCCCGCACTTGTGCCGCGACCATCACCTCCCCGAGGCGTGCGGCATACGGCTCGTGCCGCATGGCGTGGGTTGCGAGCTCGAACCAAAGGGCGCCGAACACCTCGGCGCCCTCGACGGTCTTACGCCAGTTGAGGTCGCCGGCGGCCGTGCGATCCGGTTCCTCATCGAACAAGCGCCCGATGCGCTCGGCCTGTCCACCGGCGACAGCATCGATGACCGCGGTCAGGACGTCCTCACGAGATCCGAAGTGGTAGTGGAGCATTCGCTGACTCGTCCCGATCGCGGCCGCGAGGCTGCGCAGACTCGTGTCACGGACCCCGTGCTCGGCGTAGTGCGCGACGACCTTGGCAAGCAGCGCGTCCCGCGCGGCTGTCACCCTTGCTCCGCGAGCCGCGCGAAGGTCCGTGCCTCGAGCTCGATCATTCGCGCGGTGCGGCGTGCGGCCAGGAGGGCGACCGGGCGCGCCAGCAGGCCGCGCCACTCGATGCCCAGCTCGAGTCTCGCGCCGTTTGCACCGGCCGTCACGACGTGCGTGGCCGTGGTCGTGATACCGGGGCTTGCTGCCGACCACGTGAAGCTCTCACCATCCGTGAGCGCGAGGACCTCGTATGTCGCCGGGGGGAGACCGGGCTGGCGCACACGGTAACGAGCCCCCTCGACGAGGCCGTCGCCCTCGACCTGGGTGACGGACGTGAAGGTGCTCAGCTGTTCCGGCCACGAGGTGACGTCGGCCAGGACTGTCCAAACTTGCTGAACGGAGGCGGAGGCGTCTGCGTACGCTTTCAACATGTATCACATGATACATGTTTGGGCGTTGTCGAGAGCGACGAAGAGGACGTCTTGATGGATCCCAGAACCCGAGTGTCCGACAGTGAACTCCAAGGTTCGTGGAGCGGGGACGTCGCGGTGTTCCGCGGAGTGCCTTTTGCCTCGCTCCCAGCGCGCTTCGCCGCGCCGGCTCCCCCGGAGCCGTGGACCGGCCGTCGGACGGCGACGACATTCGGACCTCCGCCGCCACAGTCCGGCGCACCAGGCAGCGCAGTCTCTGCAACCGACGGCGACGACTGGCTGACGGTCCTACGTGTCCCTTACTCGTCAGTATTTCCCAAAATCGTTCCCCGCTGACATGTCCGGGTCCGAGGGAAATTGATCCATGGGGCACCTACGACCTACGAAACTGAGCGCACTTCGTTCGAAGAAACTGATCAGCGAGCACGTCGGCCACTCTCGGGCCGACAGTTGTTGGACATGTTTGCGGCGCGAGCCCCAGCGAACGTCGACCGATCGCACTCAAAATGCATGCAGCTCTCCAAGCCAGCGGAAATGGAGCACCTCAGCGCGCATGCAGTCATCGATGCCTCCGGCACCTGGAGCGGCCCGAACCCCCTCGGAGGAGGAGCACCGAACCTCTACTACACAGTCCCGGTGCCCCCCCTCGATCCTGGACGCGGGGTAACTCCCCCATGAGGCACGCCAACACTCATGGAGCACCTAACCTGTGTGCGTGGACCTCCCGCCATGGTCGAGCGCAATGAGTATCGAACACCCCACGCATTCGACCCGCACGTCCCTGCCGGAACGGCGCAACAAGTGGGCCGCAGCAGGTGCCGGGGCTGCCGTTGGGTTGCTCGGCGGCATGATCGGCCTGGGCGGTGCCGAGTTCCGGCTACCCCTGCTCATCGGACTCTTTGGGTTCTTGGCCCTCGAAGCCGTCATCCTCAACAAGGCCATGAGCCTCCTCGTGGTCGCCACCGCATTGCCCGCCAGGCTGGTCGCGGTCCCTTTGGAACAGCTCACCCCGCACTGGCCGATCATCGTCAACCTCCTCACCGGAAGCCTTCTCGGCGCCTACCTCGGTGCGACCTGGGCAACCCGCATGCGAAATCGCACCCTCCACCGGGTCCTCGCCATCCTGCTGATCCTGATCGCGGCCGCCCTTTTGGTCACCCATCTCGGACGGGTGCAACCCGCCGAATTACAAGGGCCACTTCAAACGATTACCGGCGTCGCAGCAGGAGCAGGCATCGGCGTGGTCGCCGCCCTCATGGGAGTCGCCGGTGGGGAACTGCTGATCCCCACGATCGTGCTGCTCTACGGGGCAGACATCAAAATCGCAGGCAGCCTCTCCCTCGCAGTCTCGCTGCCCACGATGCTGGTCGCGTTCGCCCGCTATAGCCAAGACAAATCCTTCGCCGTGCTCCGGCACAACCGTGCCTTCCTGCTCGCCATGGCCATCGGATCAGTGGCCGGCACCGCCGCAGGCGGAGCGCTCCTCGACGTCGTCCCCACCGAGGTGCTTGTCCCCCTCCTCGCCGTACTACTCGTCATTTCAGCTCGCAAAGTCTGGCAACACGGCTGACCCAAGAACGTGATCGAAACCCGCCGACGGAGCCAGGTGTGCGGCGCCGTCGGCCGATACGACGGTTGATACTTAAGTGCTGGTTGGGGTCAGGCGGTCGCGTAGCCAGCAGAGGCGATCGCGGCACGCACCGCGGCTTCGTCAACGTCCTCACCGGTGGCGGTGACGGTTGAGGCGGCCAGGTCGACGTCGGCTCCGGTGATGCCGGGGACGGACTCGACCGCGGCGCTGACTTTGGTGGCGCAGCCGCCGCAGGTCATACCGTTGACGGTGATAGTGACGGTGGAGCTGGTGGTGCTCATGGATGGGTCCTTTCGTGAGCGATCGCCCGGTTCGTGGCGAATGTTGCGAACTATACCCTTAGGGGGTATATGTATGTGACGCGTCCCTGCTCGAGGGTGGGATCGTGGAAGCGCATCCTGCGCGCGTGCGAGAATCGGAGTCATGTTGGCCTCAGTGGCAATGGCTCGGCGCGGGTGGCAGTTGGTTGCTGTCTTCGTGCTGGCCTTGGCTGTGGTGGGGATGCATTCCCTGGGCGCTGGTCACCACGGCGCGACGACGACTGTGGGTCACGGCTCTCACCTAACTGCGGGGGCCGAGGTCGAGGCAGACGATCATCTGCCTGCCACCAGTTCAGGCATGGATCACCACGCCGCCGATGTGGCAGCGCCGACCGTCGCGCAGGAGGCGATGCAGACCGGGGTCATGGCGACATGCGTCGGGTGCCTGGCCGGCGAAGGCGCCATGGGTGCCATGTGCCTGGCGGTGGTGTCGAGCTTGCTCGCCCTGGCACTGCTGCTGTCCTTGCGGCACCTGTTGCGTGGGCGGCCTGCCCTGACGCTTCCGGCGTGGGCGCGAACAGCGGTCACGCCGCGCTCACCGCTGCGGCGAATAGCGCTCTCACCGATCGAGGTTTGTGTGCTGCGGACGTGAGCAAGGGCGCGGGCAATGCCCGCACCCCACTCTTTCCTGCACGCCCAGCTAGACCCTCGAAACGGAGAATGACCTATGAAGCGCATCACCCGTGTCCTTGTCGTGTCCGCCCTCGCGGCCGCGACCCTGTCCGCCTGCACCGACAACGGTGGGCATGACATGGACAACATGAACAGCACCCGCACCAGCCCCGGCGCGGCCTCGTCCTCCCCCTCAGGACAGTCCGCCCCGGGAGCACACAACGACGCCGACGTCGCCTTCGCGACCGACATGATTCCTCACCACGCTCAGGCTGTGGCCATGGCCAAGATGGTGCCGACCCGGGCCAGCAGCCAGCAGGTCAAAGACCTCGCAACGCAGATCCAAGCCGCACAGGACCCCGAGATCAAGCTGATGTCGGGGTGGCTGGAGGCCTGGGGTGAGCCGGTGCCCGCAGCAGGTGAGATGCAGCACGGCGACGGCATGATGAGCATGGAGGAGATGGGTCAGCTCGAGACCGCCACCGGCGCCGCGTTCGACAAGATGTGGTTGGAGATGATGATCAAGCACCACGACGGGGCGATCGTCATGGCCCGTATCGAGTTGACCGAAGGCGGCGACGCCGAGGCCAAGAAGTTGGCGCAGGCGATCGTTGATGGGCAGGGCAAGGAGATTGCCGCCATGAACTCTTTGCTCGCCGGCAACCAGAATCCGTGAGACGACGGATTGTGCTGCCGCTGGTCGCAGCGGTGGTGTTCGCGGCGTTGATCGTTGCCAGCGGCGGCCTGTTCGAGCCCGATGACTCCACCCCCGGAGATCTCGCTGTCGGTGGCCAGAAGGGTTCGAGCCCGCTGATCACCGGGCATGTGCACGGGATCGCCAGACATCCCGATCGTGGGGACGTCTATGTCGCCACCCACGACGGGCTGTTCGTGATCACGGGGTCGGCACCGCCGCGGTTCGTTGGTCCGGCCATCGACCTCATGGGCTTCACGATCACAAAGTCGGGTGATCTGCTCGCGTCCGGGCATCCCGGGGTCGGCACAGATCTCCCGCAGCCCGTGGGACTCATCGAGTCGGTCGATGGCGGGAAGAGCTGGGCTGTCCGTTCTCGTGGTGGGCAGTCCGACTTCCATGCCCTGAGCGCGTCAGCGGGTGGCGTCGTCGGCTATGACGGCACGCTGCGGGCCAGTGACGACGGCAGCTCGTGGCGGACGTTGTCCTCGCCGCCGGAGGTGATGTCGCTGGGCGCTTCCCCCGACGGGGTGCACTTGTTGGCTGCCACCGGTGCCGGATTGCAGTCCTCGAGCACCGCAGGGAAGGCGTGGGCGCTCGTGCCCGGCGCACCCGCCCTGGTGCTCGTGGACTGGGCCGACGACAACCAGGTCGTGGGTGCGGATCGTGCCGGCGCTGTGTTCTCCAGTGGCGATGCCGGTCGCACTTGGGAGCGAGTCCCCGCGAAGGCACTCGGGCCACCCCAAGCCCTGAGTGCCAGCATCCAGGACGGGCGGGTGGAGATCTTGGCCGTGACCCACGCGGCCATCCTGCGCTCGAGCGATGGTGGGTCAGCCTTCACCCCGCTGGGCTGACGCTGCCTCAGGGCTGCTCAGCACGTGGCCTCAACCCGCACCGGCTACCTCCTTGTCGATGGCAAGGGGGTAGCCGGTGCGGAACTCACGCCTGCTCGGCGGGCTGGGGACCCGGGGTGAGCGCGAGAGCGATGAGAGCCGACGCTGCGGCAGCGATTGCGGCAACGGCGAACCCACGGGTGAACCCGTCGTTCGTGGCGCCGGTGAGACTGACCGCGGCCACACTGGAGATGACCGAGGCGCCGATGGAGGCACCCAGCTCGTGCGAAGTGCTGACGATCCCGGAGGCGATTCCTGCCTCGTGCGGGGCGACCTGCCCCAGAGCGGTTGCGGAGGCGACCACGAACAGTGCGCCGGTGCCTGCCGCCGCGATCACGACTCCGATCAGAGCCCATCCCACGTGTAGGGACAGGGCTGGGATCGCCATCCCTGCGGCCGCGAGACCGAGCCCGGACACCGCCAGTGTGCGCACGCCCAGGCGGGCCAGCAACCGGCCGGTCAGTTGCGCACCGGCCATCGTGGCCAGTGCGACCGGCAGGAACAACAGTCCGGCCCTCATCGGCCCGTAACCCAGTCCGTGTTGGAAGTAGAACGTGCCCAGGAAGAAGACCGCAACCATGAGGGCTGTTGCGACGAAGATCAGGAACGTGCCCGTGGCAACAGGCCGGCGAGCCAACAGTCGCACATCCATCAAGGGGGTCGCAGTGGTGCGCTGCCAGGCAACGAACAACGCAAACCCGATCGCGGAGGCCGCGACGAGCACGCCGGTGCGGGCAGCGAACCAGCCGGTTTCACCTGCCCCGACGAACGCGTAGATCAAGACGACCGACGACGCCGTGACCAGTACAGCGCCCAGGACATCGAGGCGACGATCGGTGAGCGACGTCAGGCCGGTCGGCAGCATCTTTGTCAGCGCCACCAGAATGACCAGGCCGATCGGAACGTTGACCCAGAACACCCATTCCCACCCGGGCCCGGCGGTCAGGATCCCACCGATGAGGACACCCAGGGCTGCTCCCCCACCCCCGAGTGCGGACCACACGCCTAGGGCACGGTTGCGCTCCTCGCCCTGAAACAGCGAAACCACCAGCGACAACGCGGCCGGCGACAGGAGTGCGGCGCCCGCTCCTTGCCCGACGCGACCCAACAGCAGCGTTTCCGCAGACGTCGAGAAACCGGCCATCAGCGAGGCTGCCGTGAACAGGGTCAACCCGATGAGCAGGACGCGACGCGCACCGAAGATGTCTGCGAGCCGACCACCCAGGAGCATGAGGCCACCGAAAGTCAGGGTGTACGCGCTCACCGTCCAGGTCAGAGCCTCCCGGCTCAGGCCCAGATCGCTCTGGATGTGCGGCAGCGCGATCGCCACCACGGTCACATCCAGAATCAGCATCAGCTGGGCCACACCCAAGAACCCCAAAATCTTCCAACGTGCAGCGTGCGCTGCCCCCACCTCGACGGGATCGGATACCTGCTGGCCAGTCATGGCACTACCTCCACCCTCGTTACTCGTACTTTGATGTACGACTTAGAACCGTATCCTAAGTCGGATATTCCCGTACGAGTTAAGATGGGTGTCATGACTTCGCCACGAGGGACCGCGCCCCCGTCGACGCGACGCCGCGCGGAGCGCGCAGATGCGCAGGAGAACCGGCTGCGGATCCTGGATGCGGCTCGCCGCCTGCTCAGTCGCGAACCGAGCGCGACCATGGAGGACATCGCGCACGAAGCGGGTGTCGGCCGAATGACCCTGTACGGGCACTACCGCACGCGCGCGATCCTGCTCACGGCTGCGCTCGAGCAAGCCCTCGTCGACGGTGAGAAGCAGCTGAGCGGTATCGACCTCGGCGGGGCCCCTCGCGAAGCCTTGACCCGGCTGCTCACCTCGAGCTGGGCGCTGGTCGCCGAGTCGGCCTCCCTGCTGACCGCGGCCGACGGGGTCGTGCCTGCCGATCAACTCAAGGCCATGCACGCCGAACCAGCACTGCGGATCACCGCCCTGCTCCGGAGAGGACAAGCCGAGGGAGCCTTCCGTCGCGACCTGTCCGACCAATGGCTGGGAAGTGCGATCCATTTCATCCTGCACGGCGCCGCCACAGAAGTACGCAACGGCAACCTCTCCCAGGACGAGGCAGCCCGCGTCGTCGTGGGCACCATCGACGCGATGGTCCGCCCCTAACGCGCCCGACCATCCTTCGAAAACTCCCACGCAGGAAGCTCGAGACATCAGCCTCGCTTGCGCCTCGCGCGGCGCCGGATCATCCAGGACGAGCCCAGCCACACGGACCACCCTGTGCGCGGCGCCAGAAGCCGTGGGATCAGCTCCGACAGGGGATAACGCGTCCCAGCCAACAGGTTCGCCTCGTTGACGGCATACCCCTAGGGGGTATACCGTTACACGCATGAGCCATCCCACTGAACGCGCCACTGCTGCGACCACGGTGAAGGATCCTGTCTGCGGGATGGACGTCGATCCCACTGTCAGCACCCACCGCTCTGAGCACGACGGCGCCACATTCCACTTCTGTTCCGCGCGCTGCAAGGCCACGTTCGACGCCGATCCTGCGTCGTACTCCTCGAGCGGCCCCGACGCTCTGGCCGACCACGACGGCGCGCACGAGCACCACGGCCACGGACCCAGCGCGGACGGCGCCGCATCGACGCCGGCGCCTGGAGAAGTCGCGGAGTGGACCTGCCCGATGCACCCGGAGATCCGACGACCCGGTCCCGGTTCATGCCCGATCTGCGGGATGGCCCTTGAGCCGGTGATGGTAACCGCGGACAGCGGGCCCAGCCCTGAGCTGGCGGACATGACCCGCCGTTTCTGGACCGGCGTGGCCCTGTCGATCCCCGTGGTCATCCTGGGCATGGGTGGCGACCTGGTCCCGGCGATCCACGACGCGATCCCGCCGCGCGTGTCCGCGTGGTTGCAACTGATCTTCGCCACCCCGGTGGTGTTGTGGGCGGGGTGGCCGTTCTTCCAGCGGGGCTGGACCTCGGTGCGCACCCTGAAGCTGAACATGTTCACCCTCATCGCCATGGGCACCGGTGTCGCGTGGCTGTTCAGCGTCGTTGCCACCCTCGCACCGGGGATCTTCCCTGAGGCGTTCCGGATGGATGGTGCGGTCGACGTCTACTTCGAAGCCGCCTCGGTCATCACCACCCTTGTCCTGCTCGGGCAGGTTCTCGAGCTGCGGGCCCGCGAGCAAACCTCCGGCGCCATCCGCGCCTTGCTCGACCTCACCCCCGACACGGCGCGCCGGATCGACCCGGATGGCACAGAGCATGAGGTGACCCTGGACCTGGTGAACGTGGGTGACCGGTTCCGGGTCCGGCCGGGCGAGAAGATCCCCGTCGACGGGCTTGTCGAGGAGGGGCGTTCCACCCTGGACGAGTCCTTGGTGACTGGTGAGTCCATGCCGGTGACCAAAACTGTTGACGACACCGTCATCGGCGGCACCATCAACCAGAGCGGCTCCCTGATCGTGCGCGCCGAAAAGGTCGGCCGCGACACCATGCTGGCCCGGATCGTGCAGATGGTCGCCGACGCGCAACGCTCCCGCGCACCGATCCAGCGGGTCGCGGACCAGGTGGCGGCGTGGTTCGTCCCCGCCGTCATCATCATCGCGATCGTCGCGTTCGCAGTGTGGGCAATAGTTGGCCCGGACCCGCGGCTGGCTCACGCGCTCGTCGTGGCCGTGTCCGTCCTGATCATCGCGTGCCCCTGTGCCCTGGGGCTGGCGACACCGATGTCGATCATGGTCGGTGTCGGGCGAGGTGCCGGGCTCGGCGTCCTCATCAAGAACGCCGAAGCGCTCGAACGGATGGAGAAGGTCAACACCCTCGTCGTGGACAAGACCGGAACGCTCACCGAGGGCAAACCGTCCGTGACGCAAATCGTCACGACCAATGGGTTCCAGGAAGACGACCTGCTTCGCCTCGTGGCCGGCGTCGAACGAGCCTCCGAACACCCCCTGGCCACAGCCATCGTCAACGCCGCCACCCAGGCCGGCCTGACCATCCCCGACGTGACCGACTTCGACGCACCCGTGGGCAAGGGCGTGATCGGAACGGTGGAACAGCGACAGGTCCGGGTCGGCAGCGCATCCTTCCTCACCGACGAAGGGCTCGACCCGAGCGCCTTGACAACCCAGGCCGACCAGCTGCGTGCCGACGGTGCCACGGTGATCTTCGCCGGCGTCGACGACCATGTCGCCGGCATCATCGCCATCGCCGACCCCGTCAAGGAGACAACACCGCAGGCCGTGAAAGAGCTGCGCGCCGAGGGCATCGAGGTCGTCATGCTCACCGGCGACAACCGCGTCACCGCCCAAGCCGTCGCCCGCCGACTCGGCATCGACCACGTCGAAGCCGAAGTCATGCCCGACCACAAGGCAGGCGTCGTCCAGCGGCTACGCAGCCAAGGACGGGTCGTGGCCATGGCAGGCGACGGGGTCAACGACGCACCCGCCCTCGCCGCCGCCGACGTGGGCCTGGCCATGGGATCAGGAACCGACGTCGCCATCGAGAGCGCCGGCATCACCCTGCTCAAGGGCGACCTGACCGGCATCGTGCGAGCACGCAAACTGTCCCAGGCGACCATGTCGAACATCCGGCAGAACCTCGTGTTCGCGTTCATGTACAACGTCGCCGGCATCCCCATCGCCGCCGGAGTCCTCTACCCCACCTTCGGACTCCTGCTCTCCCCGATGATCGCCGCAGCAGCCATGGCCCTGTCCTCGGTCAGCGTCATCGCCAATGCCCTACGGCTGCGCACCGGCCGCCTCTGAGCGGCCCCACTCGCACGAACAACGCGCGCCAGTGTGTTGCCGGCCGAGGTGCGCATCTCCGCACCTCGGCTCGGGCGACCCCCTGGACGCGGTGAGCGTCGAGGAACATCAGCGTCGACAAAAGCGTGGAGAACCAGTGATGGTCGTTGACCTCTTGGGGCGCGACCCGACGCTAGGCGCCGCGGCTTGAGGTGAGTTCCCGGCGCAACGCGTCGGTGAGGTCGCTCTGGTTGGGCACCCGCCCTGACCCGGGTACAGGCGGCAGGACAACGCGGGAGTTCGGTTTCCGTCGAAGACGTCCCGGCCATCCACGCGGAAGGTCGGCGACCCGGGAAAACCAAAGGCCTGCGCCTGTTCATCGGTGCTCACAACCACGATCCTGAACTGGAGCTCACCGACGCCAAGCTCAGTGAGAGCGGTCTCCAACGCTCGCGTCGCGTGTTCCGCGTGGGGGCAGTCGGGTATCACCAGCAGTTCGATCCTCATGACTCCAGCATCGGCCACCCCTCCGCCGGTTGGGAACCGAGGCAGTGACCCGGGCCCCTGCGGCCCCGCGGGCGACCGAGCCCTCAGGTGCATTTGCGATGATCACGACCATGAGCCCGGACGTTCCCCCGATCAGCGCCACAGCAGCTCACCCCTTCTGGAACGAGCCGATGCTCCCGCCCACCTCCCCGGGAGCTGGCGGATGACTTGCAGGACCACTGGGCGTGCCCTATCGCGCGGCGCCGTTGCCCTCGCTTTCGTTGTGGCGCTCGTGGCCCTGGGAGGCTGCTCCTCGGACCCGAACTCCATCGCGGAGCAGGCCAAGAAAGGCGACCAGAAGGGATACATCGCGGGCAACGGTGCGATCGAGCAGATCCCTTCCGCCCAGAGGTTGAAGCCGATCACCCTCGAAGGCACGACCTTGGACGGCGCGCACTGGTCCAGCACGTCCGCGAGGGGCAAAGACGTGGTCGTCATCAACCTGTGGGGGTCGTGGTGCCCACCGTGCATCACCGAGATCCCCGACCTGGAGAAGGTCTGGACGGAGGTTCAGGCGGCCAAGAAGCCGGTGATGTTCATGGGGATCGACTTCCGTGAGTCCGCCGAGCGCGGGTCGGCGTTCGTGGCGACGCAGAAGATGACCTACCCCAGCCTGACCGACGAGTCGGGCGTCCTCATTCTCGCCTTCGGCCGCCAGGCCCCCACGAGCCCGCCTTCCACTCTCATCCTTGACCGTGAGGGGCGGGTCGCGGGTCGCGTCAGCGGCGTCGTGTCGGCCGCAACCTTGCGAGGCCTCATCGACGACGTGCTCGACTCCTGATCACTGTGACCGACGCAATCGCCTCCGGAGCCCTGCCGCTCGCTGTCCTCGTGGCGGCACTCGCCGGGCTGGTCTCTTTCGCGTCGCCGTGCGTCCTGCCGCTCGTGCCGGGGTTCCTGGGCTACGTGACAGGGCTGAGTGACACCGCGCTGGAGCGGCGTTCACGCGGTCGGATGTTGCTCGGGGCGGTGCTCTTCGTCCTGGGCTTCGCAGCAGTCTTCGTGGTGGGGTCGATCTTCATCGCCTCCCTGGGTCGGGCGCTGACCGAGCACCGTGTGATCCTCATGCGAGTCGGCGGCGCGGTCATCATCGTCATGGGCTTGGTCTTCCTTGGCGTGGGTGCTCGCGCTGGCTCGCAGCGCAAGTTCGCACTCAGGTGGCGACCCCGGACCGGCCTACTCGGGGCGCCCGTGGTCGGGGCCATCTTCGGGCTCGGGTGGGCGCCCTGCACCGGCCCAACCCTCGCCGCAGTCATGACCCTGTCGGCCTCGACCACGAACCCGAGCACGGGACGCGCAGCCACCCTGGCCACGGCATACGCGCTGGGTCTGGGGTTGCCGTTCATCCTCGCTGCGGCCGGGATCGAACGCTTCGGTGGCGTCTCAAGATGGGTGGGTCGACACCACCGTCCCATCCAGATCTTCGGCGGCGTCATGTTGATCCTCGTGGGGCTGCTGCTGCTGACCGGGGTATGGGAAGACCTCACCCGCTGGCTCCAGGCAGAACTCGTCTCGGGGTTCACCGTCCCGATCTGAACCACGGCCGGTCAGTTGCCCAGCGTCACCCAGTAGTCCCAGAACTGGATGACGATGAGGCCGGCGATGACCACGAGCCACACGGTCACGACGATCGGACCGTAGGACGCGATCCCGCGCAGTCGCGCGGGAACGGGGAGCCGTCCCGTTCTCACGTTGTGGGCGGTGGCGGCCGCGAACGCGGTGATGGCCGCGACCCAGACGATCATGCAATAGGGGCACAGGGCGCCGATGCGATACAAGCTCTGGAAGATGAGCCAGTGCACGAACACGACCCCGAACGTGGTCCCGGCCTGGATGCCCCACCAAAACCACCCCGGCAGGCTCACCCGGGCCATCAGCACCACACCAACGGTCAGCAGGGCCGTGAAGCCGGCGACGCCCAGGATGGGGTTGGGGAACCCGAACGCTGCTGCCTGGTCGGTGTTCATGACCGACCCGCAGGAGAGCACCGGGTTGATGCTGCACGAGGGCACGTAGGTGGGGTCGGTGAGCAGGGCGATCTTCTCGACGAGCAGCACGAACGCTGCGGCCAACCCGGTCAGGCCGGCCAGGGTCAGGGACCAGACCGTGCCTCGACCAACCGCTTCGATCTGAGCTGTTGGTTGAGCGGTCGGCCGGGCGGGTGGGGTTTCAGCCATTGAGGGCGGCGTCGATCTGGTCGCGGAAGTCCTGGACCGAGGACGGCTGCAGCTTCTTGCCGTTGAGGAAGAACGTCGGGGTGCCTTCCACGCCGAGGTCGATCCCGTCCTGCCGGTCGGCCTCCACCCGGTCCAGGGTGGCCTTGTCCGCGACGGCCTTGTCGTAGGCGGTCAGGTCCAGACCCAGCTCCTGGGCGAAGCCGCGGAACAGCGCAGCCTTGGAGTCCTGCTGCTCGCCCCATTCGGACTGGGTGTCGTACATCCGCTTGTACATCTCTTCGAACTTGCCCTGTTGGGCTGCGGCCTCGACAGCGACGGCGGAGTTGATCGCGTTGGTGTGGCTGGGGATCGGGAAGTAGCGCACGACGAAGTCGACCTTGCCCGCATACGTGGTACGCAGCTCTTCCACGACGGGGTATGCCGCCCGGCAGGATTCGCATTCGAAGTCCAGGAACTCGACCAGCACGACCTTGCCCGTGCCGGCGGCACCGAGCCGGTGGCTGTTCTCACGGACGAGTTTGCCCGTCCCGGTCCCTGCCCCGGTCGTGGCGGCGTCGGTGGGGTCGGCCGTCTTCGGGCGCAGGGCCAGGGCGGTCGCCACGAACGCCACGAAGAGGGCGACGACGATGGCAGAGACGATGGCGTTGCGTTTCACGGGGGTCACAGGGGTCAACTCCAGGGCAGGGTAAGGGACAGGGCAGGGCTTGGTGGGGCGAACGGTCAGTGGCGCGGTCAGGTTCCGCGATCGACCTTGGTGGACGCGTCGTGGTCGAGTTCGGTGGCGCTGGGGGTGCAGCAGTCGTCCTCGGCGCAGTGCGTGGTCACGGCCGGCACGTCCGTCACTGCCCGTGGCGTGGTGAGTGCTGCCGGGGTGCAGCAGTCGTCGCCCTGCCAGTTCTCCCAGCCCTCGCGAGCCGCGACCGCGGCGATGATCAGCGCGGCCACCGGGTCGGCCCAGAACCAGCCGAGGGTGGCGTTGAGGACGAGCCCGACCAGCAGGACCGCGGATAGGTAGGTGCAAAGCAGGGTTTGGGTGCCATCCCCCTCAACGGCAGCCGAACCCAGTTCTCGACCGGTGCGGCGCTGCCACAGGCTCAGGAACGGCATGACCGCCAGGGACGCCAGGGCCAGGCCGATGCCGACGGGGCTGCTCTCTGGTTGGGCTCCGCTGATCAGGGCGTGCCCCGCCTCAACGGCGAGGTAGGCAGCGAGGGTGAAGAACGAGACGGCTATGAGGCGCTGCGAGGTGCGTTCCCTGCTCTCTGGCATGGGGTGGCGGAACTGCCACAGGATCACCAGCCCGGAGGACACCTCGACCAGTGAATCCAGGCCGAACCCGACCAGGGCGGAGGAGCCGGCGATGTTTCCGGCCGTGATCGCGATGACGGCTTCGATGGTGTTGTAGGCGACGGAGGCCCCGGCCAACAGTTGGGCGCGGCGCATCAACGTCGCGCGTCGCTCGTTGGTGCCCACAGTGGTCCACGTGCTCACCAGGTCACCTCCTTGCAACCGGTATGGGTGTCGGGTTCGACCTGCAGGGTGGCGTGCTCGACCCCGAACTTCGTGCGCATGACCAAGCGGGCGTTGTCCAGGACGGCGTGCGGGTCCGCGTCCTGGTCGGTCATCAGGTGCGCGGTGGCCACGTTCATCCCAGAGGTCAGGGTCCACACGTGCAGGTCGTGAACGTCGCTCACTCCCGGGACCCCTGCCAGAGCCTGCTCAACCTCGTCCGGCGCCATCTCAGCAGGGGCGTGTTGACCCAGGACGGTGAGGACTTCACGTCCAAGCATGACGGCGCGGACAGCGACGAAGACGGCGATGGCCAGCGCGATGCCGGTGTCCCACCACGCGTTCCCGGTCGCGCTCACCATGACGCCGGCGATGATGACACCGACCGACCCGACCGTGTCCGCGACGACCTCGAGGTAGGCGCCTTTGACGTTCAGGCTGTCACTGGCCCCACCACGCAGCAGGAGCAACGCGATGACATTGACCACCAGTCCGACGGCGCCCACGATCAGCATCGGCCCGGACGAGATCTCAGCGGTTTCGCCGATGCGCCCGATGGCCTCCACCGCGATGTAGACCGAGACCCCAAGCATCAACAACACCGCCAGCCCCGACGCGAAGACCTCGGCCCGGTACGAGCCGAACGTCCTACGCCCGGTGTTGTCGGGGCGAGTGGCGATCCGCGTGGCGACCAACGCCGCACCCAGGGCGACGACGTCGGCGGCCATGTGGCCCGCGTCGGAAAGCAACGCCAGAGAGCCCGACATCAGGCCTGCGACGAGTTCAACGACGAAGTACCCGGCGACGAGGATGAACGCCAACCGCAGGCGCCACCGGTGCGCGCCGCCCGCGTGGCCGTGCCCGCCACTCATCGGGTCACCTGGGTGGACGGACCGACAGCAGTCACCGGCCCTTCGGAGGCGCCGCCAGCGTCGTGGGCCAAGTGCTCTCGGGTCAGGTCCAGAAGCATCCGCACGTGCGAGTCCGCGAGCCGGTAGAACACCAACCGCCCCTGCCTGCGCCCGGTGACCACCCCCGAGGCACGCAGCATCCGCAACGACTGCGACACCGTCGCCTCCTGAGTCCCGGTCGAGGCCGCAAGATCGCACACACACAACTCTCCGGCTTCGAGCAGGGCGAACAACAGTCGGGAACGGGTCAAGTCCCCAAGCAGCTTGAACATGCTTGCCGCCCGGGCCAGATCATCGACCGGCAACGTCGCATCGAGCACCAGCTGAACCTTTTCAGGGTGGACACAGTGGACCGAGCAACCATCCAAGCCAACAATTATGTCATCTGAGCGCATGATCAGATATTAGGGGTGTTGGCAACCGAGATCCAACTATGAGCACGCATGAGGGCTTGGACGTACCGGCCTGCCGTCTGTCCCAACGGTGGATCCGAACACGCGAGAGACCCGTCCAACGCAAGGGTCAACCGGTTGTGCTGACAACTTGAGCCGACAAGCGCGCCACTCTGGTGGTGATTGCCTCGAGGGCGTCGTCGAAGGCTCGGTCGCTGCCTGCAGGCACGGGGTCGGGGATGGACCAGTGTGCCCAGTCGCGGCCGTCGAGGTCCTCGTGGGCACGGTCGCACACGGTGACGATGAGATCGTTGGTGAGGTCCGTTGGGCCCAGCGCGCGGGGGGTGATCGCCGGAAGGTCGAGGTCGTGACGCTGTGCTGTGGCGATCGCGCCGTGGTGGGTGCTTTCGCCCGGGTGGGTGCCCGCCGACGTCGCCGGGATGTCGCTGACACGTCGCCACGCAGCGGTGGCCAAGTGGGAGCGGGCCGTGTTCGCGGTGCACACGAAGACGATGCGGGAGGCGCTCACCTGGGTCTGCCCCGCACCAAGGTCTCGCAGGAGCCACTCGTTGTGGCCGTTGAGGGAGAGGTAGGAGCGGCGCGCATCACCTTCGGAGCGGCGACGGGTGAGCAGGCCGGCGGAGTCGAGGACCTTGAGGTGGTGCGCGAGCAGGTTGGATGGGATCGCGAGGGCGGTCCCCAGCTCGGTCGCGGACCGGTCGCTGACGGCGAGCAGGTCGACGATGCGCAGGCGTGTGACGTCGGCGAGGGCGCCATGAAGAGCGGCCCGTCGCTGCAGAATCTCTGTTTGCTCAGTGTTCATTGACTCAAGTTTGACTGAGCCACTGGGGTTGAGTCAACATTCTCGTGTGACCGACATTGAGACACCGCCCCTGCCGCGCCGCTTGCTCGCCGAGTTCCTCGGCACCGCCCTCCTGGTGGCCGTGGTCGTCGGGTCCGGCATTGCCGCGGCACAGCTCTCCCCGCAGGACGTCGGGCTCCAGCTCCTCGAGAACAGCACGGCAACCGTGCTCGGCCTTGCGGTGCTCATCCTCATGTTCGGACCGGTGTCCGGGGCTCACTTCAACCCGGTCGTCTCTCTCGCCGACTGGTTCATCGGGCGGCGCGCAGGGACGGGCCTCTCCCTCTCAGAGGTCGCTGCCTACGCGGTCGCGCAGGTCGTGGGCGCGATCACGGGTGCCGTCCTGGCCAACGCGATGTTCGGTGCATCGATGGCGTTGTCGACCAAGGAACGCGCCACCGGCCCTCACCTGCTTGCCGAGGTCGTCGCGACCAGCGTTCTGGTCGCTTTGATCTTTGCCCTGGCGCGCACTGGCCGCGGCGCCATGGCCGCCCCGGCCGTCGGTGCCTACATCGGTGCCGCGTACTGGTTCACCAGCTCAACTTCGTTCGCCAACCCCGCGGTCACCGTTGGCCGCATCTTCTCCGACACGTTCGCCGGCATCGCCCCGAGTTCGGCCCCGGGGTTCGTGGTGGCGCAGCTGGTCGGCCTCGTCGTGGGCGTCGCCATCACCTTGGCTCTGTACCCCGACGCCGCCTCGAGCGCCGACGACGTCGTCGTCCCTCACCCCGCTCCATCGAACTCGGCCTAAGGAAGGGCTCCGCCATGAGCACTATCTCCCCCTCGAAGGACCCGTACGCGGCGATCACCGAGGACCTCACTTACTCCTACGAGGGCATCTTCTCCTCGCAGAGCGTTGCCGCTGCCGTCGACGCCGCACGTCTGGCACTCGAGCCGGCGTCCACCGTCCAGACCTACCTTCCCGTGCTGGTCGCACGCCAGGCCCGGGAACAGCTGATGGCCGCCGCCCAGGCGGAAGGTCACATCGCCAAGACGGTCCCCGAGATCGTTTTCGTGTGTGTCCACAACGCCGGCCGCTCCCAGATGGCAGCAGCGATGACCGAACACCTCTCGGCCCGCCGGGTCCACGTCCGCTCCGCCGGCTCCGCCCCATCGCGAGAGATCAACCCCATGGTCGTCGACGTTCTCGCCGAGCGCGGCATCTCCCTGGTCACGGCATACCCGAAACCGCTGTCCGACAACGTCATTCGCGCAGCCGACGTGATCATCACCATGGGTTGCGGCGACGCGTGCCCCATCTTCCCGGGCAAACGCTACGAGGACTGGGACGTCGCGGACCCGGCCGACCAGCCCATCGAAGTCGTCCGCGATATCCGCGATGACATCCAGGCCCGAGTCACCACCCTCCTGCGCGAAATCCTCAACTGACCCGCACCCGCCACACCAGAAGGAGCCCACCCATGAGCACCGCAACCAAGCCTTCCGTTCTGTTCGTCTGCGTGCACAACGCCGGACGATCGCAGATGGCCGCCGCGTACACCCATCACCTCTCCGGCGGCGCCGTCGAGGTCCTCTCGGCCGGATCCGCACCCGCAGACCAGGTGAACCCGTCCGCCGTCGAAGCCATGGCCGAAGAGGGCATCGACATCATCGCCGAAACCCCGAAGATCCTCACCACCGATGCCGTGCAGTCCAGCGACGTGGTCATCACCATGGGATGCGGCGACACCTGCCCCATCTTCCCGGGCAAGCGCTACGAGGACTGGGAACTCGAAGACCCCGCCGGCAAGGGCGTCGACTCCGTCCGCCCCATCCGCGACGACATCAAGCAGCGGGTCCTGACCCTCCTCGACGAGCTCGGCGTGACGCCCGTGAGCGCCTGAACGTCCCACGAGGAGAACGCACGTGACCACCGACGTCCGCAACGTCATCATCATTGGTTCCGGCCCGGCCGGCTACACAGCCGCGGTGTATGCCGCCCGCGCGAATCTCCAGCCCGTCCTGTTCGAAGGGGCCGTCACTGCTGGTGGCGCCCTGATGAACACCACCGAGGTCGAGAACTTCCCCGGTTTCCGCGTGGTGCTGGGCCGACAGTTCGCCGCGCAGCTCGTAACGCCAGCCCAAGGCGGTGGCGGTCGCCTGGGCAAGGACGAACACCGCGTGCGCCTCCGCGGAGTCCAGACGGGCACGCCGTGTGACGTCGAGGAGGGTGACGACACCGTCGACCGTGACATAGAGCGCGTCCGGGACGTGGGTGCGCACCCCCGACGCGAAGGGCCACTCCAGTCGCAGCGGCTGGGTGGTCATTTGGGTGATCGGACGCGTCAACAGCAGGTCACGGTAAGTCTCCTGCTCGTTGCGGGACTCGAACCAACCAGCGTGGGCTTCCCGGTCCACCGACGGCAACGCCATCCGGCCGATGTAGTTCCGCATCCCGTGGTAGGACACCGGGCGACGCACCTCGGCCAGCACATCCGGTGTCAACGTCGCGGCGCCTGGAACATCGCACGCCTTCTGCCGGTCACGACCCGAGACCGGGTCCACCTCCCGGATGGTCACCGACGAGGTGAGCGCGACCTCGCGAGCCAGGGCGGCATCCTGTGCCGCCGAAACGACCTCTTCCCACGGGGCTCGCGGCCCACGAAGAGATTCGAGGAAGTCCACTCGGGTTCCGCGACGATGCGACACGCTCGCGCGCGTGACCGTCACAGCGGCACCCGGACCTTCGACACAGCGTTGACACGACTGTGGGCTGTCCCCAAGAATGGCAAGGCAAAGCCTCCTTGCTTGATCTGACAGGTTTCGACGCGCGACCACGAATCGCGCGGTACACCACACACGCGCCGGGTTCCCGCCCGGCCTTGTGTGTGTCTGGGGTGTTTGAGGCTCCCAGCGCCGCCCCGTTGGCGCTACGTACTCCCTGTCACCAGACCGCCTCTCACGCGTCGCGGACCAACCACAACGCCATCACCGGGTGCGATGCGCCCCCTTGGCGCACCTCGCCATCAAACGTACCCGTGCGCGCAAGGGCGACGCAGAGATTGCATGCGGCCACTGCTCATGGTGTCGCGGGATCCGGGTTTCGCGGGTGACCTGCGATGGCACGGTCACGCTGGGCCGTTATGCCGTCGCTCGTACAGGCGCATCGCCTCGAGCAGGACAAGACCGCTGGTCCCGACGGCGAGGCTGATCCCGTCATCCGAGGCCACGAAGTGCGCTACCCCGCCACCGTCGATGCGCGCGACAAAGGTTCGATCCGATCCGAACATGCTGGCCCACACCTTGGTGTGCTGGTACCCGGACAGGCGGCGCCACTCGGCCACCACAATGCGCGCATAGTCCGTGCCGTGTCGAGACACCAGCCAGTCCAGCTTCGGGACCTCGTCCGTCAGGTTGACCTTCCTCCCCAGTTCCGCGTACTCCACACCGAGCGCCTCGGCGTCACGCCGGTAGCTGGCACCCGCTGTCGCCCGCCGCTCAGCTGCCTGCTCGCGATACTCCCGTCCATCGGACAACTTGCCGAGCTCTTCCAAGAAGGCGAGCTCCGCCTTGTGATCGAGAACCTCGTAGTGCAGCCCTCGGCGACGGCGGTCATGACTCCTTCGAGGGTCAAGCAGCCAGATCGCCCACAACGAGTTCTCCAGGACCGGTCGGAGCAAGTTGAAGGGGGCATTCGGGCCGAAGCCGATCGCCCGGACCAAACCCAAGAACGCCAGGTGGTTTTCGTGAGCGATCGTCAGCAGCCGATGCGCCGCGATGTACGGACGATGACCCGCGGGCTGGACCCGATCAACCTGCCGCGCGGCCAAGCTCGTCGAGGCTGCCCCAGAGTCGTCGAGCCCCTGCATGCGGCTATAGGCGTCGGCAATGGACGGCCACAGCTCGTCCGCGCCCTTCCAATCCACGGTCGCAGGCTCAGTCATGAACGCACAGTAGAGGCAGCCCCTCGAAGCCCTGTTCCCGCCGGTGGATCTCATGTCGATGGGATCAGAATCCTCACCCAGAAGACTCAGTTTCTTCGATCAGTGCCTCAAACAGTTCGCCATGATCAGATTCCAGTCCCAGATCCCGTAGAAAGCTCAGAATCAAGCACCTCCGGACACGAACGGCCATCAGGCGTGGTCGCGCAGATACCTGCCGAAATGCGGCACGGTGAAGGCGATCTGACCTCGCTCGGCAGAGTAGATCAACCCCTTCTTCAGCAGCGCATCCCTTGCCGGAGAGAGGGATTGCGGCTTCTTGCCGAGGATCCTGGCGACCTCGGCTGTGGGCACGGAGTCCAACTCGATCTCCAACACCGAGGTGTATGCCGTGTCGGCACCATCCGGGGCACCCTCGGATCTCAGGTACGAGGCTTCCGCCATGGCCCGCAAGTACTCCCGCTCGGCTGGGGTCGCGCGCTCATAGCGTGAGCCGAAGAAGCCCACGGCCAACTCTGCCTCGGCCTCGGGCGCGCCGACCGTGACGTCCTCAGCGGTGATCGGCGAGCGAGGTGCCCTGTCCCACACGGCTTTTCCGTAGGCCTGGACGAAATAGGGATAGCCGCCGGTCACGGCATACATGGCGGACAGCGCGTCCGGAGACCACTCGGCGTCCTCCTCCTCGGCCGGGGCGGACAGCGCCAGTTCCATGGCGACCGAGTCGAGGCGGTCGATGCGTGCGTAGCGAAAGAGCCTCTCCGAGTACGACTTCGACGCCGACAGCACTGCCGGCAGGTGCGGCAGGCCTGCCCCCACGACGATGACGGGCAGGCCCGCCTGACCCATCTCATGGCACGCCGCGCAGAGCGCGGACACGTCCTCCGGCCCGAGGTCCTGCATCTCGTCGATGAAGAGCGCGATCCCGCGACCGGTGTCCGCGGCATACCCACCCACGTCGGTCAGCAGCTCGAGGAGGTCGATCTCGATGTCGCCGGAGTCGGCTCGCCCCTTGGCGGCGGTGGCCGTGATGCCCGGGTTCCACTTCTCCCGCAGTTTGGC
>Ga0056903_1000010_pt1 | contig 168297 bp, 146 predicted proteins | sample EBPBio142005_DNA_FD_55025 | JGI IMG/M metagenome (GOLD analysis project Ga0056903, IMG submission 55025) | Wastewater treatment Type I Accumulibacter community from EBPR Bioreactor in Madison, WI, USA - Reactor 1_6/14/2005_ DNA | ecosystem: Engineered > Bioreactor > EBPR > Anaerobic-Aerobic >...
CAACGGTTTACGGCTTGGCGATCTGGCGGAAATTTAGCACAAAAGTTCAATAGATTTCTGCTGTTGAACTTTGCACAAACATTTCATAGAAGCACTTCAGCCGCCATATTGCCAAACCGATGTTGTGCGTTCGGCTTTTTATTCAGCTTTGTTGAGTGTCCAAATAATTGCTTTCTCCTTAGTTGCTCTAAAAATTGTCGTATGTTTTTCTTTTGGTTCGTCAGAAAATTTCCATTTAATATTTGTTAGATTTTCTGCCTTCAAAATTTCAGCTAATTCTTTTGTATAAGGCGAAACATCTTCTGCGTTTGAACCTGCAAACCAAATTCGTTTTTCAGTAGATGGGAAATTTGCTAAATGTTCTTTTGCTGTCCTTACCAAATAATGATTGTTCCACCAAAGTGAAGGGTCAAAAGCGATATAATTGTCAAACATTTCAGGTGTCAAGAAAAATGTTTCCATTACAAAAAGTCCTGATGCAGATTCTCCAATGATACTTTTTTCGGTCGTCGTTCTGTATCGTTTGTTAATTTCAGGGAAAAGTTCTTCTTTGATAAAAGCTCTAAACTTGTCTGAACCACCAACAACTGGTGCAATTTCTTTGTCTTTTGCTACTTCTGTAAAGCCTGTCAAATCTCTTCTTCGTTGAGTATTTTCAATTCCGACAAGTAGCAAAGGTTTTATTTTCTTTTCTTTAATCAGTTTAGCCAAAGTATTTGCAATGTGAGGAAAGTCTTCTTTTATTCCTCCATCTGCCATATACATTACTGGCAAAGAGTCTTTACTTGCTTTATAATTTTCAGGTGTCCAAACATTGATTACTCTTTCTTCTCCAACTTGTTTAGATTGAATTTTAAAAGTTTCGTGTTTTGGAATAGGGTCGTTCGGTTTTGATGCGTTTGAGCAACTTGTCAATGCTACAAGTATAAAAAGAAAGTTGTAATAAATATGTTTCATATTTTCTGTTTATTGTCTGTTTGTTTGTTTTGTATGCTGTCGTTTTAAGCTGACGCACAACGGGCAGGGCTTTATGCAGGTTGGGAATTTTTATTCGTCCGCCTACAACCGCTGCCGCTTGAAAAACTGATGTTGAAATTAAGAACTAAAGCTCAAAGTTGTTTGTCCAGCCCGAACCACAGCCTGGATTTGCAATTAGCTGATGTTTGCTGGTCATGCCCAACTTGCATAAAACCCAATGTTGCCTGCTGGCTTATTCGATTCCATATTGTGTCTTAAACTTTTCTCTAAGTTCTTGTACAAAAACAAGCATAGCAAGTTTGACAAATTCAAGTTCCGATGCTGCAAATTTTATGTCCTCATTAGGACTAAAACTTTGCTTAATATCTCTCGGGTTGGCATCAGAAACTTGTCGCAAAAATTTGTCATCAGCTTTTCCTAACGCATGAACTATTGCATGTCTTGATGCCTGTGCAAGAATAATTGTGTTGCATTTTTGGTCTTTGTCAATGACTAAATTAAAATAAGCCTTGTAAGCTTTGCAAATTGACTGCATGTCTTGAAAGCTAATTTCTTTCTTTTTGAGTATTAGCTCTCCAATGTTATTTGTCAAGTTAAAAGAAAGTTCTGAAAGCTCTTTGAAGTTCAGTTTGATGTCGTCCTTTATTTCTGGCAATAGGTTCTTTTCAGCAAGCGTTTGAAATGCTTGTCTAAAAAGGTCGTGCAAGGTTGATGTGAAATATGAAACTTGAAGCACAAGGCATGAATTAAATATAGACTGATACTGATGTCTTAAAGAGTCATTCTGTCGAATTGATTTAATAGCCATTAATGTATTTTCCGCTAAGTAAGAGTTGTTGGTTACTTGAGGCGGTCCGTTCTTTAGTCTTTCATTTAAACTTTCAATATGGTTGATGCATAAGTCGAGAACAAAGCGGTCAAAATTGGCAAGTTCTTCAATGCTCTTTAACTGGCTTTCAAATCTTTCTTCTATTTCAAGTAAGGTCAATGTCATAACGAAGGGTCATTAAAGCTTGCAGGCAACTCATAAATTTACGCAATAAATCTATGCTATTAAAAAAAATATATCACTCAAAATCAATAAGTTAATAGTATATCCCTTGTATTGTTTATTGCGCCAATCCATTTTTACTAATTTGTTAGGGTTCTATTAGCTTTTAAGCCTGGCAGCTTAGTAGCCTGGGGATAATGTACATTATTTGTTTGCCAACACAGCTTAAATGTCTGCCCACATGTCTTAATTGTTGGCCCACATATCTTAAATGTTGGCCCACATATCTTAAATGTTGGCCCACATGTCTTAATTGTTTGCCCACATATCTTAAATGTTTGCCCACATGTCTTAAATGTCTGCCCACATATCTTAAATGTTGGCTCACATATCTTAAATGTTTGCCCACAAGTCTTACTTGTCTGCCCACAAGTCTTAATTGTTTGCCATTACAAGCGACACTTTATGACATATAGCGACAAAGGACGACATATAGCGACAAATGACGACAGTACCGGCCCATTTAAATACTAAAAATTACTGCTTTGCTCCATTGACATAGCCTCCAGGCTGTTCAATTGAGACAAAGTTTTATTGAAACCGCAAATTTTTGAAACATTCAGCTAATTTCATACAATAATGGATTTGTTACTAGAAATTTCCGGTCATATCCGCCTGGAGCTTACTGCTCCCCATCATTCTGAGGGGCTGCTCCATGCCGTTAACGAAAACAGGCTACACCTGTCAAGGTTTTTACCCTGGGTGCCTGCTATGCAAACGGTGCAAGATTTCAATAATTATATTGCCAATTGCCAGGCATTATACGGGCATCAAAAAGAAGCAAGCTTTGTAATTTTTTTCAATAATACTGTTGTGGGCCGTATTGGGCTTCATTATATAGATATGGCCAATAAAACGGCGGCTATTGGTTATTGGCTGTCAAAGTCAGCCGAAGGTAAAGGCATAATTACCCAATGCTGCAAAGCCATTATTAATTATGGGTTTACACAGCTAAACCTACACCGTATAGAAATAAAAGCGGCCAATCAAAACCTCCGCAGCCTTGCCATTCCTCAAAAACTGGGCTTTGTAAAAGAGGGCATTCTTCGCCAGTCGGAATGGGTTAATGGGCAGCCGCTCGATATAGTGTTATATGCCATGCTGAAACAAGATTGGCTTTAAACTTCCTGTTAAAACCTTTTACATCATAAATATCTTATGTAAATTTGTTGCCAATTGCATTTTCAATTGAAATAGCAATTGTATGGGGCTGTTTTGGTTTTGACAGCAAAGTTCTTTGTAAGTGTAAGCATGTACTGCGTTGCGTAATTAGCAGTTTAATATGAATACGAAAATTTTATATGGCAATAACAATTATGCCATGGCTGCCTAATCAGTGATTAGTTAGTCATTTGGGCCGCCGCACAGGATAGCCTGTTTCCAGGTGCCGCCGCCGACTCAAAACAAACACAGGATGCTGTAATGGAATGAAGTGACCATTGCTTAAGACTATTCTTCTAAGGATGCGGTTGGTTTGTTGTGTTCCTGCCCCGTCTCTAAAAGCAATACATAAATAAACATGTAGAAAGCTTACGGCGAATTTGTTTGGACACCGGTTCGAGTCCGGTCAGCTCCACCACTGCCAAAAGCTGGCTTATAATAAGCCGGCTTTTTTTATTATGCAGAATTTCGGCCTGAGTTAATAATGCCAAAAGAACAACGCATTACCAGTTTCTCGTACACAGCTTTTTCCTTGCTATCAGTGCCATCGGCTTCCATCTCTCTTAGCTTTGTTAGCGCATATTGCTGAATCGTAAGCAACGGCAGTACAATACGTTCTCGCATTTGAATAGATAACTTATCTGCCGGATGCCTTGCCATGAGGCTATCCTGGCCAGTAAGCTTAAATATATATTGCTTACTGCGCTCATACTCATTGTGCAGCATATTCCATATTTCACCATATACAGGATGCCCGGATAAATATGCTGTAAGAGGGAAAAAACTTTTCTTCATAGCCATTTCGCAATTATCTATCAGTGTTCTAAAAAATAAAGAATCGTGGTACAATGTTTTTACCTGCTGCCAATTACCTTCATTGTACAATTTTTCCAATGCGGTACCTACCCCATAGTATCCGGTTACATTTTGCTTTACCTGGCTCCATGCACCTACAAATGGAATGGCCCTAAGGTCTTTAAATGTAAGCTTACTATCGCTGCCCCGCTTTGCCGGCCTGGATCCTATATTGGTATCTGCATAAAACCTAAGTGGACTTGCGTGTACTAAATAGTCTGCAAAGTGTGGGTGCTCCTTTAGCTGTTTATACGACTTATACCCTTCTTCTGCAAGCTCAGTTATTAGCCGGTAATCTTGTGCTGGCATGGCTGTTTTTTTGCCTGCAAACAATTCGTTGGATATGCCTGCATGTATCAATTGTTCAATATTGTATTGCGCAGCATCAACGGTACCAAAGCTTGAGCTTACTGTTTGCCCCTGTACCGTAAGCTGAATTTCTTTGCCCGATATTTTTTTACCCAGGGATGCATAAAAGTTATGTGTTTTTCCTCCGCCCCTTGCTGGCGGCCCTCCACGGCCATCAAAAAATACTACATCAATTTCATATTGTTGTGAAACCTGCGTAAGCATTTCTTTTGCCTTGTATATACTCCAGTTGGCCATTAGGTAGCCACCATCTTTAGTACCATCGCTAAAGCCAAGCATAATGGTTTGCTTATTGCCTCTTGTTTTTAAATGTGCTTTGTATCCGGCATTACCATACAGTTGTTCCATTATATCGGCTGCACGTTTAAGGTCGTCTATGGTTTCAAACAAAGGCACAATATCTACCGTTATGTTTTCTTTTTTCCAGCCGCCTAATAAAAATATAGCCAGCACTTCTACTACATTTAATGCGCTGTTTGTTTGGCTAATAATATATCTGTGGCAGCCTTGCTCGCCATTCATCTGCTGAATTTGAGCAATAACTTTTACCGAAGCCAGGGTATCTTTTTCTGTTTCATCTTGTATTACAACATCGTTTTGTAAAGGTTGCAGTTTAAACAATGCGTTTATCTTTTCTTCTTCTGTTAAGCCGCCATAATCTTTGGGTAACAAGTGGGTATTTGTAACTATGGTTTCAATTAATTTTTCATGTATGCTGCTATCCTGCCTTATATCCAGGTTGGCAAAATGTAAACCAAACACCTGCACCCTGGTAATTAAATTATCTACCAGCGATACAAACAAACCGTTGTGCTCTTCTACAATGCTTTGCTTAATACTTTGCAGGGCATCTAGTATTTGCTGGCGGGAAATGGTTACCGAATTATCTGATAAAAAAACATGATTGTATAGTTTTTTTTCCAATGCTGCCAGTGCTACGTCAACTCCTTTAAAAGTAAGCCTGCGCTTGAGTTTTCTGATATCGAGGTAATAACATTTTAAAACAGATTGGCGCAATGCCTGTGCCACTTTTAAAGTAGTGGCTGCATTTACATAGGGATTGCCATCTCTGTCGCCACCCGGCCAAAAACCCATTTTCACCACCGGCCTGTTTTCGTCTATGGCATTTGGATAGCGTTCTTTTAAAAAGCTAACAATTTTGCCCATGGCATAATAAAATACATTTTCAAGATACCAGATAAGGGTTACTGCCTCGTCGTAAGGCGTTGGTTTTTGTTGCTGATAAAAAGGGGTACGCCCCAGTTGCTGCAGGTAAGTATATACCTGGTTTTCGTTATTGGCTTTTACGGCCTGCGACAAATCGTGGATAATGCCCAACACAGCTCCTCTGTAAAACTGGGTGGGGTGTGCAGTTAGCACCAGTTGTGCAGAAAAATCGTGTAGCTTTTTTGCCAATTCCTTTTCTTTGCCCTGCGCATCAATTTCTATAGCCAGGTGCTTGAGTGTACCTGCTCCCTGTAAGTCGTGCAGCTCTGCAAAAGCTGCATCTTCTAAGGCATCAAACAATACTACTTGTCTTTCTATATACTGGGTAAGCCTGAAAAGCAGGCCGAGCCTTTCGTCCTCATTATGTAAGTTGGTTTGCTTAGAAAAAAAAGTATCAATAATGGCAGCCGGGCTTTGTTTGTTTTTGTAACCTTCCTCACAGTCGAGCAGCAAAATAGGGATTAAAAAGCCCGTATTTTCTATGCGGTGAAAAGGCAGCGAAGTGAACAGGCTGTTGTATAGCTGAAACTTGATACCTACCATATTTTTAAACTGCTGCAAGGCAGCACCATTAGCAACACTCATATATTATACTTTTAAAGGCAGGCAATTGATTGCTGAAATTTACAAAAAGTATCTTATATGTTAGTACTGGTAAGTTATATCTTATAACTCGTATTTTTATTACATGAACAATCAACACTACGGTAACCACCGCAAATATTATCCACTGCATCATTTTATTTTTTTACCTATAATGGGTGCGGCTTGCTTTATTGGCTTTTACAAAGGCATTTCGGCTTGGCCGGATAATATTGCATGGCTGCTATTTGGATGCAGCTCTTTTTTTATTCTGCTACTATCTGTAATGCTTCGCCAGCACTACGCCTTGGGTAATCAAGACAGAATTATTCGCCTTGAATTTCGGCTGCGCTATTTTGAACTTTATGGCAAGCCTTCTACCGAGGTTGAGCAACAACTAAGTTTTGGCCAAATGGCTGCTTTGCGTTTTGCTCCCGATGATGAATTTAAACATCTGTTGCAAAAAAAGCTTACAGAAAAGCTTAGTGCTAATGCTATTAAAAAAAGTATTAAAAACTGGCAGGGCGATTATATGAGGGTATAGTATAAATTATTTTATGCAAAAGGGTTGTATAGAAGTTGACTGCTTCTAATACTTGTATCATTTTTATTCATTTTCTTTGTATGCATTAAACCATCCCATTATGGCAGTACGCATTTTTATTACCGGTGGCACTTTTGATAAAGAGTATAATGAACTTACCGGCCAGTTGTATTTTAACGATACCCACCTGCACGACTTATTGGAAATGGGCCGATGCCGTGTTGATACAGAGATACGCACCCTTATGATGGTGGATAGCCTGGAGATGACCGCAGAAGACAGAGACCTGATAGTACATCAATGCATACACTGCGAAGAAGATAAAATTGTAATAACCCACGGCACAGATACTATGAGCGATACTGCCAAAGTAATTGCACAAAAAATTTCGAACAAAACCATTGTGCTTACCGGCGCAATGATACCTATTAAGTTTGGTAGTAGCGATGGCCTGTTTAACCTTGGTAGTGCGTTAGCATTTGCACAAAGCTTACCCAATGGTGTATATGTAGCCATGAATGGTCGCTATTTTAATTGGGATAATGTGAGAAAGAATAAGCAAACGGGTATGTTTGAAGAAATAGGGAAATAAAACTACAATGCTAATTATTATTCTAATAGTTTTATTGGTTGCATTATATGTATTGCATTTTATGCAACAGCCAAAGTTTGGCAGGTTACCCAAAGGTGAGCGGTTGGAAAGAATAAAAAAATCGGTGCATTATAGCAAGGGTGCATTTAACAACCTTAAAGCAACACCAGCACTTACAGAAGGCGTAAGCTATATTAGTTTACTGGGTGAGTTTTTATTTAATCGAAACCCCCATCTTCGCCCCTTGCAGGAATTGCCACATGTAAAAACAGATTTGCATCACTTGCCTATTCATCAAAATATATTGATATGGCTTGGGCACTCATCTTACTATATGCAATTAAATGGTAAACGCATATTGGTAGATCCCGTACTAAGCGGCAGTGCTTCTCCTTTGCCCGGCGGTACCAAGGCTTTTTTGGGTTCGGATATTTACAAACCAAAAGATATACCTGCTATTGACTTTTTAGTGATTACACATGACCATTGGGACCACCTTGATTATAGCAGCCTTAAGGAGCTAAAACCAAAAATAAATAAAGTAATATGCGGTCTGGGTGTTGGCGAACACTTTGAGCACTGGGGCTTTAACCCAAAAATGATAATTGAAAAAGATTGGTATGAAACCGTTGACTTGAGCGATGGCTTTAATATAACCCTAACGCCTGCCCGTCATTTTAGTGGCAGAACATTAAAAAGAAATACTTCGCTTTGGGTATCTTATGTATTACAAACACCCTCATTAAAAATTTATATTGGCGGCGATAGTGGTTACGATAGCCATTTTGCAGAAATAGGCGAAAAGTATGGCCCTTTTGACCTGGCCATTTTAGAAAATGGGCAATATGACAAGAACTGGCGGTACATTCATATGTTGCCCAACGAATTTGTGATGGCTGCAAGAGAAATAAATGCTAAAAAAATATTACCAGTTCATTCATCCAAATTTGCCCTTGGCAATCATTCGTGGAGCGAGCCACTTGCCAAGGTTACCGAATTGAATAAAGCTATAGGGTTGCCTATTCTTACTCCAATAATTGGAGAGCCAGTATATCTTGACAAAACAGATAAAAAATATTCAAACTGGTGGGAAACTGTAAAATAACAATAGGCGAAAAGTTGTAGAAAGGAGTTGAAAAATACACTCCTTTCATAAACTAATTAGTTGGAAGTTGGTTGGTTTTTAGTTCCTCAAAAGAGATTGGCCTAAAGCGGAATCGATGTTAAGGTAGTACATTTTTTTGGGTTTTCAACAAATTCCTTAAAAATACATGTTGTAACATTGAAAATATTGCCTGTTTTTAAGTAATGGATGCTATTAAAATATTATTACTGCCATCTAATAAATTTAGATGGATAAATACTCCATTCTAGTGAAGATTTAGCTGCCAGTCTTGGGATTTGACACTATATAACTAAAAATGCACCATCGTTACTGACGGTGCATTTGATATTATTGAACATTGTTTATTACAACGCTTATAGTGTAGTACTTACTGCCCTCCCATTCCGCTAGTTTGTTGTGTACGTTTGCTTTCTTCTTCCAATGCAGCTTTTCGTTGACGGGCAGCTTTTACAGCAGCATTACCAAAACGGTAACTAAAGTTTAATTTAAATACCTGGCTTTCCCATGTACCTCTTGCACGCATATATTGCCCAGAGAAATCACTTGTACCTGCCCATCTCATTGTGCCAAGAATATCGCCCATGCTGGCTTTAATATTTCCTTTACCCTGCATCACCGTTTTTTGCACACCAACATCCATACCACCCATTGCTTTGCTCTTCATGGTGCCTTGCCAAATTGATGGTGAATTAAACCAGCCGCTCAACTCTGCCGTCCAGGTTTTTGCAAACTTTAAACTGCTTTGCATAAACAAGCCAAGTGTAAATACATCTGCATCAATTTTTCTACCCACTCCATAGTCGGCTTTGTACTTAGAATAACTTGAGTTAAGATTGACAAAAGAGCTGAACTGCTTTTTTATAAAAGGATAACTAACATTAAGGCTAACTATATCCTGTGTTGCCAGATTTTCTTTGGTCATTATTGACTTTGAAACTTCGGACCTGTCGAATAATTGAGCGAACATATCTGTAACATGGCTATAATTCAGCCTGGTATTGAGTTTGTATTTATAGCTATGCGATATTCCGATGCTGCTTGTATATTGTGGCTTAAGGTTTACATTGCCTTTCATGTAGGCATAGTCGTCAATCTTAAACTCAAACGGGTTTAAATCCTGGTAGGCAGGCCTGTCTATACGCCTGCTGGCACTTAAGCCCCATTGGCTCATTGGGTTTTTATTAAAAGTAACCGCCACGCTTGGGAACAATCCTATATAATCTCTTTTAAATCCACCTTTATAATCTACATACTTGTTTTGCTGGTTATTGTACTGAAAGCCATAACTATCACCTTGCAAGTTGGTTTGCTCCGCTCTTAGCCCGGCTTGCAGCATTACGCCTTTGTATTGCTTATTAAAATTTACATAAAGCGCATTGATGTTTTCTTCATAGATAAATTTATTGCTTCTGCCAGAATCGTATGCGTTGGTATTGCCATAAACATTATAGCGTTTAAAGTCATTATCGGTATCTACAAAACCAATTTTACCACCAAAACCCAATTTACCTTTTTTGAAATCTGTTTCGTAATCTGCCTTTATTGAGTAAATATCTATTTGAGTAGGAGAAATCATTCTGTAAACATTCCTGTTAGTTTCGTTGCCATTAAGGTCGTAATAATAATTAGGCTGAAATTGGTTTCCGTTAATATTGTATCGCCCAAAATCTGCATCAATATTTAGCTCTTTGCCCTTGCCTGCAAATCTATAATTAGCGTTTGCGTTAATATTGTCCCGGTCTGATATATTATTATTATAAGCCTGCAATGTTCTTACATCTGCCTTTGTAGGTTGATACTGAATTTGAGTGAGGGAATTAGTATGCATTTTGCCATCAGTCACATTACCATTAACCATAAAGCCAACTGTTTGCTTTGCATTGATAAAATAATCGATACCTGCTTTATAAGCATGGCCGGTGCTACGGTTTACCATTTGAGTGCCGCCAGTAAATATAGTATCGGCAGCAGTTCTGTAAGAATTTATGGTAAATAGCGACTTAGTATAGTTATAATTATATGTTCCATAAATATTTGTTTTTTTAGTACGGCTATTTAAAGATATGCCGCCATTATATTTAGGGAAATTGCCTATACCCCAGCCTGCATTTACCGAGCCATTGGTACCTAAGCTTTTATTTTTCTTGAGGCGGATATTGATAATACCTGCATTGCCTGCTGCATCATACTTTGCAGATGGATTGGTGATTATTTCAATAGCTTCAATATTGGAGCTTTGCATACTTTTTAAATAATCGGCCAAGTCGGTTCCAGATAAAGGAGACGGCTTACCATCTATATAAACCCTTACACCATTTTTGCCGCTGAGGCTAAGGTTGTCATCTTTATCAACCATTACACCCGGCGATTTACGCAGTAAATCCAAGGCATCTGTACCTACAGAATTGATTGTACCTTCTACATTTAAAATTGTTTTATCGGCCTTTATTTCTACAATTGGTTTTTTAGCAGTTACTACTACCGCACTCAAGTCGGTAGCTTGTTTTGCAAGAGTAATAGAGGGAACTGTAATATCTGCCCCAGATAAAGTAATTGTATTACCAATATTATTATTGTAGCCAACATAAGTAGCTTTAATAAAATAGCTACCTGCTGAAATATTTTCAAACTGATATTTGCCATCTGCTTTTGTAACTGCAAATTTTACAGAAGAACTGTCCACAGCTTTTAAGAGTGTTATTGTGGCACCAGTTACAGGTTTGCCTGATTCGTCTTTAACTACACCCATAATCTTTTGGGCATTTACGCTAAAAGAGAATAGTGTAGCAACGATGATAAATAACAATGACTTTTTCATGACATATTTTTTAATCGGGCGCAAATATAATATAAGTGGCCTGATACATGAGTAGTATATAGTCTAATGGGAATTAGGAATGAGGAGTGGTGATATTTGTTAAAAAAGTAGTTCAGGTACAGATTTAAGTGTTTTTGAATAAAACAACCATCAGCTAAAATGCATAATTAAGAAAAAAATCAATACTACCACTATAAATATGGTAACATTTGTACGGGCAGACACAATTTTTATCTTTTTGTAAAAAATAAGGATGCCTGTAGTAAGTAGTAGCATAAAACCAATAAAAACCAACCCAATTTCCCTCCGGGAAAAACTGAGAATCTGTGTATAAACCTGCTCATCAGCCAAATAGCTCAATTTTTGGCGAGTGTTGGTAAGTGCAGAACGATAGACAATTACCTCGTTGCCGGGTTCAAGTTGATGATACATTTGCTGGCTAATATCATAAGTTTTATAGTCGGTTTTAAGCGTATAGTTGGTAAAATTGGGATTAAGGTCTTGCGGCCCTACTCCTTTTAGCTGCATTACTTTTTCGGTTGAAGTTTTTAAAGGAACAAAACTGGCATCATACAATAAAACCAGGCAGCATATAAGGCTGAGCCATAAAAAGATAAGATTTATACGATGATTGTCCATCTGTACAATAAAATTGATAAAATAATTTTATAGCGCAAACGCTTTTGCCAATAAACCAAAAGACTCAAATCTATCTTGTTTTGAATAAGTCATTGTGGTTACAATAATTTCATCTACTTTAAATTTGTTGGCCAATTCCATTAATTGTTTTTTTACCTGCTCCGGCGTTCCGGATACTATTCTACCTTTATTATGTTGTATCCGCAATATTTCATCATCCGTAAATTCAATATCTGCTATGTCTTCATAAGAGCTTAATGGTTCAAAAATTCCTTTCTCAAATCTTAATAAATTATAATCGCTAAGTTTTCTTAATTGTATCGCTTTTTCTTCCGTTGGGGCACACAATACAGTAATTGCCAACATTGCTTCCGGAGCTTCAAAAGACTCCGATGGCCTAAAATGCTTGCGGTATTGGTCTGTTACCGATTCGTCAACATTACCATTGATGAACTTTGCTACTACTAAGCCCAATCCATATTTGGCAGCAATCAAACTACTTCCACCCACACTACTTCCCAAAATCCATTGTTGTGGAATAGTATTGCATTGTGGTACTGCCAGTAATTTTCCATAATTGGTTTCTGCCTTATCATTAAAATATGCCTGCAAATGTTCTAGTTGTTCAAAATAGCTTTTTTCACTAAAGTTGTTAGCAGGGTTTAGCATTGCGGCAGTAACCCTGTCGCCTCCAGGAGCCCTTCCCATTCCCAAATCTATTCGCCCCGGAAACATTGTTTCTAACAAACGAAAATTTTCTGCCACTTTTAAAGTACTATGATTGGGCATCATTATCCCTCCAGAACCAATACGGATGGTAGAAGTAACATCAGCTAGTTTTACCATCAATACCTCGGGTGCTGAGCCGGCAATCATTACAGAGTTGTGATGTTCAGATACCCAAAAACGATGATAGCCCAATTGCTCGGCAAGTTGTACAGTTTCTATAGTTTCATTAATAGCATCCGATGCTGTTTGGCCCTTCTTAACAATTGATTGGTCTAATACACTCAATCGTATTTTTCTTTCACTCATCTTTTTTCAGCTTTTGCATACAAATTTACAGATGAAAAAGAGGAAATATATCTCAAGCCATTTTACAATCGCAAATGATGGCTGTTTTAGCATTTAAAATTGATTTAAAAATTATCTGCTATTTTTGCAACATTGTAACAAAAATTATCTGAACAAGCATCCACATATAAAAAGCATATTATCATTTTTAATGATTGTTGTAATGGCTTTTGCTATTACACCTAAAAGGACAGTGCACGAAATTTTTGGATGCCACGATAAAACACCTACTCCTTACCATCATACCCAAGGCAAAGAAACCAATTTTAATAAAGATGGTTTTCACTGCGCCTGCGAAAACCAAGCGTTTCAAAATACATTTATTGCAGGTATTGTTCCGCAAGTATTTACTTCACTGCAATTCGTTGCTATTGAAAAACCCACGGCGCTTAATACACCGTTATTTGGTTCAGATATACGAATAGCATACTTAAGAGGCCCTCCATCGTTGATTTAAGTAATCAACACTGCTTAAGCAATCCTTTTTTTTTATTTTTTGATAAATACATCCATGTGTAATGGCTGCCTTTTATCTTCTTTTTAATTATTATTTATGAAAGTAATCCTTTCTGCATTACTGCTGTTGATAAGCCTTATAAGCTACTCACAGCAATGTAACCTTACACTGCATGGGCATGTGGAAGATCCTGATAGCCGTGAAAAATTGAGTGGTGCTACTGTTTTTATTATTGAACTCAATAAAGAACTTATTACCGATGCTCAGGGCAATTTTGAATTTAAAAATATATGTGCAGGTAGCTATACCATTAGAATAAGCCATGCAGATTGCAAAACAATAGAAGAAAAAATAACCCTTACAAAGAACAGGCATATTGATATTGATATGCCACATGAAAAAAATACACTGGCCGAAGTAACTGTAAGCAGCATTAAAGGCACACAGAATACTGGTAGTAAAAAAGAACTTAGTGGGCGGGAATTGGAAAAAACAAAAGGCCAGAGCCTTGCAGAGGCACTAAGCAGGCTGAATGGGGTTACTATGCTACAAACAGGCTCTACCGTTTCAAAGCCGGTAATACATGGCTTACATGGCAGCCGCATACTTACCATCAACAATGGTGTGCGGCAAGAGGGGCAGCAATGGGGTAACGAACATGCACCGGAAATAGATCCTTTTATTGCAGGTAAATTAGAAGTAATAAAAGGGGTTGATGAATTAAAATATGGTTCGGATGCTATTGGTGCTGTGATATTGGTAGAGCCAAAAGCATTGTTAAATTCACCCGGTTATCGTGCAGAAATAAATGCTGGATATTTTACCAACAACAGGCAATGGGTTACATCGGGCATGTATGAGGCACAACCAGCAAAATTGCACGAATTTAGTTTTCGGCTCCAGGGTACTTATAAAAGAGGTGCCAATGCAAAAACACCTGATTATCGTTTAAACAATACCGGTAGCGAAGAAAAGAATTTTTCAATTACTGCAGGCTGGAAAAAACATAGCTTCAGCACTGAATTGTTTTACAGTTTTTTTGATACAAAACTGGGCATTTTTGAGGGCTCGCATATTGGCAACATTACCGACTTATTGAATGCCATTAACAGCAACAAACCCGACCCCGTTTTTACCGGAGAAAATACTTATCATATTGGGCGGCCATACCAGGCTGCACAGCATCACTTAATAAAATCAAAATCTTCGTTACAAAAAGGGAAGAATAAATTTGGCTTACAATTATCAATGCAAACCAATTACCGGCAAGAGTTTGATATAGTTCGTAACCCAGCAAATAGAAAGGCTCAACTTAATTTAGCTATTGCTACTTTTAGCGAAGAAATAAACTGGGAACATAAGAGCAACAGCCATTTAACACATTTGGTTGCCTTTTCTGCAATGCAGCAGGATAATAAATATGCAGGGCGATATTTTATACCTGCGTACAGGGCTTACTATTATGGCGGCTATTACATTGGTAAATACAACAAAAACAAGTGGGAATTGCAGGGCGGTGTACGTTACGACAATAAGAATATGTACACCAACCGCATTTTATCCAATGGGCAGGCTTTTGATAAGTATGGTTTTAACTTTTCCACCTTTGCTACTTCTGTAAATGCAGCCTACAATATTTTTGAAGGCTTAAAAACAAATATCAACTTTAGTATTGCTACCAGGGCACCGCAGCCCAATGAATTGCTTAGCAATGGTATTCACCACGGTGCTGCCACATACGAAGTAGGAAGCATTGATTTAAAACCGGAACGTTCGTTTAATGTAAACTGGGGAGCAAACTGGAGTAGTAAAAACAAACTATTTTCAGCAGAATTAAATATTTACAACAACCGTATCAACCATTTTATTTACCAGCAGCCAAAACCTAACGAACCCGTATTAACTGTTGCAGGTGCATTTCCTTTAATTGTTTACCAACAAAATAATGCAAGGTTGCAAGGAATTGATATAACTACAAAATGGTCGCCGGTTAAAAATTTTGACTGGCAACTGAGCTATAGTATGCTGCGTGCAAAAAATATTGATAGTAGCGACTGGTTGATCCGTATGCCGGCAGACAGGATTGGTAATATTTTCAGTTACAATTTTGCTGATGGAAAAAATTTGGCCGCATCTTACATTTCTGCTGAATACAATTATGTTTTAAAACAAACCCGCACACCAGATGAAACTTTTGTAAAACAAGATTACAAAGCAGCACCTGATGCGTATGGCCTGGTAAATATTGATGCCGGCACTACATTTCAACTACATCGTTTACCCGTAACATTTAGTGTAGGCGTAAGAAACCTACTAAATGCAACATATAGAGACTACCTAAATAGTATGCGCTACTTTGCCGACGAAACCGGCAGAAATTTTCAAATTAGAATTAAGATTCCTATTCAAACAAAAAAATAAAATTTATGAAAAAAATATTGCTTTATATATCAATAGCAACGCTTATACTGTTTTTAAATTCATGCAAAAAATTTAATGAAGGCGAAACCAATGATGAGGAGCTAATCACTACTTTAAAGCTCAATTTTACGCCTGTGGGGAGTAGTAATACACAAACTTTTGTTTTTGAAGACATTGATGGGGCTGGCGGAAACCCACCAAGTATTGACACTATTTCCTTAAGAGTGGGTACTACCTACAATGTAAGCATTGAGCTTTGGAATAATGCTGCAATTCCACGGGAAGCAATTACACCCGAAGTAGAAGATGAAAATACAGCACATAGGCTCTATTACACTCCATCTGCCGGAAGCAACATAACTGTAAGCAATTTAAACAATGATGTAAATGGTATTGCTTTGGGTACAACCAGTACATGGGTTGCGGGCGCAGCTTCAAGCGGAAACATCAATATTACTTTGAGGCATTATCCTGGTACACCGCCGGATAAACAAGCTTCTGACCCGGTAAATAGTCCCAAATCGAGCACAGATATGACGGCAACATTTAACTATGTAATTAATTAAATGTAATTGTTACAAGAGTAGGTAACTCCTGCTCTTGTAATCGTTTTGTAACAATAAAAATGACTTAAACATCCAGTATCTCTAAAGGATTAGTGAGCAAGAAATTTTTTCTTTCAATGTTCACTTCTTTTTCATAATCCTGTACTACTTTAAATAATGATGTAGCATCTGTATAAATATAGTTGAACTGATCCACTACCGATTTTGCTTCAATGAGCATTCGCTTTGTAGGTGTTTCCATTTGCCCGGATACTACTTCTTCTTTTCTTTTTTCAACCAAGGCGGCAATACTTTCATTTATAGTACGCAATGCTGTTTTATCTGGTACCTTCAATTCTTCATTAGCATCATCCAGTATTTTTATAGTATTGGTAAAGTACAAACGGGTTTGTTGGGTAACTGGTAACAAATCTGCAGAGCGATAAGGGTTTTGCTTAGCCTGCAAAAAATAACCCAGCGTTGCAAGGTGAGATGCAAGGCTATGGTTTAAAGCAACAAATCGGTGTATAAATTTTGTACCCTGCCTGAAACGCTTTGGCTCCGATAACATTCTATTAAATGCATCGGACAAATTGGCCAGGGCCACCAAACTTTCCTTCCGGGTAATTTTTACTTGGTCGGTATTAATAGGGCCACTACTACTAAAACTGCCTGCTACCATTCCATAATATTTATCATTGGCTTCAATCATTGCCTTCATCAGCAGCTTTATTGAGTTGCTTTCCCATGTAGGCACTAAAAATAAACTTGCAATCAATGCAATTACAGATCCTATGGCAGTATCAACCAACCTATCTACTATAATTTCATTGATATTGTATGGATACATTAAATGAAAAAAGATAAGCAGGAATGGTGTCATCAATAATACACTCAAAAAATAATTAGTGCGCATAAAGCTATAGCAACCTATCATTAAAATTACCATTAGTATCAGCAGAGCTGTATCGTTTTTTACAAAAAAAACTAATAAAAAACCTGCTATAATACCCAATGCCGTACCAATGAGTCTGTCGTAATTCCTTTGTTTGCTTAGGCTATAAGCAGGCTTTAAGATTACCACAATAGTAAGTAGTATCCAATATCCCCTATCTACCTTAAAAAAAAGTGATACAATATATCCCAGCAGTAAAGCAAGTGCCATACGCAAAGCGTGGCGAAAAATATTGGATTTAAAATTTAGGTTATTAAAAAAAAGTGAAGGACGTAAATCAGTTTTAACAACAAACTGCCTGTAAATATTTTTATTAGTCTCCCCTTTTTTCACTTCTACATCATAAGTACTGTATTGATGCAATGCCTGCAACCTTTCATGCATATCTTGCAGGTTACGCAATATTCTGCCAAGACTTACAAACTCTTCTACTTTTACATGCTTCTTCATGTAATCATGCCTAAGTGCTTCAAACTTTATTTTTGTACTTTCTATTCTTTTACTTGTATTATCTGAAGGGGTAGAATCGGCACCGCTTTTTATTGCAATCCCAACCTCTTCCATTTCCTGCGCAAGTGATAAAATAATGGCCCGGAAATCTTCAAGAATACCCATATCATCAAATTCCTTGTGCAATTCGTCATAGTGCCTATAAGTGGTCATTACAGATTCAAATAACTCTGCTACCTCCAGGTAAATTTTTATTAATACCCTTCCTGTATTTGTACTTTCTTTTAAAATGGTACGGGTATTAAAAAAAAGGTCGCTCAATAAATTTTGTTGTGCTTCGGCCTGTATTTGCTGATGCATCAATTGCTCATTTATTTTATCATAATCGGGGTTTAATGCATATAGATTTCCACGTAAACGCAAATATTCTCCCACCCCCATTATATAATCGCCCAAAACCTGTTGAATAAATTTATAAGGTCGTAACCGATACAAAAGCAAGCTATACAGCATATACCATAATCCACCGGCAAGTGTATAGCCCGCTGTTATCCAAATATCTTTTCCGTGAGGTGGAGATTGCAGGCTTAGTACCATCATTAACAATGCAGCTATACCTACTGCCGCACTCCGTACACCATATACATTTAGCATTGAAAACAAAAAACCGCCAACAGTAAGAACAATGCCCAATAAAAGGGGGCTAATAGCAGCATAGTGAACCCCGACTGATAAAAAACTTACTAAAAAACAGGTAGCTAACATCCCATTTATACGATGTTTTGCGGCTCCGGGTGTATCTGCCACACTTACACAAAGTGCTCCAAAGCTCATAGCCAGCCCTATGGGTAGCTCATTAAAAAAGTTCATAACCAGGGAAGGAATGACAATGCCACCCGTAATACGGACTCCTTCACTGGCATAGCGGCCATTAATAAAATTTAGATACTTTTTTGCGTAATTCATTCGTTGTTAATGTAGCAAAATTAGGCTGTATTGTAAGAAATGCTTTTACAAAAGCCGAAAAAATTAATAGCAAAAGTTTTTATTAATACGTTTTAAAAAAAATTACCTTAGTAGCCAATATTCCTGATAATGAAAAAACCTATACCTGCACCAGCAGCAATAATTTTGGTTATTGCTTTATTATTCAACATCAACCAGACTTTTTCGCAAAACATCATTCAACAAGTAAAGCAAACTCCAACATACTTAAACAAGTTTGTAAATAAAGCAGCTGTATTCTCTCTTAATAAAGAGCTAACTAAAAGCATTATTCAAAATAAACAACCCAACATTGAACTAAATTTTGAATTTGAAGGGAAAATATGGGTACTGGAACTTACCGAACACAATGTATTTTCCAAAGGTTTTTTTGTAAAAGATGGCAGCAATAATATAGTACCGTACAACAAAAATATTGGGCGGCATTATAAAGGAAAGATAAAAGGCGATATAAAATCGGTGGTAGCTTTAAATATATATAACGATGAGATGAACGCCATCATTGCCGATAAGGATGGCAATATAAATATCGGCTTGTTGGACAATGCTACAAAAGACATGGTGATATTTAGGGAAAACGACTTGGTTGCAAAACCTGCTTTCGATTGCGAAGCGGTACCAATTGAAGGCAATACTAATCCATTACCTAACTTCAATATACCCGAATCAATTTCATCTATTGTTAATACTGAACCAGTAGATATTTACTATGAAGCTGATTACAGTTGTTACACTGGCAAAGGGTCAAATCTAACTGCTACTATTAACTGGGTAGCAGATCTTGCCAATAATGTATCTATTCTATACGAAAACGATAGTGTTAATGTAACCATGAGTGCTTTAAAAGTTTGGACTTTGAGCGACCCATATGAGCCATACGGCACTACCGCAGCCGTATTACCAATTTTTGGGGCAGCAATGGCTAATGGGTTTCCGGGCGATCTGGCACATTTACTCTCAAGAAGAGGTTTGGGCGGAGGAAGAGCATATTTGAATGTACTCTGCGGTAGCGCATCCGTAAGAACAGGCGTAAGCGGTAACCTCAACAACAATATTACGGCCCTACCCAATTACTCATGGAACAGTATGGTAATCACACATGAACTTGGCCATAATATTGTATCCAATCATACACAATGGTGCGGTTGGCCGGGTGGTGCTATTGATAATTGCTATGCTGTAGAAGGTACATGTAGCCCAGGCCCTGCTCCTGTAAATGGAGGTACTATCATGAGTTATTGCCATCTTACAGTAGGCATTAATTTATCCAATGGTTTTGGTCCTTTGCCCGGAGCAGCAATTAGAAACGCAGTAAGAAACAATACCTGCATTTACCCTAAAGTAAATTTTAATAGAACCGGCGATACCGTAGCGGAAGAAACGGCAGATATTGATAATGGCTGTATGGATTACAAACTACTTACATTGAGATTGGCAACGAGCTATGCACCAATGATACCTGTTGATATACAACTATTGCCTATTGCAGTTACGCCAACTCTTTTAGTAGGACAAAACCAAGATGTAGAGCTAATAGCGCCCATGAATTTTACGTTGAATGATACCATATCGCAGCTAATACAATTAAAAGTTTATAATGATGCCATTATAGAAAACAATGAAACTTTTCGATTGGATTATAACCTTGCTGCAAATGGAACCAATGCAAAAAAAGGAAATCTATATACACTAACTATTACCAATACAGATCATAGGCCCGATTCAACTATAAACCAGGTAGCCTATTTTGAAGATTTTGAAACGGCAACAGCTCCGGGAACATGGACACCAAGTGTAGTGTATGGAGCAGCATCACCCAACCGATGGATGATTGGCAATAGTGGACAAACAGATTTTCCTAATAGGGCAGCTTATATATCTAACAATAATAGTAGTGCAGCATATTCGGGTAGCACTATAACAGATAGTTCCGTTCTTTGGATGGTATCGCCTACAATAAATACTACCGGTTTTACCAATCTTCGTCTATCCTATGCAGCTAAGTGCTTGGGCGAAGGCGGAAACGCAGGTGGTACCGGACAAGGAGCAGCCAATGATTTTGGCCGCATTTATTTTTCCGGTACAGGTGGCAATGCCTGGGTATTAATAAAAGATAATATTTGGGGAAGAGGAGAAAGGCTTACAGATGAAATCAGTTTGCCATCTGCCGCTAATAATAACCCAAATGTAAAACTGGCATTTGAATGGAGAAACAATAGCAGTGTGGTAAACAATCCTCCATTTATTATTGACAGTATTGTTGTAAAAGGAGCGGGCCCTGGGCCAATACAATCGGATGCACATATAGCCAATGCAGATGAGGGTTATCTTGGCCCTAATACAACCGTACATTTTTACAACCAGATTACGGGAAAAGTAATGGCTTCTATCAAAAATTTATCATCATTTGATTATGGCTGTACAAAAGTTGAATTGATAAGAACAGGAACAAGTGCATCTTCATCCTGGGGATTGGAAAATTTTGAAAAGCTTACAGACAAGGCTTTTCGAATTACTACAACCAACAATAGTGCTGCTGCCAGTTACGAACTTAGCTTATATGTTACTGCCCAAGAACTGGTTGGCTGGGCATCTGCTACTGGCAACAACCCTTTAGATTTACGGATAATACAATCATTACAAAATATTACGATTGCCAGCCCTGCCAATGGGCCTTATTTTGGAAACAATATTGCAACAAATTCATTTGGTTTTAATGGCGACAGAATTATTAAAGCAACATTTAAACACAATGAATGGTATAGCCTGGGTAGTCTTTTTTTAAGTGCTGTTTGCAATGGAACAGTAAAGCAATTTGCCGCAGATATTAGTGGCAATACCTACCAATGGCAGGTTAATACTGGTAGTGGTTTTGTTGACATTACCGATAATGCAATTTACAATGGAACTACTACCGCTACCATTAGCCTAAACAATGCACCTACGGCCTGGTATGGTTACCAATACCGTTGTATTGTAACTACTGTAAGTGGGCCACAAACTGGCACTGTAAAAGAACTCAAATTTAGTGGCGTTTGGAAAGGAGCTATTAGCAGTGCTTGGGAGCTTGCAGACAATTGGGAGTGTGGTGTAGTACCCGATGAAAATACAGATGTGTATGTACCAAATACGGCTATAAACTTTCCCACTGTAAGTACTAGTACGGCCATTAGAACATTAACGGTATTAAACAGTGCAACTGTTAATGTAAATGCGGGTGTGCAACTAAGCGTTATAAAGTAAAAATGCCCCGAAAATTTCGAGGCATTTGTGGGAGCTACTGGGGTCGAACCAGTGACCCTCCCGATTATAAATCGGGATGCTTTAAATTCTTGGTATATCTTTCTAAGAGTTTCTGAATCATAACCCTGCTTTTCCAGGCCTTTATTTCCTTTTCCCTGGCAAGTGCTTGATCTTTGTTATCAAACATTTCTTTGTGTACAATGCTCCAGTCAGCTTTTTGTCCGGTAAAGCCTTTATGGTTGGAGTTATGCTTTCTAAGACGATTTGTTAATGAATCACCCGTGTGCCCAATGTAGAATTTATTTAAAGAAGGGGAATAAAGTATATAACAATGAAACATAGTGGTACGAAGTATAAAATAAAAAATGCCCCGAAATTTTCGAGGCATTTGTGGGAGCTACTGGGGTCGAACCAGTGACCCCCTGCTTGTAAGGCAGGTGCTCTAAACCAACTGAGCTAAGCTCCCTTTCCGTTTTGCGGAGTGCAAAGATAGGGGTAATAATTTTTCAACAAAATTTTTTTACTTTTTTTTTCGTAAAAAACAGGATTAATATACGCAAGTCCGGCCTTATGAGTAGTACTTCTAAGCTTTTCTTAAATTTCTTTACTTTTGCATCATAAATGAATGCTCAATCTTCATATAACCCTTTTACACAATCCGAAGAAGAATTGGATGTGCTCACCGAATCATCAGAAGGTTACAACCTTATTGTATGGAACGATGATGTAAATACATTCGATTGGGTAATTGATACATTAGTAAAAATTTGTGGCCACAGCGAAGAGCAGGCTGAGCAGTGCAGCATACTCATCCATTACAAAGGCAAGTGTGCAGTAAAAAAAGGCAGCTACGAATTATTAAAGCCACAATGCGATGCCATTAACGACAGGCTGATTAATGCAACCATTGAGGAACTGGTTTCCTAACTTTATTCCATGTTTTTATTGAATGATGATCTCTATTTTCCGCCTGTTGACCAAGCAGATGAAAGCGGTTTGTTGGCGATTGGTGGCGATTTGAGTGCAGAAAGATTATTACTTGCTTATCGTTCCGGTGTTTTTCCCTGGTTTAATGAAGATGAGCCCATTTGCTGGTGGAGCCCCAATCCTCGTTTTGTTTTATTTCCTTTTCAAATTAAAGTCAGCAAAAGCATGGAGGCTGTTTTTAAAAAGAAAACATTTGAGTTTAAAACCAATACAGCATTTGAAGCGGTAATAGCCAATTGCTCTCAAGTATATCGTGAAGGTCAGGATGGCACTTGGATTACTGAGGAAATGAAAGACGCATACATCCAGCTACATCAACTTGGCTATGCACATTGTGCAGAAGCTTGGCAAAATGATAAACTGGTTGGAGGCCTGTACGGCATCCGTTTGGGCAATGTATTTTTTGGCGAAAGTATGTTTAGTGATGTTAGCAATTCAAGCAAGTTTGCTTTTATTAGCTATGTACAACAGTTGCAAAAAGAAAATGTTCAATTGATAGATTGCCAGTTGCACACCAATCACCTCGAAAGCCTGGGTGCAACAATGATTGAAAGAGAAAAATTTATTGAATTATTACAACAATACATTCCAAAATAGAAAGCGGCGTTTACTTGGTAAACGCCGCTCTAATTATAAAATTATCTACCAAATTTATTTTTCAAAGCCGCCAAAGCATCTTGCATATTATTGGAAGAAGCCGGTTCTTTTTTGCCGTGTTGAAAGTTATTTCCTACTCGTTCTCTTCTTGGTTGATGCATTGGAGCAGGTTCCGTTTGCTTAATAGACAATGCAATTCTTTTGCGAGCCACATCCACCTCCAGCACTTTTACCTTTACGGGCTGATTCAACTTTAAAATCTCCGAAGGGTCTTGTATATATTTATGTGCAATTTCACTTACATGCACCAGCCCATCTTGTTTTACACCAATATCTACAAATGCTCCAAACCGGGTAAGATTAGTGACAAGCCCCGGCACTTCCATGCCTACATGCACATCGTCTATCGAATAAATATTGGCAAACTCAAACAATTGCGCTTCACTCCTTGGATCCAACCCTGGTTTTTTCAATTCATTCAAAATATCATTAATCGTATGCTCACCAAATTTTTCGTTGATATATTTTTTTGCCGGAATACTCTTTAAAAGTGTTTCGTTCCCAATCATATCATTCACTTTTACGTTTAAATCTTTTGCCATTGCTTCCACCAGTTCGTAAGCCTCCGGGTGTACAGCACTGCTGTCCAGTACATCTTTGGCTCCCGGTATTCTTAAAAACCCGGCACACTGTTCAAATGCTTTACCGCCTAGTCTTGCTACTTTTAATAACTGTTTGCGATTGGTAAACTGCCCTTCCTGCTTACGATAGTTCACAATATTGTCAGCAATGGTACTGCCTATACCACTTACATAACTTAATAAATGTTTGCTGGCAGTGTTTACATTCACACCCACACTGTTTACGCAACTCATAACAGTCTGGTCTAACCGCTCTTTTAATCTTGGCTGGTTTACATCATGCTGGTACTGCCCTACCCCAATACTCTTTGGGTCTATCTTTACTAATTCTGCCAAAGGATCCATCAATCTTCTGCCAATACTCACCGCACCTCTCACTGTAATATCATAGTCTGGAAATTCCTGCCTTGCAATTTCAGATGCCGAGTAAATACTGGCACCATCTTCATTCACCAAAAACACAGGCAAGCCCAAATCTAATTTTTTAATAAATTGCTCTGTTTCCCTTCCCGCCGTTCCATCACCAATGGCAAATACTTGTATTTCATGCTGCTTTACCAGCGATTTTATTTTATGTTCAGCATCATACAGCTTATTGTTGTTTTCGTGGATGTAGATAAGATCGTTCACCAACAGTTCTCCTTTTTCATCTAAGCAAACAACCTTACAGCCTGTTCTATAACCAGGGTCAATAGCTAATATTTTCTTACTACCCAATGGCGAACTCAGTAACAACTGGCGTAGGTTTTCTGCAAACACATTAATTGCTTCTTCATCAGCAGCAGTTTTTAAATTTGTTCTAAATTCTGTTTCCAGGCTGGGTTGCAACAAACGACGGTAGCTATCTTTAATGGCTTTGCGCAACTGGTCGCTACTGCTACTCATTCCTTTTATGTACAGTTCCTCAATTATTTCCAAAGCAGTTTCTTCCATTGGTTCAATTGCAATACGAAGATATCCTTCCAAAAATCCACGCAGTACAGCCAAAGTTCTGTGGCTTGGAATGGTTGCAATTCTTTCGTTAAAAGCAAAATAATCTTTGTACTTGGCAGCTTCGGTTTCTTTATCGGTAATTACAGTACTTTTCAACGTTGCATCCTGCTCAAATAGTTTACGCAGCTTTTCTCTCACCACGGTATCTTCATTCACCGTTTCTGCAATAATATCTCTTGCACCCTGCAATGCTGCATCTACAGTCAATACTTTGTCGTTAACAAATGCAGATGCTTCTTTTTCCAGGTCAATATCTTTTTGCTCCAACAGCATATCTGCCAATGGCTGCAAACCATTTTCTCTAGCAACTACTGCTTTCGTTTTTCTTTTTTGCTTGTAGGGCAGGTAAATATCTTCCAGTTGGCTAATGGTAACAGCCGCATCAATTTTTGCCTGCAATTCCTCCGTCATTTTTCCCTGCTCGGTAATCGTTTTTTCAATAAATGTTTTGCGCTCTGCAAATTCATTCATCAGCTTATTTTCGTCCTGTATTTGTTGTATTTGTACCTCATCCAATGCGCCCGTAGCATCTTTGCGGTAACGGGCAATAAATGGAATGGTAGAACCCTCTGCCAACAGTTGTAAAACAGTTTCAACCTGTTGTGTTTTTAATACTAATTTTTGAGCAATTAATTGTGAAAACATAATTTATTTTTTATGAGCCCGGCCTTTACACATTGTGCATCTTCATTGGCGTCGCACTCTTGTACACTTAATCTTTGTTCAACTTTTTTTGGGGCTGCAAAGTAATGGAAAATCAATCTAAAAAAATTTGGTTTTTTGCCATCTCCGGGCTATAGCCTTGCAGCCAACGGCCAAGGATGTGTTAATGATATTTTTTTATTGGGGTTAGCCTCCAAAAATGAATAGATAGCGTTCCTTATAAAATCATTATCTGCATAAGGATTTAGTATTTCCTTCAACCCAAAAATATCATTCGGAACATGATCTGCATCAATATAACCCATACCCCAAAAGCTTCCACGTTCCACTAACATACATAACTTTTTATCTCCTTCCAGCCCATCATCTACCAAAGCAAAAGTGGGCAACTGAGCATCGAGTGCTTTTAATGCCGATTTTACTTTTCCGTTGTAATGCGAGGGTGGGTCTAAAAACGCTATGTCTTTTTCTGTAATCGGGTTCTTATCTATAAAACATAATTTTTTATCCAACTCAAATTGTTCAGCCATTTTAATTAACATTACCAACCCTTCGTGCAATAAATTAAAATGGTAATGTGCCTTTAAATGCTTTTTCTTTTTATCAATTGCCAGCCTTATATACCCTTTTCCATCTTCAAAACTATAGAGCCCATATTTTACTGCCGGTTGTTTTTGGCTATAATTATATTTTGGCCATAGTCTTTTTATTTCTGCACTTTCCAGCACAAGGGCATGTAATTCACTGGCACATATCTGGTAAGTTATATTGGCAACAAACCGTAAAAAGTGTTGCCTTCTTTTGCCATCATCGTTGTGTGTAAAATGACTGCTTACCCTTTTGCGAATATTGATAGCCTTGCCTACATAAATAACTTTGCTTTTGGCATTATGAAAATAATATACACCCGGTTTATTGGGCAAGGCATCAATCACCGCCTTATCAAGATAGGTTGGCAGCCATTGCTCTGAAGAAGTTTTCTTGAGCATTTTATCAATATGAACTTGCGCTCCTTCCTGTTGCAACATTTTTGTAAACAATTTTGCCGTAGCGTCTGCATCGCCATCTGCCCTATGACGATTTTCAATAGCAATGCCCATGCTTCTACAAAAATTGCCCAAGCTGTAAGATGGTAACCCCGGAAAAACTTTTCTTCCCAAGCGAACCGTACACAATTTTTTTACATTAAAGTCGTAACCCGAATTTTTTAGCTGGTGCTTAATAAAAGAGTAGTCAAAGTTTACATTGTGGGCTACAAAAACAGCATCTTGTAAGTATTCAAAAATTTCATCGGCTACTTCTTCAAAACTTGGCGCAGTGGCCACCATTGCGTTACTGATACCTGTAAGAGCTGTAATATAAACAGGAATTTTTTGATTGGGATTTACCAATGTATGATAACGGTCAATCACCTTCACGCCATTATGGATACAAATTGCAATTTCTGTAATTCCATTACCCGAAGCGTGGCCTCCTGTGGTTTCAATATCTACAATTGCATACATTTTACTACAAATATTAGCAAATTTAATGGCTTTTAGTATATTCAGTTAACTTGTGTATATGTTTTTTGTACTATCAAAACTGCTGTCTTTTTTTCTATCTCCCTTTAGTTGGTTGATGATTTGGTTACTGCTTTTCTTTTTTATTAAAAATGAAAAATGGAAAAAGCGTTTTAAATGGATTGCCCTTGGCTGGTTTTTATTTTTTTCCAACCCTTATATTATTCATCAGTTAAATTTAAAGTGGCAAGCAAAAGCCAAAGAAATAAAACAGGGCGAAGATTACAATGCTGCCATTGTTTTGGGAGGATTTGTACAATTTAATGCAAAGGAAAATAAAGGCTATTTTAGTGAAGCATCCGACAGATTTTTACAGGCAGTTCGTTTATACAAAACCGGGCATATTAATAAAATCTTAATAAGTGGTGGTAGCGGCAAATTATTTCATCAACAATACAAAGATGCAGATTTTGCAAAAGAACAGCTGTTACAATTTGGCATTGACACAGCGGATATTTTAATAGAAAACCAAAGCCGTAATACTTTTGAAAATGCTATTTATAGCAAAAAAATATTGGACAGTACAAAACTTAGCGGACCATACTTGCTTATTACTTCAGCAATGCATATGCGCAGAGCAGAAAAAGTATTTAACAAAGCAGGATTATCAGTAGTTCCCTATCCTGCTCATTTTACAGAAATGGATTTTCCCATAGGTTTTCCTGGAGTAATTATACCTTCATTAAACGCATTTAATGGCTGGGAAAACTTATTAAAAGAAGTGGTAGGCTTACAAGTGTACAAATTAACAGGAAAAGCTTAATGCAATCATATAAATTCTGCATCTTAGGGATATGAAAAAAATATTTCTTATTACACTAGTTTTTGTTTTTATAAATACCCTTTTGTTTGCCCAAAAAAAAGACATCCAAAAAATTGAATTGGCAAATGACCGAGCCTCTATTGAATTGCCGACTTCGTTTAATTTGCCGATAGAAATTCCCGTGATTTTAAATGACAGTTTACCAACATCAAAACACTACATTTTCATTAATAAAAAAAATCAGCTTATCACTTTAAGATACCAATATCCTGAAATGAGTGGCTATGCAAAAATTACTGATAATGAAATTCCTGAGTGGGCAGATAAACAATTGGAATTAATAAAGAAAAATACCCGGACAACATATGTTAACGATGGTATTTACCTGCAAAACTGGAAAAATATCAGCTATATAAAATTTATTACAAAGCAAGACAATGGAAATGATACATTCGATATGCTCTTCTTTACCAATTTTGACGATAGAGTGATTCAGTTTCATTTTTCATGCCCTGTAAAACTTAGAAAAAAATGGGAGCCAATAGCAGATAATATTGCTAATTCCCTGAGAATAAAGGAATAGATTTTCATTAGCAATGTGCATCAGGTCAATAGTTACAAATTAACCAATATACCAAAGTATTTTCAGTAATCCCTTGTTATTGGCTAGTTACCAAAAAATCCCCTTATTTCAGTAACTTCGCCGTCCGAAAAAGACAGGATAGAATGGAACTTTCAAAAAATTTTGAGCCGCAGGCCTTAGAGCAAAAATGGTACCAGCACTGGCTGGATAAAAAATATTTTCACAGTACACCCGACGAAAGGGAAGCCTATACTATTGTAATACCGCCGCCCAATGTAACCGGCGTATTGCATATGGGGCATTGCCTCAATAATACCATCCAGGATATATTGATTCGTACAGCCCGTATGCAGGGTAAAAATGCCTGCTGGGTACCAGGTACCGATCATGCAAGCATTGCCACCGAAGCAAAAGTAGTGGCTATGTTGCGTGAAAGAGGTATAGCCAAATCTTCTTTAAGCAGGGATGAATTTTTAAAATATGCCTGGGAATGGAAAGAAAAATATGGCGGCATTATTTTACAGCAGTTGAAAAAATTGGGTTGTAGCCTCGATTGGGATCGCACCAGTTTTACTATGGATGATGCTTATTACAAAGCAGTCATAAAAGTATTCATCGATTTGTACCATAAAGGATTGATTTATCGGGGCAAAAGAATGGTAAACTGGGATCCGGTTGGGCTTACTGCAGTAAGTGATGAAGAGGTGATTTTTAAAGAGGTAGATTCTAAATTATATCATGTTAGTTATAAATTTACTGAAGGTGATGGCAGTATAACGGTAGCTACTACACGACCAGAAACTATTTTGGGTGATGTGGCCATTTGTGTAAACCCAACCGATGAACGCTACAAATCTTTTGTTGGTAAAGAAGTAATTGTACCAATCATTAATCGCCGCATACCCATTATAGCAGATGAGTATGTAACAGCCGATTTTGGCACAGGTGCATTAAAGGTTACCCCTGCGCATGATAAAAATGACAATATGCTTGGGTTAAAGCATCATCTGAAAGCCATAGATACATTGGACATAAATGGCAAATTTACGGCTGAAGAATTGATAGATGATTTGCCAAACGAGCAGGTAATGGGTTATGTGGGTATAGACCGCTTTGCATTGCGTAAAAAAATAGTAGAAGATATAGATGCACTAGGACAGTTGCTAAAAACAGAGGATTATAAAAGCCAGGTTGGTACCAGCGAAAGAACCGGTGCCGTAATCGAAAATAAATTATCGTTGCAGTGGTTTATCAACATGAATAAATTCATGGAGAAAAACCCAGAAGCATTAACTAGTGTGCTAACAGACGAAATTAGCTTTCACCCATCCAAGCTAAAAAACACTTATAAATATTGGCTGGAAAATATAAAAGACTGGTGTATAAGCCGCCAGCTTTGGTGGGGGCAACAAATTCCGGCATGGTATGATGCCAATGGCAATTACGAAGTAGCCGCTACAAAAGAAGAAGCTTTTGAACAATTCAAAAATAAAAATTCAACAATAAAAATAGAAGATATTAGCCAGGACGAAGATGTGTTAGATACATGGTTTAGTAGTTGGTTATGGCCGATAGAAGTTTTTAAAGGAATCAGTAACCCAGGCAATGCTGATGCGGACTATTACTACCCTACTACTACATTGGTTACGGGTCAGGATATTATTTTCTTTTGGGTGGCAAGGATGATAATGGCAGGCTATGAATTTGAAAATAAGAAACCGTTTAAAGATGTGTACTTCACAGGGATGGTGAGAGATAAACAGGGAAGAAAAATGAGCAAGCAATTGGGCAACTCTCCTGATTTGCTAGGCTTGATAGACCAATATGGTGCCGATGCCACCAGATTTGGGATTTTAATTCTATCTCCTGCCGGAAATGATTTGCTGTTTGACGAAGCCACACTTGAGCAGGGCCGAAACTTCAACAATAAAATGTGGAATGCGTTGAAGCTGGTTAAAATGTGGGAACAACGCCAGGATAACAGCGCAGCCGAACCAGCAACTATAAACGGATTTGCTGTGGAATGGTTTGAGAGCCGATTGAATGAGGTAAAAGCAGAAGTATCGGTAATGGTTGAGCAATTTCGCCTAAGTGAAGCTTTAAAAGTTATTTACTCATTAATATGGGATGATTTCTGCAGTTGGTTTTTAGAGTGGGTAAAACCCGGTTTTGAACAGCCGATCGGTGCAAGTGTTTACAATAAAACAATTGGCTTTTTTACAGAGCTAATGCAGTTGCTGCATCCTTTTATGCCATTTATTACAGAAGAGATTTATCATCAGTTGGCAGAAAGAAATGATGATTTGTGTGGAAGAAAATATGAAATTGCGAAGCCTGTAAATAAAGAAATACTACAAAATGCTTCGGTATTAAAAGATGTAATTACCGGTTTAAGAGATGTGCGTAATAAGCAACAGATAAAACCAAAAGAAGCTATTGCATTGCATATTCAAACAGAAAATGCAGCGGTTTACAAAAGCATTGAAAGCATTTTAGCCAAACAAGTAAATGCAAAATCAATTGGCTTTGTAAAAGATGCAGTAAGCAATAGTATTACTTGCGTTATAGGTAAAGACAAATTTTATTTAGAAACCGAACAACCTATGGACAGCAGTAAACAAAAAGCAGATTTAGAAAAAGAGTTGGCCCATTTAAAAGGATTTTTAGTTTCGGTAGAAAAAAAATTGAGCAACGATAAATTTGTAGCAAATGCAAAACCGGAAGTAATAGCACTGGAGCAAAAGAAAAAAGCAGATGCAGAAGAAAAAATCAGCGTAATAAAGGAAAGTTTGGCACAAATATGAGTGCGGCAATAATAGGATATTAAAAGATAGAGCGGCAATTGCTTGCCGCTCTATCTTTTATAAACAAAAAGCAGTCCCTATAAAAGAAGAAACCCTGAAATCCTTGTTAAACCTTTACCAGAACAATTTTCTTTTTGTAGATTCGTTTTTAAATTAAAGATTTTTGCTTCCAATGAAATATAGCACACTCATTTTGTTCATTTGTATGATGAGCTTTGGCTTAATCACAAATGCTCAAGTAAAGCCTATAGCCAAATTTAAGCCACCCAAATTAACTACACAATTAGGGGCTTATAGAGATACTGTAAAAGTAACTGTAGCCGAAGCCGAGCAATTGATAGCCCAACCATTAAAAATTTTTGACGCTAAAAAAACTGCTTATCAGGTCTCATCCTATATGTTTGTATATAGGCAAATTGGCGTAACAGAAGATGAGCAAACAGGTAAAGTAACCCCAACTTCTACTATAAAAGCAAATTTATTTAAGCAAACTCCATTGCCGCAAAACTGGTTAACATCTATACAAGAAATGGTAAAACCGGGTGATGAAATAGAATTTGTGGAAGTAATTGCAAGAGATGCAAAAGGCATTGTAATGTATTCAGGCAATTTGAAACTGATAGTTATCAAATAACTTCTTCTTCTTTTTTATATAAGTTTTCCAGTTATTACTCGGATATAGCCAATTATTTATTCAATACAACAATTGAATAGATTGCCTATATTTTAGCGCCAGCTTAGCAATAAATTTATCTTCAAATTGAAAAAAATGAGAAAATTATTGCTGGGCATTTTTATCACTATTACTGCTCTTTTTTGCAAAGCTCAAAATGTAGGTATTGGCACCAATACTCCCGCAAGTTCAGCACAGTTGGATATTACCAGTACCAATAAAGGGTTGCTGTTGCCACGCCTCACCACCGCCTTAAGGCAGGGAATTGCTAACCCGGCCAAAGGCCTGTTGGTATATGACAGTACCTTAAAACAATTTCATTACTATGATGGTAGTGGCTGGCAATTTCTACAGTCGGGAAATTTGAATTCCTCCGGTTGGTTAACAAGTACTGGTTTGCACAATGACAATAGTTTTGTTACAACTTCCCCCGATTTAGCAAACCGGATTGTAACTATTAATAGCCCGATAATGAGTAATGGTGGCTGGAATGGAAATTATAAAAGTGGTGGACTGAGCATTTATAATCCCAGCATACCAGGCGAATACGTCTCATTTCTAACAATGGATGGGCGCAGCATTCAGGCAAGAAGAAGAGAATTACCACCCACCAATATCTATTATGATGAAATGGAAGACAACCTTATTTTAAACAGATATGGTGGCAATGTTGGGATTTTCAATAATGCTCCCGTGCAAGCAAAACTAATGGTAAATGGTACAGTTGGTGCCTCAGTGGCCATGTTTGGCAGCGACAAATATGGTATTACCATTTCTGCAGACAACCCTGAAATTGGGTTTAATTACTATTACAACAACGGCTCCCGAACCATGAAGGCAGGCCGTGCGGCTTATATTGGCATGAGCCCGGATAATGGTAGAATTTATATTGGCAACTTTAATGGATCAGTGAGTACTTCAAATTTTGGCCCCATCACTGGAGCTACTACCCGTATGACTTTGTTGCAAAACGGCAATGTAGGAATTGGCACCGATAATCCCACTTATAAGCTTTCGGTAAATGGCAATATCCGCAGCAAGGAGGTAGTGGTGGAAAGCGGATGGGCCGATTATGTATTTGATGATAATTATACTTTAAGAAGCCTGGATGAAACAGAACGTTTTATAAAAGAAAATAAACATTTACCCGGCATCCCATCTGCAAAAGAAATACAGGAAAATGGATTAAAACTGGGTGATGTACAAACTAAAATGATGGCTAAAATTGAAGAATTGACTTTGTATGTAATCGAGCTGAAGAAAGAAATTGAACTGCTGAAAAATAGATAAAGTCGCAACCAAATTTATTATGTCCAGAATATTGAAAATAATATTATTGTTAGTAATTTCTCAATATGCCTTTGGCCAGGTTGCCAGGCAAAATGAATGCCCTGACTATATGAGAAAAAATGCAGCTCCACTGGTCAATCAGGAAGTTTTACATCAACGTAGGTTAGAAATGGGCGCAAGAGCAGGTTTACCTTACACGATGAGATTAAATGTTGTAGTATTTTATAAATCTACACCAACAGTGAATGACGCAGTTATTTTGAGAAATATTGAAGATATGGCTAATTTTTACAAACCGCACAATATTTGTTTTATCCTTTCAGATATAGAATACATACAGGATTCAGTAATGGCAGATTTTAACACCGCAAATGAAGCCATGTTACAATCTTATATACGCCCCTACCATATCAATATTTTTATTCACACATATTTATGGAGCCCGGGTTGGATATTGAATGGAAATGCTTATGCTATCCCCAATAATTATTTGTCGCTGGTTGATGATGTAGTCTGGAGCTATTCCAATATTTCAACTATGTCCCATGAAATGGGACATTGCTTTGGCCTGTATCATACATTTGAAGATATGAATGGTACGGAAAGAGTAGCAAGAAACGGCCTCTGCAAAAACTGTGAAACAACGGGAGACTTTTTATGCGATACAGATGCAGACCAAAATATAAATGATTCGTTAATTAGTGCAACCAGTTGTTTATATACGGGTAGTAAGGTTGATAATTGTGACAACAGTAATTTCATTATGACACCCACAAACATTATGTCGTATGGACGAAGACCTTGTCGGGATCATTTCACCAATGGACAAGGTGCAAGATCTAGGGATTATATTTTAACTGAAACAATACTGTACAACTGTATAGCACCTGATGTACTTAATATTACTAACAGTACAAATTCTACCAATGGAGTGTATTCATTAACTGCAAAAAATAATATCAATGTAAACAGCAGCAGTTATCAAATTACCGGCAATGCGCAAATGACCATGACTTCAACCAGGATACAAATATCTCCGGGTGCTGTTTTTCGGCCTGCAATAAACTCATCGGGTAAAATAAAATTGCTAGTAAACCCTTACTGTCCATAAAGGTGCAGCATCAAAGTGGATACCGTGCTGAAAAAAAGTTAATCGCTAAAAACTTTACAAAACAATTGCTTTAGTAAAATATTTTTAGCTACCCCTTAAACCAATTGAGCTATCTATCCTAGCGAACTATTTCAATAACTACAGATTTTTACTTAACTTAATAAAACACTCAAACAAATTTTATACAACAATCTCCATTATTAAATTGGTATGTGTAGTAGGCTTGTTTTATTCTTTTTAATAGTGCTTATCAGCAACTACCCCGCTGTGGCGCAGCCTGATAACCAAATTACTATCCGCACACTCTCCGAACAAGATGGCTTATCAGAAAAGAACATCAGCTCCATTGTTCAAGATAAAAACGGCCTGCTTTGGTTTGCCACCGAAAATGGGTTAAGCAGGTATGATGGCAGCAAGGTTAAAACATATTATACACCCGATAGCAATGCTACTGCTTTTGGACAAGTAAAATACCTTTACGCTTTAAGCAAAAGCGGCATTTGGGTTTGTACTGCATCTGATCTTTATTATTTTCATACTGACGGGGAGCGGTTTTACCATATGCTTAAAAGCCAAAACCCTCGCATAGTTACCAACGGCAAAAAAACATTTTTGGCAGACTACAACCATTTTTATTCACTCCCGGCTGAAAAAGATATTATCACCAAAAATGCAAAACCCATCGCTTTTCTCAATCTAGAAAATAACTCAGCACTTTACAATATACTCTACGATAAAACTGGTAGCCTATGGTCATTTACGCCCAATAAAATAATAAGGGTTTCTGACAACAATTATCAAACTTTTGCGGAGTATCCATTTAGCAATATGCGTATCCAAACCCTGTACTTCGACAATAAAAATAGGTGCTGGGTGGGCACATGGGGAAATGGTATTTTCTTATTTGACTCCATTAAAGGAAAATTAGAACGCATACCTGCTAACGAAAACGACTTTGTAACCTTTTCATTTACATCCTACCTGCTAAACAAACAGCAATATATACTTGCTTGCACCGACAATGCAATGGTACTGATAAACGAAGCTACTTTACAGACTCTTCCATTAAGTGGCCCAAAATATACCCTCAATGCTTCTTTTAGTGATAATCAAAATAATATTTGGCTGGCCAGTAATGAAGGCGTAAAAGTTATTTCAAATAACCAGCTTTTTTTTTCTATAACAGGCCTGCCCGGTTTTACAAAAGGCGGTGTGTATAGTATTAAAGAAACCGATGGTGGCATTTGGGCTAGCAAAAGATATTATGGTGGCATTTATTTGTTTAATAAAAATTTGGAATTAAAAAAATCTATTCCATTCTTATCGAAAAACAAAACCGGAAACAATGCTATCAATACAAGTGAAGGTTTTGATTTTTTTGAAAAAAAGGGTAAAACTTATATCACTACAGATTTGGGAATATTTATACTCGATTCTGCTAACAACAAACAACTGATTGTACCCGATGGGCTGCCTGCATATTTACCACAGTTACGAAATATGGGGCCAGAAAATGACTCTCTCCTGTGGGTTCGCTCATACCAGCAAGGTGTATTTTTATTTAATACTTCTAAAAATAAGTTCATTGCCCACTATCCAATCTATTACAACGCATCATTGCAACCTGTTCACTATTTGTTACGAACAAAAAAGGGAAAGTTATATGCAAGTACTTACAACGGACTATTTGCTTTTAATAAACAAAAAGAAAGCTTTGAAAAAATTTCATTGCAAAATGCCCCTTCAGAATATATGTTGGCTATGGCAGAAGACAAAAATGGCATTGTGTGGATTTGCAGTTCCAATGGATTATTTTCGTTTAATCCACAAACGTCCACTATTGCAAAGCGATTTTCGCAATTCCCCGAAATGGGCTTGTGTTATCGTTTATGTGTAGACGATTATAATAATATTTGGTTCAATTGTCAAAAAGGCTACTGGTGCTGGGTACAGAGCAGGCAACAAATGATTCAGTTTGGATATAATCTTAACCTACCCAATAATAAAACAGAAGCAGGTTTTAGCGCCGGTGCAAATGGAAAAATATATGCAGGTGCTACTGATGCCATCGTAACTTTTTTTTCAAAAAACATTATGAACTATGACAATACATTCAAGTCTATTATTACTGATATAGAAGTGGACAACAAGAATATCATTCCACAAGTACTCAATGATAGTACAAAAAGTTTGCAGCTTAAAGCCGGAAATCATAATGTGTCTATTGATTTTTCCGTTTTAGATTTTAATTTTTCCAATTCACATGAAATGTTGTATTCCATGCAGCCCGGAGATAGCAATTGGATTGCTGCAAAAAACAGTAGCATTAATATTAGTAACCTGTCAAAAGGCAAACATATCATTACCGTAACTGGCAGAAATAATATTAATGGTAAACTTGCCAAACCCTATTTTTTACATATTGCTATTCCGGCACTATGGTATCAAACAAATATTTTCAAATTTGGGTTGATAGCATTAGTTGCATTTTTACTATATTATTTTATTAAGCTGCGAATAAAATCAATAAGAAAACAAGCTGCCCTTAATCAAAAAATTGCGGAGTCGGAAATTCAGTTATTACGGGTACAAATGAACCCACATTTTATTTTTAACAGCTTAAATAGTATTGAGAATTTTATTCTTAAAAATGAAAAAAGGCTGGCCAGCGACTATCTTAACAAATTTGCGAGGCTCATTCGAATGATACTGGATAGCAGCAGAAACGAATGGGTGCCCTTTGAAAAAGATATGGAAACATTGCAACTATATATAGATTTGGAAGCTATCCGTTTTAATAATAAATTTTCCTATAAAACAATCATAGATAAAAATATAGTTGACGAAGACATAAAAGTACCCTCATTGCTTATCCAACCTTATGTAGAGAATGCTATTATACATGGCTTGGCACATAGCGATGCAAACAATTTACAGCTTACTATAAAAGCTGTATTATTGAATGATTACATTCAATATTGTATTATTGATAATGGTATTGGCAGGGCAGCATCAGCACGGTATAACAAACACAACAAACCATATCATAAAAGTGTAGGCATGGAAATTTCAAAAGAAAGAATTATACGTTTTAATGAGAAAGCAGTGGCAGATGAAGCAATAAAGATAACAGACCTATATGATGTGGATAACAACCCATCTGGCACCATGGTAGAAATAAACATTAAAGTAAAATGAATATGGAACGGATAAAAGCAATCTTAGTAGATGATGAGTGGAACAGTTTGCAAAACCTCCAACAAAAGCTATCAGAATTTTGTCCGGAAATTCAAGTGCTTGCCATAACCCAAAAACCAGATGATGGCATTAAACTCATAGAGCTACACAAGCCTGATGTAGTTTTTTTAGATATTGAAATGCCCAAAATGAATGGGTTCCGGATGTTGGAAAATGTAAAAGAAGACAGTTTTGAAATTATTTTCACAACGGCTTACAATCATTATGCAGTGGATGCTATACGCATTAGTGCTTTTGATTATCTTACTAAACCTATTGGCATTAGCGACCTACAGAACGCAGTAAAACGCTTGTCAAACAATAAGAAAAAATTCATTGCCGAAAGAATTGATATGCTAAAAAATAATCTTGAGAACGCAATAGGGCCGATTGATAAGATAGCCATTTCCAGCACAAGCGGAATTGAATTTTTTGAAATAAGCCAAATAATAAGGATAGAATCGAGCGGCACCTATTCTATCATCCACTTTACATCGGGCAATCCACTTACTGTAACCAAGCTGTTAAAAGATTTTGAAGACATGTTGCACTCACATAACTTTTTTAGGGTACATCATTCGCACTTAATTAATCTTACTTATCTTAAAAAATATATTAGGGGCGAAGGAGGCCAGGTAATTATGCAAAATGGCGATTCAGTAGGAGTTTCCCGAAGAAAAAAAGAAGACTTTTTAAAATTACTGATGCGATAAAAATCAATCCGCAGCATATTCCATTCTTACTGTAATACTTGCCGTTTTATTTTTATTGCTGGTATTAAATACGCCGCCGTAGCTATAATCTTCATTACTATTTTGCCCCGTTATTTGAAATACGCCCATGGTTGCTTTTCTTGTATTACCCAAACTTCCACCCGAATTTTTTGCAATGGTTTCTGCCCGCAATTTTGCATCAGCAGTAGCCTTTGCCAACAAATCAATTTTTAATTCAGATAATTTGGTGTAGTAATAAGATGGTGCACTAGAGTTAAATTCTATACCACTTTCAATTAGCTCCGTTACTTCCCTTGAAATCTTCTCAACCTTATCAATATTTTTAGAATCTACCGTTACAGATTGCTTAAGATTATACCCGGTGAATTCGCTACCAGTTTGGCGGCCACTTTCATCATAACGATAAGAAAATTCTTTATCAATATTTATAGCAGAGAACACCATTTCGGCTTCTGCCAATCCCTTACCAATAAGATAAGCTTTTATCTTTGCCTCATCTTCTTTTAATAAAGTATACGCACTTTTAAGATCAAGCATTTTACGGCTATAGTTACCTGTCCAAACAATTTGGTCGCTTACAAAATCTTTTTCTGCACCACCCGTAACAGTAATATTTTCTGTTGATTTAAATTTGTATTTGTAAGCATTTGCAACAAAAAAGGCAGCAATTATTAACCCTAAAGCTCCAATAGCTACAGCAAGCGTGGATTTCATACAATGAAAATTTTAGTAAAAGAAATCAATTTCTTTGATATCTAAAAATAAGCATTTGTTAAGAAATGGGCTATAGAAATATTCTTACTTTATTATTAAAACAATAGTGCCTGCAATAATAAGCCCTGCACCTAACGCAGTTCGATAATTTAAACTTTCGCCTAAAAAAATAACTGATAGCAAAATTGTTAAAACTACACTCATTTTATCAATAGGTGCTACCTGTGACACTTTTCCCAACTGCAATGCTTTAAAATAAAATAACCAGGAAAGACCAGTGGCAATGCCCGAAATTGTGAGAAAGAATAAATGCTGCTTTGTGAGTGTATGAAGCCCTTTTAATTCTCCTTTAATTAAAACAATGGTCCACACCATTACTAATATTATAATTGTTCGAATGGCTGTTGCAAGATTTGAATTAATATCTGCTACTCCAAGCTTAGCAAATACTGCCGTAAGTGCAGCAAAAAAAGCAGATAACAAAGCATATACCCACCACATCTCTTTTTTTTTAATTATTTTTAGAAAACCCATCCTTTAATACAGCATGAATGTAAAGACTATCGAGCATATATAGTGCAAAACTCTAAAAGTGAATAGGCATTTCACACTCATTTTTGTTTTACTCAATATAGTCTAAATATCTAAAACTTATAATTGTATCCTACCCTTATTACTTGTGTTTCGTAATAATCATTGCTTGTATATCGAAAGTTCATGCCTTTTATTTGTTTTTTAATAACATTTGTATTCAACAAATCGGTTGCATTCACAAAAAGTTCGCCTTTACCTTTCTGCAGCATCTTTTTAAAACCCAAATCAATAGAAAAACGGGCAGCAATTTTTCCCTGCGGAATTATATCTGGTGCAAGGTAAACAGCAGTTACCTGTCCGTCCATTGTTTTTGAAAAATGGAAGATATTATTGAGTTTTAAGTTGCCCGATACAATGTTTTGCTGCTCCGCAGAAAACACATTTGGTTGAGGGTATAAATTTTCAACCGAAAAAGCATTTATTTGATTTCTGTATATATTTCCGTTTACATTGAATGTATATTTATCAGACATTTTTTGGTTCACAATTGTTTCTATACCACTATTGTAGCTTTTTCCTGCATTTTGAAAAATAGCATAAATTAAATTGCTGCCCGGAACAATACTTGATATCCTGGTAATGGTGCCATTAGCAAAACGGTGGTACATTGCAGCATACAAATAGCCTTTGCTCCAATTATTTTTATATCCCAGTTCTATAGAGTTGGTAAACTGCGGTCTTAAAGCTGGGTTACCTACTTTAATAATTTCTGCATCATCATACTTTGGAAAAATTCTGATATCCACTTCATTCGGCCTATCTACCCTTCGGTTATAAAATAATGATAGCTTATTATTATCATTCAGCTTATAGGCAATGCGCAAACTGGGAAATGGTTGTGTATAATGATACCCATCGCTATGGTATGTATTATGCCCGGGATTTACATCGTATCCAATTTTTACATACTCTACTCTAAGGCCAAGTTCAGCTTCCCACTGCTTAGTTTCAAAAATATAATTCCCATAAAGTGCAGGTATCAGTTCTTTATAATTAGCCCATCCTCCAGCAGTACTGTCCAATACAGAATTAGTACCAGGCTTAAACTGCATATTGGTAGGTATGCGACGGTCTCTTAGTTTTAAACCTGTTTCCATTCTTCCATATTTTAATGGCCGCACATAGTCTATATTAAAATCAAACACTTGTTCATCCGACAACAACTTAAAGGCATCTGTACCAGTAGAAGATGGTAAATAATTATCATAAAAATATTTTTCATCTTCCCTATGAAAAGTGTAATTAAAGCCTGCATTGAGCAAATGCCCAGCTTGCGCAAATTTATGCTGATACGCTGCAGTGGCCATAGCAGTAGTTTTTAATTCATCTTCTAAAAATTGCCAAAGCCGCATACGTTCGGTCTTATCATAATTAAAAAATGGTTGGTCTCCCCTATCAATAATTTTTTCGCTTCCATACAGGCCAGATAGGGTTAGTGTATTTCTTGAGCTTATAGTCCAGTCAGCACCTGCTTTAGTTGTAAAAAAATTGGTATTGCGGTTGCGCTTTAATTGAGAATGGATAATGGTTCCGTTATCGTAAGTGCGGGTTACAAATTCATTTTTGTTTAAAGTATGGGTGTACAAATTATCTGCCTGCAAAAATAAATTCACTTTATTCTTGCGATAATTTAGTGATAGTGACGGATTGATTTTGGGTGTAAAAGTATATTGCGGCCTTATAGTTGGTAAGTTTTGTTGCCTTACCCACAATGAGCCTAAACCTGCCGTAAAACCTGCCTTGCCATTAAATCCGGTTTGCCTATTCTTCTTCATAATAATATTGATGATGCCTGCATTACCATTAGCATCATATTTAGAAGTAGGGTTATTGATTATTTCAATTTTGTCAATAGCTGAAGACGGAATATTATCGAGGCCGGTTTGGCTTCCAAAACCCGTAAGTGCAGTTTGTTTGCCATCTATTAAAATAATTACTTTATCATTTCCTCTTAGCTGCACTTTTCCATCTTGCACAGTAACCCCCGGAAGGTTTTGCATACTTTGTAAAACAGAGCCGCCAGTTTGACTAATGTTATCTGCAACAGAATAAGTTTTTTTATCCAACTTATTACTAATATCTGCCTTGGTAGCCGTTACTGTTACATCTCCCAGTAATTTTGTTTGTTGTTCTAATTCTATGGCCGGAAGATCTAAGAAGGCTGATAAACTCCCTACAAACAATGGTTGCCTTTTTGTTTCATATCCAGTAAATGACAACTCCAATACATAACTCCCCGGCTGAATACCAGTAATCACAAACCTTCCATCTTTATCGGTAACAGTACCTGTTACAAATGCGCTATCTTTTTCTTTTTTTAAAAGAATGTTCACATAGGCTACCCCATTTTTATCAACCTTATTTTTTACTAATCCCGAAACAGTAACCAATTTGTTTTGTGCAAAAGTTCCAAGGGAACATAATATTCCAATTATAAAAATCATCCCTCTAATTTTCATCATCACTACTTTTTAATTTCCTTTATAAATTCTCCGTTACTATTAAATATCAAATCGAGGTTACTTACCTCCGCTTCGTAAGTAACTACTCCTTTAGCATCTGTGATGCTGGCAGCCTCTTTAATTTTTTTTCCGGGGTAGTTCTTTTGGATATACTGTTTTATGGAATTCGATAAGTCGGAGGCAGCAATAGCTGTTTCTGTTTCAAGAATATCACCCGTTGCATTAAATAGAACCGAAGAATGTGTGGTACCGGATTTAAACCCAGCTTCAAAATTTTGATCTTCCTTTTCCCATTTAATATGAGAAGCATCTGGAAATTTTTGCTTTAAAGCTGCTTTAACCTTTAATGGAACCTCTTTTTGCTGCAGTTTTTGTGCCTTTACAAATGCTACGCACAGGGTAGCAGTTAACAGAAATAATAATTTTTTCATTGTTTAATTATTTTGATTACAATACAAATTTGCGCCCCTATTTAGAAGAAATTTTGAATCCTTATTTTATCTTTTTTCGTTTTTAGCAAGAAGCCAATGAGAAGTAATAATCATCGCTATCATTAATGTCAGCGAAACCATAGAAGCATTCAGCGTGCCAAGATTAAGGCCTCCTTTTGCAAGCGGCTTAGTTAAAAGATCGCCAAATGTGGCCCCGAAAGGCCTTGTAAATACAAAAGCAATCCAAAATAGTAACACATGATTAAGCTTTGAAAAATAATGCAGCAAAACCACAACCAGTATTATTAAGCCAGTAACTACAGCCCCGGTTAAATAACTTAAGCCTATATTGTCGCTCAAAAAATCGCCAAAAGCAGTGCCTAAACTGTTGGAAAAAAGAATTGCTGCCCAATAAAATATTTCTTTTTTCTTTTCCCACACCGGATATACTTCCAGGCTTTTATACTGCCGATACCACAATAGTAACACAAGCAATAAGCCAGTACACAGCAACAAACTCCCAACAAAATACCCCGCATGTAAGGTTCTATCAATAAAATCAGAAATTTCGGTACCAAGTGTAGTAGTACCAATAATAACCAACCAATAAACAAAGGGTATATATTTTTTAACGGATAACTGTGTAAATAAAACGATGATGAAAAACAAAAAAGTAACCGCTATTCCCATTGAATAACCTAGGTTCAATGTCATGGAAATAAAATCTCCCAACGTTTCTCCCAGTGTAGTAGCTACAATTTTCATTAGCCAAAACAATAATGTTATTGGTGCTACTTTATTAAGTGTTTTCATTTTTGATTAAAATTTATAAAATATTTACATGAAACAGCATGAGGTTACGATTCTTTCTTTATCCCATTTTTAATAAGTGGTTTAACTAAAGTATATTTTAAAATAATGAGCACCGTTTTCAAAATTGTATGTAATCTTCCATTGTTGGAATTTGCAAATTTCATTTACAATTGCCAGCCCAAGCCCACTGCCTCCATTATATGTAGAATGTTTAGAAAACCTTTTAAAAAGGAGCCTTTCCTCCAATGCTTTAATTCCTGAATTGGCAATTGAAAAAATTTGCTGGTTTAGTGTAATAATTACAATTCCGTTTACAGCTGTATGTCGAATGCTATTTAGCAGCAGGTTATTAATTAATACTTCGGTAAGGCTGTGGTTACCATTTAGCACAACATCCTTCTTTATGTTCAATTCTATAGTAATATTTTTGCTTTCAAAATGCTCTTTCAATATGTCAATACTTTGTAATAGCAATGCATCAAAAGCTATGGCTTCTGTATTATCAAACTGATTGTTTTCAATTTTTGCTAATAAGAGTAGGTTTTTATTGATGCGGCTACTCCGGTTCAAGGCATTGTTCATTTCTTCGGCCAATAGGTATTGCTTTTCTGTAAGATCATCACTTTGTAAAAAAACATCCAGCTTATTTTTTAAAATGGCTAAAGGCGTTTGCAATTCATGCGAAGCGTTTTCAGTAAACTCTTTTTGTGTTTTGTAAGCAATACTAGTGTGCTCTATCAATTTATTGAGCGATTGGTTTAACTCTTCAAATTCCTTTGTATTGCCCGAATCAAAGCTTAAAGCCGATTGGCGATGAAGGTTGAATGTTTTAAGTGTATTCAATGTATTTCTAAAAGGCTGCCACACTGTATTTGAAAGCCTTCTGCTTAAAAACAATAATCCTACAACAATAAGAACAAAGAAAAATAAAGTTACAATAGCAATTACTGCAATAGTTTCACCCGACTCTTCTATATTGGTTTCCACGGTAAACCTAAAAGGCAAATCATTAATTGTAACAATAGTAGAAAGGCATCTAAAACGATCTATAGCTGGCTTGGAGGAATAGGTGCTGGATTTTTCAATCGTGTATATACTGTCTTTTACTTTAGTGCCGGCATGTACAGGCTCAATATTTGTACCCGGCTGAATACTATTCCATAATGCTACACTACTCATTAATTGCGCATCGGACAGTTTTAGCTGATTGAGTGCAAATGTTGATTTATCAGCAATAATTTTATTGTGTTCATCCAGCTCTGTCTTCCAAATAGCATCCACCACAAAATAATATACCGGCACACTAATAACCAGCACTACCAGTACATATATTAAAAAGAGGCGGGTTGTTTTACTTAATAGCGGCTTCAATTAAATTGTCAATTTTTAAGTACCAATTATTCTGTCCATTTATACCCGGTTCCATACACTGTTTTTAAATAATGCTCGCAGCCAGCATCGTACAATTTTTTCTTTAGGTTTTTTACATGTGCATACACAAAGTCGTGGTTATCGAGCATATCCGCAAAGTCACCGGAAAGATGCTCTGCCAGTGTACTTTTAGATATTACCCTGTTTTTATTGCCCATAAAATAAATAAGCAGGTCATATTCCTTTTTAGTGAGTACAACCGACACATTGTTTACAGAAACAGCTTTTGCCATCAAATCTATCTGCAAGTCATCTTGTATTACAATATTGGCATTACTAAATTGCTTACGGCGGATAATGGAATATATTCTTGCAGACAATTCAGGCAAATGAAAGGGCTTGGTAAGATAATCATCTGCACCAATTTGCAAGCCCTTTATTTTATCTTCCAATTCATTTTTTGCCGAAATAATAATTACGCCATCCTGTTTATTTTCCTGCTTTAATTCTTCTAAAATTTTTAGGCCGTTACCATCGGGTAACATAATATCAAGTAAGATGCAATCGTATTGAAAAGTTTCGATTTTTTCTATCGCTTCCGCATAAGTAGCGGCAAATTCGCATAAATACTGCTCACCAGCCAGGTAGGCTGCCATACTACTAGCCAGTTGCTGCTCGTCCTCAATTATCAAAATCTTCATGCGATAAATGTACTATTTGAATTTTGAAGAAAATTTGAAGTGGCGAAATAAATGTAGATGAAATAGCAATCTGAATCTAAAAGCACGCTGCATTGCCATTGCGTTTACCATACTACCTGCACTGTTTCCTTTATAACACCCATTACAAACACACTTTGTACATTACCCATATTATCCATTTGGCTTAGCTTGTTTACATGAAAATCGTAATAGCTATTCATGTCTTCACAAACTACTTTTAGCATAAAATCAAACTCTCCGCTTATATTGTAACATTCAATTACTTCATGCAAATCGTTGATAGCTTTAATAAATTTTAAGCCGCTGTTTTTGCTATGCTCTTTTAATGATACATAACAAATCACTTTTAAGCCCCTTTTTACTTTTGTAAAATCCACCAGCGTAGCATATTGTTTTATTACACCGTTTTGCTCCATCCTTTTAATGCGTTCATGTACCGGAGTGGTACTTAAGTGTACTGCTGCTGCAATTTCCTTCACCGTAATACGGGCATTTTGTTGTAGCAATTTTAAAATAGCCATATCCATTTTATCTATTGTAAAATTGTTGGTAGTCATTTCTTCTTTTGCAGCGGTTGTTTTTGCCATAAACAGGTATTTTATCCTTTAAAAATACATAATAATACAATTTTATTCTATTTATTTACAAATGGATAGAAAATTATACTATAAAATGTAGCTTTGCAGTCTAAATTAATCATTATGTCAATATTGGAATCTACTGCCATCGACTTTAAGTTGGCAAACAAAGTAAAAGATATGAGCCTTGCTGCGTGGGGCCGTAAAGAAATTATGCTTGCCGAAGCAGAAATGCCGGGCTTAATGAGTATCCGTGAAGAATATGCAGCTTCTCAGCCATTAAAAGGTGCCCGTATTGCTGGTTGCCTACACATGACCATTCAAACTGCTGTTTTAATAGAAACATTGGTGGCTTTGGGTGCTGAAGTTAAATGGAGTTCTTGCAATATTTTTTCTACACAAGACCAAGCTGCCGCCGCTATTGCAGAAGCAGGCATAGGTGTTTACGCATGGAAAGGACAAACCCAGGAAGAAGCTGACTGGTGTATAGAACAAACTTTGTTTTTTGGTTCGCCAGACAGACCATTGAATATGATTTTAGATGATGGTGGCGATTTAACCAACATCGTTTTTGATAAATATCCCGAACTGGTTGCAGGCATTAAAGGTTTAAGTGAAGAAACCACTACAGGTGTTCACCGTTTATACGAAAGAATGGCTGCTGGCACTTTGCCAATTCCGGCTATTAATGTAAACGACAGTGTTACCAAATCTAAATTCGATAACAAATACGGTTGTAAAGAATCATTGGTTGATTCTATCCGCAGAGCTACCGATGTAATGATGGCTGGTAAAGTAGCTGTTGTAGGTGGTTATGGCGATGTGGGTAAAGGAAGTGCTGAAAGCTTACGTGGTGCAGGTGCTCGTGTTATCGTAACAGAAATTGATCCTATTTGTGCTTTGCAAGCTGCAATGGACGGTTTTGAAGTAAAGAAAATGATTGATGCAGTAAAAGAAGCTGACATTATTGTTACGGCTTCTGGTTGCAGAGACCTGATTACTGCTGAACATTTCAAAGCTATGAAAGACAAAGCCATCGTTTGCAATATCGGCCACTTTGATATTGAAATTGATATGGCTTGGTTAAATGAAAATTACGGCAACACTAAAAACACCATCAAACCACAGGTTGACTTGTACACCATAGATGGTAAAGACATCATTGTATTGGCAGAAGGCCGTTTGGTAAACCTTGGTTGTGCAACTGGTCACCCATCATTTGTAATGAGCAACTCTTTTACCAACCAAACTTTGGCACAAATTGAATTGTGGGTAAATACAGACAAGTACGAAAACAAAGTGTATGTACTACCTAAACATTTGGATGAAAAAGTTGCCCGTTTGCACCTTGCTAAAATTGGTGTAGTGTTAGAAGAATTAACTACTGCACAATCAGAATACTTAGGCATAAGCAAAGAAGGTCCTTACAAAGCAGAAATGTACCGTTACTAATCTTAATAGTGAAAAACAAATATAAAAAGCCCGCATTATATGATGCGGGTTTTTGTTTTGTGTTCATCTTGCCTACATAAATAAAACTGTTAAAAGGACAAAAGAAATAAAAATAGCTTGAGATGCTGCGGCACAATGCATCTTAGTATTTCTGTTTCAGACTATTTTTTTCTTAACCATTTTACATACAAAAATTTTAAGGCATCGTGGTTTGTGCAGGCTGGCAATTACTAATTCATCGCTTTCGTAATACGTCATTCTCCTTACAATCCATTAACTTCATTCCTTCATGAAAAAGTATCTGTTCATTGCATTTTATATCTTTTTCCATCAACACAGCCTTGCTCAGCAAGGCTGTACAGATCCCCTTGCTAATAACTATAATGCCTCGGCACAAATTAATAACGGATCGTGCACTTATAATGCTACCAATTACATACCTCCTATTAAAGTAAATCCTTTATCCGACTCCATTAATGAAACCAGCGGACTCCAATTTGCAGGCAATTATTTATTTACATTAAACGATAGTTACAACAAACCGCAGTTATACAGAATAGATAGTTTAACCAATGCCATTGAGCAACGCATTTATTTAAAAGGCACTATCAATGAAGACTGGGAAGATATTGCATTTGATGGCACCTATTTGTATATTGGCGACTTTGGTAATAACCTCACAGGAGGAAGAAGAAATTTGAAAATTTATAAGTTTCTCTTAAGTGCAATTGACTTTAACAACCCGGCCGATTCAATAGAACCATCGCAGATAGAAACGATTGAATTTATTTACAGCAATCAGCCACAACCCGCCATGGAAACAGGTTACAACAATACAGCTTTTGATTGCGAAGCTATGATTGTTGACAATGATAAGATCCATTTGTTTTCAAAAAACTGGACCAACAATTCCACTACTCATTATGTTATCAACAGTACGGCAGCAGGTAGCCATATTGCAACAGCAGCAGAAACCTACTCAATTGGCTACCTGGTTACAGCAGCAGACAAAGTAGCCGGACAGAATATAATTGTACTCTTGGGGTATATCCCTAGCGGCATCGGACAACATTACCTGCACATTCTTTCTGATTACAAAGCAGATAGTTTTTTTACAGGAAACAAAAGACAGATTAATTTAGGCGATGCATTGAGCATGGGGCAAGCCGAAGGCCTTTGTTTGAGACAGGGCAAATACGGTTATATCAGCAATGAAAAATTAGTACAAACAGTAGGGCCCATCAACATTACAATTACTCCTAAATTAAAATCATTCGATATTAGCAATTTCTCAGGCAATTATTTTACAAAATATTACTTTACAGGTAGTGGCAATTGGAGCAATGCTGCCAACTGGAGATATGGACTACGCCCACCTTCTGCTCTTTTACCCGGAAATGAAATATTTATAGAACCACAGGAAGGCGAAGAATGTTTTTTGGACATTTCTTACACGCTAAAGCCCGGCGCAAAACTAACAGTGAAGAGTGAAAAAAAGTTTTTAATTAATAATAATCTGTTAATTGAATAAATCCTTTTTTTTTTCGCAGATATAGTTATGATTAGTCATTTTAGCAATTACACAAAATGTAACTTCCATTCTTAAGAAAAATATATTAGCAAATAATGAAGTGAAAAATAACCTTCATTGATGGCTTTATAAATTTTCTTTCATTTCAAAAATTATTGTATTGTAAAAGAAATAGATAGCAACAGTTTAATATCTTTATTTTAAATCAAAGCTATGTACACTACCCGTTTTATAAGTCTTAGGCATCTTTTGCCATCCTCTTGGTTTCAGTTTTTTTTTCACCTGCTGCCGGTAGCAATAGCCTATGTTTTGTATGTAGTGTTGGGTTACAAAAATGCAACCATCCCATTAATGCCAATAACTGTTATTGGTACAGCCGTTGCATTTTATGTAGGCTTCAAAAATAATTCGTCTTACGACAGAATGTGGGAAGCCCGGCGTATATGGGGCAGCATTACCAATGCCAGCCGCACTTGGGCTGCCATGTTACTTTCCCTTACCGAAAACCAACCTGAGGATATAAAACTATTGGCAAAGCATTTGATACTACGCCATATTGGATGGTGCAATGTGCTTAAGTTGCAATTGAGGCGCAATAAAGTATGGCAGGAAAGATATTATCAAAACTACACTTCACGGGTACATCGCAAATGGAACCACGACTACCAGGAAGTATTAAACGAACATATAGATAGGTTTTGCGGCACAGGAGAAAGAATTGAAGTTACCAGCAAAACCAATTGTGCTACTCAATTATTATATCTGCAAAGCAAGGATATAAAGTACTTAAAAGAAATGGGTGTGATTGATAATATAGAGCATGGTAACTTAACCAACGTAGTTACCGACTTATATAATCAGCAAGGTGCTTGTGAGCGCATTAAAGGTTATCCTTTCCCTAGGCAGTACGCAGTATTCAGCCGTATTTTTGTAGATATATTTCTTTTTATATTACCCTTTGGGCTGATATCAGAAATAACACGACTTACGCCAAATGCCCAGTGGATTTTGTTTCCGGTATGCATTGTAGTAAACTGGGTATTTAATGCCATGGAAGCTGTGGGCGACTTAAGTGAAAATCCGTTTGAAAATGCATTGACAGATATTCCAATGAGTGCTATATGCCGCAATATTGAAATTGATTTGCGTGAAATGATGCAGGAAAAAGATATACCCGAAAGACTAACTCCTGCAAATGGTGTATTGATGTAAATGTTGCTCAACAAAAAACTTCATTTTGTCAACATGTTTTATTAACTAGTTAATAAAACATGTTCCTATTTTCTTTTGCTATTTGTTAAAACAAATTTCAATTTATAATTGCTTCAATTTACTACAATATAGGCCTACAGCCGCTTTTAACTGTTAAAAATAAATTTTGTAAGTTTGTAATTACTGCTCTTTTATTTTTTCACTTTTAAAAACGGAGGTTATGTGACAACAATTACACCAGAAACAAATACCTACGCTTATCGATCTTATGCTTTGCATAATTTTAAGCAGATACCACAAATTAGCAGACTTACAGCAGAACAAATTATTGACATTGAAGTAGTAGGTCATGTGTTGCCATTCAAATCAAATAACTATGTAGTAGATGAGCTCATCAATTGGGATAATGTACCAGATGATCCCATTTTTACACTTACGTTCCCTCGCCGAGAAATGCTAAGGCCAGAACATTATGATGCCATGCGCAAGGCAATTGAAAGTGGTGCTTCAAAAGATGAGCTAAAAAAAGTTGCTACGGAAATAAGGATGCAATTGAACCCACACCCAGCCGGGCAATTGGAGCATAATGTACCTATGATAGAAGGGCATAAGCTTACGGGTATGCAACATAAGTATAGAGAAACTGTTTTATTCTTTCCTAGCCAGGGCCAAACCTGCCATGCCTATTGTAGTTTTTGTTTCCGTTGGCCGCAGTTTGTAGGCATGGACGAATGGAAGTTTGCAATGCGTGAAACTGAATTGCTGATTAAATATTTAAAAACACATACCGAGGTTACCGATTTGTTATTTACCGGAGGCGATCCGATGATAATGAAAAACAAAATTTTTGCTTCTTACATCGATGCCATTTTAGAAGCAGATATACCCAATCTTCAAACCATTCGTATTGGCACAAAAGCCCTTGGCTATTGGCCTTATAAATTTTTAACCGATGATGATGCTGATGATTGTATAAAAACATTTGAAAAAATTGTGCAGCATGGTAAAAACCTTGCTATCATGGCGCATTTTAATCACCCTGTAGAATTATCAACCAAAGCAGTTCAAAAAGCCATTGCCCGTGTACGCAGTACAGGTGCACAAATAAGAACACAGTCGCCTATTATGCGTAACATTAATGCAGAAGCAGATATATGGGCAGAAATGTGGCGCAAACAAGTAAACCTTAATTGTATTCCCTATTATATGTTTGTAGCAAGAGATACAGGTGCTCAACATTATTTTAAAGTACCATTGGCTGAGGCATGGAATATTTTTAGAGATGCCTACAAGCAAGTAAGCGGTGTATGCCGTACCGTTAGAGGGCCTAGCATGAGTGCTACACCCGGCAAAGTACAGCTACTAGGCATTAGTGAAGTGAATGGCGAAAAAGTGATGACGTTACGATTTTTGCAAGGAAGAAATCCTGATTGGGTAGCACGGCCATTTTTTGCAAAATATGATGAAGAGGCGATTTGGCTTGATGAATTGAAGCCTGCATTTGGCGAAGAAAAATTCTTTTTTGAAACCGAATTAAAGCAAATTTTTGATGAAGAGCTTGACCAACACAAAGTCGACAATTTTGAATAACGTAGAACATGGGTTTACCCATCATAAATACTTAAACCCAAATGTTGCGGGGTTGAAAGAATCTCCTACGCTGCGCATAAATCAACATTGTAAAGAGCTTGCAGCAAAAGGAAAGCATATTTACAAGTTGGGATTGGGGCAATCTCCTTTTCCTGTACCCGAGCCTGTGGTAAACGCATTAAGATTGTATGCACCACAAAAAGATTACCTGCATGTACAAGGCCTGCCTGAATTGAGGCAGGCCGTTGCAGATTTTCATCGAAAAAAAGATGCAGTAGATATTCTTCCCGAAAATGTAATTATTGGGCCGGGATCAAAAGAATTATTGTTTTTATTACAAATGGTTTTTGATGGAGAAGTAATTATTCCCAGCCCAAGCTGGGTTTCTTATTTGCCACAGGCAAAAATTATTGGCAACACTATTCATGTGTTGCATACAAAACCTCAAGACCAATGGCGTTTATTGCCAGAACAATTAGATCAGTTTTGTTTAGAAAATAATAGCACGCACCCTTACCTGCTTATTTTAAATTATCCCGGCAACCCCGATGGGATAACTTATGATGCGGAGCGCATTAAAGCACTTGCAGAAGCTGCCAAAAGAAATAATATTTATATTTTGTCGGATGAAATTTATGGCCAGTTGCATCATGAAGGCAACCATATTTCTATTGCCCGTTATTATCCCGAAGGAACCATCATTAGTTCGGGCCTTTCAAAATGGTGTGGTGCAGGAGGATGGCGATTGGGTACTTTTTCATTCCCACCCAATATGCACTGGCTAATGCAAGCAATGGCTGCTGTTGCAAGCGAAACCTATACTTCGGTAAGTGCCCCCATTCAATATGCAGCAATACAAGCGTTTAACTGTGGTGTAGAAATTGAAACCTATTTAAGCCATGCAAGAAAAATATTAGCCGCACTTGGTAAAAAAACTGCAGAAATTTTACAAGCAGGTAATATGTTAGTAAATGAGCCTACGGGCGGCTTTTATTTGTTTATTGATTTTAGTGAACTTAAAGAAAAGCTACATAAAAGAGGTATTACCAACAGTAACATTTTATGCGATCAATTACTAGAAGAAACAGGTGTGGCTATTTTGCCCGGTGTTGATTTTAACAGGCCTGCCGAAGAGTTGTCTGCAAGGTTATCGTATGTAGATTTTGATGGGGCTACGGCTTTAACAGCAAGTTATACTATTGCATTGCACGAAAAATTACCTGATAATTTTACCGAGCGTTATTGCCCTAATGTAATTGAAGCTGCTGAAAAAATGGTGGAATGGGCAAATAAATAAACTTAAAAAAAATGAGTAAATGCTTTATCAATACTAAAGCATTTACTCACTTAATTATTTAAAATTTTATTCTTGCAGCAAGCATAAAATTTCTGCCGGAAGCTGAAAATCCGGAAGCAAAGGGGCGATAGTTTCTGTCAAAAATATTTTCAACAGATGCCTGTAATGTAATTTGCTTGTGAATAGCAATCTCCGACCTTAAGTTTATTGTAGTCCAAGATGGCATCCCATCGGCAGTGGCATATTGCTCATTATCTTCCCCACCAACAAAATAGTCATCCAATTTTTCCAGCCATTGTATTGTGCAAATAATTCCAGCATAACTAGTTTAGAATTATACTGAACACTCGTTTTTCCAAACATAGGCGGTATATGATCGAGTGGTTTTGTTTTTACCTTAGCTTGTACCAGTTCATATTTTCCATTAGGTTGTTTTTGATAGATGGAAGAAGTTTTATTATTATCTACTTCATATCTTCCCTTTGTATAACTAATGGTACTAAAAATACTAAAATGCTTGTTAAATGTAGCGGTAACAGCGGCAGTTCCTCCTAATACAAATGCCTTGTTATTGTTAGTATTGGCAACTACTTGGCACATGGCTCCATTGTATAATATTGAATCTTTTCCATTTAATAAATATGGGGCAAGCGTTATCCCGTTGCGGAACTTTGTATAATATGCCGACACATCTAATTTAATTTTTTTTGTAATAGCATGATTCACGCCAAAATCGGCAGTATAGGTATATTCCGGTTTTAAATCGGCATTGGGCATTACTACACGGCGTTGGCTGCTACTCGACTCAAAAACTCGTGCAAGGTCATCAATATTAGGTGCCCTAAACCCTGAAGATAAATTTACATAAACCTTTGTAGCATCCGATGGAAGATACACCAACCCTATATTACCAGTAACGGATGTTGTTTGTTGTTTATAATCTGTTACAGGTAAATTAAAAAAAGAATTATCTGCGATGGTAGAATGAAGTTTGGTGCCTTGCAAACGTATGCCATCGTTTAATACCCATTTGCCTGTTTTGCAAAAGCTTAATAGCAATTGAATATAAGCGGTCTTTATGTTGGTTTACTAATATAGCAAAAGCATCAGAGTCGCCCTGAGATACAAGCGACAAAGTTTCTTTCTCTGAATTGCTACTATACAATGTTTTGGTTTATGAGGGAAGTAAAAATAATAAATATTAAAACTATTATCTCAAAATATTATTAACCCATAATACATTATCCCCCTCTTAACCTGTTTTACTGATTGGATATTAATGGTTGGTTTAAAATATTATCGCTGATTAAAAAGCATTAGATACAGTTATGTAGTTTCTGTATAGATACCACAGAATTACAGAGCTTCATTATTCTTCCACATACTCCAAAATATCTGCCGGTTGGCAATCCAGCACTTTGCAAATGGTTTCCAGCGTGCTAAAACGAATAGCTTTTGCCTTACCGGTTTTAAGTATAGAAAGATTAGACAAGGTGAGCCCAACTTTTTCCGACAATTCATTAAGCGACATTTTACGCTTTGCCATCATTACATCGAGGTTTACTACTATAGGCATGGCTTATACAGTTAATTCGTTTTCGGTTTGAATTTCAATCCCTTTTTTAAACACCTGCACTATCACAAATAATATTACAGTCATAAAAAGCCACACATCAGCACCTTCAATATTCATATTGTCGGTCGAAGGCATGGCCACTCCCTTTTGGGCTAACCATTCGGCGGTTTTAACAGCCCAGGCAGAAAACAACCCAATGCCCAACGCAAGCCACGAGATACTAATAATAAAACGCTGTATAATAATATTAAAAGGCTGAGATAATTGCAGGCTCTTGTTTGTGAGTATTTTAATAATAAGATAAAACATAACTGCTTTTAAAACAGCTACAATAGAAATGAGTAATACCTGCACAAAATAATAGCCACTATCAAACCGATGCAAAGCAGCAAGGTCTATAGGCTTCCACAAAATGGCAATTTTTTCAGGACTTAGCCATGCATAAAATATGCTGACAATAACTGTTCCGGCCTCAACACAAAGGCCGATAAATATTATCCAGGCAAGTATTTTTAGCAGTAAAATAATAAGCTTAGATGAAGTAGTCATATTTAGTCATTTTTAAGTTATTAATACAAAAATAATAAATATTTATTAATAAACAATAAATATTTGCCGATTAAACATTATCCAGCCAAACACAAAAAGGCCGGGTAAAAACCCGGCCTACATTTAAACAAATAGAGAAACGCTATCGCTTAATGAGCTTTTTGATTTCAACACTATTGTTGTTTCTAATAAACTTCAAATGGTAAACTCCGGCAGGAAGCTGCTGCAATTGCAATTGCATAGTTGCCGAACCGTTGGTTTTTTGGATGAATACAATTCTTCCTGTAATGTCAGACAATTGCAACATATTTATATCCGACACATTGCTCAAGTACAAAACTGAGCTAAAAGGATTGGGACCAACCAGCAGGTTACTACCTTTATTATAAACCACATGTTTAATTTCAGAATACCTATTTCGTGTATCCGTATCCGTTGTTTTAATACGGTAATAGTAAACACCTGCTGTAGGAAGCATATCATTGTACTGATAGTTTTTTTCTGTACTACTATTACCAGCCGCCCTTGTTAAATGTACTGCGGTAAAATTATTACCATCTGTACTACGCTCCACTTCAAAATGATTTGTATTAATTTCAGTTGCCGTTTTCCATTTTACCACAGCAGTATTGCCCGATAACTGCACAGTAAATTGCAAACCAGCTACCGGCAACACCCCTGCTGTTCCCATTTCACTTTCGTTGTTGTTTTTGTCTAATGCCGTTACCGCAAAATATTCTCCGGCATCTGCGACAGCTATTGCAGCTTTATTACTGTACACAATTGTATACACTTTAGAACCATCATTAAAATGTGTAGATACTTCTGTTGGGTCATTAAACTTATATACTACATATTTTTTTGGAAGGTCTCCGTCGGCAGCAGCATTTGGCAAATCCCATCTTAATGTATCTGCCTGCATCCGCACATTTGCAGGTGCATTGGGGCATACTGCATCTTTCCATGGCATAGCCGGTGTAAAGGATTTGAATTGATATTGATTATTTTTTAAAGTAGTTTGAATACCTTTTGCGTTAGCCATTAATTGTCTTGTGCTAAATAATATTTGCCCCTTTGTTTGCTCATGAGAAGCTCCCCTGTTAATAGCAACCTGGTTTTCAATTTCAGTTGCAGACCAGTTGTTCGCATCTGTTAATTTATACAATGCCAGGCCAGGATACACATGGCGGTTATATAATAAAGCCTGGTCGTTCCACCATTTTGAAAGAATATTATAATCCTGTGCACCCGTTATTTTCCAATACAATTGAGGGGCAACATAATCTACTTTACCTGCCTGCATCCATGCAATGGGATCGCAGTATACAACATCATAAGACGAAGTACCCGAGATGCCTGTAGGCACGCCGCTTTTCCATATACCAAAAGGGCTCACACCAAATATCACATTACGGTTAGCAGCCGTATTAATTACTTGAATAGTATCATACACTTTTGCTATTAGTTGGTTGATATTGTTCCTTCGCCAGTCGGCTATGGTTGCAATATTGGTAGGGTTATGGTCAAGATATGTTTGGTCATCCTGCCCAGTCATTCCTGCATAAGGATAGAAATAATCATCAAAATGGATACCATCAACATTGTATCTTGAAGCAATATCTGCTATCACATTGGTAAGATATGTTCTTACTTCCGGCAAGCCGGGATTAAGTAATGTAGCAGTACCCGAAACAAATGTCCATTCAGGATGCAGCACTGCTGCATGATTAGCTGCAAGTGTTGGCGTACTTTGTTTTGCACGGAAGGGATTAATCCACGCATGTAATTCCATTCCTCTGTTATGTGCTTCATTAATTGCAAACTCCAACGGATCCCACAATGGGCTGGGTGCAGTACCTTGTGCATTGGTCAACCAATACGACCATGGCTCATATGTGGAAGCATACAAAGCATCGCCTTCAGGCCTTACTTGTAAGAATACAGTGTTTAACCCTGTGCTTTGCAATGAATCTAATATGCGCAATAATTCTGTTTGTTGCTGAGCCGTGGTGAGTGTTCTTGCAGAAGGCCAATCAATATTGCTTACTGTAGAAACCCATGCGCCACGCAAATCTCGTTTTGGACGTTGGTCTTCTGTTTCTGGTGGAGCGGGATCGCAGGCAATAGGAGCCGCTACTGTAATGATAACAGTTGCATTGTTGGAAAACTGGTTGTTGGTATTTTTAATCCTATATTGAAACTGGTCTGTACCTACAAATGAAGCATTGGATGTATAAGTAATTTCTCCATTGCTGCCAATTACCGCAGTACCATTTGCAGGCATTGTAGTTATTTCCATTAATGCAATATCCAAAGGCGTTCCATTATTTGCATCATTTACCAGTACAGGAATTCGTTTAGCCAATTGCGTTAGTGTGCTAACTGCATCTGCATTGGCAGTGGGGGGCGTAGTGATTACCGGCTCTTCAAAATAAGTAAGTGCCCTTTGCATAAATGCTTCAATAGTTGTGGGAGCAGCAGTTTCTAATGTAAATGAAAGAAAAATTAAAGCTCCGGGGTTAGTACCTGTGCCAAACAAACCCTTGTAAGCTACGCCACCTCTCATATTAGCTGCATTATAATTTAAAATATTAATTGCACCTGTAACTGCATTCACTGCATCTGGAAAATCCTCAGGATACACAATTCCAAAAGGCATATTCAAACCATCAAAATCGGTACCTGCAATACCAGTTGCCGGAGTATAGCTAATAGACCCATCACTTGCATAAGTTGATTTTAGATAGTTGTTCATAAATGCAGCATCATAGGCTCCTGCTGCTGATCTTCCTATATTATACGCAATTTCAGAGCCAGACACTAATAACTTGCCACCGTTATCAAGAAAGCTACGGATGGCATTTTTTTCATTGGTACTAAAAACAACATCTGCACTCGACTCATCGCCAACAAACCAAACTACAATATCATAGTTGTTTAAATCAAAAGTGCCATCTTCTACTTTTTCGTTTGCAACTGTGCTCACTTGCAAGAAGCCCTTATCTCTTAAAGCCTTAAAGTAACTCGTAGCAAATGGATGCTGAATATTTTTATGCGAAGCACTTCCGGTATACCTGTCAAAGCCATCTACAATTAGTACAGACGAGCCTGTGCTATTAGATGATCGGCTATACACATCGCTTGCAGCAGTTTCTAACAATGGATTGGTGCCATCAGTTAATACAGCCGTAAGCCTAAAATGATATACATTACCTGTGGGTGGAACAATAAATTGTGCAGGGTTGATATTGAGCGATGTGGTTGCTGCTGTAAGGGTGGATTCATTTGCTACAAGTACCCAGTTAGTAAAATCATCATCTGTGGCATAATACAAACGATATCCTACAAGATTGGCATCGGTATATGTTTTCCAGGTAGCTGTTAATGCACTTCCTGTTCCCGGATTTTCAATGCTAAATAAAACCGGTGGTGCAACATACCTATGCACATTGTTTATCCTGGTTATAAAAGCATTCCAACGAGCTTGTGTCATGTTAGGACAATCGGTAGCCCTTACATCACTATGCCCATAAATCCCTCTGTCACCATTGTTTACCCGACGAATTTTAGGGATACCATTTCTATCACAAACATCTGCTGCCAATGCAGTTGCTGATGCAAGCATTGGCTCACTGTCCCACATTGTAAGATTGGTTGCCAGTACTTCATGCTCAACACCAATGCCTTCATTATTATACAAAGACACACCTTGTGAAAAAGCTCTATCCGCTTCTCTTACCACCTGGCTTACCTGACCATCGCTGTTTCTAACTACATAATGTGCACTCACGCCAGAGGTACAATTTTTAAACCAATCGATGGCGCCTTGGTAAGTTCCGGTAGCAACATAATGAACAAAATAAAAATTGATAACTGCACCTGGTGGCCTTGTGCCAAAGTTTGAAGTACAGGTAGTGTAGTTTTCAATAGCTAGTGGATAATCAACAGCGTCTGGCGTAACTGGAGGATTTGTATTCTCTACTGGAGCATCCAAAATTTCACGGCTCATTTCAAAAGAATTGCCATCCAACAAAATAATTTCGCCCCATAACGTAACTGTTTTAGAACCGTTTGCCATCACATTATAAATACGTTGTGCAAGCTCATGTTGCATTTCATTACTTCGAAGACCGGTAAGTTTTTTTACTGAAGAAAACCAATCGGCTACTTCTGCGGATGTAGATGCAGATTGCTGATAATGCGAAAGAAGTGCAGCTGCCGCTCTAATATTAGTTTTAGCATCGTTTTTTATTTCATTGGGAGAAATATTTAATAAGGTTGCAGCTTGTGCAAGCTGGTGAATAAAATTATTTTCTACAAGGCCCATTACACCCCAGGAACCATAAATAGATTCAGAAACTTGCGCCCAGTTACTTTGTACTTGTGCAGTAGCTTTTAATATACTAACAGGCACATTAAATTCCAGTGCGGCCTGATTAAAATATTTTTTCAACGTACTTACATCAGGGTGAGGCCGATTAAGAAACTCAATCAGCATATCACTTTTATGATCATGTCCATAATCGGTAGCCTGTGAAGATTGATTTCCATGATTGGTAACATTTGTTCGAAGATATCCTGTCATATCTCTTTGAAGATATACATCGCCGTTAGGCTTTTGCAGCCTTGAAACCGGAGTAGTTACATAACGACTTACCAATGCCGCCAATTCCTGATCAGACTTAAAATTATTTTGTGCGAACAAAGCACCTGAAATACATACTAAAAATGAAAAAATGCAGAGTGAAATTATCCTCATAATTGATGTAAGTTTTAATTAAAAAAATGTAATGCAAATTGGTTGATAGCGTAAGGAAATTAAATATAGCCACAATAAAAAAGAATAAAAAGAAAATAAGTAAAATTTTATCCGCCTGCAAAAAAACGCAGCTAGTAAACTACGTTTACACCATATAGTTAGTAGAAAATATTGCAGCTTTTTGCAAGCAAACGTTCGCTATAACACAAGGCAACTGCAAATTGTTGCAATAATATATTTGCGGGCTTTCGAAAATCAGAGAAAAGAAAAAACCATTTTTATTGTAAATTTATCATCATTGAAAATGTTATGGCAAAATCTATCATAGAAAAATTAAGGATAAAAGAAAACGATATATTATTTACCATTCACGCTCCTACGCAGTTTGAACAAGAGTTAGGAAAGCTTCCCTCTGAAGTTAATATTGTGAGCACTGGAAAAAATTACACCCAGGTTCATTGGTTTGTATTAAACAAGGCCCAGCTTGAAAAGGAAATAGATAAGATAATGAAACTGCTAAAGGATGGAATTATTATATGGGTTTATTACCCAAAAGCAAGCTCAAAAATGCAGACTGACCTTACCCGTGACAAAGGATGGGATTGCCTGTTAAATAAAGGAGATCAATTAACATGGATAAGCCTTATTTCATTTAACGATACTTGGTCGGTTTTTGGTTTTAGATTAAAAAACAATGCTGACAGAAAAAAAGAAGAACAGCCAAAAAAAAGGGAAATTTTTAACTGGATTAATCCAAAAACAAAAGAAGTAATATTACCCGAAGATTTATTGTTGGCTTTTAAAAAGAGCAAAACTGCACAAACGTACTTTGATAGCCTTTCGTTTACTAATAAGAAAGAATATATTGAATGGATTGTAACTGCCAAACGACCAGAAACAAAGAAGGAAAGAATTATAGGCACTATTGAGAGACTAAATAAGCATTGGAAGAACCCCAGAAACCAATAACTTCACTTATGAATTTTACACATTATATTTCTGGATTTTGGTTTGTAAAATACCAGTTTTAAACGCATATACAATTAAGCCAGCTATATTTTTAACATCTAGTTTTTCCATTATCTTAAGCCTTAAACCTTCAACTGTACGATTACTTAAATATACTTTTTGAGCAATTTCTTTATTTGTAAAGCCTTCGGCAATAAGCTTTATTATTTCCCTCTCCCGGTTATTTAGTTCAATAGCCTTATGTTGTTTGTATGGATTAAAACTACTGGTTGTGATTAATTGGGTTAAATTTTTGGTGGTAGTTTTGCAATAATAAGGTTCCCCTTGAAAAACAGAAAATATTGCTTCAGAGATTTCATCTTTACTTGAATTTTTTAATAAATACCCCTTTGCTCCTGCTTCAAGCATATCGATAATAAAATTATCTTCTCCATGCATACTTAGGGCTATTATACCTAGCAGCGGAAACTCAGCGTGTAGTATTGCAGATGCCTGAACACCATCCATCTCCGGCATGCTTATGTCGGTAAGTACTACATCAGGTTTTGTTTGCCTTACAATATTAATTAGTTCTTCGCCATTCACAGCTTCGCCACATAAAAGAAAGCTATCCGTTTTCAACAGCATATTGCGTAGGCCATCCCTGAATATTTCATGGTCATCTGCTACTACCAGCCTTATTTTATTTTCAATAATACCAGTCATTTTTTAATGGGTATTTCAACTATTATTTCAAGTCCCTGGTTCAATTTAGAATAAAATTTACATTCTCCCCCCATTGATTCTACTCTTGTGATTATATTTTTATGCCCTAAGCCTTGGTTTTCGTAAATAGCATTTACATCCATTCCTATTCCATCGTCTTTGCACTGTAATGTTATTATGTTTTGATTTAGGCTGATATGCATATCTAAATTGTTTGCTTTGCTATGTTTTATTGCATTATGTATCATTTCAAGACAAATGCGGTAAAAATTTATTTCATGGTCTTTTATCAACTCCAAATCTTTATCAATATGTAGCGAAATACTTAATGGGTTGTATTGGCTTACAATATTTACATACTGACTCAATGCTTTACTAAGGCCCTTTTTAATAAGGGCAGATGGCATAAGGTTTACTGCAATTTCTCTGATCCGATGTATAATAGTATCGAGGTAATCTTCTGATTTTTGCAGGGTTAAGGCATCTTGTTTAGTTGTAGTAGAAATTGTTGCAATGTTGAGTTTTACTGCTGCCAATAAAGGCCCTAACTCATCGTGTAGATCCTCCGCTATTCTTTTTCGTTCAGTTTCAATAGTATCAATTTCTGCCTGTAACCTTTTTCTATATTGTGCCAGATTATGGCGCTGATAGCGTACAATTGAAATTATAAAAGCTGTAATAAACACAGCTAATATAATAACAATTATTATGAAGGCTTTATAAAGTACTTTTTCTTCGGAGCCCATATTATAGCTAATGTGAATAATAAATTTACAAAAGCATTGACGATACTTTGCACCGTAAAAAAGTTTATCAAAAGTTCCCTACTAAATTGGGTGCCAAAATTCCATAGTACTTCTATAAATATTTTATAGCAAAAAAATATAATCAACCCTGCACATATTATAAAAATAGGGTTTTTTCTTAACCTCTTTTTTCTATATACAATGAGTGCATTTATTTCATCTAATGCCAATAAAATAAGTACAAAAGAGTAATATACTTTAAAAACCAGGTTAAACTCGTCTATTTTACTAATAAAAAAATTATCTGCAACCCAAAGCAGCAAACCAACTGCTCCAAGTACTTTTACCTGTATACAATACTTTTTTTTGTTGTGACCATCTATTTGTTGAAAGAAAAGCAGCCAGCAAAAGAATTCTACTAACCCAAATACATTTAATAAATGAGCATTGGTAATTTTTTTATTATACAAAACAATACTCGCAATCTCTACGAGGAAAGAGATAATAATTAGAACAAAGAAAGGCAAGTATTGTTTTTGTACTTTTCTTATATTAATTAAAACAAAAAAAAGAGGTAGGCATATAGATAAACTTAGTATAATCATTCCTGTGTCGCCCATACATTTCTTTAAGTTTTAAGGTGATTCAGGATCGTCCCTGAAAGGAGGGCAACGAATTCCCTCTTCTAATATTACTGGTTGCTCTTCCTGCGATGATTCTGAATACATGGTAACGGATGCATAAGCTGCTTTCAGCATCTTAGTGTTTGGTTTAGGTAAAACCACGGCCCGTCCATTAATATTTTCTGCATTTTTATTTACGCCAATCAATACATAAACCACAATTCCTTTTTTGGTCATTCCCCCGTAAATACGCAACCCTGCACAATTTCGTTGCTTTAACAAAGCCATTACAGCTTCTTTAGCAAATAACTCACTAATAGGAAACGTCTCTATAGAAACACCTTTTTTTAATAAACTACCCAAAGATTGCTGGTAATTACTAACCAGCTCTTTTGCTTTTTTGTAGGAAATATAATGCCGCTTAGGGTCTGGCACATATGCCCTTTTAGTAATAGCCATATATATTAGTTTTAGTTTGTAATGAATACAAATATTGTGTTTTCATTTTTTTGGGGAAAGCGTATAAATACCTAATCTAAAAAATAACGTCATTTAATGCTTGGATATTAATAATGCTGTTATTCTTCGTCAACTATTTGGTCAAAGTCATTATTTGTCCCATTCTTCTGAGAAGTTTTAAACCATACTTCAACCAATGTGGTTTCTTTGGCCTTTACTATAGCTTTTATATTATCAGTGCTTCCATACACACTGTTCACTTTAATTATGTAGATTCCGGGGATAAGGTTATCTAATGAAAATTCCCCTTCTGCATCGGTCAATGGAGATATATCGTTGTGAGTGGGGCCTTCAACAATTGTTACACTACAATCTAAAATCGGTTTGGCAAACTCGGTAGTTACAATACCTTTAATTTTTCCAGTTTTTTTCATAATAGATAAAATTATAAATTATAAAAAAAGGGGCAGTTCAGTACGTTCAACTGCCCCTTTACATTACAAACTACCTCCTTCAAGCCTCCACCTTTGAAGATTAGCAAAAACAGGCGCAGCTATCCTTGTAGCCGAATTGCCAGATGACGCACCATTGGTATGAATGCCAACAACTATACGTTGATCTCCTCTTTTAATCCATACTGGAGAACCACTTTGGCCACCTGCAGTATCAATATCATAAGTAATGGTACGTGCAGTTAAAGATTTTGCCTTACGGCCATGATACCACATAGTACCCGATGGCTTATCACCAGGATAACCTGCGGTATTAAGGTTACCACTTGTTAATGAAGCATCACTTAAGTTACCAAATCCAAATGAGCCAATAGAAGCCGGAATACTATCTGTTTTTGACAAAAGGATAACACCATAATCAAAATTACGATCCCGGTTATTTACCCAGCCTCTTACACTTCTAAAGTTTGCCGAAGTAAAACTATTAAAAGGTGTACTGGCAGCATTACGTGCCGGCGATACAACAATATTTTTGGCCCAGCCACCTTCATTATGCAAATAAACACAATGCCCTGCTGTAACAATTGTACGTGGGCCAATAAAAAAGCCGGTTCCTAAATACGTCCTTCCATTAGCTGCAGTTATTTTAAGATGGCAAATTCTCTTCCAGGGTACAGAAGTGGTATTGTTAACCCTAACCCTGTCGTCTGTGCCAATTACAACTTCCAATGCCTCTATTTGTTGTTGCAATGTATCGGCTGCAACGGCACTTTCGCTTGATTCAACATCTGCGAAATCGTCGGAGTATTCACCAGACTCCAACATTTTTAAAATACCTGAAGGAACATTGAAAGATTTTAAAGTCCCTAAAATAGATGCTGGCAACTTTGGCTTTTTGCCTCCCAAAACTGTTTTTACAATTTTTGGTGCATACTGTGCAGCCGCACCTATCAATGTTGGTGCAGCTGCTTTAACAACCGTACCTAACAAAGGTAATAATGCTCCAAAAAATTCCTGGCCATTGGCAGGGTCAATAGAGCCAAAAGAGGCATCCAGTACCGGTTCTGCTTCTGCATCAGATTCGGTAGCAACACGTGGCTGCCAGCCATCTACTTCTTCAAAACTGGTAGCTGACTCAGCTTCTCCTTCCATAGCAGACTCATTATCCTCAACTCCTTCATTTGTAGCGTTGCGAATACTCATTGGGCTGCTTACTGAATCATGCCCACCTGTTAGATCGGCTGTGTTCTCAGCACTTTCAGAAGATTCACCCAAATTGTAATCACTTGAACCCATTACTTCATCCACCAACTGTTGGTCTTCGGCACCATTAAGTGACCCACCAGTTACTCTTACTTTTGATAATGTTGTTTCCATAATTTATTATTTTGTACCTACTCTAAATAGTGTTTTCGGTTTACCACTTTTTTAGCAATGACTGCAACTATTTGCCGAGGATAATCCAACACATGTACAGAAAATATGCAGCCATAACTTTACAACACAAAAATGGAAATGAAGTGTAAATAATAAAAGCGTATGCATACCAATAATAAATGGTACGCATACGCTGCTTTGTAAGTAGAAATACTTTTATGCCTTTTTGAAAACTGAGTAATTATTTGCCTTAAAATCTTTTATAAAAAACATTTTACATTTCTTCTTCAAAATATATTTTATAAAATTTTCGGCCGGTAACTTCATCAACACCTTTCTCAATAAGGTCTTTTCGCCCATGAATGTAGATATGAAAATTTTTATCAAGTTTTAAAACAGATTTAAAAAATCTTTGCTGTTTTTTTACTGCAGAAAGATGAATATCAAAGTTGTCTTCGAACTCATAATTACGGGCAACTTCAAAATTCTTTTTATAATCCATAAAGCTATTTACCACTTCAGGATGATGTATCACTTCATCAGCAAACTCTTCCATATCAAAATGATCCCGGGTTTTAAAATAATCCATCGAACGATTCAACATTTCAATCTGCTCTGTTTTATTCACTTCAAATTTTTGAGCATATTCCTGGGTAACAAACTGTTTGCAAAGCGATAAATATTTATCAGTATGGTTATAACTATCTGCCACTGGCTGCACCTGCAAAAAATCGTTTATCCAGTACTGTGCATCCTGTTGCTTGTTGGTATAATCTATTACACATACCCTGTAGCCATTTTCTTGATCTTTTTTAAACACCAGACAGGCTTTGTCTGGTTTGCCAGTATTAATGCCATCTTCAGATATTAGTTCGAGACTGTTACCATGCTCAAATACTTTTAAAAAATTTTCTTTGTTTTCAGATTTATAGAAACCAATTGCCTGAACAACTTCTCCATTAAAAGGCACATTTGTAAAATGTGCTATACACAATTCTCCTTCTTTAACCCTTACATGAGTAGATTTGCTATACAAAAACTGTGCTGCATAATATGATTGTCGTATAAAATCATCTTCATTGTTGAACATTGCAGTTACATAATTATATAACTCATTAAGTTCAATATCGCTTATGTGTGCAAACTGATAAAGTTCATTTTCGTTGATAGCTCCTAAAAAATATTTTACAAGTAATTTTCTTAGCAGAGGATCATTAAGCGTTAATGTGTTTTCAGATAGCTTTAATGCTTCTCCTCTGCTGGGGTTTCCAACTTTATGAATAATGGCTTGCCTTATTAGTACATTTTCTGTTCCTGTCATGTGACAAAAATATACATGATACTAATAACATACGTATTCTTATTGCAATTGCTTGTTAAACTAAACCAGGCCTGTTATTAGACAGGTAAAATAATCTTATCTTGTGTGTAAGAATTTTCATTAAAAATAAGAATATGTTGATACAAATTAGTACAGACAAGAACATAGATGGTTCTGAAGCAATGATTGCTCATTTTTCGGAAGTTATAAAAGAGCAGCTTGAACGATATGATGAACACATTACAAGAGTTGAGGCTCACCTGAGCGATGAAAATGCAAATAAAAATGTAGGTGATGACAAAAAATGTGTGATGGAAACTAAAATAAAAGGCAGCAGCCCATTAGTAGTTACCACAGTAGAAGCTACCCCACATATGGCAGTAAAGGCAGCTTCAGAAAAAATAGCTGCTTTGTTAGAAAAAACATTGGAAAGGCGTAGAGTTCAGTCCTAAAAAAATTTAGAAGCTTCGCAATTGCGAGGCTTCTTATTTATTAAGATTTTTTTCGTAAGTAGCAATCCAATCTTTTACCGTAATCTTGCTGCAAAGTTCTCCTATCAATTCATAAGGGATTTTATCTATCTTTTTAAATCTAATACAACTCTTGCCCATATCCAATTTGCCAACTCCGGCTTTTGCATAAGCATCTGTAAACCATTTATACAATTTGGGATCAGCATATACACCCATATGATAAATAGCTATAAAACCCTTTTGTGAAGCAATACTCATAAAAGGCAATGCATCTGTTGGCTTGCAATGGTATCCCGCAGGATAAATACTATGCGGTACTACAAAACTTATCATACCATATTGCATTGTTTCTTGAAACCCTTTAGGAAGCTTTTTCTTTATTACTTCGTATAACTTTTTCATTGCGGCCTGCCGCTCTTCAGGTAACATTTCAAGATAGGCGGAAATAGTACTTGCTTTTGCTTCCATTAGATAATAATTTAGTTTATATAAATATACAAAAAGCTGAAAAATGGAAAGGCATTTTAAAAGAACCCCATTGATTTGTATTAACTTGAAGAAAAATTCAGCTATATGAGAAAGTATAATTTAATATTAATTTTAATAGCCTCCTGTTTGCTGTCATTTTTGATAGCCCCAACCGAAATAAATAAAAAAGAAAGGAAAGATGCTGTAACTTATTTTAAAGAAACAAAGAAGTTTTTAAAAAGTGAACTTAAGGGATTAAGTGAAGCCCAGCTAAACTGGAAACCTGCCGATTCTGTATGGAGTATTGCTAATTGTGTAGAACATATTGCTGTTACCGAGAAAGGCATATTTGATTGGGCAATGAGTACCTTAAAAGAAACCCCTAACAGCAAAATGGATGTTTCAAAAAAGGTTACGGATGCCGATGTGAAAAATAAAGTTACAGATCGCTCCCATAAAGCAAAAGCACCCGAAATATTTAAGCCAAGTGGCCGTTTTGGTAATACGGCACAATCATTTAATGCATTTGAAAAAAAGCGTGACAGCCTGATTACCTATATTAAAACAACCAAAGATGATTTACGAGGGCACTTTGCTAATACGCAATTAGGGCTTACAGATACCTATCAATTATTACTATTGTTAAGTGCGCATACAAAAAGACATACACTACAAATTGTTGAATTAAAGTCAATGCCTGGCTTTCCTGCTAAATAAATGAAATACATAAATATACATAGACATGGACCCGCAGAAAGTGACGAATCTGGGATAGAAAATATATACGAACATTTCAATAACCCTCCTTCCTCCTTCTTCTCTGCAGGCATACATCCCTGGTATATCAATCCTGACAGCTGGCAATCAGATTTGAAAAAAATACAAATTATTGCCGCAGATAATAATATGTTGGCAGTTGGTGAATGTGGACTTGACAAAATTTGCAAAACAGATTATATTTTTCAACAACAGGTTTTTAAGACTCAAATAAAGCTTGCCAATTTATTAAATAAACCAATGATTATTCATTGCGTAAGAGCGCATGAAGATGTGATGCAAATTTTGGAAAAAGAAAATAGTAATATGCCTGTAATTTTTCATGGTTATAACAACAGCATAGCCCTTGCAAAAAAAATTATATCCAAAGGATATTATTTATCGCTAGGATATTCATTGGCCAAGCAACGTATGGCCTCAGTATTTACATTATTACCTCTTCATCATATTTTTTTGGAAACAGATAATAGTAGTGCAACAATCAAAGAAATTTATCAATTGGCTGCCGATATAAAACAAATTTCGATAGAAGATTTAAGTTTGCAGCTTCAACAAAACCTCAAACAGGTTTTCAATATTGAATTATGATGACTGATATTTCATGGTTGGGCAGAACTACTTTATTGATTGGCGAAGAAAAAGTATGGGAGCTTACAAAAAAACATGTGATGGTGGTGGGAATGGGTGGTGTAGGCTCTTTTGCCGCCGAATTTATTTGCAGGGCAGGCATTGGTAAAATGACCATTATTGACGGTGATGTAGTTGACCCAACTAACCGCAACAGGCAATTACCTGCATTGGCTACCAACCATGGTGTTTCAAAAGCCGATATTATGGCAGATAGATTAAAAGCTATTAATCCTGAACTGCAGCTTGTGGTAATAAAACAATTTGTTACACCAGAAATGGTAGAACATTTATTTGATGAAAGGCCAGACTATGTAGTAGATGCCATTGATAGCATTACACCCAAACTCACTTTTCTTAAAAAAGCATATTCGGAAAAATTAGCTTTGGTAAGTAGTATGGGTGCCGGAGCCAAGCTGGACCCTACAAAACTTGAGGTCACTGATATTTCTAAAACATACCAATGCCCCTTTGCACAACAAATAAGAAAAATGCTAAAAAAAGATAAAATTTACAAAGGGATAAAAGTGGTTTTTTCTCCAGAAATGCCTATTAAGGAAAGTTTAATGATGACAGATGGAAGCAACTATAAAAAATCTGCCTACGGCACAATAAGTTATCTTCCGGCTACTTTTGGGGCTGTATTGGCTTCGGTTGTTATTAGAGATTTAATAGCAACTGATAAAGTAGAATTAATAAGCTAAACTGCCTTATTACATTATTAATAATACATTCTTTCCACTATACATTTTACATTTGTTTTCTTATGACAAAGCTTTCTGTTAACATCAACAAACTTGCCACCTTACGCAACTCTCGTGGGCACAATAACCCTGATATTATCCAAGCTGCAAAAGATATTGAACGTTTTGGTGCAGATGGTATTACTGTGCATCCTAGGCCGGATGAAAGACATATCCGTTATCAGGATGTTTTTGACTTAAAAAAAGTTATCACTACAGAATTTAATATTGAAGGAAATCCAACCGAGGATAAATTTGTACAACTGGTACTAGCAAACAAACCAACGCAGGTAACACTTGTACCCGATGCTTTAGGCCAAATTACCAGCAACCATGGATGGAATACTATTGAGCATGCGAATTATTTAAAAGAAATAATTGCAGTATTTAAAGATGCAGGCATTCGTGTTTCCATTTTTGTGGATCCGGTGGTAGAAATGATAGAAGCTGCTAAAGCAACCGGAACAGACCGCATTGAGTTATATACAGAAGCTTATGCAACAGATTATGCTAGTGCTGATAAACAAGCTGCTATTAGTTCCTATATGGCAGCAGCAAGCAAAGCGAATGAAGTTGGTTTAGGTATTAATGCAGGGCATGATCTTGACCTTAACAATCTGAAATATTTTTCTCAGAATATTTCAGGCCTATTGGAAGTTTCCATTGGCCATGCATTAATTAGTGATGCCATTTATCTTGGCTTGGAAAATACAGTGCAATTGTATAAAAGGCAATTGAAATAATTTTTATGCAGAAAAGGCCTAATTGAAATAGCAATGTTGAACGGAGCGTCGCCACAAATGTGTAATTAGAAATTAAATGTTTGAGTCAAAAAAAGTCCTGTTTTAAAACAGGACTTTGAAATATTAGTAATTAAAAAAATTATTTAATTATACTTGCCAGCTTAGCTTCTAATGCTGGGCCACGAAGGTTTTTAGCCACCACATTTCCTTGTGGGTCTATTAAAAAATTTTGGGGGATACTGGTGATACCAAATTGAGCAGCAACTTCATTCTGCCATCCTTTTAAATCGCTTACATGTAACCAGGTAAGATTATCAGCCTTTACAGCATCTAACCATTTAGTTTTATCCTTATCGAGAGAGACACCAAATACGGTGAAATTTTTGTTTTTAAACTTATTATAAGTAGCCACCACATTAGGGTTTTCCATTCTGCATGGGCCGCACCAACTTGCCCAAAAATCTACCAACACATATTTTCCTTTGAATGAAGAAAGGCTTATCATTTTTCCATCAGGATCGGCCTGAGAAAAATCGGCGATAGGTTTGCCAATAGGCAATTTCTTATTATCAGCAATAATGGTAGCAAGATAATTGGCTATTGGTCCTGCTTTTACATTGGCTTCGAGGCTTGTGTACATTAGTTCCAAAGCATCAGCATTATTACTTAATTGATACGACCTAAAAATTGCCAAAGGGGTTATAAAAGCGGAGGGATATTTTTTGATAAAATTTTGCAATTCTTTGTCTGCACTTTTTGCCTGCGATTCGTCTTCTGCCACCTGTCCATTAAAAACCGGCTCATATTTTTTCATAATAACCATTAGCTCGGCAAACTGGTCATGGTTTATCGACCCTTTTACTTCGCTATTTGCAAATGAATCCTTTTTCCCAGAAATTGTAATGTTGCTATTATCTAAAAAAATATTTAAAAATGGTGGTTGAGAATTGATACCTATTACTTTAAAATCGGGAAATGGAACCTCTCCTTTTAAAATAAATTTTCCATCTTTTACTGTTGAGGTAGCCTCAACTGCCCCATTATTTGGGTTTAAGAGATTAATAACTGTATTATCTGCAATATCACTAATATTTCCACTAATTACATAGCCGGAAGCAGCTTCAACCTTGCCTTGCACCGATGAAGTGGCAATGCTAGTTTGCGCCATTGAACATAAAGGACCAAAGCACAAAAAAAGAAAGAGTATTTTTTTCATTCGTAAAAAATTGTGCTGCAAGTTAAATTTCTTTCGGCATTTATAAAACGATATATACATTTATTAACAAGTGAATATGATAAACGTCATGAGCAATTATCCCCTAATAGTTTGTACAAACTCTTTTACAGCGGCTTGTACATCATTGGCCTTTGATATATGATTTATAAATGCACTGCCAATAATACCGCCTGCTGCATATTTGCAAGCTTCGTCAAACCCGGTTTTGTCTTTTATACCAAAACCTATTAATACAGGGTTTTTAAATTTTGTTGAAGCCAACATCTTAAAATATTGCAATTTATCTTTAAATGTATTGTTATTTCCGGTAGTAGCAGAAGAAGATACAGCATATAAGAAGCCGCCACTCAATTCGTCTGCTTTTTTTATTCTTTTTTTATCAGTAGAAGGACTGATAAGAAAAATACATTTCAACCCATTCCTTTTAAAAATATCAGCATAGTATTTTTCGTATTCATACATAGGAAGGTCGGGCAAAATAATACCACTTACGCCACAGGCTGCTGCCCTTATGCAAAAATTTTCTACGCCAAATTGCAGCACAGGGTTAATATATCCCATGAGTATAACAGGAATGTGTAAACGTTTTTTTATTTCGCTTAACTGTTCAAATATTTTTTCTAATGTGATTCCATTTTGCAAAGCCTGCATATTGCTTTGCTGAATCACAGGGCCGTCTGCTACCGGATCGCTGTACGGAATGCCCAATTCTATTATATCTGCACCCGCATCTTGCAAACTCAACATTACCTCAGCTGTACTTTCAAGCTTTGGAAAGCCGGCTGTGCAATAAATATTAAGTACATTATTTTTTCTTTCTGAAAATAGTTTATCTAGTACATTCATGCTTAAAGATGTTTCATATAAGTAGCAAGATCTTTGTCTCCTCTACCGCTTAGGTTTACTACTACCCTGTCGTTTTTCTTAAACTTCAAATAACTCAGTACTGCTAGTGCATGGGCCGATTCCAAAGCAGGAATTATACCTTCTTTCTTACTAAGGTTCATTGCGGCAGTTAATGCTTCATCGTCTGTAATACTTTTAAATAATGCCCTGCCACTTTTAAATAAATTGGCATGTAAAGGGCCTATGCCCGGATAATCAAGCCCGGCTGAAATACTGTGCGGCTCTACAACCTGGCCATCTGCCGTTTGCATCAATAAACTTTTACTGCCGTGCAAAACACCCATTGTACCCAGTTGCGTGGTTGCGGCAGTTTTGCCAGAATTTAAACCGCATCCTGCAGCCTCAACAGCAACTAGTTGCACTTTCTTCTCGTTTATAAAATGATAAAATGCTCCTGCCGCATTGCTTCCTCCACCTACACAAGCGATAACATGTGTAGGCAATTCTTTTCCGGTATGTTTTTTTATTTGAGCTTTAATTTCTTTGCTAATAATGGACTGCAATCGAGCCACCATATCTGGGTAAGGATGTGGACCTACTACACTACCAATAATATAATGGGTATCATCCGGATGATTAATCCAGTCCCTGATTGCTTCATTGGTGGCATCTTTTAAAGTTTTACTACCGCTAGTTGCAGGCACCACAGTTGCGCCCAGCATCTGCATTCTTGCAACATTGGGTGCTTGCCGTTCAATATCTTTTTCTCCCATATACACAATACACTCAAGCCCCATTAATGCGCACACAGTAGCTGTAGCCACACCATGCTGGCCTGCACCAGTTTCAGCAATGATTCTTTTTTTTCCCAACTGTTGAGCTATTAAAACTTGCCCAATTGTATTGTTAATTTTATGTGCGCCAGTGTGGCACAGATCTTCTCTTTTTAAATAAATATTTGTTTGGTATTGCTTGCTTAAATTTTCTGCAAAATACAATGGCGTTGGCCTGCCAACATACTCTTTTAATAACGCATTAAACTTCTTTTTAAATACTGTTGATTGCATAATACGCAAATAATTTTTACGCAGTGCTTCAACATTTGGATAAAGCATTTCAGGAATAAACGCCCCACCAAAGCCGCCATAATAACCTTGCTCATCGGGATGCAATAAGCTTTTTGAATACCGATCCATAATTTTATTTAAAATTTTGCAAAAACTGTAATATCAATCCCATGTCTTTTACACCTGGCTCTTTTTCAAAACGGCTGTTAATATCTATGCCAAAAAAATCGGGATGTTTGAATGCCTTGATGGCTGCTGCATCATCAGGACCAATACCGCCGCTTATAAAAAATGGTTTTTCAATTTTTGCTTTAGCAATTTTGCTCCAGTTGAACTTTTTGCCGGTCCCGCCTGCTTTTCCATCTGCTTTCGTATCAAATAGATAATAATCGCAAACATTGTCATAAGGAGCAATCAACGCATCTACATCGTCAATAGTATCGTCAATACTAAACACTTTTATTACTTCTGCCTGGCTAGATAAATCGTCACAAAGCTCCGGCGATTCATCGCCATGCAGTTGCACTACATCCAATTTAAAATCGTCTATTGCATCTATTGCATCACCTAATGAGGGATTTACAAATACACCTACTTTTCGCAAGTCAAAATCAGCTTCACTGATTATTCTTTTTTCTTCTGAGTTTCCTGCATACCTTGGAGATGAGGAATCAAATACCAACCCTGCATAAGCGATATTTAGCCCATCAAGTTGCTGTAATTGTTTGAATGATGTGATACCACATACTTTTATATTCATGATTATTGATTTTTAAGTTTTGTTACAAAATTTTTAAATGCCATTCCAGGTTGTTGTTCCTTCATAAAAAATTCGCCCATTAAAAATCCGCTATATCCCTCTTTTTTAAACAAACCAATCATTGCTGCGTCGTTTATTCCGCTTTCTGCAATTTTCAATTTATCTGGCGGCAGCAATTTACTCAAAGCTACAGATCGCAGCACGTCTACTTTAAAAGTTTTTAAACTTCGGTTATTGATACCTACCATATCTACATAGCTACATATATGCTGCAGTTCTTCTTCTTCATGCAATTCCAGCAAAACCTCCATTCCCAATTCTTTTGCTTCTGCCGCATAGTCGTTTACCTGTCGGGGCGACAAACAGGCTGCTATCAATAAAATCACATCGGCCCCTATAGATTTTGATTCTGTTAGTTGGAAAGCATCCACAATAAAATCTTTTCTCAATAAAGCATTTGCATTTCTTCTTGCTTTTAGAAAATCTTCATTACTGCCTCCAAAAAAATTAGAATCAGTTAAAACGCTCAATCCACTTGCGCCATATTGTGTATAGCTTTCTGTTACTTCTTCTACCAAAGCCTTTTTATTGATATCCCCTTTTGATGGAGACTTTCTTTTAAATTCTGCAATAATGCCCGTGGCCAATGGCTGCTGCAAACGATTAACCATCGATATTTTCTTTCTTTCAAATAAAGGATTATCCTGCATAGCTGCAATATTAGTATGTCTTTTTAATGCCGCTACTTCCTCCTTTTTGTATGCAATAATTTTATCTAAAATATTCATGATAGCAAATTCTTTAAAGACTGATATGCTTTTCCACTTTCTAAGCTCTCTACTGCCATTTGGTAGCAGGTTTCATAGCTGTCAAATTTATTCATAGCATGCAATGCCATTGCAGCATTGGCTATTACAACAGCATTTTGTGCCCATGTACCTTGTCCTTTTATAATTTTTAAGAAGATGGCTGCCGCTTCTTCTGCTGTATTGCCACCGTAAAGATCTGCTGCGGAAACTATTCTTTTGCCCAACATTTCCGGCGTACATATCTGTTCGCCTTTGTTGTTAATTACTTTTGTGTCGGCAGTTAGCGAAATTTCATCGTATCCATCTAAGCTGTGCAAAATGGTGAAAGAAGAATTTCCCTGTTGCAATAAATAATTATAAATACGGGCCATTTCTAAACTAAATACACCTACCAACTGATATGTTGGTTGTGCAGGATTTGCCATAGGCCCTAACATGTTGAAAAAAGTTCTTACTCCTAGGCTTTTTCTTACCGTTGCAACATTTTTTAATGCTGGATGAAATAAAGGTGCATGTAAAAAACAAATGCCTGCATTGTCTAATTGACGGTTGAGTAAAGCTGTATCTGTTGTAAAACGATAACCCAATTGTTCCATTACATTAGATGAGCCGCTAATAGAAGTGGCACCGTAATTTCCATGCTTGGCAACTTTATTTCCTGTACCGGCAACAATAAGGCAACTAAGTGTTGAAATGTTAAAGGTATTTTTTCCATCTCCTCCGGTTCCAACAATATCTATTAACTCATGCCCCGATAAATTGGGCTGCAAAGCCATTTGGAGTAAGGCATCTCTAAAACCTTGCAATTCATTTATGGTAATGCTTCTCATTAAGTAAACGGTTACAAGCGATGCAATTTCAGCATCACTAAATTCTCCTTCTCCTACCTGCACCAACAACTCTGTTGCCTGCTCACTACTCAGCGTTTTATACTCAAAAAGGTAATTCAATATTTTTTTCATACTCCAACCTCAAAAAGGCTTTTTAATTTAAAATCATTTGCAATATTCCAAAATAGCAATTCCAGTAATTTAAGGTTCCAGCCAATTTCTCAAAATCTGTTCACCTTTTGGCGTAAGCACACTTTCCGGATGAAACTGTACTCCCTGTACATCATATTTTTTATGCTGCATGGCCATGATATATCCTTTTTCATCTCTGGCAATTATCTTTAAATCGGTAGGCAATGTTTTTTCATCCACAATCCAGCTATGGTAGCGACCCACTTCTTCTATTTTGTTTAGTCCTTTTAGCAGGCCGCTTTTAGTATTTAAAATTGAAATGGGTGTGGCTACTCCATGATAAACAGTGTCTAAATTAATTAACGAACCTCCAAATGCTTCTGCTATGGCTTGATGCCCCAAACACACGCCCAGTATTGATTTTGAGGCTGCATATTTTTTTATTAAAGGCAGTAATAAACCCGCTTCCTGAGGTATTCCCGGGCCGGGAGATAAAATAATTCTGTCGTATTCATTTACTTTTTCCAAAGCAATTTCATCATTCCGAAATACATCTATTTTTCTATGTAAAATCTTTTCAACCAGGTGCACAAGGTTGTAGGTAAAAGAATCATAATTATCAAACACCAGTATTTTTTCCATCTTTATATTGTTTGTGCCAGTTGGATGGCTTTTTTTAATGCACCTAATTTATTGCTTACTTCCTGCAATTCATTTTCGGGCTTGCTTGCCGCAACAATACCTGCACCTGCCTGATAATATAATGTATTGTACCTGGTTAAAATACTGCGTATCATTATGGCATGGTTGCAGCTTCCATCTAAACCAATAAAACCTATTGCACCACCATAAAACCCTCTGGCAGTTGGCTCTTGCTCATCAATAATTTGCATAGCCTTATATTTAGGTGCACCGCTTAGTGTGCCGGCAGGAAAAGTACATCCTAGTATGGAAAAAGGATTGGCACTTTCAAAAATTTTTCCCTGCACTTCGCTTACCATGTGAATTACATGAGAGTAAAACTGTATTTTTTTATATGCCGTTACTTCCACATTATTACATACACGGCTTAAATCATTTCTTGCCAAATCTACCAGCATTACATGTTCTGCATTTTCTTTTGGATCATTTTCCAACTCCATTGCTAATTGCCTGTCGGTTTCATCGTTTCCGGTTCTTTTAAAAGTACCAGCAATTGGGTGTACAGTTGCATTTCCTTTTTCAATAATCAACTGGCCTTCGGGTGAGGATCCCATCAATTTATAATCGCCATAATCAAAGTAGAATAAGTATGGGCTTGGATTTACACTACGCAATGCCCTGTAAACATTAAAGTCGTCGCCAGAAAAACCTTGTTCAAAACGCCTGCTTAACACCACTTGGAAAATATCGCCTCGCATACAAGAGCGAATACCATTATTTACCATTTGCAAATATGCTTCATCTGTAATGTTGGTTTGCTCTTGCCCTTTTATCAAAAAAGGGAAAACAGGAACATCTTTCCCTTTTATAAGGCTTTCCACATCAGCCAATCTGCTTTCTAAACCTGCAAAATGATTTTCGCAGATGTATAACTCATCTTTAAAATGATCTACAATAATTACATACTGATATAAACGATAGCGCATTAATGGAACGGATGAAGCATTGTTGACAGCCTTTTTTTCACTAAATTTTATCTGTTCAAAAAAAGGAATAGCGTCATAAGCAGTATAACCAAACAACGATTGTGCAATATGCACAGGTGCTAAAGGCGTTTCTTTTGGTTTTAGCCTGCTTATAAACTGTTGCATTACATCGGCCAGTTTATCTTTTTGTTGCAGTTCTATTTTTTCAGGCTTCTCTGCCGGCATTTTATATTCTGCAATTTGCTGATCAACAATTTCTACTCCTGCTACTGCATTAATTCCAATAATAGAATAACTGTTTTCGCCGGCATGAAAATCGGTGCTCTCCAGCAAAATGGTATCCCTAAATTTGTCTCTTAGCCGTAAATAAATACTTACCGGAGTGTACACATCGGCCAATATTTTTTTGTAACTCGTATTAAAATAAATTTCCTTCATTTGGCATAAAATTAAAAAGCCCCGACTGTGTCGGGGCTTGTAATATGGTTATAAATAACAACAAGGTTTTTGACACAAATCAATGTATGATTGTGTACCACCACCAAAAATTGTTATTTAAAAAATTATTTCTCATTTGTTGCACAAAGAAAAAGGAGATTATCCATAACAACAAAATTATTTTTTGCTAAATTGAAAAGTAATGCATTTGCCTGCATCATTTCAATTGCTATATAAGCTAAACTTACATAGCTTTAAAAGCGATAGTATAAGATAATGGTATAATGCTTGCGACATAAAAATAAAACATCAATATATGACAATAACAGTATTTGGAGCAACAGGTTCGGTAGGAAAACAATTAGTAAAAGAGGCATTATTAATGGACTACAAAGTAAAAGCATTTGGCAGAAATGTTTTTGTAACCGATTTTCCTAAAAATGACAACCTGGAGCTGATACAAGGTGGGCTATTTGATGGTGCAGATATAAAAGCCGCCATAAAGGGCAGCGATGCAGTGCTATCTGCCATTGGCGGAGCTTTTGATGGTAGCGACAAAAGCCGTTCACTGGGTATGAAAACGATTGTGGAACAAATGGAAAAAACAAACGTTAAACGAATTGTAGCTATTGGCGGAATGGGCATTTTGCCAAATGAAGAAGGAAACTTACTGATGGATGCCGAAGATTATCCACATGAATATATTCCGGTGGGAATGGAACATCTAAAAGCATTTAGATATTTGGAAAAGTCTTCGCTCGACTGGACCTTTATTTGTGCCCCTGATTTGGTAGATGCAGATGCAACAGGTAAATTTTTAGTTGCTTCAGAAAGCAACCCCGTCGGCTCTAAATTTAAAATTAAAACCGGAGACCTTGCTTTGTTTATGCTAAAAGAATTGAACAGGAATGAGTATGTAAAACAAAGGGTTGGGATAGGCAATATCTAACCATTCAAACAGCCGTTAATACGAATGGCTTCACTTATATCTATATCGTAAACAATAACCTGACATTAGCGGCAAAAAATATTCAGGTGATGTTATTATAACTGATAACTGCTTAGTTTTAAGAGCATCTTAACTATAAACTGTAGTATTTATACAATCTTGCAGGAGAATAAAATTTATTGAGTGAAGATATTTTTTACACTGTTATTTATTTCTTCATTTACCTTTTGCAGAGCACAAAAAGTAGATAGCCTGTTTGTACACCTATATACCGATAGCCTTAAAAAAGGTACTTACAATTATATAAATGTGGATGGGCTACTGAGTAATGGCAGTTGGCTACCATTAGATAGCAACCATGTTGAATTCAAATGTAACGTTGGGCAATTTTACGGCAATCAACTTTGGGTAGATACTTCAATAAAAGAAGAAAAAATAAGTATCGATATAATTTTAAAATCGGATACCACCCAGCATAAACATTTTGATATGTATATTAAAAAACTCGCCGACCCAATAATACTACCCAACGAGCAAGAAATTATAAAACGCAAAACGAAGAAAAAGAAAGCCAATTAAAATATAAATAAAGCCCCGCAATGCGGGGCTTTATTTATGCAAATTTTTTAGCGTCTTCTAAAAATTGGGCAAGGCCAATATCAGTAAGTGGATGTTTTAGTAACCCCAAAATAGAACTCAAAGGACAGGTACACACATCTGCTCCTGCCTCTGCACATTTAATAATATGCAATGAATTGCGGATAGATGCAGCCAGTATTTCTGTTTGATAACCCTGCACATTATATATTTGGCGTATTTGGTGTATTAGTTCCATACCATCCCATCCTGTGTCATCTATTCTGCCAAGAAAAGGTGACACATAAGTAGCCCCTGCTTTTGCTGCCAGTATAGCTTGGCCTGCCGAAAATACCAGCGTACAGTTGGTGCGTATCCCATTATCGGTAAACCATTTTAAAGCTTTTATGCCTTCTTTAATCATTGGCACTTTTACTACAATATTCTTATGAATGGCAGCCAGTTTTTTTCCTTCTGCTACGATGCCGTCAAAATCGGTAGATACTACTTCGGCACTAATATCGCCATCTACCATTTCGCAAATGGTTTTATAATGCTGCATTACTGCATCGGCTCCTTTAATACCTACTTTAGCCATCAAAGATGGATTGGTAGTAACACCATCTAATATTCCTAAATCATTGGCTTCCTTTATTTGCTCTAAATCTGCAGTATCAATAAAAAATTTCATAATTCATACCTCAAGAAGAGGATTTTGATTTAATGTAATCTGAATAATTTTACTTAGCAAAAGTATAGCAATTGAATTGCTTTAAAAGATAATTTTTAAGGTACAAACAATAAAGATGATTGTAAAACTGCCTGAAGTGGAGAAAATAAAAACGGCAAGTTACTTACATCGCACCGCTCAACCATCTACCCTTGCTACCTTCCGGTCCTGGGGGAGTTCAACAGGAGCTGGTCGTATAAGACTTGCCGGGCGCAAAGATAACATTGAACAACTAAAATGACAAACGAAACAATAAAAACATTTTAAAAACTAAAACCCGGTCTTTCTCTTCTTGAATTAAATTGGCCAATGCCAATCAATTGATCTGCCCGATCTGTAAAAGATTTATAATATATAAGTACTGTGTACATATTCTCTGTTTCAAAATAATTTCCTTCCAGGCTAATCCTATCTGTAGGGTTGTTTTTACTTACCAGCTCGTAAGCATAGTTATAGTACCCTTGTTTTAAGAATGTACTTAGCTCGTATTTACCATCTAGCTCATTAAACTTCATCTTCCACTCATCGGTATATTCATAATTGGTAAAGCCCCCAATCATATATAAATCATACCCATCATAAGGCTTGCCTTCTGGTGGCGCAAAAGTAAAATCTACGGTAGCATAATCGCCCTGCCAAAATGGATTGATACTTTCATAAGTAACTATTTGATACGTTCCGTCCAGGTCTGCAAAATATACATAACGCTGTGGCCTTCTATCCACATCGGGCTTTACATAAATAATGGTTGAATTCTTATTATACTTTGCACTATCTACCCTATCGCTTTGCAAACGAAAGCTTCTTAAATCAAGCCATCGCCACTCTTTTCCACCTGGAAATAAACCAATATTTTCTGAATTGTATTCTAGTGTATTTCCTCTAGTAAAGGTTGGGGGTACATTTTTTAAGGCATTATCCTGCCTGTTGTTTTGAAGTATAACTACCTTTACTTGTTGCCCGGCACTAAAGCTATTAATATCTTTTACATTGATAGAGAACCGCAATTTTTGATAGGTATTGTAATATTGTGCGGTTAAAGGCTGTACCACTTCTCCGGTTATGGTAGCTTTATTATCCACCACATATAGCCTTTTAGTAAAAACAGTTTTAGAAGTGTCTCCATCCAAAAAAACTTTTAACAAATAATTACCCGAACGAATAGGCATAGAATTGGCTTCTGGAAGAATTACCTGGTAATGTGTATACCTTGTAAAGGCTATAGATGAATACCTGTAAGTACTGATGCGGTTTTGTGTAAAACCTTTTAAATAATCAAAAGGGTTAAGGTTTAGTGGAGTCCAATTATAATCGCAAAGCACATAAGTATAATAGTAGTTTTTAAGACTCCCCTCCATATCATCAAAATCAAGCTCAACACGGGTTGAGCCATTCAACATTAATACTGGCAACGACTGTTGGTTGCCATATTGAAACAACTGCGCCGTTCGTATATAAGGCTTATAAATTTTGTCGGGTTGCTGTGCATTGGCAACAAAACCAATAAACAGGCAAATAATAAAACCAATGCTACGGACAAAATTCATTGAAAGCTTATTTAATTTACTTTTGAAAGATACCAAAAATATTCCTTTTGAATTTATCGTGGTTTATAGCAAAACGCATTGGAGCAGTAAAACAAAAAACATTTAGCAGGTTTATAATAGGCCTGGCTATAGGTGCTACTACTTTAAGTGTTGCGGTAATGATAGTGGCTTTAAGTTTTGCAAATGGTTTTCAACAGGTTATCAGCAATAAGGTATTCAGTTTTTTAGGCCATATCAGGGTACAGGAAACCCTGCAAGACAATTCCAACATTGCCGAGGAACTGCCTATTACAAAAAACGATTCCATTGAAAATTATTTAAAGCAAATACCCGAAGTGAAAACGGTTGAAAAATATGCAACCAAATCTGCCATTTTAAAATACAACAGCGATATTGAAAGTATAATGCTGAAAGGTGTGGATAAAGACTTTAATTTTTCCCGCCTTCAAAATTTTTTACAAAAAGGAAAATGGTTTTCGTTTCCCGATAGTGGCTATAGTTTTCAAATAAATATCAGTGCTTATACTGCCAATCAATTAAGAATAGGCGTGAACGATACCTTGCTGGTATTCTTTTTTAGAGCCGATGGATCAAGAACGGCAAGGAAATTATCGGTAAGTGGTATTTTTAAAACAGGTATTGAAAAGTATGATAACTTTTTTGCCCTTTGCGACATCAACCTTATACGAAGGCTAAACTTGTGGGATTCTACACAGATTGGCGGCTATGAAATATTTTTAAAAGACCATAACAAAACCGATACCATTACCAGTTTAATTTATGACGACTTACCACAAAACTGGTATGCCAGAAGCATAAAAGAAATTTCTCCCGATATTTTTGATTGGCTGAATCTGCAAGGGCAAACAAAAAATATTCTCATTGGAATAATGATGGTGGTTGCAGCAGTAAACCTTATCACCTGTCTTATTATTTTGGTATTGGAACGCACAAGAATGACAGGCATTTTAAAAGCACTGGGTAGCACCAATTGGGGTATTCAAAAAATATTTTTATACAATACACTAAAAATTGCCCTTATTGGAATTATTGCAGGCACCATCCTTGGGCTGGGGATTTGTTATTTACAGCAGGCTACAGGTTTTATTAAGCTTAACGAAGATGCCTATTATATGAGCAAAGCCGAAGCCAGCATTAACTGGTTGCAAATATTGGCAATAGATTTAGGTACTTTTATTATTTGTGCTTTAACCCTTATAATACCTACCATGCTCATAAAAAAAGTAAAGCCGGTAAAAGCAATACAATTCCGATAATTAGAGCAGCATATTGCTTTATTTGTAAATAATATGTTAGATATTTATACTCTATTTGTTACCATACTTTCACTTATTAAAAGAAAACAATGAAAAAAATTTACGCCTCTCTTATCTTGCTTATGTTTGTCAGTTGGGCAAATGCGCAACTTTATCCCGTAGGCATAGAAAGTAAAATAGCTGAAGCAGATATTATTGTTGAAGGTACCGTTGTTGAGCAGTCTTCGTTTTGGAATGAGAGCCATTCGATGATTTTTACCAACAATAAAATAAAACTGCATAAAGTTTTTAAAGGCCAAAATGTTGCTGATTTTATTGAGGTATTAACAATGGGAGGAACTGTGGGTACAGATTACATTACAGTAAGTGAACTACTGGAGTTAAGAAAAAATGAAGAAGGTATTTTTTTCTGTCACCCAAATAGCATCAATTTAAGGTCTCCGCAAACAGGTGCATTGCTATATGATATAGCATCAAGTGCACAAGGATTTTTGAGATATGATAAACTTAAAAATATTGCTGATGCACCATTCTGTAAATACGCTGGCATTTCAACACTATTGTATAACGAACTACAACAAAAGGTTGGGCGAAGCTTTACCAATGTAGATGCAAATTATAATGTAGATAATGTAATTACCCCCGAAGCTACGCCGGTTATCACATCTATGTCTCCCTTAACAATTTATGCAGGAGCCTTTTATAATACTGCGGCAAATGTTTTGACTATTACGGGTACAGGATTTGGTACACCTACAGGCACTGCTGCAATTTTATTTGATGATGCCAACAATGGTAACGGCGGCACAACACTTGATATTGCTGCAACCGATAATACAATAATTTCCTGGACCGATACAGAGATAAGAGTAAGAGTACACTCAAGAGTTGGCTCAGGAACTATACAGGTTAGAAACGCTGATCCTGCTACTTCTGCGGCTTCTCCCCAATCTTTAAATGTTATTTACTCTATTCTTAATGCCACCTTTCAAATTCCTGGCGGAACCGGACCCTTATATACCAAAGAAGGAAATTTAATTGGAACAAACGGATTGGGTGGCTACACTATTCAATATAGTACTTCCACAGCAGGAAGCGGCATCGATTTTACAACAAGTGAGGCAATGGCTCCATTTCAACGGGCATTAAACACCTGGAAACAAAATGGAGGCTTTAATATAACTGAGGGAGGTAATACTACCTCTCAAACTTTAGGTGGTACTGAAAGCATAATAATGTACGACAATGCTAACAATGGCAGCGCACCAATGGCAAACGGCGTTTTAGCCTATTGTACCGGTAATTTTTCAATGTGTGGAAATGATCCCGCAGGTAATAAAGCCTTCAGAACCAGGTTTAACATCGTTCTGCGAACACCTGGGTATTCTACAGGAACTGCAACCTTTTCTGCAGGGCCATGCCCACCAAATTCTTCCGATTTTAATGCACTTGACCTGGAAACTGTTTTGCTGCATGAATTGGGCCATGCTGCAAATCTGGGGCATATAAATGATAGTTGGCAGAATAATCAGGTTGGAAGAATTAATCCTGCCAAACTGATGAATTTTGCAATCATCCCAAGCACCAAAAGAACTTCTTTAGATTATGCTGCATTGTATGGGTTAAACTATGTTTTATCTCCAAAAGGAAATGTTTATGGCAACTGTATCGGTAATACAGATATGGTAGCGTTAACCAAAACTACTGTTGCAAATGACGAATGCCCATTAAGCTTTCCAACAACGACCATTGCATCGGGCACTACAGTAAATTTTGATTTGGTAAATGCAACGAGTAATCGATATGTAGATCCTGCCTATACTCAAATAAGATGTGATGGAATTGGTACGCAGGTTACTAATAATGCTTACTATGCTTTTAAGGCGATGAATGCTGGTTCGTTAACTTTAAGCGTTAGTAATTACAGCACTACTCCTGCCGCACTTGCATCTTGTACATCCCCATATGCCGGCGTAGAAGTTACCGGAGTAAGAGCTGCATTGTATGCAGTTTCTTCATGCCCTACAGCAGGCAGTTTTCCGGCTCCAATTTGGTGCGGAACAATTACCGGAAATGCAATATTACCGGTGGTAAACGGAATTGCAGCAAATACAAGTTATTTATTATTGGTAAATGGAATTGATAATACAAAAGCCAGTTTTGATATTACGTTTGTTGGTACTGTTCTTCCAGTTAAACTATCGGCGTTTAATGGCAAAGTTTTAAAAGATGCCAATCAGCTAGATTGGTCTGTACAAGCAATGGACAATGTACTAAAAATGGAGCTGGAAAAAAGTGCGGATGGTACAAACTTTGCTTCTTTAACAACATTTAGTGGCGAAGCGCTTAACAAAACATCTAACAGTTATAAAGACTATGCTCCTTTGATGGGTAATAATTATTATCGTTTAAAAACTACCAACAACGATGGTAGCATAGAGTACTCAAATATTGTATTGCTAAAACGCAACGACAAGTTTTTAATCACCTTGTCCCCTAATCCTGCAAAAAACTTTATAAACGTATCCATATCTTCCAAAGAGAAAGAGGTTTATACATTTAAACTGATAAATGGTGTTGGGCAGGTTTTAATTAATAAGCAATTAAATATTTTACCAGGAAACCAACTTTTTCCAATAGCAATTTCCGGCATTGCCAAAGGAGCTTATTATACCCTAATTAGTAATAATGTTGGTGAAAAACTTAAAACCCAAACATTAATTATTCAATAAGAAAATAATTAACAGAGGATTTGTTTGCTAAAAGGGTTCCAATGGAACCCTTTTAATGTTTAATCACAAATAGCTTTTTTCTCTATAAAAACTTAACGAGTCATTTCATATAGTATAATTCCCGTAGCCACTGCAGCATTTAAAGATTCAGCATCACCAATTCGTGGAATGGTTACCATTTCATCCACAGTTTTAAGAATTTCATTGCTAATTCCTTTGGACTCATTGCCTATTACAACAATGCCTTCATTTACGGATGTGTATTTTTTTAATGGCTTGCCATTAAGAGCTGCGGCATACTTTTTAATTTGTGGCTTACTTTGTATCCATTGTAAAACATCTGTATAAATTAAATTGACCCTTTGCAGGCTTGCCATGGTGCTTTGTACAACTTTTGGATTATACATATCTGCAGTTTGTTGAGAGCAAATAATATTTTGAATACCAAACCAATCTGCAATTCGGATGATGGTACCAAGATTACCCGGGTCTTGTATATCATCCAAGACAAGGGTTAGTTTACCTGTTATTTTAGGCTGAGTGTTTATTTGCTTTTTTTCAAAAACTGCTACTACCTTATTGGGCTTACTTAATCCAGCTACTTTTTCTAGCTCAAAATCTTTTATTACTTCCAGCCTGTCCCCCAGTATTTCTAACATACTTCTCTCCTGCACCTCTACCCACTCTACTAAAGCATATACCGCTTTACAGCCAAAAATTTTCCCTTCCAATAACTCATTTACCAGCTTTGGCCCCTCAGCAACAAAGGCATCTTCAGCATCTCTGAATTTTTTGTGCTGCAAACTTTGGATATATTTGATGGTGCTTTTACTAAACATTGGCCATTTTTTATGTTTGTATCAACTTTGAAAAATACTTTTTATATAAACTATATACCTGTTGCCCTTCTTTTGTGCCTTGTTTTTTCTTCATGCAATATTACAAGAAATGCTCCCAAGCACAGGCCTTATCTTGCTAAAAATACTTTTGAAATAAAAGGTGGTAATTTTAATAAGATAGAAAGAGAAGCTGTGTTGGCAAGAATGGAAAACCAGTTAGACGATAGCTCTAAATTGAATTTTAATACCAGTTTTATTTTTTTTAATACTTTAAAAAGGCCACCGGCTTATGATACAATGTATTCTGCTTTATCTGCAGAAAATATGCGTACCTCTATGTTTCATATAGGCTATTACAATTCTAAAGTTAGTTTTAAGGCAGATACAACAAAAAAGAAAGTAAAAGTTAATTATACCCTTGAACCAGGCAATGCTACCAGAATTGATACATTTAGTTACAGACTGGCAAAACCCACATTGCAGCAACTGGCCGTTCGGTCGTTAGACAAAAGTACTATTGTAAAAGGCGACCCGGTAAGTAAAGGAACCATACTTAGCGAAATGAGCCGCATGGTGGATACTTTTAGAAACAATGGCTATTATAAATTTACCACATCTGAGTTAAGAATGCGTGGTGATACTAGTATTGAAGCGTTAACCACTATTAGCGATGATCCCTTTGAACAATTTAGAATTTTGGCAGAAGCACAAGCTAAAAAAGATTCTCCTGAAATTAAGCTACAGATGGTATTAAACAATCCCGAGGATTCAACAAGATTGAATCAATATACCATACGGCATATTTATCTTTTAATGGATTATTACCCCAATGACGATATTAATGACACCATCAATATTACTCAAAGGCATACCAGAAGTTTTATTTTACGTTATCATCAGGCATTATTCAGGGTTGGTTTTTTAGCAAGAAATATTTTAATGCGGCCGGGGCAATTATTTCGGCAGGATGATTATAACAATACACTTAACAACCTTTCTAAAACAAGCCAGTGGCAAAGTATAAACATACAGATAAAGGAAGTAAAAGATAGTAACAAGATTGATCTAATTTTTGAGTTAATACCAGAAAAGAAATTTGCTTTTGAGGCTGCAGCCGAAGCCAGTTACGCTGCAGCAACAAGCAACTCAAATGCCCTTGCAGGGAATCTGATTGGCTTATCCTTCAATCTTTCTTTATCAAACCGTAATATTAACCGTGAAGCCATCCGAATGACACACCGCCTGCGTGCCGGTGTGGAACTTAACAATAATAGCAAAATTGCCAACGGAAGCCTTATTAATTCCAACGAAATAAGTTATGGAATTAATGTAACCATTCCCCGTATGTATAGCTTTTTCGGTAAAAAACAAACTGTAGGTGCATCGGGCAGAAAAAGAATTAATTACAAACCCGGAGAATCATTTATAAACGGAAATTTTGCTTTAACCAATAGGGTAAACCTCTTTGACCTGCAAACCTCTACTTTTAATCTAGGTCAAACCTCTACTTTTCAAAAGGGTGTATTTAAAGGATGGAAATGGGTATTTAGGCCAATAAATATTGAATACAATTACTTATATAACAAAACACTTCGATTCGATACAATTCTCTTAGAAAATCCTTTTTTAAGATATTCATACAATACATCTTTTGTACTTGGTATGGGAGCCGGCATTTCAAATATTTATAATAATCCAAGAAACATCAGCAGTATTTCAAGAGAGCGGTCAATAAAATTAAATTTTGAGGAATCTGGGCTTACCTGGGGGCTTTTACCAATTTTAAATAAGTATAAAGCCCGGTATTTTAAAACCGATGCCGAGTATAAATACAGCATTAATTTTCCAAAAACTTCTGTAGTTTTCAGAGCATTTTTGGGGGTTGGCGTTCCTATTGGCAGAGATACCAGCCTTCCATTTTTTAAACAATTTTTTGGTGGCGGAACCAGCAGTATGAGGGGTTGGCCAATCCGTGGAATTGGTGCAGGCGGACAACCATTAGCAACCTATACTTCCACTTTGTTTAATGATAGAAGAGGCGATATGCAAATTGAATTTAATGGAGAATACCGTTACAATATTGCTCGTATTATTCCTAACGTACTAACATTGCGTGGAGCTCTTTTTGTTGATATAGGAAATGTATGGAATATAAAAAATTCAAAGGCAGATGGAACAACCGACTCTACACAATTTAAATTTTCAAATCTGTATAAGCAGCTTGGCGTGTCGGCAGGTACCGGCCTTAGGTTAGATTTTAACTATGTAGTTATACGCCTCGACTTTGGCTTACGCTTTAAAAGACCGGAATCAAGTTATATAAACAATGGATGGAAATTGCCCCCAATTGACGGGCCCTATGATTTTATAAAGAAAATATTTACCCGTGGCCCTAATGATGAATACAGGAAATGGCGTTACGAAAATTTCAACTTTACATTTGGAATAGGCGTTCCTTTCTAATTTTCCGGGTCGTTTTTATCTGGTATTTGCAACGATACAATAAATGTTTCAATACTTGTCGCATCTGTTACATTATACTCACCAATTCTTGTGCGGCGCAGTGCACTTAAATAAGCTCCACAACCGAGTGCCTGGCCAAAATCATGCGCAAGGCTGCGTATATATGTACCGGTAGAACACACAACCTTAAACGTAACAATGGGCATTTGAACGGATGTTATTTCAAACTCTTTTATAAAAACAGGTCTTGGTTCCAATTCTACATCTTTACCCCTTCTGGCCAGTTCATACAATGCCACACCTTCTTTTTTTATTGCTGAATACAATGGCGGCATTTGATTAATTGCGCCAATAAATTGCTTTGTAGCGTTAATTATTTCCGACTCAGCTATTTGGGCAGTTTCTCTTTCATTTTCAGGATTAGATTCCAAATCGTAGGTAGCGGTAGTAGCGCCTAAAGTAAATGAGCCGGTATATTCTTTTTCGGCTGCCATATACTCGTTTATTTTTTTGGTAAACTTACCAGTGCAAATAATTAATAAACCACTAGCTAAAGGATCTAATGTTCCGGCATGGCCTACTTTTTTAATTTTGATAGCATTGCGAATTTTTCTAACCACATCAAATGATGTCCAATGCAAGGGCTTATCCAACAAAATAACTTTGCCCGCTTCAAATGATTCCTTTAATTCATTACTGATAGGTTCCGGTCTTTTTCTTTCCGCTGTATCCTTATCCTCACCAAGGCTTTTTTTGTAATTAGCAAAGTATGACCCTTTTTTTCCCACGCTTTATTTTAGATTATTAATAAACTACTATGTGTCTTGCAAAAATAGCATTTAAGTTGTAAGACCAAGTTTGTAAAAATTATATAGCCTGTCGTGCTTTTATTTCCAGATACTTATTGATGGCACTAATAGTAAGTTCCTCTGGCCTTGCCAATACCGACAATATTCCATACTTCTGCAATTCCTTTACAACCAGCTTTTTTTCAAACATTAATTTTTCAGCAATGGTTTTCATATAAATATCTTCCACATTGTAAGCATCTGCTCTTGCCAGTTTATTTAGTTCTGTATTTTCAAAAAATACTACCATTAGCAAATGATGCCGAGCAATAGATCGTAAATAATTCAGTTGCCGTTTTAATCCCGTAAGCGACTCAAAGTTGGTAAAAAGTATTAGCAGGCTACGTTGCTTTATTTTGTGGCGCACTTGCATGTACAACATTTCATAATCACTCTCTTGAAAGGCAGTTTGCTCTTTGTACAAAGCTTCTAATATATTTTCTCGCTGAATTGGCTTTCTATCGGCGGCAATTAATGTAGAAAGTTTTGTAGAAAATCCCATTAACCCTACCCTGTCTTGTTTTTGCAGGCATACATTGCTGAGTGCTAATACTGCATTAATGGCATAGTCCAGCAAACTCAAACCATTAAACGGCATCTTCATCAACCTACCTTTGTCTATAATGCAATAAACCTGCTGCGATTTTTCATCCACATAATTATTCACCATCAACTGGCCACGCCTTGCTGTTGCTTTCCAGTTTAGCGTTCTTATATCATCTCCAATTACATAATCCTTTATCTGCTCAAATTCCATGCTCTGCCCAATTTTTCTCAATCGTTGGCTTCCCTGCTCATGCACGTAAGCAGTTTGCGAAACCAATTGATATTGCTGCATTTGTACAAATGAAGGATAAACACTCACCGTTTGATTCAAGGGCATACTATACCTACGGCTCAATAAACCGATAACTGTACTAAAAAAAACATGCAATTGCCCAAATTGATATTCTCCCCTTTGTGTTGGTATTATTTGATATTTCAATTGCTTTTGCCCTTTTGCAGGCATTTGTCTTTTCATTTTAAAACTGCGCTCCTGCAGCTGCTCCGGCATTTCATCAATAACAGTTACAGATGTTGCAAATGGATAATGAGTGATTAAATCAATTACCACATCATTTTTATCGCCATTACTTAGGCGATTAGCAATAATGCGTTTTGCTCTTGGTGGCTTTGCTGTAAAAAAAAGTAACACATAATCTAACAAAAAGGCAAAGCCCCATGCCAACAATAGCAAAAAAGCAATACTTAATACTACACTAAAAAAATAGGACAGTACAAATAACACAACAACAATGCCGCCAACAAAGTAAAATCGTTTGTTGAAAAACAGGTCGCCAATATATTTTTTTATAGGACTCAATTAAATAACTTTAACGAGGTACTTCAATACTTTTAATAATGGTAGTTATTAGTTCATCCGGGGTTAACCCTTCCATTTCCTTTTCAGGCGTGAGCATAATACGGTGACGGAGCACATGCGGCGCAATTTCTATTATATCATCGGGTATTACAAAATCTCTTCCTTTTAAAGCAGCCTGAGCCTTAGATGCTTTTAATATTGCTAATGATGCACGGGTACTTGCACCCAAGTATAATGACGGGTTGTTTCTTGTTTCGTGTACAATGGCAGCAATATATTCAACCAGCTTTGGCTCAATGGCAACCTGCTTCACAATATCCCTGTAATGGCTAATATCATTAGCTGAAATTACCTTACTAATGGTATCTAGCAACTCCTCTTGGTTTTTTCCCTGCTGGTTATTTAGAATTGCAATTTCTTCTTGTAATGTTGGATAATCAATTTCTATTTTAAACAAAAAACGATCTAGCTGTGCTTCTGGTAACCGATAGGTTCCTTCCTGTTCTATAGGGTTTTGTGTTGCTAATACTAAAAAAGGTACTTGCATACGATGTGAAAAACCATCAACCGTTATCTGCCTTTCTTCCATCACTTCAAACAATGCCGCTTGTGTTTTTGCAGGGGCTCGGTTAATTTCGTCTATTAAAACAATATTGCTGAACACTGGACCTGGTTTAAAATAAAAACTTCCTTCTTTTGGATTAAATACCGATGTGCCGATAACATCGCCGGGCATTAGGTCGGGGGTAAACTGCAAGCGGCTAAAACCCACATCAACCATTTTGGCTAATAGCTTTGCAGTAAGTGTTTTTGCAACACCAGGCACTCCTTCCAACAACAAATGGCCATCACACAAAATGCCTATTAGCAGCAAGTCAACCATTTTGTGCTGGCCTACAATTACTTTAGCCAGTTCCACACGTATTTCACCTACCTTATTATTTAGTTCCGATACTGGAGTACGTTCTTGAAACAATTGTTCTTCCATTAGTTTCTGTTTTTATAAAAAAATTGTATTTGTTCGTTTAAAGTTAATAATTCAAAATCGCTTACTTCTACCGCTAACTGTACTTGCTCCATAGTGTTGTACAAAGCTTGTATTTTTTCCTGGGCAATTCCACTTTTTTTGCTAAGCGATGTAATAAAGTCCTTGTTACTATGCACATTTAAAAAATAATGTGTTCGTATAAAATCATTAAAATAAGTAATCATTTTTTCTGCAATGTTTCTATTATTCTTCTCTGTCATATAGAGGCTTGCTATAGCTTGCGTATATGCAATAGAAGTATTTTCCACCGGAGGTATAATTTTTATAATGCGCTGCCTCCGCTTACCATTAAAAAATATGTAGAGCAATAATAACCCGATAAGTATCCAAAAAGCTATGGTAAGCTCTGGGTATTTGAATAAAATAGCAAGGGCAGACCCATTACCTTTATTATTACCTATATCATCGTCATCATTATTGTCTTTGTAATTTATCTTGTTGTAATAATCATCCCAAAAAACATTACCCGGTCTTTCTCTCATCAACTGCATTGCTTGTTGCATATACAGGTAATTATCATTTTTCAACAGAAAATAATTACTAAATGCCCTGGGCTCACATTGCAGGAATAATCTGCCCTTTCCTAAGAAAACAACCAAAAAATCTGGCTGTCCGGCACCGTTATATCCTAATACTTTTGTGGTAATACTATCCGTGGTAGTAAGGGCATTCACCATAGGATAATAGAAATATTCAAAATTGGTTTCTTTAAAATATAAGTCAGATGATAAAGATATTTTACCTGTATCAAATTTAATTTGCGAAAATAAAGTTCCCAACTGGCTATATGTTTGCTTTACATCAAGCTTATCTAGTAATACTGTATCAATGTTAGATGCACTTAAAAAAAATGTATGGCCATCCTTAACAAAATCCAAAATCTCGTTTGCCTCCCTTATATTACAATAAAAATTTTTACTTATGCTCATATAAATTGAGCGATTGTCTGCATAAGTTTCATCTCTAAAATCATCAAAGGCTTTTTTGTTAATATTGATAATCTTATCCTGGTAAAAATCCTTAAATAGCGTATGGGCTACAAAACTTCCAAAAGGCCTTGTGCTTTTGTAACTGTAGGTTTCACGCATATCAGGCAAATTATTGTTGCCTGTGCATCCAAGCAAAAACAGTACAGATAATAAAATGATATAGTTATAATAAAAACGCAAGTATTATTTTTTATATTTTCTTATTAAAATCATTAAACCCCTCTGCCATTCTTTTGTATTGTTCTTCACTAAGCTCAAAATGCCCGTACCACACATACTCATATTGAAAAATCAATTTTGAAAAATCATTTCTAAAATTTAGTGGCAACTCATATACATAATGGCTATTTGTTTTATCGGCCTCATATTGAATATGATTATTATTCCATAATGCCTGTAAGGTTTTAATAAAATGATACCTTACTGCTAACCGATAATCTTTTTCTGCAAGTGCTTTGTTTATCAGTAAATCAAAATTATCATGTCCCATCAATTCTTCCTCGTCGGGCAACGCTTCCGTTATATCGTTTTTTGCAGTATTTTTTTGAAATATTCCGTTCCCCTTCAACAATTGATAAAGTATAGCCACTATAAAACAAACAGCAAGTATCCATAATATTGTTTTAAAAGTACCACCACCTAAAACCTTGTCCATAAAAGATGGGCCATTCTTTTTAGGGCTGTATAAATTGTTGTTCTGCTTTTGTTTTTCGTCTTGCTTTTGTTGATACGCCTTTAATAAACTATCCAGGTTTTTTAGATATAAAAAACGTTTGTTGCTTTTTATACTGTTTACTGTATCTGGGGATACTGATAGCGCATTGGCATACAAAAAAGTATCTTTCACTATAATCTCTTCTTTATAGTATTCTTCTGTTTCATCAGGAGCTTGTACAACATCTGTGGCAGTATCTACCACCGGCTCTACAGTAGATTGGCCTATAGTAATACTTACAAATAAAAAATGTAGAATAAAAAGAAAAATATATTTACCCATTATTGCTATACAACCTTTGAACAATATTATTTTGCTTAAATACCAAACCACGCTTTTTTAAAGTGATTGGCCAAACAACAAAATACCAAACCATAAAAGTTAATGAAGCTCCCAATATTAAAAAACCAAGCCAAATGGGCAATCCGCCATTATTTTCCGAATCGTAGGTACGGCCCATTAGGTGGGTAACATAACTCTCAAAAAAAGATGCCAATATAAAAAATGGCACCAGGCAGATAAGGAGTTTTGCTGCATCTTTTGCCCCACGCTTAAAAGATTCCATGCGTGAATATGTACCCGGAAAAATAATTCCGTTCGCCAATATAAAGCCCGATGCTCCTCCCAATACAATAGAAATAATTTCTATGGTACCATGTATCCATATTGTGAGTATAGATTGCAGGCCTAACCCATGCGTAAAAAACAAGTGCTGAAAACAGCCAAGCATTATACCATTGCTCCACAAAATTTTTAATGTAAAAAAGCCAAGCGAAAAACCTCCAATAAAAGTTAAAAATGCAACCCTAATATTATTGAGTGCTATGTAAACAAACATACTAAACTGGTTATCATCTTTATACACACCAAATGGGTCTCCTTTTGCAATATTTTCTTCTGTTTTTGCTACATAGCCAGAGCCCAATATAGAGCTTACAAATTCTTCGTCATGCATAGATGCCCAAACACCAATGGCTACAAAAAGACTAAATGCTAGAAAAGTAAACAGTAATATGCGGTGGTATTTTGCAAATGTTATTGGCAGTTCGTACTTCCAAAAATCAAAAATGCGGCTGAATTTTTCCTTTTTATTACGGTATATATCCTGGTAAATTTCGCCGGCAAGGCTGTTTATCCAACGGGTAACTTTACTCCGTGGATAATACGTTTTTGCGTATGAAAGATCATCTACCAATGTAGTAAAACGTTCTGCAGTTTCATCCGGATTAGCAGATTTTTCCTGCTGGTAGCGAGTCCACTTTTCCACATTTTTTTTAATAAACATCGCTTCTCTCATTCCTCAAAACCTTTTAAAAGATAGGTAATGTAAGTTTCAGTTTTCAATATGCTTCTTTTTTCTAAAATAAAAAAATATGGTTTAAATACAGGCGTATTCATAAGCATTGTAAATTCGTTTACATGGCTATCATACAAATTAATACTGTATTTAATATAGACTTAGAATTTGAAAGTGCCCCAATCCACAAAAGATTATTGGCCTATGGTATAGATTTTGGCATCCTGATTATTTATCTATATGTAATGAAATCGGTTTTGTATGATGGGTTTGATATTACATTAAACGATTACTATGGGCTTGATTTATTGGTAATTTCAATACCAATGCTGCTTTATTCCCTTTTGTGCGAAATATTAATGAATGGCCAAACAATAGGAAAAAAAATTACTGGCTTGAGGGTTATCAGCCTGGATGGAGGCAAACCTACAGTAGGGCAATTTATTTTACGGTGGATAACAAAATTTTTTGAGTGGCCGGTTTTATTTGGCTTTATGATGTTTTCTACAAGTGCCTTATTATACTATATATTTTTTACAGGCTTGTTAGGCATTGGTGTGTTAATAGCCATTAGCCTTACGGCAAAAAATCAACGGCTGGGAGATTTGATTGCCAACACAGTTGTTGTAGATACTAAAAGCCAGATCAATGTGCATGATACAGTTTTTATGGAGATTGACAATAGCAACTATGTTCCTACATTTCCTCAGGTAATGCGCTTAAGCGACAATGATATCAACACTATTAAAACCGTGCTGACACAGGCACAAAAAACTCGCAACTTTGATATTTGTTACAGAGTAGAAAGTAAAATTAAAAATGTTCTACAAATACAATCTGATATGTACACTGAGGAGTTCTTGAAAAAATTACTGGAAGACTATAATTATCTTGCCACAAGAGAATAGTGGTAAATTATAAATAAACACCAAAAACAAGTACGGCAAAAAGGATAAACAACAAACAAATAATCATTAACAATCCGCAAATCCGATAAGCCATTTTAAGATTATGCCACGCATCATCGTTATCCTGCTGATTTAAAAACTCTATAGATGATTTCATTTTATTGGAAAACCTTACTGTAAAAAAACCTATGGCAAAATAAACTGTAATGGTTAATAACTGTACAAACAGTGAACTAAAACCGGAAAAGCTAAAATAATAATCCAGGCTCCGCAATATTCCTACAGTTTTTATCATTACATAAATAAACTTAAGTAAAGACACTACTGCTAAAATAATTGTAACATTCCCTACATATTTTGCATACCTGGCCGTTTCTAATAAATAGGATTTAGCTTCATCTTCTATAGCTAAATCCTCAAATAGCCTCAGTTGTGGTTGCTCTTCCATTTAATTTAAAAAACCTTGTGTGATTAATGTTTGTAAAATTGAATACAGCAAGTAAAGAGAAAGTGTAATAGCAATGAGCAGGTACATCTTTTTAAGGTTTTTAACGGCTCTTGTAAATTCGAACTGATCTAAACTTTGTAAAGAAGTTTGCCCTAATGATGCAAACTGAAATAAAAAGTAAGAAATGATAAAGTAGCCAATAGATATACTTGCTAATATTAATAATCCCAAAAGCCCTTCTGCCGCAGAGGTAGTATAGCCGCTATTGAGAGCCGATTCAATTCTACCACCAAATATCAACACCATTACAAAAAGTATGGAAGTGATAATCATTCCGGCGATTCCTAAAAACCTACTCCATTTTAAAAGTTCTGCAAAATGTTGCATACCCTTTTCGCTCAGATACAGGCCTTCCCTTTGCAGGTCATCATCCTGCAGCAAATCATTTTTTGATTCCATAGTTAAAGTTTAGGAGCCCAGCATAGCAGCACCCATACCAAAAACGAGTGCTAATACCAAAAACAGCAAATAAATAATTGTAATGATGCCCATGATACGATAGGCCATTTTTTGATTTTGAAGGGCTACATTAAACGACTCCTGGTTTGCAGATTGTATAGCTTCCTTCATTTTGCTTGCAAATTTTAGCATGAAGAAACTAATAAAGAAGTAAACAACTGCTATAATAAGATACAGTATGGTAATAGTAATTGTAGAACCGGCAGGATATACTAAGCCACCTGACATTGTCTGAAATATTGAGCCCATAAAAAAAGAAACTATGCCCAATATAACTGAAATAACCAGGCCAACTATTGCAAACAGTTTAGCCCACATAGCTGTTTCTTTCAAATGAGTAATTGCTATACTGTCAACCTGCAAATCTTCGTTTAGCAAATTTTGAGTTGTATCCATAATGTTAAGTTGTTTTGGTTAAACGAATATTAAACATTTTACTCAAGACACAAAAAAAGAGCATTGATATTTTTCAACGCTCTTTTTGTATCTGTGGAACATTAATATGCCCTGGCAAATAAAACCCTTTGTGTGCTTGCTTTGCCCGAGAAAATACACTTACCATCTTCCTTTTTATTGTTTAATGGAATGCAGCGAATGGTAGCTTTAGTAAGCTCCTTTATTTTTTCTTCGGTTTCTGCTGTACCATCCCAGTGGGCAGAAATAAAGCCTGGTTGCTCATCCAGCATTTTTGTAAATTCATCCCAGGTGTTGGCCTCTCTTGTATTTTCATTTCTAAAAGCCAGGGCTTTATTATAAATATTTTGCTGAATTTCTTCCAAAAGGTTTTTCACATAATTTCCCAACCCTACAATTGAAACAGGCTGCTTTTCTTTGGTATCCCTTCTTGCAAGTTCTACTACATTATTCTCCATATCTCGTAAGCCCATTGCAATGCGTATCGGTACTCCTTTCAGTTCATGTTCTGCAAATTTCCAGCCTGGCCTTGCGGCATCATTATCATCATATTTTACACGGATACCCAATGCTTTCAACGCTGCCATTATTTCGTTTGCCTTACTATCAATTACAGGCTTGCTTTCTTCTCCCTTATATATCGGCACAATAACCACCTGCAAAGGTGCAATGCGAGGTGGCATTATTAAACCACTATCATCGCTATGCGCCATTATCAAAGCACCTATCAATCTTGTACTTACACCCCAGCTTGTTGCCCACACATATTCCTGCTTATTTTCCTTATTTAAAAACTGTACATTAAAAGCTTTTGCAAAATTTTGTCCTAAGAAATGCGATGTGCCTGCCTGCAATGCTTTGCCATCCTGCATTAAAGCTTCAATACAATAGGTATCTTCTGCACCTGCAAATCTTTCGTTAGGCGTTTTAACACCCTTTACTACCGGCACAGCCATATATTCTTCTACAAATTTTGCATATACATCCAGCATTTTTACCGTTTCTTCCACTGCCTCTTCCTTGGTTGCATGGGCCGTATGCCCTTCTTGCCACAAAAATTCTGCGGTACGCAAAAACAAGCGGGTGCGCATTTCCCAGCGAACCACATTTGCCCATTGATTAATCAATATCGGTAAGTCTCTGTAAGATTGTATCCAGTCTTTATAAGTATTCCAAATAATTGCTTCGCTAGTAGGCCTCACCACCAATTCCTCTTCCAGTTTTGCATCTGGGTCTACCATTAATTTTCCTTTTCTTTCCGGGTCGTTTTTTAAACGGTAATGTGTTACTACTGCACATTCTTTTGCAAAACCTTCGGCATTTTTTTCTTCCGCTTCAAATAAACTTTTAGGTACAAATAATGGGAAATAGGCATTTACATGACCTGTTTCTTTAAACATCCTATCCAACTGATCTCTCATATTTTCCCAAAGAGCATAGCCATAAGGTTTTATCACCATACAACCTTTTACAGCAGAATAATCTGCTAATCCACCTTTAAGCACCAGGTCGTTGTACCATTGGCTGTAATTCTCGCTTCTGGAAGTAAGTTCTTTACTCATAAATCTTTTAAATTATTCAAGGGCCACGAAGGTAATAAATTGATGGCTGAATTGTAATGGATTACTAGTAAGTATTGCTAGCAGCAACTCAAAAGTTATATAAATAAATGGAAATATGCCTTACTACATCCTCCCATTAAGGAAGAAAAAGGCCTACCTGAGAATGTAAACTATATTTGGATAAATATCAGACTAAAATGCCCTAAAATATAAAAGATCTGCAGGCTATATAAGTAATTAATGGCCTACAGATCTATATATCTTGATTTTAAAGCGGCTAGTTAATTAAGCTTAACCAGTTTTGTTGTATTAATAATTGCACCTTTTGTATCTCTCACTATTAGATAGTACGAGCCTCCGGAATACCCTGTCATCAGGAATTCTGCCAGATTGTTTCTTAGCCCTGCCATAATATTTTTTCGCTGTAGTAATCGGCTGTTCACATCAACCAATTCAAGCACCATCGCCTTAGTATCGGATGTTTCAATTTTAACTGTAACTACCGAACTAACGGGATTAGGATAAACAACAATTTTGATATTATCCGATGCTAGTGTATCTGATTTCTTGACAGGTATTATATGAATTAATGGTTGGTGGAATCCTTGAGTAAATAAATAGTCAGTTTTTAAAACAGATTCCACCCTAGGTTCTCCCAAAGTCCATTCCAAATAATTCCCCGCCGCATTAGCCGATCCACCATAACTGGATATTACTTCGGGTACAGGTCTTATTTCCTGCATGGTATAAGTAGGTTCTCCTCCGGTAAAGCATGTAGCCGTAACAGTAATGGCTAAAGAGCGTACTGCACTGGTTGCGCAAGCATTATTTGCTCTCACAGTTACAAGGCCATTGTTTGACCCTACTTTAACAAGAATAGACCGGGTGCCCTGGCCGAATGAAACCGAAGCAGATTGTGGAACTGTCCAGGTGTAAGATGTTGCACCAGGCACAGGATCTATTTGGTAATTAATACCAGATTGGTTCTTACATACAGATGTTGGGCCGCTGATAGCACCCGGAGTAGCCGGAACACCGCTCACCAACAGGCAAGAAGGAGTTGTGCCTCCACAAACATTATTAGCCAGCACGCAAATATTTCCGTTGGTGAATCCTGTATTAAACAACACATTTATAGATGTAGTTCCCTGGCCACTTTGAATAGTTGCACCAGTAGGCACAGACCATGAATAAGAAGAAGCCGATGAGACAGGAGAAATACTGTATGTTTTTGTAACAGGGCCACACAAATTTGATGACTCGCCAGTTATTGGCCCAGGCGCATTTGGTAACGCCTGCACAAATAAGTGCCTTTCAGTAATTGTAGGGCTTTGGCCACATGCATTGGATGCCGCCACGACAATATACCCACCTCTAAACGAAGCTCCATAGTTCACCGAAATGGAAGAGGCACCCTGCCCACTTGTAATGGTAGCACCCGAAGGCACTGTCCATACATAATGAGAAGTATTGGATACAGCAGTTATTGAATAATTATTAGCCGTTGTATTACAACTGGCGGTTGAAGGTCCTGTTATTGGGCCCGGAGAGGCAGGTATAGCACCTGTAGTACTGGTGTTTACAATAGCCGATGTTGCCTGGCATCCGTTGGTATTGGTAACCGTCACCCAAAATGTGCCAACATTAGATACATCTATGGTTTGCGTAGTTTCCTGGGTGTTCCATAAATAACTACTATAACCAGGGCCCGCATTTAATGTAGTGCTGGTTCCACCACAAAAAGTGAGTGTACCCGTAATAACAGGCACTGGATTCGGGAATTGATTTACAGTAATTGATTTGGAAGCTGCGCAACTATTGTTGTCTGTAACATTTACTGTATAGATACCAGCAGCACTTACATTAATTGATTGAGTCGTTTGGCCGTTTGACCAGGAATAGGCAGAATAACCTGGTGATGCGGTTAATGTAGTTGAATTGCCGGCACAAAAACCTGAAATGCCCGAAATGGAAGGTGTCTGAGGCACAAATAAGGTTGTAACCACCGACGCCGAAGATGTACAGCCTCCACCGTTGGTTACCGTTACAGAATAAGTATTGCCAGTGGTAACTACAATGCTTGGTGTAGTTTCTCCCGTACTCCAATGATAATTGGTATACCCACTACCTGCATTCAATATTGTGGAACTGCCGGGACAGAAAGTTAATGTACCTGTAATTGTTGGCGGCGGTAACGTTGCATAAGTTGTAACAACACTGGCACTGCTTACGCAACCGTTATTATCAACTGCACGTACAAAAATGGTTGAAGCTGCATTCACAGAAATTGTTTGTGTGGTTTCGCCTGTATTCCATAAATATTTATTGAAACCGCTTCCTGCATCCAAAACTGTGGAATAACCCGGACAAATATTGAGTGCACCAGATATCGAAACGGGGGTACTTGTATTTACAGTTACAACAACAGGATCGGAACCGGTACTACCGCATCCGCTTCCATCATCATGACTAACGGTGTAGGTACCAGCTGTAGATACAACTATCTCTTGGGTAGTTGCACCTGTACTCCACATATTTCCGTAAGGTTTGCTAGAAATCAATCTTACACTATCACCCGTACAGATACTGAAAGATCCTACAACTCCATTAAAAGTAGAATCGAGTGAGATATATTGAACTGAAATAACCGGAGGATTGGAAGAAGGTTGGTAAACTGTTACACTATCAACGGAGGTGCAACCATCTGCGGTTGTTACCTTCACATTATATACTCCTGGGGAAGAAACATCGATACTATCCGTAGTTTGGCCACCGGGAGACCATAAGTAAGAAGTAAAATCTGCCGGATCGGTAATTACACCAATGGCAACGGCATCAATTGCATTATAGTTTCTGAGACTATCAAAACTTAATGCAAGTCTCACTTCATCTACATCAAAGCTGGTAAGTGGGATTTTAATGCGCATTTTATTGGCCAATGTATTTGTGAAAGTGCCTGTTGTGTCAAACACATTTACATATAAACCTGTACCCGGGTCTTTAACATAAACAGTATCAATAGAGCCAGGATTAAGCGTTTCGTAAATATCAATAAAATTGATAGCGGCGGGGTTTGGAAACTTCAGTGTCAAATATTTTCTTGTAGCAGCAATATTGGCTGCAATCCAACTCTTGGCATTAAAACCATGGTTTGGATACACGTCCGGTGTTCCTAAAGCCTGTACTGCGCCAAATTGTAAGTTACCCAGCTCCCCACTTTTATCCAAAACCTTATTGGCAAATCGGGCTTCTGTTTTTATGGCTTTAAGTGTATTAATTGATCCGCTCGTACATAAAGAAAGTTTACCATCGATATTAACGGTTGAATTTAGAGGAGTTAGTAAAGCTTCTATCATCAGCCTTCCTGGGAGTTTTTCTTCTCTAAGGTTACTTGCGTCTAAATTTGCCCGATAATATGCTCCGCCTCTAATAGAATCCGTTTCCCATTGAACGCCTACGGGATTGTAAGCAATTACATTTTGAGTTTGAGCCAGGCCGATATAATAAGCTTTATTTTGAACTGGCACAGGTGATGAGAAATAAAAAGGATAATAATTATTTGTTGCCTCGTCGGTAACAGTAACGATTTCTGATTGTGTAACGATAGCTCCTGTATCATTTACTACAACCGCATAAACCTGTTTCCCCACTGCAGAAGGATCTAAATATATATTGGCAGAGTTGATAGCACCACAGCCACCGAAATAATGTTTTGAAAGTATAAGTCCATCAAGATTGCCAAATCCAGCACTACTAAATGCGCTCGAACTATCTGCAAATGTTACTCTGTTGGAGGTAACTTCTTGAATATAATATCTCCGGTTATTGTTAATAACATTTTCTCCTGGTTCGGCAGGTATGGAAATAATGATAGAATCTACTTCTAGCTCTGTTGGCTGCCATCCGGCAAATAAAACCTCTGCTGTACCATTGGCCGCAATATTTACTGTTGAATCAGCAGTATATCGTTGTACTCCATTGGCATTCTTTACAGTAAGTTTTACCTGGTAATCCTTTGCAGTTGTTTCAAAATTATTTATGATTGCTTTAATGGTATCTTTTGAATAATTAGGGGCTGTTGCGCCAAGCGCAAATACTGCTGCAACTGAAACGCTATCACTCAATTGATTAGAGCCAAAACTAGTTTCAGGACGCACAGAAGTGCTTGTAAGAAATAATGGAACAAACAAACCAGTATCTTTTGCAATAAAACTCGTATATACCGCTTGTATTAATCCCAAGCTGTCAACCCTATCTGTACCCATAGTTATATTGGGTAGCGGAAGGCTGCCAGTATCTCTTGAATACTCCCATGCAACATATAAACCCTCGCCACTATAGGTAAAATCAGCAGTAGTACCATTAGCAAATAGTATATTATATCTACCGTTTACAGATGGTATATTCAAACTATCATTATGTACATTACTCATACCATTTATGGCATTTTCCCATGAAATGGATTCCTTGAGCCTGTACGAAACAATATATTCATTTGAATATTCAACAGGATCCCACTTTAGAATTGCAGTTGTACTTGTAACACTGTCAGCCTCCAAGTTTCGAGGTGCGTAACAGCTATCAGGCGAGCCGGTTGTTTTAAAATCCGGACCATCAACATAATTACTTGAGCTATCGCTGCATATTTTTTTAATTCTCCACTGATAATCTGTGGCGGCATTCAACATTGAAAGTTTTGCAGTGTTATTAATACTAATCACACCATTCCAAGTATCTCTACCTTTTATTCGGTATTCAATTTGGTAATTATAATACCCCACTTGATTGTCAGTCCAGGTGAGAACGGCAGAGTCCTGGAATGTGGCAGAAACGGTAGGGCTAGTAATGGCATTACATTGCGATGATGGCACATGCAGCGTAGTAAATACAGTACCCACGCCTGAAGAGCTGGTATCACCGCAATTGCTTTTAATACGCCATTCATACGAGCTGTCTGCAGATAGCCCCGAAATAGTATAAGAACCTGCAGGTGCAGTTACAATAACGGTATCAATCCAGGTTGGCGAAATAATGTTTTTATATAAGATTGTATATCCCAAAATTGGATAGGCAGATGCTACCCAATTAAGTGTTGCACCTGTTGTTGTTATATTAGATGTAAATAGTGACGAGGGGGCTTTACAGGTATCTTCTGCATTCGTTGAAAATTGGACCGTGTCTGAAAAAAGGGAATTAGAAGTGCCGCAACGTGCCTGTACCCGCCATTCATATTGCCCCTGGCCTAATGAATCCAGTCGAAGGGTTGTTCCACTAACTGTAGTATCCTTCCAGCCTATATCTCTCCTGCTATTTCTATCAATAGTATTTTGTAGGTACACTTTAAATGCTCCTTGGGTACTAAAACTTTGAGGACTACCAAGTGTAAATCCTATACTTTTTAAAATAGTACTATTTTGTATTCCTGACGTTTGCATTTCCTGTGGGGTGATAAGATAAAATGCTCTTTGCTGCCGCATACTACCCTGTGGGCTGATTTGTTGGGAATGTGCTCCATTGGATGGAAGTACCACTACCTGCTGCGCATGAACCTTCACCCCTCCCATCAAGCATAAAAGAAAAAAGTATTTCTTTATTGAGAATGCAAACTCAGCTGCCCTGCTTAAATAATTTTTCATAACATTAAGTTTAAATAGTTACCAGCACTTTGTGGCCAGCCTACTTTTTTTAAAACTATTCCATTGCAAACCGGTTTATCTAACAGTGTTCACTCCTTTATTTATTTGCTGATGAAAGTGAAGTGCATTTTCAAACTCTTCGTTAATTTTTGCTTTTATAGATTGTTTATATGATGGGTCCGATTTAACCTTGCTCCAAAATGGATCTTTGGTTTCATCCTCCCCGGTTTTCTTAAATACTGCTTCGGCCATAGTAAACATATCTTCAATTTGCTGATCGGTAATTTTATAATACACTATATTGGAACCATCATTGGGTGCAGGAATTATTTCGTTATGATCATGCTTTTGATTATCAGTATAAGCGGGCATTTGTGCAATAGCTGTCCCTGCGCTACCCATAGCATTTGCAAAGCCAGGCACCAACTTATCTAAAGTGGTATAAGTTTGGCTCAGTAGTTTTTTCATTTCCTGTAGTTCTTTTTCTTGTGCATTTAATTTTTCTTCCTGCTTTTCAATAACACCTGCAAAATCATTTGAGTTAAGCCCCACAGCCGTGTTTACAAAGCTGTAGGTATCGTTGTCGCTATCTTCCCAGGCCACACCAACAATTTTTTTATAGTCGGCCAGCTTCATTTTATCGGGATGCACAGCTACGCCAAAGCCTTTATTAAACCCTGATGGGATAATATAATCGCCTGCTTTTACCTTGCCTAATACCTTAACAGGTACCTGGCCCATAAAAGCTACTTTCTCAAATTGTGATTCTTTACCAGCAGGCGGTACATTTCCAAGTACTATTGGCTTAAGGGAAACCACCATCATTTTACCTTCGGGGTCTATATCTTTTGTTATCAGCCCGTTTTTCATGGAAACGATATCACCCGCACTAAATGTTTCTGTACTATTTTTCTTAGACAAATATTCGGCATAATCTCCCGCACCTGACGTAAGGGTGATTCCCAGCATTTGTTTCTTATGTACTACATATGTTGTGAGATCTGCGATAGCAATTGTATTGGTTGCTATAAGCTTTGCTACGTTAGCAATTTTTAAAATCAGGTTGGTACCGGCCTCAACAATTAGTGAAGGGATGGGAGCTGTAAAACATACACCCAGGCCCACACAAGGCGTGGTGGAAGTGGCTGCTGCTACAATTTTTATTCCGCCCTGCGCTGCTTCCAATCCTGCAATTACAACATCTCCGGTTGCCATAGCAATCGCAACACTTTTAAATGCCACTGCATCCTTGTAATCGGTGTTGTTTGCTAAATCAGCTTCCTTTTCACCTTCGATAGTACCCACTTGATTTCCATTTGAATTTTGAAACGTAATAAAATTATTGTCGTTATCTGGAGTACCACTATTCACTTTTATGCTTATTCCATTTGCATTACTAGTGTTTTCAAAACTGGCTATATAGTTGCTACTGGCCTTAACGGAGAGTGTATTATTTAATGTGGTAGTTCCTGCTGTCGTCAAAGCTCCACCAATGTTTACATTTTTTTTGATTCCAGCCCCACCTGCAAGCACAAATGCTCCATTCGTTGAATCTGTTGACTGGGTTGAGTCTGTAATTTTTGTTATACCAGCCACTCCTAATGTGCTTCCAAAAAGAACGCCTCCATCTACATTAAGCCTTTTACCAATACCAACACCGCCGTAAGGAATTCTTAAAGCCCCTGTTGTTGAGCTGGTAGACTCTGTGCCATCAGATATAGTTACCGCACCACCAAAAGCAGCTGGCCCTCCAAACTTGGCTATTCCGCCAATGAACAAATTCTTAGCAATATATGCACCACCATCTACTTGTAACGATCCAGTAGGCGTGGCTCCCGATGTATCAGTATCATGTGTAGATAATATTTTTACCTTTTCATTAAAACTAGCGTCCTGATCAACCCTTAATGTTCCGGTAAGTATAGAAGGACTACCATTATTTACATTCACTGCACTATTTAAATCAGTAACACCATTTACCCTTAATGTACCAGTAAGTACAGAAGGGCTATTATTATTTACATTCAATTTGCTGTTAAGATCTGTAATGCCGTCAACATTCAATGAGCTGTTAAGGTCTGTTTCTTTATCTACAGTTAATGTTCCTGATAGTAAGGTAGGGCTTCTTCGAACTACATCACCAACAGTAAAAGGGCCATAATTTGTGGTAGAACCGCCAACTCTATTTAAGTATACACTTGAGTCAACATTGAGGTTTGCACCAATGTTTAAACTTTTGGCAATATTAATATTGCCATTAGCCAAAATACGCAGCCGCTCCGTATTATTGGTTACAATTTTAAGATCCACCGAATCATTTGTGCCAAACTGATCATTAGCAGTATTTGTACCTGTGTTACCAAACGTAATCCAGTTGTTGGAAGGGCTGCCAGCATTTTGAGTATTGTCGCCAGCTATTTTATCGGCTGTGAGTGAGTGATATGCATAGGGTACTGCCAGCAACTTGCTGTTACTGATTACTGCAAAACCAGATTGCCCCCTACCTTTTATTGATACTTCCATCCAGATATTCTCCCGACTCCAAGGAATATCATTAAACTCTCCATTGGTTTTTTTACCCTTACCTATCACTAGGCTAAAGACACCAACTGGACTAGTTACCACATCATGTTCTTCAGTAAAATATTCCGCCTTGCCATTACCCTGTAAACTGAATAAAACTACTTTAAGTGCAACCGGCTGGTTTGCCAAAATATCTCCTCTCACATTACGGGCAACAGCCTGGTAATTCATTCCTTCAGGACTACTTTGCGCTGATAAAATTGTACTAAACAGGCATAACAATGCCATTAAAAGAATTACTTTTTTCATGTTGGTGATTTTAATTCTAAAAAAATTGAAACGTATTATACATACATCACCCATCGGTGACAGCATGGGTTAATTCAAAAATTAGTTGCCGTTTTTTAAAACGAATTACAAGTAGGCTCAGCTAGATATGGAATTATAATAAGTATTGAAAAAATTGCTAGTTAGTAACCTAATGCAAACAAGGTAAAAACAATATTTGGAAAAGGCACAATAGACTTAGTAAGTGGTAGTAAATGAAAAGTAAAAAAAGTAACGGCTCATCTTCAGATAAAGACGAGCACTGGATTCATTAAACACATTAAAGTAAATGTAGATTATGAGGTTATTATCTCAGTCAAAAAAACATGCCTTTCATTTTATTATTGAATGTACCTCATGCAGTTTTTACCCATTATTATTCAGGATACTTCTACTAAATGGCTAATCAAAAATTTGCATCATACAACTATTATTTCAAGCATACATTTGTCTGCTGATTGTTAAAAACTTAAAAATTTATCAATATAAGATGGCAAAGAATAAAAGAAAAATATGCTTTATGACATCCTTAACATCAAAACCACAAATTGATACGTCATTATAGAAAAACTGGGCTAAATTTGATATACAAAGCCCGGCTTTTTAAAACAAGCACTATCACATTTAAACCGATGCGCCATGAACCTTAAAATTTTACCTATTGCAGTTATTGCAACTATTGCTTTTGCAGGTTGCAGCACCGCCTACAAAAGTGGGCAAACCCCCGATGATGTTTACTACTCTCCAACAAGAGTGGTTGAAGAAGATAAAGAAGTGAGGAGAGAAGAAGACCGTATGGATCCCGAAGAAAGAGAAATACGCATGGCTACCCGTGACAGGCGCTGGCGTGACCGCAATTGGGATGATGACTACAACTGTGATTGCAACTACGACCCATATCGTTATGGATATAACCATGGATACTACTATAATCCTTACTATTATCCATACCCAGTTTATCAAGGATATGGATGGAGTTTTGTAACCCCAAAAAATACTACGCCAAGAACTACTAACCTTAAAAGTTACTCCAACAACAATATGGTTACTATTGGCGATCCAAAGCTGGGTACATCACAAACAATTTCTTCAAGAAAGATTTATAATAATAGTAATAACTCGAATAAAAATAGTGGTGGCTTTGTAAGAAGAGTGCTCACATCAGACAATAGCAGCAGTAGCTCAAACAGCAATAGAACCTATTCCCCTTCAAGTACCAGAAGTAGTAGCTCTAGCTCTTCTTCTAACAGTAGTGGTACTAGGAGTTCCGGCACATCTGTATCTAGGCCAGGAAGAGGAAATTAAATATATACCAATTACCGGCTGAAGTTTTCAGCCGGTTTTTTAAAACTTTACCTTCTACTGCTTCTCACTTTAATAAACATTAAACCATGAAAAAAATTTTATACATTTTTTTATTGTTTCCTGCTACACAAACATTTGCGCAGGTGCCTGAAGATGCTATACGCTACAGTTTTTACCCACAGGCCGGAACAGCACGCAGCATGGCTACAGGTGGCGTAATGGGCTCATTGGGAGGCGACCTTACCGCAAACTATGTAAACCCTGCCGGACTCGGTTTTTTTAGAACCAGAGAAATTGTTTTAAGCCCGGGTTTTACATTTGGAAATCAAAAAGCCAATTATAGAGAAACCAATACAGGCATTAATAGAAATGCATTTCTGTTAGGTGCATCGGGCGTTATAATAGGACAAACAAATGCCTACAATAAAAATAGTAGTTCTGCTTTTAGTGCCGCCATTACACAAACAGCCAATTTTAACAACACTATTCATTACAAAGGTTTAAACAATTACAGTTCTTTCAGCGAAATGTATGCAGAAGAGTTTGCAAAAAGTGGCTATAATATGGATGAAGTTTTAACAACTATATCACCCATGCCCTATACCTCTGCATTGGGCTTACAAACTTATTTAATAGATACGGTTACCATTAATGGAAACACTATTGTTCGTGGTGCACCTGAAAACATTTTAGATGCAGGCCAGGCTCTGCAGCAGGATATGTACCGCAAAACCAGTGGAGGTATTTATGAACTTGCCCTAAGTGGTGCTTATAATTGGGACGATAAATGGTTTTTTGGCGGTAGCCTTGGTATCCCTATCATCAATTTTAAAAGCAATACCATTTATTCTGAGTACGATACCAGTAATAATGTGAACAACGGTTTTAAATCGTTTACACTAAACGATAATTTTCAAAGTATTGGTGCGGGTGCAAATCTTAAATTAGGTATCATATATCGTCCGCAAGATTATGTTCGTTTTGGCTTGGCAATACATACGCCCAGTTTTATTTTTATGAGAGACGATCATTCAGCTTCACTGCAAACCAATCTCGAAACGCCAAGTGGCCAGCCAGAAACTTTTAATGCAAATTCTAATCTATTTACCAATGGTACAGAAGGAACTGCACGGTATATGCAAAATACAGCGTGGCGGGCAATATTAAGCGGCTCCTATGTTTTTAGGGAAGTAGAGAATGTAAAAAAGCAAAAAGGTTTTATTTCGGCAGATATTGAATATGTAAACCATAAAGGCAACCGCTTTAGAAGTGATGCCGAAACACCCACAGAAAAGGATAAACTTTATTATAAGGGATTAAACAATGTTATAAAAGATATGTACAAAGGTGCTTTTAACTTTAGAGTTGGCGGAGAGCTTAAGTTTAACATTGTAATGGCAAGATTAGGCTTTGGCTATTATGGCAATCCTTACAGAGATTTGGGCTACAAAGCAAGCCGTATGGTTTTAAGTGGTGGTCTTGGTTACAGGCACAAAGGTATTTTTGTGGATGTAACTTATGCGCATCAAATTCATAAAAATGCGGATTTCCCTTACCGCTTAGAAGACAGGTTAAATACCTATGCAAGCACTAAACAAAATTTGGGAGGTGTAATTGCTACAATAGGTTGGAAATTTTAGCTAACAATATATTTAACTAAAACGGGTAACAATAAACTTGTTATCCGTTTTTTATTTCCTTCAGTATTTCTTTACTAAATTTTGGAGATACCCATTTTATCTGTTCATCCTTTTTAAACCATGTTAATTGACGTTTGGCATAATGCCTTGAGTTTTGCTTGATTAATTCAATCGCTCTGTCCAAATTTGTTGTTCCATCAAAATAATCAAATAACTCCCTGTAACCTACTGTTTGCAAAGCATTTAGATTTTTAAACGAGTACAAATTTTTTGCTTCTTCCAACAAACCATTTTCCATCATCACATCTACCCTTTTATTAATTCGATCATACAAAGTTTCTCTTGGTGTTTCCAAGCCTAGCTTAACAATATTAAAATTTCTTTTCTTTTTTTCTTTCGAATGAAAATGTAAAATGGATTGCCCAGTAGTTCTTACTACTTCCAAGGCACGCATCATACGTTGTGGATTTTGCATTTCGCCGCTTTTAAAAAATAACGGATCTTCTTTTTCTATTGAAGCCTGCAGCCATTCCATTCCCCTATTGTTATATGCTTCAATAATTTCATTTCGCAATGCTGCATTTGCAGCGGGTATTTCATCTAATCCTTCGCAGAAAGCTTTAATATATAGGCCTGTACCACCAACCATTACCGCAACTTCATTGTCTTTAAAAATATCTTCCACATAATTCAATGCATATTTTTCAAAGTCAACTGCATTTAAATTATCATGAATAGAGTGAGATGCAATAAAATAATGTGGAACAGCAGCCAACTCATCTGGCGAAGGCCTTGCAACGCCAATATTCATTTCTTTATAACATTGGCGGCTGTCTGCCGAAATAATTTTTGTAGAAAAATGTTGGGCAACTTCAATAGCAAATGCCGTTTTACCCACTGCCGTTGGACCGGCAATAATAATACAGGTTTTATTCATACCATTATGGCTTGTAAAGAGCCTTAGTTAAATGATAATTTTATTTATATACGATAAATCTACTTGCTTTAAAAGCCGTCATTGGCCTCATCCGCATTATCGGCCAACTCATCACTATCTGCTACACTTTCGCCATTTTCATCTTCTTCACCAAAACCATCCTTCATCGCCTCAGGTTGCAGGTCATATTTTTCTTCCATTTCTGCAAGCCTTTTATCAACCAAACCTTTGGTACCATATTGAGATGGAGCTAACCCTTCAACCCGTACACAAACGGGATAAAACAACTTCTCGTTTTCCTCTTTATCAACATTAATGAGTTCAAGCAAAAAATGCCAATTTTTATTAAAATCGTATTCGTAAATAAATTTCTGGTTGGGTGATTTTACTTCGCTGGCTATAGACACTTCTGCCATTATTAAAGGCTCTACTTTATAGCTTTTATCATATTTCTCAAGGGAAATTTCACGGCCTAGTAACCAATTATCGTTGCTACGGTAAAAAGTAGCTTTGTGTTTATTGTCAAACTCATAACTTTTTAATATTGCCTCATGCAACTCCACAAAGTTTTGTACATGCTTTATCGCTATGTCCCTGTAAACACTTTCGTCTTCTTCCCAATAAACCCTAAATTTTAAAATTGCCATATTATAAAGTTAGTAATTTTTATATAAGTGAGCCTGTTGTTGTAAAATGTTACGCTTGTACAATGCCTATGTCCTTTGCTTTTTGGTGCATAAATTCCATGGCAGCGTTGAATTCGTTAGGTATAATGCCATCCAGTATTGCATTGCGAATGGCATCTTTAATAATACCTACTGGCTTTGATGGCGGCAGGTTGAACGTTTGCATTATAATTTCACCCGATATAGGTGGTTGCCAGTTACGGATATTGTCTTTTTCTTCAACCTCTGCACAGCGCTGCTGCACCATTTCAAAGTTTTCTATAAACCGCTTTACTTTCTGTTTATTCTTTGATGTAATATCGGCTTTACATAAAGTCATTAATGCCTCAAAATCTTCCCCTGCGTCAAAGAGCAATCTACGTATTGCGGAGTCGGTTATATTTTCCTTTGTTAGGCTAATTGGACGTAAGTGCAACTCTACCAGTTTTTTCACAAAAAGCATCTTTTCGTTTTGTGGTAGTTTTAACTGAGCAAATATTTTAGGCACCATTCTTCCGCCAATCACTTCATGGCCATGAAATGTCCATCCATGTCCTTCCTCAAATCGCTTAGTTGGCGGTTTACCAATATCGTGCAACACTGCAGCCCAGCGTAGCCATAAATCATCGGTATGTTCACTAATATTGTCAACAACTTGTAAAGTGTGGTAAAAATTATCTTTATGGCCCTTTCCATCTATATATTCTGCTCCGGCAAGTGCCACCATTTGCGGAAAAATAATTTGCAGCAAACCACATTTGTACAACAAATCAAAACCGATAGAAGGCCTTGGACTCAATAATATTTTATTTAATTCATCTGCTATTCTTTCTTTGCTGATAATTTTTATCCTTTCTGCATTTGCAGTAATTGACGCAAAAGTTTCTGCATTAATTTCAAAATTAAGTTGTGCTGCAAAGCGAATTGCTCGCATCATTCTCAAAGGATCATCGCTAAAGGTTTTGTCGGGTGCTAAAGGAGTTACAATAATTTTCTGCTCTAAATCTTTTAGTCCATTAAAAGGATCTATCAACTTTCCATAATCGTCTTTATTTAAACTTATGGCCAATGCATTTATTGTAAAATCCCGTCTTTCCTGGTCATCTTTAATAGTACCCACACTTACTGTTGGCTTACGGCTATCGCTTCTATAACTTTCTTTGCGGGCACCCACAAACTCCAATTCAACCTCTTCTGTTTTTAGTTGTGCTGTACCAAAATTTTTGAACACATTTACATTTGGAACAGGATTGAAACTCTGTGCAACTTTTACAGCCAATTCAATGCCATCGCCCACACAAACAATATCAATATCCTTTGTAGACCGTCCAAGTATTTTATCTCTTACAAAACCACCAATGGCATAGCAGGGCATTGTCAACTCTTCTGCCGACTTGGCTATCTTTTTAAAAATAAAAAGTTCCTTTTGGGTGCACTGTATCTCCATCGGGCAAAAATAGTTGTTTAGCTTTAATGTATAAAAGCCAAACAGATGCCCAAAATTTAGAGTATATTCAATAAAAAAGCGAAAATGGAGTTTTTAGAGAATGATTTTATAAAAATTAGCATACATCCAAAAGGTGCCGAATTAACAAACTTTATTGAAAAGACATCTGGCACAGAATATATCTGGGATGGCAATCCTGCTTTTTGGGCCAAGCACTCGCCTATTCTTTTCCCAATTGTGGGAGCATTAAAAGATGAGACTTATCTCTACAAAGGCACTAAATACAAGCTTGGCAGGCATGGGTTTGCAAGAGATATGGTTTTTGAAGTGAGTGAAAGAAAAAATAGCAGTATTACTTTTTCATTAAAATCAAGTAAAGAAACTTTAGAAAAATTCCCCTTTGAATTTGAATTACAAATAGAATATAGATTAGAGGAAAAAAGCTTGCTTGTAAGCTACAAAGTTGTGAACACATCAAATGAGGCAATGTATTTTTCGATAGGTGGCCACCCTGCTTTTAAATTACCAATAACCGTAGATACGGAATACAATGATTATTACATTGAATTTGAAAAAGAAGAAACCGCTGGCCGATGGCCTATTTCAAATGAAGGATTAATTGACGCAGCTTCCATTCCTTTGCTCAATGGAAAAAAACTACCGTTGACCAAGGCTTTGTTTCAAAAAGATGCTTTAGTGTTCAAGCACCTTCAATCAACCTCCCTAAAACTAAAATCCGACAAAACCAAGGAAGGATTTCAGTTTGAGTTTAAGGAATTTCCATATCTGGGCATTTGGGCGGCAAAGAATGCCAATTTTATTTGTATAGAACCATGGTGTGGCATTGCAGACAATATAGATAGTACCCAAATATTTACTGAAAAAGAGGGTATAAACAAACTGGCTTCAAATGAAAGCTTTGAGAGAAACTGGAGCATTTCCTTATTTTAACAACAACTTCTTATGTCCATACTACATCAATATTCGGCATTAATATTGACTAATTAATAATCCAACATTAAAAACCCTGATAACAGGTTACATTTGCCAAATTGGCGATAAGAAAAATTAACTATGACCAACAACATTTATTTTAATAACCAAGAGGATGAAATGGAGTTTATGCCCATGATTCCATTGAATGAAGAAGATGGCTCCGATGCAGACGGCACAGTATTTCCAGGCGAACTGGCATTGCTTCCATTAAGAAATACTGTATTATTTCCAGGCGTTGTAATTCCAATTACAGTAGGGAGAGATAAAAGTATTAAAGCTGTAAACGACGCATACAAGGCTGACAAATTGATAGGCGTGGTAGCGCAAAAAGACAGTAATATTGAAGAACCTACGGTAAGCGACTTAGAAGATATAGGAACGGTAGCAAAAATTGTAAAATTGATAAAAATGCCCGATGGCGGCACTACCATTATTATACAAGGGCGTAAGCGTTTTAAAATAGAAGAAATCACTGCAGAAGAACCCTATTTTAAGGCTACCATAAAGGTATTGGAAGAAGAAGGCAACAAAACTGACCCAGATTTTGATGCGATGATTAGCAGCATTAAAGATTTGGCAACCCAAATTATTGGGCTTTCTCCCAACTTACCAAGCGAAGCAGGTATTATCTTAAAAAATATAGAAAACCCTTCTTTCCTAATCCATTTTGTAAGTAGTAATCTTAATAGTGATATCCGCCAAAAACAACAATTGCTTGAAATAAGCAATTTAAAAGCAAGGGCAGAGTTGCTCATGAGCCTTATGCATACCGAACTGCAATACGCAGAATTAAAAAATAAGGTTACCAACAAAACCCGAGCAGAGCTGGATAAGCAACAGAGAGAGTATTTTTTGCAACAGCAAATGAAAGCCATTAAAGACGAATTGGGCGGCGAAAATTTTGCAGAGCAAAAAGAAATGCAAAAAAAAGCAGAAGGAAAAAAATGGACCGAGGCAGCAAAAGATATGTTCAACAAAGGATTGGAGAAGTTGGAACGGATGCACCCTTCTACACCCGATTATTCAGTAGTATATAATCATCTTGACTTAATGCTCGATTTGCCCTGGGGCGAATACACCGAAGACCAATACGACCTAAAAAAAGCAAAAAAGGTATTAGACCATGACCATTATGGCATGGATAGAATAAAAGAAAGGATTTTGGAATACCTAGCAGTGCTAAAACTAAAGGGCGACATGAAAAGTCCTATCCTTTGTTTTTTAGGCCCTCCGGGCATTGGTAAAACTAGTTTAGGCAAAAGTATTGCAGCGGCAATAAACCGTAAATATGTAAGAGTAAGCCTGGGTGGCCTGCACGACGAAAGTGAAATACGTGGCCACCGTAAAACATATATTGGTGCTATGCCGGGTAGAATTGTTCAATCTATCCGAAAAATAAAATCGAGCAACCCTGTGATGATTTTAGATGAGATTGATAAAGTAGGTACCGATCACAGAGGTGACCCTTCTTCAGCTTTGCTGGAAGTTTTGGACCCTGAACAAAACAATACTTTTTACGATAACTATCTTGAACTGGAGTACGACCTTAGCAAGGTTTTATTTATTGCCACAGCAAATAATATTAACAACATACAACCTGCATTAAGAGATCGCCTTGAAATTATAGATTTAAGCGGATATGCAGTAGAAGAAAAAATTGAAATTGCAAAAAGGCATCTCTTACCCAAGCAAAAAGATATGCATGGTTTAAAACCCAACTCTTTTAAAATAAGTGATGCAGTTTTAGAAAAAGTGATTGAGGATTATACTCGTGAGAGCGGGGTGCGTGAGCTAGACAGGCAAATTGCCAGCATTATGCGTAACCAGGCAAAAGAAATTGTGTTAAAAGGGAAGTTGAAACCTACAATTACTACAAAAGATATTGAAAGAATATTAGGCAAGCCAAAATACAATAATGAATTATATAAAACTGCCAATATTCCAGGTGTTGCTGTTGGGCTTGCATGGACGTATGTAGGGGGAGATATTTTGTTTATTGAAACACAATTGAGCGAAGGCAAAGGCGAACTTAAACTTACCGGTAACCTTGGTAATGTGATGAAGGAAAGTGCTTCTACTGCACACACTTGGCTGGAAGCCAACGCAAAAAAATTGGGTTTAAGTATTGCCGATTTTAATAAAAAAGATGCTCACATTCATATACCGGAAGGTGCAACTCCAAAAGACGGGCCTAGTGCGGGAGTAACTATGATGACCGCACTAGCAAGTGCTTATACAGGAAGAAAGGTGAAGCCCTATTTGGCAATGACTGGAGAAATTACTTTAAGAGGGCAGGTATTGCCCGTTGGTGGTATTAAAGAAAAAGTATTAGCTGCTAAAAGATCGGGTATTAAAGAAATTGTAATGTGCTGGCAAAACGAAAAAGATGTGGCAGATATTAACCCACATTTTATTAAAGGCATTCATTTTCATTATGTAAAAACAATGCAGCAAGTGTTGGACATTGCTTTAACATAATTTTTGCAGCGAATGTACACCCAAAACTGCCTAATTAACGTAATTAGTATATTCAACTAATTTCATGTTGGTTGTTTTAAGGGTTAAAAAAAATTCCCTCCCGTTCTCGGGAGGGAATTTTTTTTATTGTGTAATCTTTTTAAACAGAACTTCTTTTACCGAAAATTAATGATAAAATGAAGATTACAAGAAATATAAAGAAAAATACTTTAGCTATTCCTGCAGAAACACCGGCAATACCGCCAAAACCTAAAATTGCCGCTATAATGGCAATTACTAAAAAGATAATACTGTAACGTAACATAGAATAATATTTTAAAAGTTAATACTAATTTTTACTAACTATTAAAGTGAAAGTTCCATGCCAATTACGTTTAAAGCAAAAGCATACCAATAAAATCCATTCGAATTCCTTTTATGATGTAGAAATTCTACAAAAAGGGGTACTTAGCACATTAAATATACTATGTTGTAGTGGTGGTTGCAGCTGCAGCGTTAGCCATTTGTTGCGCATAAGCCGCAGCCTGAGCTTCTATGCCGGTATTCGCCATACTTACAAAATGATAGCCCCACCCTTTTAATTCATTTACCCATATTAACGAACCGTCTTTTGCATTTAAGCAAAAAAGTACGCCTGAAACGCCTACATATAATTTATCGCCCTCAAGATTTATTTGCCCTACTGCATATCCAAATGAGCCGCTTGCATACTGCTTTAGTTTAACCTCCCAAAGTATATTGCCATTGCCTTTATCAATTGCGGCCACCCTTCCATTTGATAAAATATAAAGCACATTTTTCTTTCTCATACTGTTATTGATTTTAAATTTTACTTGTTTTAGGAATTGATTTTCAAAAGTAATTGCATTACATTCAAAGTAGCCAAACAAATTTTATGTGAAATATTTATTAACTTGTTTACGAAGTTATCTTATTGACTAATTATTTAGAGCTTGATAAAAAATAATTTTTATGAAAACTAAATTATTAATTGCCTTATTCATTTTTCAAAGCTATGGTAGCTATAGCCAACAAAAGGTTGATTATTCCATTTTAGCAGGTATTAATTTTAATAAAGCTGAAACAAATTTTTCTAACGATAATTTGAATACTTTGTTAGGCATTAACGGCGCTCTTCAACTGCAATATCATTTCAATGAAAAATTCAGTATCAAAAACAGGGTACAAATCAATCAAAAAGGATTTAAATTCAAAGATCTTTTAATTGAATATCCTGATATGTCAATCGGAAGGGCAGACCTCCTAATGAGGTTTGATTATGTTGATATAAAAGTTTTACCCTCACTAAACTTTGGAAACAAAGCTAAAATTTCTACTTACTTTGGCCCCTCTTTAGGATTTTTAACGGAAAGTAGCCTTGTTACAAAATATAAAGAAGGCAGCTTGAACGGTACACAAAATAACAATAGTACAGGCTCGGAGTACAGAAAAAATATCAACCTTGGGATGACTGTAGGAATGAGCAGCCGCTTTAGCTTATCCTCAAAGCTAAGTTTGAGTTTTGATGTATTATACGATCATGGGTTTACAAATGTGATAAAGAATGGAAAAACAAAATTGAGAACAGTTTCCATTTCACCAGGGCTTATTTTTACGCCATAAACCATCAGGCTTTTTCCTGTATCAGCCCAAACTGTTGTTCTAAAGAAAGCGAGTTTTGATACAGCATATCTATAAATGTAGCACCATAAACAGCATACCACGGCAATAAATTATCAACTCTTTCCTGTAAATTACCCATTGGGTACAATGATTTTTTAATAGCCTCAATTTTTCTTTGCTGTGCTTCAAATCTTTTTTTCTCTGCACTATACATTTTCTTTTCCAGCTTGGCTATGCGCTTTTCTGCCGCTATATGTAGGGCTATCACATGCTTTTCAAGTGTAGCATCGGCAGCAGTTGCCAGTATTTTTAATTGACTGTATAAATTATTAAGCTGCTCCTTTTCTTTTGAAAGGTCAAGTTGTACTTCTGAATATTTTTTTATTAGCCTATCCAATAGTTCTGAAGTTGGTTGAAAAAAATCTGCTGCAACCATGTTTAGCGAAGCAATTTTTTCTACTGTTTTTTTATTAACTATAGAAAACGAGTTTCGCAAAACCAATACAGGATAGGGAACTTTTGCCTCGGCAAAAACTTTTTTTAATTCAAGCCAGTAAGCTAGTTCGCCGCCTCCGCCTATAAATGCTACGTTAGGTAATATCCATTCCTGAAAAACAGGGCGAAGTATTACATTAGGACTGAATGCTACAGGATTATTTTCCAATTCTTGCAACATAGCCTCTTCGTTCCAGTTTCTTCTCCCATCTGCAAGGCTATATATACTGCCATTCTTTTCTATTCGTTCTCTATACCCATCTTCTAAAAAAAACAAATTGATTTCTCTGCCTGCCGCTTGTATCTTATATTTTTGAGGAAAGGTACGCATGGTTTGTTCTACTGCCTTGTGAGAAAATGCTTCCATTAATTCCTTCTTCATTACAGGGGCAAAAGATGCTTTCAACATTGTAGCATCTGGCAATAATATAATTAATCCATAAGTGCTGAATAACTCGTGCACAAACTCAAAAGTAGCCTGCTCAATAGTTTTATCCAATGTATAGGCAGTTTTTACTTTCTGCATTATGTCATTACCATATAATTGCACACCAAGCTGCGCATGAATGCTGTCAATTAATTCTATAAATGCCTTATCAATCTTCATCCGGCCCACAGCACCAGTTTGGGTAGTTTGCCAACGATAATGTATTCCATTAATATTCACTTCTCCTAACTCTTCCAAATCTGCATCTTCGCTACCCATATAATATACAGGCACAAAATTATTTTCGGGCAGTTGCTGTTTTAATGTTTCTGCCAGTTTTATTGCATGTAAAATTTTATAGATAAAATATAAATGTCCGGTAAAAATATTGGGCTGGTGTGCAGTGGTTATGGTAAATGTATTAGGTAGTAATAAGCTATTAATATTGGAACGGAGTTTTTCATCAACTACTATGTGCTTATACTGTAGGTTTAGGTATTTTACCAATAAGCTACGATCTGTATCAAATTGTTTTCTTTCTTCTATTGTTTTTTTTACCCCCTCAATATCTGCTGTATTATTATAAAATGGCTTTAATGCATCTTCTCCTTCTATATAATCAATAGCTATTGATGAAAAGCTTTTGGTAGTACTATAAGGAAAATATGAGGCGGTAAATGACATGCAGTTTTATTCTTTCTATTTGTTCTGTTGCTATAAAAAAATTGTAGTTGTCAAAAAAAATCACAGACCGTAAACTATATTACTTCACCTTCCAAATCATAATCATAAGCTTTAGTAATTTTTACATTCACAAATTCACCGATAGGCAATTTTTTACTGCTATTAATAATTACTTCGTTGTCAACCTCCACGCTATCAAATTCTGTACGGCCTAGGTAACGGCCTGCTTCCTTTTTATCTACTATTACTTTAAAAGTCTTTCCTACTTTTTCTTCATTCTTTTCTAAAGAAATTTCCTGCTGCACTTCCATTATCTCTTGTGCTCTTTCTTCCTTTTCTTCTGCAGAAATATTATCAGCTAATTGATGTGCACTTGTATCTTCTTCGTGGCTGTAAGTAAATGTACCCACCCTATCGAACCGCATTTTTTGTAAAAAAATTTTTAGCTCTTCCACATCATTCCTAGTTTCTCCCGGAAAACCAGCTATTAATGTAGTGCGTAGACAAATATCGGGTATTCGTTCCCGTATGGAAAATACTAAGTCTTCCATTTCTTCACGGGTTATCTGCCTTTTCATTGCTTTAAGCATATTGTTGCTGGCGTGCTGCAAAGGCATATCAAGGTAATTGCAAATGTTATCTCTTTCCTTCATTACATCAATTATTTCCAATGGAAATTTAGAAGGGTAAGCATAATGCAACCGTATCCATTCTAATCCCTTTACATCTGCCAGTGCATTCATCAGCTTTGGCAATTCTCTTTTTTTGTAAATATCCAACCCATAATAAGTTAATTCCTGGGCTATAAGCATCACCTCTTTTACACCCCGGTCAACAAGGCGTTTAGCTTCATCTACCAACGATTCTATTGGCCTACTAACATGCTGGCCACGCATTAAAGGAATGGCACAAAATGAACAAGTGCGGTTGCAGCCTTCACTTATTTTCATGTACGCATAATGCTGTGGTGTAGCTAATAGTCGTTCTCCAATTAGCTCTCCTTTATAATCTGCTTCAAATTTTTTAAGGATAAGGGGCAATTCCATGGTACCGAAAAAAGCATCTACTTCTGGTATTTCTTCCTCAAGGTTGCTCCTATAGCGTTCGCTAAGGCAGCCTGTTACATAAACCTTATCCAGTTTTCCTCTCTTTTTAAGCTCTACATTATCCAGAATAGTATTAATGCTTTCTTCCTTTGCCTTTTCAATAAAACCACAAGTATTTATGATAACGATATTATGATCCCTTTTTGCACTCTCATGCACCGTATCTATTTCATTAGCCAATAGCTGTCCGCTAAGCACCTCACTATCCACCATATTTTTGCTGCAGCCCAGCGTAATGATGTTTACCTTATCTTTTTTAATCGTTTTTGTCTTCATAATTTGTGGCGGCAAAGTTAGGAAATTAAATAGGAATGGCGTTTTGAAGCCTAGGCTAATAGGGGTTGATATGAACTGATAACATATAAGAAAGTAAAATACATTAACAAATTATTGCTGATATATAAACCAATGCTGAAGGGCTGCGCCGCTTAGCCGAAAATACTTTGCAGCCAAGGAAATTGTGATGGGCAAAGATTGAAGGCGGGCGGCGGATAGATGCCAGATTTTGTTGATTACCGAAAGCCCCAAACAAGCAATTTTTTATGTATTGTGAAAACTGCGTGGAAATATAAAAGTTTATACAATAGTTTAGTTTTAAAAAATAGTTATGTTTGGGGCATGAATTGGAATGAAAAACCAATGTTAAGAGTAGCAATATTAGATTTATACGAAGGGTTTGAAAATCAGGGAATGCGTTGCATCCGTGAAATTTTAAATCAATTTGCAGAGTTTAATCATATAGAAATTGAGCGGCGGGAGTTTGATGTGCGTCTCAAAAATGAAGTGCCCGACCTTAGTTTTGATGCATATATTAGTAGTGGCGGCCCCGGCTCCCCCATAGATAGTGAAGGTAGTGACTGGGAAACTGCTTATTGGAAATGGCTCGATGAGTTGGAATCTTTCAACAACAACGAAGCAAATACAGTAAAGAAACAAGTTTTTTTTATTTGCCATAGTTTTCAACTGGTATGCAGGCATTACAAACTTGCAACTGTAAGTAAAAGAAAAAGTACATCCTTTGGGGTTTTTCCTATTCATTACCTGCACGATGCAGAAAATGAACCCATTTTTGCTGGTTTGCCAGATCCCTTTTACGCGGTTGACAGCCGGGACTACCAGGTAATACAGCCAAATCATAATAGATTCAAATTAATGGGGGCTTCTATTTTAGCAATTGAAAAAAATCGTCCACATATACCGTTAGAGAGAGCAATAATGGCCATTCGCTTTAATGAAAATATGATTGGCACACAGTTTCATCCAGAAGCAGATGCAATTGGTATGAGCCTACACTTGCAAACTCCCGACCGTAAAAAAACGGTAATAGAAAACCATGGTGAAGAAAAATGGGCTTCAATGATTGAGCAATTAAATGACCCTGATAAAATATTATATACCTACGCTCATATTTTACCTAACTTTTTGCAGCAGGTAGTAGAAAGAATGCAGGTGGTAGAAGTATAGATTTATCTACTTTTAAGATTGTTAAAACCGTTGGAGCTTAAACCCCAACGGTTTTTTACTTTTTACTTTTTTATTCGCTATTTTTAAGGACTACATTTAAAAACAGATTTTTATGCAACAACAAATGCGGGAACGGTTCAATAAAAATTTTACAAAGGAAAAATATGAGACGTATATGGAAGAAATTGAAGCACTTGAACCGGGTGCTTTAGATTTTAGAAATGCTGAAACCCCGGTATTTGTACCAAAAGATTTTACGCAAAAAATGCTGGGTGCCTGTGAAGATATAATTGATGTAATTACTGCAGATAATTTTAAAGCATTGACCGATAGAAGCATTCCGGCAGAACTGAATGTGCCGGGAGAAGATGCTCATCCACAATGCCTTGTATTTGACTTTGGTGTTTGCGAAAATAAAAATGGAGTTTTAGAACCACAGCTCATTGAAATGCAGGGATTCCCTACTCTATTTGCTTTTCAGGCGTATCACAGTGAGCTAACTGCAAAATATGCAGAGTTACCTCCTAACTATTCGCCTTACCTAAATGGATATAATAAAGAATCGTATATACAATTGTTGAAAGATATTATTGTAGGCGGTCACAATCCGAAAAATGTAATACTACTTGAAATTTATCCTGAGAACCAAAAAACAAGGATTGACTTCTATTGCACAGAAAAAATGTTGGGTATTAATATAGTTTGTCTTACCAAATTAATTGCCGAAGGCAATAAACTTTTTTATATAAACGATGGTGAAAAAACACCCGTTCACCGCATTTACAACCGGGTAATTTTTGATGATCTGCAACAGCAGGAAAACCTTGGACCGATTGTAGATTTATCAAAACCCTATGATGTAGAATGGGTACCACATCCAAATTGGTTTTATCGCATTAGTAAATTTACATTGCCGTTTATTGACAATGAATATGTGCCTGACACCTTTTTTTTAAATGAAATTACACAGCCTGTAAACCTTGATGAGTATGTTTTAAAACCACTATTTTCTTTTGCAGGAATGGGAGTGGTTATTGATGTTACACAAGAAGACATCGACAAAATAAAAGACCCCGAGAATTGGATATTGCAAAAGAAAGTGAATTACGCACCAGTAATTGTTACGATGGATGAGCCCGCCAAAGCAGAAATACGTTTATTCTTTTTTTGGAAAGAAGGATGGCTAAGACCTGTAGCTGTACACAACCTGGCAAGGTTAAGCAAGGGGAAAATGATAGGCACCCGCTACAATAAAGACAAAGAATGGGTGGGCGGAGCAGTTGCCTTTTTTGAACAATAAATAAATTATTAATGAAAAACGGATTATTAAGATTTGAATATTTTTTGAATAAAATAGATATCTTATTGCAAGATGCAGCAAAAGACCACAATCCTGCATTGTTCTTATATAAAAATGATGCACGCACTCCCTTATTTATGCTGGAAGGGCTTAGCCGCTTGTATGAAAAATTGCACAACAAAAAGAAATTTTACAAACTAAGGGCGCATTTTAAACTACTGGAAGACAGGATTGGTGCCATTGATTATTATGACAACTATGCAAAAATATTTTTAGAGCATCCGCTGGTACCGGTATATGTGAGAGAATATATGCAGGCGCAAACCCGGGAAAAAACACAAGAACTCAATGAGGTTTTATATGAAGAAAACTGGATTGGCCCTAGTGCGACACGGCTAAAAAAAATTCGGAATACTTTAAAAAAAGTGGACTGGATGAAGCCTAAGAAGGAAATGAAAGCTATAGAGAATTTTTATGAAGATGCGTTTAATGGTATAGCTAAATTTACCAACAAATACAAAAATGGTTTTACCGAAATGGAAAACCAGGTACACGAATACCGAAGAGAGCTTAGGTGGCTAAGTATTTATCCGCAGGCATTACAAGGTTGTGTACAAACAATAGATAGCGGCCAAAGCGAGGAAGTTACCAAAGAATACCTTACTCCAAATATTGTAAATTCCAAGTTTAATATTATGCCCGATGTGGGCGATAATGAATGGATTTTATTATTGGAAAAAAATTATTTTTACGCCTTAAGCTGGATGATTGCAGAACTGGGGAAGATAAAAGATGATGGTTTACAATGCTATGCTATAGCTGAGGCATTAGAACAATCAGAGCAAATAGAGCATACCGATGCTTTAATAAAAGCACTTAATATACTGGGTTTTGACCAAAACTATATTCAACAACTATTAAACCATTCAACAGAAATTTGCAAAAAATTTACGGAACAGGAAATTTTGGACAGGATGCTGATTGGTATAGCAAAGATTGGAAAAACTAAAACTGAGGAAGAGCAAGTTTGAGAACTAAACAATATTAAAAACAGCCGTTGTTAAAATAATAAAACAACGGCTGTTATTTTTTCCTTATTTACAGCAATCTTTTTTTCTAACAAAGATTGTTGCAAATGCTTTTTTTATAAAATTTACTATCGCTAATAATGTTGTTCCCATATTTTTTAAAAAGCATTAAAAATATTGTACTCAAGCCTAAGCAAGGCTCCATTTTCACTGTTACGTTGCAAGTTGTTAATCATTGCAAATCTATACCCAATATCAACACGCATTTGGCTTTTAATAATAAATTGTACCGAAGGGGCAATATCTATAAATGACTTACCCGAATACAAATTGGTTTGCCCCAATGCTTCTACCATAAGGTTTACATTGGTTTGATTGTAACTTGTATATTCTTTAGGCAACATTAACCGCCCTGCGGAAATGGTGTAAGATAGAGCATTCCTGTACTTATTACCATAGCTAAATTTATGACTGTTTGCATTATCCGCCGCATACAAGTGTGATACCGACGTAGAAATTGCAGTACGCTTTATTAGCTGAGTAGCAACTATACCTGTTTCCACACCACTATTCATTAGCAACAAATCAATCGCAGGCTGTTGAATGGGCAGATTGCTGATGCTGCCACGCATATAGGCAGCCATACGAAAATGGCTGTGCACATCATCTATACTAAAAAAACGATACTTGGCATATACAGTGCCACCATTGAGTTTAAAATCGCCATTCATATTACTTAAAAAACCTTCAATATGCAGCATTATTTTTTTTGATACACCAGCCATAATTTCGGGAGCAAGCATATACCTGTAACCGTTACTATTTTTTTGGTACATAAAATTATTGTTCAATCTAAACCCAATAGATTTTGCAGCCATATTACTTGCAGGCTCCGTATATACATAGAGTTCCTGTGCCTTGCTGCTATAAGCAAATAGTAGCAGGCAAATTAGTAGCCATTGTTTCATAATTAAAAACAGGGGCTTTATAAACTAGCCCCTGTAGTAGTTTTAAATTGTTACATGAAAAATTCTGCTTCCATCTGCAAGCCCGGTTTTCTTACAACAAGTACCTGCTACTCCTGTTTTATAACACTCCATTTGAGTGTACAACTGGTTTTTCTTAAAAACCTTGGCAGAAACATACCCTTTGTCAACAACCTGAATTGTTTGCTCACCATTCAACTTTTGGCCAGAAGCGTTTAAAAAATGATAGGTTATACCAGCAACGTTGTAATGATTATCTTTTTCTACAGTAAGGTTATCAAACTGTACAATGGCTTTTAAATTGGCAACAAAGAAGCCAGCATCTTCTACTTTCTTTTTCAATTGATCAAAATTTACATTTGCGCCTGGTTTAAATGTAATATTAAAAGTAGAAGACTTAATATCGCTCATTACCTTCTCTACATAATCTATTGATTGTAAGGATTTGTTGATAGAGTTACTACACATGCTGCAGGTAAGACCGCTAGCTTGTAAACTCACTTTGGTAACCTGTGCTTGCAGGGTTGCAGTAAATAATACCGCAATAATTAAAAATATTTTTTTCATGATGAATGATTTTAAATAAAAAATTACTAGCGCAGCTTACATTTTCATTTTACTATCCCCTATTTGAGTATCTGCTTTTCTATCATATTTGCAGCAACCATGCAAAGCATTGTAAGCTTTATCCGATGCCACAAAATCTTGTGTGTCGTAGCCAGATTTGGCAATGCGCTTCTGAATTTTTTGAGAAGATGTTTTTTTATCGTTGAAAGAAACTTTTAACTCTTTGCTATCCTCGTTCCAGTCGGCGGTAGAAGCACCTGCTTTGATGGCTGATTTTTCGATGGTTTCTTTACACATTCCGCAATTGCCCCAAACTTTTATGGTTTGATGAGCTAATTCTTGGGCTGATGATTGGGTGAAAATGCCGAAGCATAAAACAGCTATAAATGATAATACTTTCATGATTGATGAATTTGATTTATTAAAATGATTTTACTATGTGGTTTTATTGATGACCACTGTTTTGCAGCACAAGTGTGCGACGCAACAATGATGCACAATGAACAAATGCAGGAATACAAATAATTAAATGTATGCGAAGCATTACATTACATCAAGTTTAAATAATGTAATTAAAAACAAAACCAAAATCAAATTCTGAATACTCCGTGTAGGATACGGGCCGGAGGTGGGATATAACTAGGTGGAGAATTATTATGAAAGATTTGCCTTTGTGCAGTAAGCGGCAAACTCCAAAGATAAAGTGGATACTCTTTTACTATTATTGCTTCGCCAAAATTAAACGCAATATCATTAACAGCTTTTTTGTGACTGTCTTCTAGTTTATAAAATTTGTGATCGTCTTCGCAACAGCCACCTTTTTTTTCTTTCATTCCGCAACGGCCACACTTATCATTTGCATTGCCATATAACTCCGATCCGGCATATTCACCCATACAATAGTGAATTTCCATAGCGATGCCTGAAGAAACTGATAGGTAAAGAAGCGTTAATATGCTAAGAAAAAATTTTTTCACCACAGCAAAAGTAAAAAAATATATAGAACTGGCAACTTTGAATTCGTTAAAAAAGGATGATCGATATCAGGCTATCAGAAATCAGTTTACAAACCACCAACGAATACCCAGTCTAAAAATCATGCCCTGTGTTGGGATATAGGGCGTAGCATAATTATTATTCACAAAATTAAAACCATTTTTCAGGTACAATGTATTTAGGTTTTCGGTGCGAATAAAGGCTGTAAAGCTTTTTATCCTAAAATGGAGGAAAGCATGTACATCAGGGAGGTTTTTTAACTTAACAGAGTCTTGTGGAGCAAATTGCCCCATTATTGGAGAATAATTATAAGTTTCAAATGGCGTGAAATACCTTACTTCTAAACCTGTACTTAAGTTTAGATTTTTATAAAAATTTCCTTCGTAAGCTAGCCTGGTTCTTGTAAATATCAACGGCACTTTTATAGGGCCGGATGCATCTGTTTGTTGTAAGGCAGCATCTACATACAAATTCCACCTTTTATACAGCTTTATTTTTTTAGAAGCTGCCACTTGCAAAAGGTTAATTATTTTACCCGTTTGTGAAGGAGTATAATAGTTAGTAAAATACGAATAGTTACTAATGAGGTGGTTTGAAAAACTTAGGTTTATAAATGGGTTATTGGCTGATGCTCCAAAAGAAATAATATTTTCTTTTTTAAATTCGCCGGGATAGGTATAATTAAAAGAAGAACGTCCATCAAAAATGAATGAAGGTGTACGATTTGTATTAATAAAAAACAGTTTTACATCGCCCCATTTCTTGTTAAGATAACGCCCAAGGCTTGCAGAAGCATTATAGTCTCCGGCATTTAACCCCGAAGGATAAAATTCTCCTTTAAGATTTATATCCCACTTGCGGTTTCGGGTTTTATTGCGGTATTCACCATGGAGCTTAATATTGAAAAAATTTTCAAGTCCGTCCTTTAAATAACCTCCAATATTTTGTAAGGCAACCCCAGCTTCAATAAACTGTGCAGGGTTTTTTGCATCGGGAAACTGGATCAACGAAAAATCGTTTTCTACAAACTTCCATTTTTCTCTTACTTGTATGGTATCACCGCCTTGGAGCAAAGTAATATTGTACCAGCTTTTGTATACTGCCGAATCGGGCATAATATCCCTAAACATATACCGGGTAGATGAATAAGTGATACTGTGTTGCAACCGCAACCTTGGATAAAAAAGATATTCGGTAGTAGAATCATTAATAGCTATGGAATCCTTTTGCCCTATGTCGTAACTTTGGCGTAGAAAAGCAGTAAAGTCTCTGTATTGATTCCCTGTTTCTATTGTTGTGGAAAAAGGGTTCCGTCTTTCAGAAGTATTATTTCCCATAAATACATCAACACCAATCCTATCCTTAAAATTGGGATTGAGTAAAAAAGAATCGTTTCTGATGCCTCCATTTTCTGATGCCCTAATGGTATTATTAGCTAATACAAAAAATGCAGCGTAGCGTTTTCTTTTCCCTTGATAATTTGAAAAAAAACGGGCATTGTTGTGGTTATTACTTTGATTTAGAAATAAACCCGGTGCATTAATTAACCTATAATCAAACCCTGCATTAAAACGTGGATTAATATTTTGCGTATGCTGTGCCATCACCATTTGCTCTTTGCCAGAAGCTAGCTGGTAACCAAGCATAGAAAAAGGCCGGGTGGTTTTATAAAATTTTGTATCTTCTACTTTAAAGCGATAAATATCATACGCATGAAAGCCGGCATCAAAGCCTGCTTTAGTAAATGGAGTGTATATTAAAGGATAAGCAGCGGCTCCATTATTTCCCAAATACATATAATTAGCAGGTACCGGAAAATATGTATCGAAATCATTTACGGTTGAATCAATACTGTACCGTTTAAGATCATTCATATAGCGATAGCTGATGGTAATGCTATCTTTTAAGTCATCTCGTTGTTGAAATCCGGGCTGCGATGTATCGCCTGGCTGCTGTCCTCCATTGCGGATACCCGAATTAACCGCAGACCCCAGTTCTGTTACTCTCCTTATTTGACCAAAGGAGATAGTAAAAATTAGCGATAGTAAAAATGTAAAAAAAAAAGTACGCATGTTAATTACAATGCCGCAATCATTTCTTTAAAAATATGGGTCAATTTTGGCTCTGCAGCATGGGCAGCTTCCAGCACTTCTTCATGGGTAATTACATTGTCTTCTTCCCGTAAGCCTAAATCTGTAATTACGCTCACTGCAAATACAGGCAAACCCATATGCACCGCTACAATGCATTCCTGAACTGTGCTCATACCTACAGCATCTGCACCCATTGTTTGAATAAATTTATACTCGGCTTTTGTTTCAAATGTTGGCCCTGTTACAGAAACATACACACCTTCCTTCACATCAATATTTGCAGCAGCAGCAATTTGCTTGGCTTTATTAATTAATGATTTGCTATATGGTTCCGTCATATCCGGAAAACGTGTTCCCAGTTCTTTTTCATTTTTTCCAATTAAAGGATTGGGTGTAAAAAAACTGATATGATCTTTTATCAACATCAAATCACCCACTTTAAATGAAGGGTTTGTGCCTCCGGCAGCATTGCTTAAAAACAAGGTTTTAATGCCTAAATATTTCATCACCCTTATCGGAAAAACCACATCGTGCGGATGATAGCCTTCGTAATAATGAAACCGGCCACTCATAGCTACAATTTTTTTTCCACCCAATTCGCCAAATAATAATTTGCCGCTATGTCCTTCTACAGTACTCACCGGAAAATGTGGAATTTCGCCGTAAGAAATTTCTTTTTCTACTTTTATCTGTTGGCCAAAATTTCCTAACCCACTTCCCAATACCACACCTGCAACCGGTTGTTCGCCAATAATATTTTTTATATACTCAGTAGCTTCTTTTATTTTTTCTAGCATTCTTATGCGTTTTTGTATAATCTACAAATGTAAGGGGTTTTAAGGCACAGTTCATAGTTGATTTCCCATAAATTAGCCTCAACTATATACTATCAACTATTAACTATTTGCCCTCCTTTACTTATCTTCGCCAAAATTTTTTAGTATATGAATCTTCACGAATATCAGGCTAAAGAGCTGTTGAAAAAATACAATGTTCCGGTTCAGGAAGGAATTGCCTGCAGTACTCCTGCAGAAGCTGAAGAAGCTTACAGACAAATTCATACGCAATACGGCAGCAAATTTGCCGTAGTAAAAGCACAAATTCATGCAGGTGGCCGTGGTAAGGGCACCATACAAGGCAAAGACCAACGTGGTGTTGCTGTAGGTAAAAATGCAGAAGATGTTTTGAATATTGCAAAAAATATATTGGGCGGTACATTGGTTACCATTCAAACAGGCCCGGCAGGTAAATTGGTGAGCAAGGTTTTAGTGGCACAGGATGTATATTACGAAGGACCAAACCCGGTTAAAGAGTTTTACTTATCCATTTTATTAGACAGAACAAAAGGCGAAAACGTTATAATGTACAGTACCGAAGGCGGGATGAACATTGAAGACGTAGCACACGATACCCCTGAAAAAATATTTAAAGAGTGGGTTCACCCAAGTGGCGGCCTGCAACCTTTTCAGGCTCGCAAAATTGCATTTAACCTGGGTTTAAGTGGTACAGCTATGAAAAACTGTGTAAAATTTGTAACCAATTTGTACGATGCTTATGTAGGCCTGGATTGCGGTATGTTGGAAATTAACCCATTGTTTAAAACAAGCGATGACAAAATAATTGCCGTTGATTGTAAGATGAATGTAGATGACAATGCTTTGATGCGCCACCCCGATGTAGCTGCATTAAGAGATATTTCAGAAGAAGACCCTACAGAAGTAGAAGCTGGCCAATACAACCTCAACTTTGTAAAACTGGATGGCAATGTGGGCTGCATGGTTAATGGTGCCGGACTTGCAATGGCTACTATGGATATGATAAAACTGAGTGGTGGCGAACCCGCTAACTTTTTGGATGTAGGGGGAACTGCCAATGCACAAACTGTAGAAGCCGGTTTTCGTATTATTATGAAAGACCCTAAAGTAAAAGCAATCCTTATTAATATTTTTGGCGGTATTGTTCGTTGCGACCGTGTGGCACAGGGTGTAATTGATGCATACAAGAGTATTGGAAATATCAATATTCCCATTATTGTACGTTTGCAGGGTACCAATGCCGATGTTGCTAAAAAATTGATTGACGAAAGTGGCTTGCAAGTACAGAGTGCCATTTTATTAAGTGAAGCGGCTGCATTGGTTAATAAAGCGGTAGCTTAATAGTATATAATTAAAAATGTGTAAAAGCCAGTAGCAATATTGCTACTGGCTTTTATTTTGTTTACAAGCGGTATAGCATTTTTCAACTTAGTAGGCGTCGCACTCTTGTACTGCAAATCTTTATTCAACATTAAAAACTTTTACTTATAGCACATTATTTTCTTTTGTCACTTGCTCAAAATATTGCAATATTGTGTCTCCATGAATTATAGAAATGCCGCCATAAGCGATTTGCCAATAATTGTTGAAATATACAACAGCACGGTTGCATCCAGGTTGGCTACTGCAGATACCGAGTCTGTTTCTGTAGAAAGCAAAAGGGATTGGTTCAACGCCCACAATACTGCCACCAGGCCATTGTGGATTGTAGAAGATAAAGGAAGCATTATTGGCTGGGTAAGCTATAATAATTTTTACGGCAGACCAGCCTATAGTGCAACAGCAGAACTAAGCATATATATTTCTCCTAAATCGAGAGGCAAGGGATACGGTAAAAAAATCCTTCAATATTGCATTGAACAATGCCCTGTTTTAAAAATAGAAACACTATTAGGTTTTATCTTTAGCCATAACCAAGCTAGTATTGCTTTGTTTGAACAATTGGGTTTTACCATTTGGGGGTATTTAAAAGATGTAGCCCAAATGGATGGCCATAAATACAGTCTTAGTATTTATGGTTTAAAAATTAATTGATATGCTGGAAGTAAATTTTTCACCTTTTCCCCAACTGCAAACAGAGCGTTTATTGCTTCGGCAAATGTTGGCTGAAGATGCCCCACAGATATTTGCATTAAGAAGCAACCCTGTTTCTATGCAATACCTTTCCAAACCATTAATGCAAAAAGAAGCAGATGCACTGGCATTCATAAACCTTATAACAGAAAACCTAAACAATAATGTGGGTATTACCTGGGCTGTTACATTAAAAGAATATCCTCAACAATTGATAGGAACTTTTGGTTTCTGGCGAATAGAAAAAGAACATTACCGTGCAGAAATTGGCTATATGTTGCTGCCAGAATATTTTGGAAAAGGTTATACAACTGAAGCCATTTTCTGCGGAACAAATTTTGCATTTAGCCAAATGAAACTTCATAGCATTGAAGCCAATATTGATCCCGAAAACAAGGCATCAGAAGCAGTACTACTAAAAACAGGCTTTGTAAAAGAAGCGTATTTCAAGGAAAACTTTTATTACAATGGTGAGTTTCTTGACTCAGCTATTTTTTCTCTTGTAAGGCAATAGGTAAGTTTTATAGCAAATGGCAGCACAGCTGCTTTACTACCTCCGAAAAAGAGGTTGATAAAAATTGCTCACTTTGGCTCACCTAATATTAACTATTGCTTTTTAAACGCTCTAGTTTCAGATATTATTATAACAGCTCACCCTGTTAGGCTTTTTTATTAGCAATCTTAAAAAATATTAAAGGGTCTTGCAACAATGTGCAAGGCCCTTTGTTTGTAAACAACCAACTTATGCTTACATCTTTGGCATCAGTACACGGTTTACCACATGTATCACACCATTACTTTGGTTTACATCGCTAATAGTAATCCAGGCTTTGTTTCCTGCTTCATCCTTAATCACAATTTTATCTCCATCCATCATAGCCCAAAGTTTTCCGCCTGCAACCGTTGTTAGTTCTACTACTCCATTACCTTTTTTAATTTTCTTAGCTAAGTCTTTTTGGTTCCATTTGCCTGCCACTACATGATAAGTAAGAATACCTGTAAGCGCAGCTTTATTCTCGGGCTTTAAAAGATGCTCAACTGTTCCCTTTGGCAACATTTCAAATGCTTCGTTGGTAGGAGCAAATACTGTAAAAGGCCCTGCAGATTGTAAAGTTTCTACTAACCCTGCTGCTTTTACTGCAGCAACCAAAGTAGTATGGTCTTTACTGTTTACTGCATTTTCCACAATATTTTTTGAAGGGTACATCGCAGCGCCTCCAACCATTACTGTTTTTTCATTTTGGGCAAATACTGTTGACGCAAATGTTAGAAGCATTGCGCTAAGCATAAAATTTTTAATCTTTTTCATAAATAAACCATTTATATTTTTAAATCGCTTGTTTCAATTACGATACATTGTTACAAATGGTTTTTAAACAAAAAAATTTAATTAAGAAAAAAATGCAAGCAAAAAAAAGCAGCAATTGAATTGCTGCTTTGTATTCTAATAATCGTTGTTGTTTTGAGGCTTGGGTTTGGGCTGGTTTTTTTTATCGTCGGCCACCGGCTTCATTTGTGCTTTTGGTGGCGAAGGTTCTTTTTTATCATCTGTTTTTTTGCTTTTTGGAGTGTCGGCAGAAATAGGGTCTCCATAATCGGACGAAGGTTCATCTACAAAAAAATCGGAGCCATCACCATTGCCCATATCTTCATTTAAACTATCCCCTTTTGCGGCAAGCTCAGCAAGATTTACATCTGCATAGATTGGATCATTTTTTAACTCTGCAGGTGCATCAAATTCTTTTTGCCTATTAAAAGCAATCTTATTATCTGCATATACCTTACTCGTAAATATACCCCAGCGTGGAGCACCCATTTCTGCACCACCTGCATTATTTTGATAAACGGGGATAAAAGGATCGCCACACCCAACCCAGGTGCCGGCCAATAAATCGGGTGTGTAGCCAATATACCAGCCATCGGTATAATCGTTGGTAGTACCTGTTTTACCTGCCTTTTGTGCAGGAATATTGTAGCGATTAATACTTTTAGCCGTACCTATTTGAACCACACCTTGCATTATTTTAACCATTGTATAAGCATCATTCTCTCCTATTACCTGCTTACTTTGTGCTACTGGAAACTCATGAATAAGATTACCGTTTTTATCTTCTATCCTTGTTGCATACACGGGTTCGGTATTATACCCTTTATTAGGAAACATTGTGTACGCTTGTAACATCTGCATCATAGGTATATCTGCAGAGCCTAATGCAATTGAAGGATAAGGAGGAAGTTTTACTTTAATACCGCATTGCTTTGCAAATTCTATGGTACGACTAACGCCAATAATTTTCATTAAGTACCAGGCAGCAAAGTTTTTTGAAAAAGCCAGGCAATTAGCCATAGTACCACCACCACCACTAATTGTTTTACCGCTCATGGTTAAAGAGCCGCCCGGAATAATTGTTTCGGGAGTGTAGCCGGCATCGGTTACTGCAAGTGTATATAACAGAGGTTTAAATGTAGAACCTACCTGCCTTGATGCTGTAACGTGGTCGTACTTAAACCACTTATAGTCAATACCGCCAACCCATGCCTTTACTTCGCCGGTTTTAGGGTCCATTGCTACAAATGATGTTTGCAATAATTGCTTGTGATACTTAATAGAATCATAAGGAGTCATCACCGTATCCTTTTCATGGTTTTCGTTGCCCTTCCAGGAGAAAATTTTCATTTTTACCGGCACCATAAAAGTTTTTTTAATATCCTCTTCGCTCATTTCTTCTTCCTTCAATACTTTCCACCGGGGAGACTGCTTCATAGCTGTTTCTATAACTTTATCCCTTCCCTTCCATAAGTCTTTTTTATATTTAAGAAAAGCATCTGTTTTTCTTTGTAATTCGGGCATATGCTTTTGTGTAGCTTCTTCGGCATAAGCCTGCATACGGCTATCTATAGTTGTATAAATCTTTAAACCATCTTTGTATAGGTTATAAGGCTCTCCAGTTCTGGGATTGGTATTTTTATTTGCCCAATCTTTTAAAATTTCCAGCAACGCTCTTCTATAGTATGGAGCAATACCAATAGCTTCATCCAATGGCTTGTAATTTGTAACCAATGGTTTTGCCTTAATTTTTGCTCCATCCGCAGCACTCAAAAAACCCTGCTTTGCTTTTACCATTTGGTCAATTACCGTATTTCTTCTGTCAATAGCTCTTTTAGGATAACGTACCGGATCGTAGTAGCTTGGCCCTTTAAGCATACCCACCAATACTGCGGCTTCCTCAGGCTTGAGGTCGGCAGGTTCTTTTTGAAAATATGTTCGGGAAGCGTTTCTAATACCAAAAATATTTCCCCAAGATGCCCGGTTAAGGTAGAGGGCAATTATTTCTTCTTTTGTAAAATTTCTTTCAAGTTTTACGGCAACTATCCACTCCTTTATTTTATCAAGCCCTCTTTTTACAACATTGCCTTTACCTTGCCCAAGCATCATTTTGGCCAATTGCTGTGTAATAGTACTACCACCACCCTGTGAGCCTACTGTTGCAATTGCACGGGCCACAGCTTGTGCATCCACACCCGAGTGCTCATAAAATCTCTCATCCTCTGTAGCAACCAATGCATTAACTACATTTTTAGATATTTGATTGTATTTTACCTCACTTCTGTTTTCACTGTAATATTTACCCATCAACTTGCCATCTGCACTTATTATTTCACTGGCAAGGTCGGCTTCAGGATGCTCCAATTCTTCCAATGAAGGCATTTTCCCAAAAAGGCCAAAATTGGCACATGTAAACAAGAGGATAATAAAAAGCACCCCGAATAAGAACAGGCGCCACAATATTTTTACCGAACGTTTCATTTGATTTTTTTAAAGTCCACCTATATTATCAAAATCTATTCCCAAAACTTTCGTTTAGGATTTTTTTGTAACCCTCAAGATCTTTATTTGTCTTAAGCAATGATAAATTATCTTGAGAAATGATAATGAAGGAATATTTATTAGCTGGCAACCAAGATACCTCGGAGGGTGCAGCCTTTTTTACTTTGTTATAATAGGTGATAGCTGCCTCGGCATCGGCAAATTTTGAAAATAATAAAATTGGCCTGTCTGCATCAATGGCATCTCTGGACACTTCTACATTTTGCAATAAGTAATTGCCTTTATTATACCGGGTAAAAGCATTTTTAGCTTCATTTACATACACATAATCTACTTTGTTAAGCACCATCATTACATACTGTTCTTTTTCAGGTTGAATTAGGAACCCTTTATATTCTGCAATCGGCTGTACTGCTTGTGAGCTATCTCTTTTTATAGACGAAACAACCGCCGAAGGCTTTGCTGGTTCTACCTTAACCGCCGATGCCACTACCGGAGCCGATTTGCTTACTGCTTTTTCATCCGCAATTACAACACGATCTTCTTCCTGCCTGGTTACTTCAAGTTTTGTAAGGTACTCTTCAATTTCTTTTCTTCTGCCCAACACATCTATCAATGTAATAGCTTTTTCTTTTAAAGGAGACTCGGGATAAAGCTGAACCAAATTTTGTAAAACACTTATGGAAGTACTATCATTTTTTTGTTGGATATGGTACATTGATTCAATGTACAGCATTTGTGGGGTCCAATAATTAGTACCATAGATACTATCGGCTTTTTTCTTTGCATCTAATGCTTCAGCAAATTTTCCTTCAATAAACATTTGATAAATGTCTTCGTACCTTGCTGTTGCTTCAGGAGATTTTATATTTGGATTCAAAAGTGATGGATTGGTTACCAACTTTCCTTGATCGCTATTGCTGTAATCGTTAGTAAGTTTATTTTTATAATAATTGGCCCGGGCAGTATTGCCTAGTTTTGAATAGCAGTAATACAAACCCAGTAGTGCATCGGGCTCTCCGTTGGATTTTGGAAACTCCTGCAAATATTCTTCGTATGCATTTATTGCAAGTGCATACTCTTCCAAATCGTTTTGGAATACTTTGCCCAATTCTAGTTTACTCACTTCAATTATTCTATTACTACTATCCAGTTTTTCCGGCGTAAGTGGTAGGTTTTGCAACAAAGCTGCAACCGAAAGTTCTGCTACATTTTGAGAAGGCGTGGATGCAGAATCTTTTCCGCCGGGGCTATCGGGGCTTAACCCGGGCGTAGATCCTACTGCTGTAATGCCTGATTTTATCCTTCGCCAATTATCTACATTTGCCCTTTTGCCCCATTTACTTAAAAACTCCTGATAGCCTTTGCTTTTTGCATTGTTGTTATAAAAATACCATTCGCCTTTATTGCTATTTCCTCCAAACAAATCCACTTCTTCCTGCTTGCCATTGGTGAAAGTAATAGGTGCAGTTCCGGCTGAAGCATCTTCTTCTTTAAGCCCCTGTTCCTTTCTTAATTTTCTCAATATTTTTTTTACATAGGATTCTCTTTCTGCTTCGGGCATTGCTGCTATACGTTGCAAGCTGTCTTCTCTTTCTATAGCATCTATATGCACTACTAATTTGGCTAATGCCTCTTTTCTTTCTGTAAAGGCTTTGTTACTGGCAGTATCCCGTCTCTGATCTACCTGTATGCTATCGTAATAAGAATGTGCATCTTTAAACCTTTGCTGGTTATACGCAATATCGCCCAAATCAGAAAATGCCCTGGTTTTGTATTCGCTACCTGTTTCGTTGTATTTAACTGATTTTTCTAAAAAAACAATGCTGTTAGAAGTATCGGGTCTTTGCAAAGCAATTTGTGCAGCAGAATAATAAATAATATCTCTATAGCCGTCGTATTTATCTTTTTTTGCCATGCGGAGCAGGCGAGCAATACTTGCATCCATTTGGACCGTATCACCCTTGTCACGCATCATTTTGGCTTCATTGAGGTTGGCATAAATTTCCATTACAGGATCTACCGTATGCTTTGCTACTTTTTGATAATAGTCTGATGCTGTTTCGTATTTACCGTTCATTTCATGCATCTGCGCAAGTAAAAATTCCCAACGGGCTTTGTCTTGAGGAGTTGGTGCTGTAGATAATCCTTTTGCCAGGTAATGTGATGCGCTATCAAAATTGCTTTGAGCAAAAAACCAATAGCCAGTTACTTCTGATAAATCGTTTTGCAACCTTTTGGGTAAGTTAGGGTCGTTGCGAAGAATATTTATTAAACCTGCTGCATCGCCAAATTCGCCTTGTGTGGTAAAAGTGCGTGCAAGCCATATCAATGCATCGTTTCTGCTTGGTGGGCGTGAAGTTAGTTTTTTAAAGAAGTTCCTATCTTCCTTGTTGGCAATAGAAAGATAACCGGTGCCGGGAGCATTATTAGTTCCTACTACCCTATTATCATCTTCCTTTTTTTTGCGTGGAAATAAATTGTAATTGATAAACTGGAAAGTCATTGAAGCAGAATCCATTTCATTACGCAAATAATAGGCTTTGCCAATTAGCAAATACATATTATCTACCCAATCACTTCTTAAATCGTGCAATAACAAACCTGCAGTTGCTTTATAAATTACTGAATCCAATTCCGTTTTTTGCGCAGCAGTTCCTTGTGTTGAATCCAATGAATATGGGTAAAAGCTTAAAAGTTGTGTGTAATCATCCTTTTGCGCCATTTTAGCCCTTTCAATTACAGACTTTATCTTGTTATTGGCATTAAAAAAATAATTATAATGGGTGGTAGTATTGTGTGCAAATCTTTTTAATACGGTGAATTTTTTTTCTCCGGTTTTTTCTGAAGCCAGCTTTTTCTCCTCGTATTGTTCCGGCTTTTTTTCTTTACCAAAAGGGTCAAGTGTCCATGTTGGTTGTGCTATCACAAAAGAAGCCGAAAAGGAAAAAACCGTAAACAGCAGGAAAAATAAGAATCTCGTTTTCAACATGTAAACTGTGGTTAAATAAATGCGGTTAAATATCGGTTATTTTCCCAATATAGCCTTCAAATTTAAACGGCTTTCTAGTGAAAATGAAAGGTTTGAGATATGTATTTATGTTAAAACTAACTTGAGTTACATCTTATTGCGTTGAATACCGGTTTATTGGGCGGCGTTTGTTAATTTTAAGTCTTAAAATAATAAGGATGGCGAAAGAAGAAGCGGTAAATCCATTAAAAAGATTACGCAATCATTATAGATTGGTAATAATGAATGAGGATACTTATGAAGAAGTGGTGAAATTTAAGCTTAACAGGGTAAGCGTATATATTGCATTTAGCACATTGTTTATATTAATGATAGCCTTAACATCTTCATTGATCATATTTACACCTTTAAAATATTATTTACCCGGAGTGGGTTATGGCGATGCAAGACAACTAAAGGAATACCGTACACTAAAAATGCGTACAGACTCTATGGAACAGGCACTTAGATATCATCAGCAATATTTTGATAATATAAATAAAGTGCTAACAGGCAAAGTTTCAACATTAGATACTGCTACATTAAATCTCCCTAAAGTGGAAGAAAGTGATGATTGAGCCAATAAAAATGGGTAACTTTCGTTCTAATCCTATATTCCATTAACCAAAACACCTCCGAGAAACTATGTTTAAACCAAAACAAAACAACAAAACTGCGTCGGCGTTATCCGCCAGTATTATTGCATCGGGCAATATCATTAATGGTAACATTTCATCTGAAGGCGATATTCGTATTGATGGTACAATTAAAGGCAATGTTTTTAGCAAAGCCAAAGTATTAATTGGTGCCGAAGGATTGGTAGAAGGCACCATCCATTGCAGAGAGGCTGATATATCCGGAAATGTTTGCGGCAATATCAATAGCAAGGAACTTTTGCATTTAAAAGGGAGTGCTACGGTAAGTGGCGATATCCATACCGGTAAATTGTTAATTGAGCCCTCTGTAAGTTTTAATGGCCAATGCCATATGGGTGCCAATATTGTAGAGCTTAAACCAGAAATGGCAACTGCCGTAAATGAATAAAAACAACAACGCTTTATTAAAATATGCAACAATGGCCACCCAATTTTTGGTGGCCATTGCCATTGCTGTCTATTTTGGGATTAAAATAGACAAATGGCAAAAATTTGAAAAGCCATTAGCCATATGGATATTACCTTTGCTCTTTATTATTGCAATGATTTTTAAAATAATACGAGACACTTCGGTAAAAAATATAAAATGAACGCTTCCCGTTTTCTTTATCCCTTTATCACAATTTTTTTTGTAATAGCAGCTTTAACCTTTGTGCTTAAAAATACTTTAGTAAAATGGGGTTTTGATGTAGATGTACTGCTTACAGCCAATGCATTATTTTTTATTCTGACCCTAATTGTTTTTCTATTGCAAAAAAAATCGTTGGCAAGCAACAACCCCAACAGGTTGGTTCAGGCAGTAATGGCAGGAATGCTTATAAAAATGGTTGTAGTAGCCAGTTCTGTTTTAATTTATTCCAGAACAGCAGGTAAAAGTTTTAGCAAAATGTCGGTGCTGGTTGGCCTGGGGTTTTATATTATTTATTTAATTACAGAAGTACTACTCATCAACCGGTTGAATAAACGCCCAAATGCCTAAGGAAAAAGTTACGCTTAATCATTTAAAAGATTATATACCCGAAGAAAGTTTTGATGGGGTGATGGAATACCTTACTCGTTATAAAGTGCAGCTAACTGTTACCAGGCAAAGGCAAAGCATTTTAGGCGATTACCGCCATGCTCATGCTGGTAAAACCCACCGCATAAGTGTAAATGGAAACTTAAACAAGTATGCCTTTCTTATTACCTTGCTTCACGAACTAGCACATCTTTTAACATACGAACGCTACGGCCACAGGGTGCAGGCACACGGTACAGAATGGAAAGCATCTTTTGCCAATGTACTTGCACAATTTCTACAACATACCATTTTCCCGGAAGATATTGCTAACGCTTTGGGTAAAAGTTTACACAATCCTGCGGCAAGTAGCTGTGCCGATGAAGGCTTATTGAGGGTTTTAAAAAAATACGACCCCATTAAAGAAGGTTTTTTTTTATTGGAGCAACTACCCCAAAAAAGCCATTTTGTAATCAACGGAGGAAGGGTTTTTGAAAAAGGGGAAAAGATACGCAAGCGCTATAAATGTAGGGAAATTGAGTCAGGAAAGATATACCTTTTTAGTCCTGTGTATGAGGTGAAGCTATTAAAACAATAAAAAAATGCATCGAGATAAATCCAAAGTTTGGGTGTATGCGTAATTAGTAGCATCATTGTTGATAATCGCATATATTTAGTAATCATTTTAACAACCAACTTTGCAAGAGATTAAAAAATATAGCGAAGACGAACTCGTTGCTGCATTAAATATGCAGGATGAATCTGCCTTTGCATTTCTCTATGATAATTATTCAGGAGCTCTGAATGGTATCATTATGCGTATGGTTGATGACAAACAGTTGGCTGAAGATATTTTGCAGGAAACATTTGTAAAAATCTGGAATAACTTTAAGCAGTATAACCAGGATAAAGGAAGATTGTTTACCTGGATGGTAAACATTACCCGTAATCTTACTATCGATACCTTAAGAAGTAAAGGATATAAAAAGCAACAAAAGATATCGCAGGACGAGTATGCTGTTACTAATTACAAAGAAAGTTCGGGTGCAACAAATATTGACAGTATTGGTATTTCAAAACAATTAACATTGTTAAAACCTGAATTTAAAAAATTAATTGACCTTGCGTATTATTTTGGTTATACGCAGGAAGAAATATCAAAGCAATTAAATATGCCTTTGGGTACAGTAAAAACAAGAATGCGTTCTGCAATTATTGAGTTAAGAAAAATGATGACATAAAGAGTGAAAGCTGAAGAAATCATATCGTCAGGAATTTTAGAAACCTATGCGTTAGGTTTGGCTACGGCGGAAGAAACTGCGCAAGTAAACGCATGGATGCAACAATACCCGGAAGTAAAAGCAGAACTGGATGCTATTGAATTAAGTATGCAGCAGTATGCTTTTGAAAATGCAGTAGTGCCTGCCAGTTCGGTTAAGGAAAAAATAATGAACCAGATTGCCGGAGAACCACAAAAAAGTAAGGCACCTGTAAAACCAATTTCAGCTTTGTGGAAATATGTTGCAGCAGCTTCTGTTATCTTACTATTTGGAAGTATCTATTTCAATTGGAGCTATTATAATAAATTAAAAGAATCTGAAACTGCGCTTGCTCAAAGCCGTACTAATCTGGAAACAGCCAATAGTAAAATAAATGCGATGAATGATGATATGGCTGTTGTAAAAAATAAGTATAGCCGTACCGTTTCCTTGGATGGCCTTGAAGCCGCACCGGATGCTGCTGCAAAAATTTTCTGGATGAAAAATTCTGGTGAAGTTTATGTTGATGCAAGTAATTTACCTACCGCACCCCATGGTATGCAATACCAGTTATGGGGAATTGTAGATGGCAAACCCGTAGATGGAGGTATGTTGGTTACTTCAAACTCGGGCAGTCAATATCATATTCAAAAAATGAAATCGTTTGGCAAGGCTGAGGCTTTTGCTATTACACTTGAAAAAGAAGGCGGCAACCCTACTCCACAAGGAAAAATGTATGTAATGGGGAAATTATAAATTAGGGCAACCTACTACAAACAAAAAAAGCGGCATTATGCCGCTTTTTTTGTGCCCCGGAACGGAGTTGAACCGTTACGACCATTGCTGATCATCCCGATTCTTAAATCGGGGCGTGTCCACCAATTCCACCACCGCTTTGAGCAATTAGTTTAACTATATAAATCCTGCTTTTTCTTTTTTTAATTGCAAATTCCCTGCGCATTGCCTCACTTCTTGTAGAAAAATTTTCAGCGTACTTTAATTCCCAAGGCATCCCATTACTAGTTGCATATACATAACCAGAATTATGGCGTTGCAATCTTACCCCAATATCCTCACAGGACCCGGTATAATAACGATTTAGTTTTGCTGAATAGAGGATATAAACAAAAAAAGCGGCGTAATGCCGCTTTTACTTTCCGTGCCCCGGAACGGAGTTGAACCGTTACGACCATTGCTGATCACAGGATTTTAAGTCCTGCGTGTCTACCAATTCCACCACCGGGGCAACACTATCTTTACACTTTGATAAAGTGAAAAAAAATCCCGACAAGGTCGGGATATCTTTTGAGCGGAAGACCGGGCTCGAACCGGCCACCCCGACCTTGGCAAGGTCGTGCTCTACCAAATGAGCTACTTCCGCAAAAATTAAAGAACTTTTATTTCCCAAACTACCTGTTTGATTTTTTGGGACTGCAAAAATAAGGTTTGAAAACTAACTACAAAATTATTTTTTGCAATTTCTAAAAAATTATGACTTGTATTTAGGATTGTATAATGTGTTTTCAGGAACAGTAACTTTTGGAGTACCCTTGTAGCGGTGTGTATATAAATTATAGCAACCACCCAATACAAACGCCAATACTAAAAATACCTGGCAAAACCAGATAAAACGTGAAGTTGAAACCCAGTTGTGAGTTACGTCCTTTTCTGAATTGTCAATAATTTCTTGTGCCATTGTTGATGTTTGCTGCAAAAATAGGTGCTTATTTATTTGTTTCCAACAATTTCTGAAAAGGTTTTTTTCTTTTTAATAAAATAATCCCACACAATACTTCCCCTATAAACGCCAACCTTTATTTCCCTTTTACTATTAGGGAATACCGACTTTTTTTGTTCAAAAAACACCCACCTCAAAAAGCCAATATGTGCTTTTATTATTGCCAAAAAAGTTGTTGCATCGCCACTTAGTAATGATTTCCAGGCCGCAACTCCATCCAGTAAAAACCGAAAAGGAACTTTTTTAACAGCTTCCCCCGTTGGCAAATTTTTATACAACATAATCAGGTTGTTCCTAAAATTCAGAAATGTTTTTCGCTTATTTCCCTGTGGTAGTGTTCCGCCTCCTACATGGTAAACAACAGAAGTAGGCTGAACCATCACTTTATAATCGCTCAAATGTAGGCGCCAGCAAAAATCAATTTCTTCCTGGTGAGCAAAAAAATACTCATCCAGTCCCAATAGCTTTTTATAAACATTGGCTTTTACAAACATAGCGGCACCTGTTGCCCAAAAACACTCAGCAGCAGTATCATATTGACCTTTATCTTCTTCACAAACTTCGAATATTCGTCCTCTTGCAAATGGATACCCCAAATGGTCTATCCATCCACCTGCAGCACCTGCATATTCAAAAGTATCCTTATTTTGATAGGCCAAAACTTTAGGCTGGCAGCAGGCAATGCGCCAGTCGCTCTCCATAAGTTGTATAATCGGTTCTATCCATCCGGGCGTTACCTCCACATCGCTGTTGAGCAATACAAAATAATCGGAATTTACCTGCTTTAAAGCACTGTTGTATCCTTTGGCAAAACCCTCATTTGTACTATTTTTAATTATTTCAATTAAGGGGTAATTTTTTTTTAAAAAAGAAATAGAATCATCTGTCGATGCATTATCGGCCACAATCACCCTTTTATTGGCATAAGTGCTGCTTACAACGGAAGGCAGAAATTGTTCAAGGTATTTTTTCCCGTTCCAGTTTAATATAACGATGGCTACTTCAGGCAAATGGGTAGTATATGTTGCAACAGATTGCATTAAAAAATTTTAGGCAAAATTAGTTTATTTATACAAGGCTACATTCTGAATCGGTTTCTTTACTTTAAAAGACATTTGCTACTTTTAAATATGTTTCAACAATTATTCAATTGGCGTGTATTGTTAGCTTTGGCTGCAATTGTTATTGTATCTGCCACTATATTTTACTCTAATCTTTTATCAAAAAAAATTGCGGCAGAAGAAAAACAAAAAATTGAGCAATGGGTTGAGGCTGTAAAAGAAGTAAACAGTAATAATACATCGCAAAGTATATTATCGTCTAAAATTCTTACAGAAAACAACAAAGATATACCGATGATTGCCGTAACGGAAAAAGGCGATATACTTGACCATTACAATATTGATACTATTGGTGTAACCGATACAGAAGAACACCTGCAAAACCAATTGGAGAGCTTTAAGAAAAAAAATGCGCCCATTGTTTGGAAAAACCCATTAGACAGTACACAAAATAACCTGGTATATTATGGTGAATCTTCTTTATTAAAACAAACCAGGTATTTTCCTTTAATACAATTGCTGGTAGCGACATTGTTCATCATTATAACACTTGTTACTGTATCTACCCGCAATAAAAGCACACAAAACCAGGTATGGGCGGGCATGGCAAAGGAAACTGCTCATCAGTTAGGCACCCCACTTTCCAGCCTACAGGGCTGGGTAGAAATGTTAAAAGAACAAAATGGTTCTGAAAAAATTGCGATGGAAATGAGTAAAGATGTGGAGCGGCTCAAACTGGTAAGTGATCGCTTTGGGAAAATAGGCAGTACACCACAGCTAGAAGAGGCAGATGTAATAGAGCAGATAAACCAAATGGTTTTATACATTAAAAGAAGGGCACCTGAAAAAGTTTTATTTTCTGTAGAAACAAATGGAGAACAAAAAATACCTGTATTAATGAATGCTCCATTGTTTGACTGGGTTATTGAAAACCTGCTTAAAAATGCTTTGGATGCAATGGATGGTAAGGGTAATATCAACATAAGTATTAAAAATGAAACGGCACAAATTACAATAGATGTGAGCGACACGGGTAAAGGTATTAGTGCAAAAAATATTAGCAATGTATTTAAGCCGGGTTTTACCACAAAAAAGCGTGGCTGGGGCCTTGGCCTCTCTTTAAGTAAACGCATTATCAATCAATACCACAAGGGCGACCTTTCTGTAAAGAACAGCGAGCCCGGCAAAGGCACTACATTTAGAATTATATTAAGAAAGTAATTTAAAGAAGGATTCCATTTTTTTATAAAAACCGAAGTTTCTACATTTGCAATTCTTTAAAAGAAATGATACCTACATCATACATACAAGCGGCGATGGCGAAATTGGTAGACGCACTACCTTGAGGTGGTAGCGCCCGAAAGGGTGTGGCGGTTCGAATCCGCTTTGCCGCACTAAAGTGGACAAATCGAAAATTGACTCGGTTTGTCCATTTTCATTTTGGCTGAAACCCTTACCCAGGCTGTATATTAGCCGAACAGCTTCATTGAGTCGAGCGGTTCGATATTGAAATCCGTCAAAAACGAGTTTTTCGGGGAATATCGAACCGATAATCTCTCTCTTTGCTTTATTATCAGCCTTTTCGTATAATTTATCTAAGGATGTTAATGTTGCTAAAGCCTTATTGAGCAAGGGTTCTATGCTTTTGCCTTCCTGCGACAATTCTATCAGTTTTGATTCAAGCCCGGTTATTTTCTTTTCATAATCGGATTTTATTGACCTGTATTCTGACGGCTCAATCTCGTTTGCCAAAAGTAATTTGCGGGCATTTGTAAGCTCTGTATTGGCTTTTTCCAAAGCATCCTTTACTTGCCTTAGGTCGTCCCGCTGTGACTTTGTTTGGGCTTTAAATTCTTCCTGTAAAACCACTTTATAAACTTCAGTCATACCGGCTTTAGGAACTAATTTTTTAAGCTCACTTGAAAATAATTGATTTGCATTTTCAGCCTTGAACCTGGCTCCACATGACGACACACAATGGTAATAATAGTAACGTCCATTTCTTCCCTTGGAAGCACTGCCTGTAAGTAACTTGCCGCACTTTGGACAAATGAGATAGCCCCTTAGTTGAAGTTCATCCATACTTCCAACTTTTGCCCTGTAAGTTCTTTTCTTGCCATTCAAATAATCCTGCACATCGTAAAAAAGTGCTTCTGAAATTATTGGCTGATGCAAACCTTGTACATGCCTTGATTCCTCTTCTTTATATCCTGAAAGATAAATGCGGCCGCAATAGACAGGGTTACGTAAAAGATTCCAGAAATTAGAGCGGCAGGTTTTTATCCCTTTTTGAAATGCTTGCTTCATTATTTGCTCAATATTCAACTGACCTTCGGCAAGAGTTTCAAAAACCCACTTCATAATACTTGCTTCTGGTTCTACAGGAGCAATGTATTTTTTACCATCCTCTGTTATTTTATTTGCATAGCCGACAGGTGCAACTCCCATCCATCTGCCTTCTTTCTTTGCCTTTCTCATTCCAAGTAAAACATTCAACGCCCTGCGGTCGTTCTCAACTTCCGGTGCTGCTAAATAAAATGCCAGCATCAATTTATTTTCGGGTACTGCTAAATCTAATGGCTGTTCAATTGCCTGTGGTTCTACACCCAGCTTGCGAAGAATATTTATCATTTGATAAGCATCACCAGCGTTGCGGCTAAATCTATCCCATTTAGAAAATAAAACAAAATCAACTGCATTTTTCTTCCTCTTTAAATCAAACAACAAAGCATTCCACTTAGGACGGTTAAACGTCTTTGCAGAATGGTCTTCAAAAATTACCTGCCTAACTTTTATCTGGTTGTTTTCGCAATACTTCCTTAAACGTTCCTCCTGGTCCCGTTGTGAGTAGCCTTTGTCAGCCTGCTCATCTGTACTCACCCGTATGTATAAATCTGCTGTCATGTGCCTCTGTTTTGCGTTAATGATAACTTAGCAAATTTAAACATAAAGTCCAGTATCAGGACAGCCTGCTCCAATGAGATATTCACATTATGCCTCTTTAAAATTTCAATTACCTGTTCCGGTTTCACACCTGCCATATCACACCTCCTCTTATTGAAATTGGTTTATTATTATGTTTTCATTTCTATATTTTTCAAGTGAATTACACTTGCCTCAAACTGATTGGAACAAGGTTCATAAATTATATAACCATATTCCTGTAGCTGATTTATACATTTGTTGTAGGTCTGCCGGGCATTTATTTTGGCGGCCTTCATAATTAAAGCTCTCTCGATTTTCACTGGATTATTTCCACCAGTAACATTCCATTGCTGCAGTAGCGCCATGTAAATGCTGATATGCGAAGCGCCGATACGGGTATCGGCGGCTATAGCAGAATAAAAGCCTGTTAGTGGTGGAAAGATGTCCATACTGTTTAATCCTGGTTAACTCTGTTTCGTTTTCCTCTGCCGGCAATTCGCTTTTTTTTCAGTAGTCCGCTACTTGAGGTACCATTAGATTCTTCTGGAATTGATTCATCACCACTATCAGATTGCTTTTTTTTAAGCTGCAACTGTTTTTCCATGTATTTGTTTTGCAGAAAGCGGTAGGCTTCATCTGTTGTTATACCACCACCATCTTCAGAAATATAAAACCGCTGGTTAACATCTGCTTTATTCTTAACAAGTGGGATTGAGCCAACTATTTCCTGATGCAACGTACCCGCCCAAAACTTTTGTTTCAATGTAGATGCAATAATTTTTCCCGGTTCTGATTTTTCAAGTATGGAAAGGCTTTCAATTATACCTGAAATTCTCGATTCTGTTTCCCATGTTGATTTGTCTTCAGCGTTCCATGATTTTTTATCATCAAGGCTGAATGCTTTTTTCCAGTCAATAGCCACCATCTGTTTTTCTAATTCTGCAGGGTTTACTCCATCAACAGGCAAGGCTAAACCCCCGTTTGCTTTTTGCAGCGTTACATCATAGTATTGCAGCAGATAGTTATCAGTTTTTTGTAACAGTTCAAAATACAAACTGAAAAGCATTACATCTTTTTCTTTAATCACTCTTTGCAGCAGATAAAAATTAGCAGGTTTAAAACAGATTCGTTTTAACAGCAAGCTACCTGCATCGTGAAAGCCAAGCACCTCTAACTGCCTACTCAGTTCCGATATATTCTGGATATTCATTGCGCAACATTTGATAATTATTAAAATGGTTTAGGGATGCACTATGACACCCCCAAACCTTTGCCTTTACTTTCCCTTTTTTTAGGCAGCAGGCTCTGTCCATTCTTTTTCTCCAGCTTTTCCTTTTCAGCCTTCGGCTCCTGTTTCAACTCTTTTTTTTTATCATTTTCCTGGCCTGCCTTTACTTCTTTGCTGCCTTTATCAATGCCGGATTTGTATTGCTCCAGCGATTCTTTGGCAACCATCTTCATATTTGAATCGTACATCGTAACTTTTTTATACTGTGGGTCAGCCTCCATAAACATCTTATGGCTGCTACCGTCTTTTTCAATAGTTACCGATTGTACATTTCCTTTTTCCAATGATTGCATCAGCGCCTTTGCTTTTTCAGGGTCGTTCAATTCTGCTACTGCAAATTTTTCCACGGCAGCTTTCAAATCATAGCCATAGTTTTCATGGAACTGCTTTACTTCAAAATTGTTGTTCTTGTCTTTGTTTTCAAAGTCAAGCTGTATCCAGGCTTTATATGGCTGGCCTTCTTTGGTGGTAAGGTCTTTGTGAACAGCCCGGCCATCCAGCAGGTTGTAGGCTTCTTTTGCTGTTACACCTTTCCCTTTGTTCAGGTAAAATGTTTGCTCATTTTTCTCGCCATTGCTTTTTTCTAATGAAGCATTGTAGTTGTTGAAAAAGTACATGTCCGTAGAATCGGACTTTCGGAAATTGAGTGTGGCCTCAAATGGTTTCTTGTTAATTTCTGCTTTGAAGTGCAATTGAAATTCTCCCTTGCCTTCACCCATGTTTCTTTCCAACTCTGCTTTAAGTGTTTCACCAAAGCCCATGTATTTGATGTTGTCTTTCAAATACTGAAGATTTTCATTGTTCATAAAATTTGTTTTTAATTGTTTATCGAATAATGATAATTGCTGTGATTCAAAATGGTCTATTAATGCGTCTGTAAAATCATTGCCATCTTTATTAAATAATCCATTTGCATCAGGGTCAAGATTTAGCTGGCGATGAAGTTGTTCCCCGTATGGAATTTGATTCAAAATATCTTTTACTGAATTGAAATGAAGTACAGCGAACCTGTCACGGTCACTTATATTGTTTTCTGCAAATTCAACAGCTTCATCCCTTGTTTTGAAAAAATGTACATCTCTCTCATCTATAAAATAAAGGCTGTTGTTATAGGCCATGTACTTTTCGCCTTTCGATAATGCAATAGTTACCAGGTCGAGTACTTCATCTGCTATGGGATGTTCTGTTATCATTTCAAATCGGGCAATACCTTTGACTTCATTATAGCCTTATTATTTACTCTTAACAGAAAATGCCTGCCTCCGTTCTTCTCGGTTATTTGAACGACCAAATACTTTTTGTCAGGTATGGTGAATTTTTCCAGCGCCACAACAAAAACTGAATAGTTGTTCCCTTTAATCTTACTGTGATTACCCGTGATGTAAACAGGCTTTTGTTCCACTTCCTGCACTGCCGTTCTTTTACTTCTTTTTTTGTCTTTAATAAAAAATCGAAGCAGGTCCACATCGTAATCAACTGTGCCATCATTATTGATGTATAGATGATAGTAAATGATATTATCTTTAATGTAAATTCCCTTAATGCCTGCCTGCATGTTGTATTTCTTATCTTTTATTTTTTTTATAGTCCTTTCATTGTCCAATATCATATTGGCATAAGAACTGATAGTAGCTGTCCTGTTTACTGGTAGATAAAGTACCCATACGGCAGGTTTACTGTCATAATTAACTGTAAAAGCATATACGCTGCCATCATCCGTTACCACACTGAGATTTGTTTCTGTAAAATCTTTTGCGGCTGCTTTCACTAATAATATTTCAGGTGCTTCTTTTACCTGCTGCGCCAGTACAGAGCTTGTACCCCTGTCAACATGCTTAATGGCGAAAGGAAATACAAGGCTTGTTGTTTTGTCAGTTGTAATATTCAACTTTGTTTGTGCATGACTAAACATTACTATAAGGCACCCACAAATCATACTCACTATTGTTTTCATTGCTTTACTATTTTATGTTCATTAATCGGTTTCAGTATTTTTATCTTTCAGCAGAACTTTATATCCTTCTTTAATCATCACTTTAACCTGTTTCACTTTACGGGTTAGTAATTGCTTTGCAGTATTAATGCCTGCTGCTGCGGCCTGAGCTTTTAACGATGGGTCAAGTGTGGTAAGCTCCATTAACTGTAAACTGTTATCTGCGGAATTTTTTGCTACATCCCGGCTGATAGAACCAGGAATGTAAATGCCAGTTAAACCATCCAAATCGTAGAGTTCTATTTTTACAGGGAATAGTTGATTTTTATAACGGATGGAGTTTATTTCTGCTTCCAGCCGCTCATTGTTTAATGATGCAATTCCGTTAACAGGAGTTCCTTTCGGGATGAGTACACCATTTATAAAAACATCTGTAGAAAGCCGTAACTGAATAACAGCACCGTTTACTAATGACTGATTACTGTGCACCACAGCTTCAATTGCAAATCCCTCATTAGTTTCTTCACTCTCTTTTGTTACTCCGTAGAATTGATTGCTGGTGTTTAGTTTTTTCTTTATCGTATCAATCAGCGTTACATTCGCCAGTTTGGGTGAAGTGGTTACAGCAAATACCACCTGCTTATGTTGCAAAGATTTTTCTCTGAGTTTATCCTTTACCCGTTGCGGATGCTGTATGTCTAATATTCTCTCCAAAGTTCCGTTGAGCTGCTGCATTTCAGGGTCGCCGGTATTGGTTTTATCCATAGTTAACATCATGTTTTCAAGTCTGTCCACTTCGTTAGAAAATTCATCACCCTGATTGGGCAATGAACTTTCTTCAACATTTGTGTTTTCAGTTTCAGGTTGTTTATTGATTTCCTTTTGTAATAATGCTAATTTTTGCAGCAACTTTTGTTCAGGGTTATTTTCAGCTATTTCATAAGGTGATGAATTGAGACGCTGATTATATTTTGAAGCCGAGTTTTGAGTAAGCAATTCCAATTCATTCACTGGTATGTAACCCGTATCTTGTTTTTGCTGGTAATACGGGTCAGTCCGCATCCATTCTTCCAACTTTGCCGAATCTTTATCAGCCTTATCATAAAAACTAAGTTTATCAGTAAGGTTTTCATCTTTCATTTTAGCATCGGGAAGGTTAAGGTTTAATCCTTTTTGTTCGTTTGCAAGAACAGGTTCATTACCTTTTCCTCCACCTAATGCCCAAAACGCCATTGTGAGAAATGGTATTACCAGCAGCGGTAACACCAGCATCATTTTTCTTTTCCGCAGGAAGGCCTGCGACCTTTGCACACTGCTCATACACTTCATTTTTGTTTTTGTGATAAATAGATTTGTTCCAGCACCTGCACACTATCCATCAAACCCGGCCGGGCTTGCAGAATGCTGTCGTATTCATTCGTTCTGTTCAATTTTAAACTATCCATGTATTTTCTAAAATCCTGTATTTGTAAATAAGTTTGTTCATCTATAGTTGCCTCCGGCATTATGGTTTCATCTCCCGATTTATTAAAGTGCTTTGGAATATCCATTTGCTGTATCTCTAAAGCTTTCTGCTTTCTTTCAGGACTGAAAACACTGTTTACAATAAGATAAATACTGTAGCCACCTGCAGAAACGCAGAAAAATATCAGTAGTAGTTTTAATCGTTTAAAATCTGTGTTCATAAATATCCTGTTCATATTATCTGCAAATAGTTGTTGTGCTTTAATGCCGACACCGGCAATTTTGCCGGCCACTTTATCAGATACGGTAGTTTTATCATCTGACTGAACCTCTTTCTTTTTCTTCTTGAACAACCACATACTACCTGTTTTGAATGTTGATGTCAGTATTCTCCAACGTCCGCCATTTTTCAATTAAAAAGCCATGTGAATTATTATCACTACGGGAAACATTTCTCAGGTATCCTTCGGTAATCAGATTCCTGGTTACAATGGTGGTGGGCCGAATAATTTTCTGTTCCCCTTTATACCTGAAATAAAACGGATACACATCTGTATTAATAATGATGCTATCCATTGTGATTTCCTGACTGATGTTGCCCGATATGAGGTTTGAATAATACCCATTCTCTTTCAGGTTATCGTATTGTTGTTTTGCCGAATTGTCTGCCAGGTATAATGCTTTTGTAATGTTGGCCTGAATAACTTTATCATCAGGGTCAAGAGAAAAGAAGAAATGATGAAACATTTTTACATGGTCTTTTGCTTCCACTGGAATATTATCTTTCCTGTCGGCTGCATAGGCTTCTAATGCCTTTCCATTTGCCAGTATAAAAACCTTGTTCTGAGATTGAGACGATAACTGATAGCTTTTGTAAGCAATAAAAAGGGATATGATAACACAGGCAGCTAAGAACGCCACACTGAATAGCCGGATATACCTGAAAGCGGTGTCTATATTTTTTGTTTTCTGAAACATTGCTCACATTTTTCCAAACTCACAATTGTATATTCTGCAATTACTTTACCAAGAAGGGGAATTATATGGTAAGTGAGGTAGGGCTAACTGGTGCGTAAACACTTGCTAAATGAATATTCTTAACTTCATAAATCAAACATTATCGAAATTTTAATGAAAACTGAACCAATCACTATACGACAGATTTCGAAGAATCAGTTTAATATTTTTATGCTGTTTACACGGCATCCTGCTGTACAAAATTTTGCAAGGGAGTTAGAATACTATTCAAATGACGACAACTCTATTTTAGGAGTGGTTCTGTTAGATTTATATGACAGGGATTTTAGTTATGTGCTTTTGGTGAGAGATGAAAACAGACAATTCCGGGAGTTTGACACCAAAGTGAGTTTTGCCAGCAAAGCTGAAGCCGTAGATATGCTGAATAATTCCATGAAGTGGCATACAGCACAGAATCTTAAATCTGTTGTGCATAACCTGCCAGAAAGAGGAATGGATTTATTCAATATTGTAGTGAATCAGGAAAAAATTCATCCCTATTTTACAAGACTTAATGAGGATACTCAATTTATCCCTTCAAAGAGGGCTATCATAGAAATTGCCAATCACCTTTCTGATATTGACGGAAATTTTATCGAACAATTTCAGTCGCTAAATGGATTTGATGCCAGGCTTTGGGAAATTTATTTGTTTGCCTCGCTAACTGAGCAAGAGTTTTTAGTCAATAGAAAGCATGAAAGACCTGATTTTATTATTCAAAAATATGATGCTGAAATTGGAGTTGAAGCTGTTACATTGGGAAGGGATAAAAACAATCCGCCAACATATTTGCCTAATGAAGAAAAATTAACGAGGCCGACAGATATTTTGACAAAAATTAAAAATGAAATACCCCTTAGATATGGAAGTACCCTTTTTTCAAAATTGAGTAAAAAATATTGGGAATTATCACATTTAAAAGACAAACCTTTCTTATTGGCTGTGGCTGACTTTCATGATGATTTTTCAATGACCTGGTCATACATTTCTTTGGTTGAATATTTATATGGACAGCGAGAGGAGTTAATTTTTTCGGAAGACGGTTCCGCTTTTGCCAAGACTGAAAAGATAACACACTATACTAAACCTACAGGTGCCAAAATAAATTCAGGATTCTTTTTTGAGCCAGATTGTGAAAACATAAGCGGCGTATTATTTAGCACAACAGGAACAATTGCCAAGTTTACAAGGATGGGTATCCAGGCAGGCTTTTCATCCAGCAAACAAAAAGTATTGAGAGTTGGCGACCGGTATGACCACAATTCTAATTCATTTACTCCAATATCATTTTCATATATGGTTGATGAAAATTGTACTGAAACATGGAGTGAAGGGTTAAATTTATTTCATAATCCCAATGCTAAACATCCCATTGATATGGATTTATTTCCAAACATTGCCCATCATAAACTTAAGGGAGAACAACTGATTAGCTGGGCTCCTGATTTTCATCCTTTCTCTTCGATTAATATTAATACAATTGTGAAATAGGCATTTTTAATAAAAAATCATTTAATTGATTATCAATGTAATAATTTACTATTTGCATGAATTTTAAATTAAAAAACAGTTAGTTGTCAAAAATTATTGTACTTTTGTTCAGTAAATAAAAAGTATATGAGCAGGTTACAGCAATTAAAAAGGCAATTAAAGCCGGGTGAGGTTTATCGCCGTACTGAGCTGGCCAATTGGTCTAAGTCGGTTGACCGGCACCTGGATGAGTTGGTGCAGGAAGGGACTTTACAAAAACTGTCTCAGGGGCTATACTATTACCCAAAAGAAAGTGCTTTTGGCAAAACACCGCCTGACGAAAATATGCTGGTTGAAAGTTTTTTAAAAGACCATCGCTTTTTGCTTACCACACCAAATATATATAACAGCCTGGGTGTAGGTACCACCCAATTGTATAATGAAAGAACGGTGTATAATCATAAACGGCACGGAGAGTTTAAACTGGGTAATAAAACATTTCAGTTTAAGATAAAACCTCACTTCCCTAAAAAAATAACACCCGAATTTTTATTGGTTGATTTAGTAAATAATCTTGAATCACTGGCGGAAGATAGCAGCGAAGTATTGAAGAAAGTGGCTGACAAAGTTGAAGTGATGGATAAGAAAAAGCTGAAACATTCAGTGGTGGAATATGGCAGCGTAAAGGCAAAGAAATTATTTGCTCCCTTACTACAACCTCATACACTCTAATATGGCTGACGGTTACCTGCATAATCACAAAGACTTTCCAGACCTGCTGAATATACTGGCTGATAAAAGTAACATCCTTCCCGGGCTTATTGAGAAGGATTACTGGATTATGCATGTACTGTATGGATTGAAGAAACAGGGATTGGATTTTGAACTGAAAGGGGGAACATCATTATCAAAAGGATATAAAATTATAGACCGGTTTTCTGAGGATATAGACATTCATATAAAGCCACCGGCATCATTGGGAGTTGAAGAAAATCCGGCCAAGACAAAACCCAATCATATTGAATCAAGAAAGAAATATTATGACTGGCTTGCAGCGAATATAAAGATTGATGGTATTGTTTCTGTAAAGAGAGATACAGCGTTTGATGATGAAGCATACTATCGCAGCGGTGGTATCCGGCTTTTGTATGAGAGCAAAACAGAAAGTATAGAGGGTGTGAAAGAAGGAATATTACTGGAAGCAGGTTTTGATACCGTAACTCCGAACAGCAACCTCACAATAAGTTCCTGGGCGTATGATGAGGCTGCCGGTAATGGCAGCATAAAAATTAATGATAACCGGGCGGTGGACATTACCTGCTACCACCCCGGTTATACTTTTGTAGAGAAGTTGCAAACTATTGCAACAAAATTTCGTCAGGAGCAGGAAGACAAAACGGAAAGGCCCAATTACATGCGGCAGTACTATGATATAGCCTGCCTGTTAAAGAATGAACTGGTGCAGCAATTTATAGACACTGATGAATACAAAGCCCATAAAAAGAAAAGGTTTCCTGCAAAGGATTTTGCTATACCGGTTACAGAAAACCAGGCTTTTCTTTTATCAGATGCTGCACTACGGGACGCATTTAAGAAAAGATATGAAAAAACAAACAAGCTTTACTACAAAGGCCAGATACCTTTTGATGAAATAATGAATATCATTCAAACAAATATTGGGAAGTTGTAGTTATGTTTTCCCACTCAATTTATCCTTCATATAATTACTTCCGCCACCACTATTGCCTTCTTTAAAATATCCTTGTGATGCACCTGCATCAGCCATACTGTTACTCATTTTGTTGTAAGCTCCACCCATTGCATCTCTTACCATAGAAGTGCCACCCGCTACAACAGTACGGCTGGATGTACTCATCATATTTGTTACTTTATAAAGTAATGTATTGCCGCCACCGGCATGTATAATATAATTGGCAACCGACGGCACAGTGAAGTAACCAATGATACCGATAATCATAAAAATTAAGTATGCAGTATCTGTGGTACTAAAAAAAGTATCGCCATTGGTTGCTATCTGTTGCAAATCTTCCTTTAGCATATTTTCCTGAATTTTTCCCATGATGCCACCGAAGATGTTAGCAACAGGCAGCCATAGAAAAATATTTAAGTAACGGGCTATCCAAACAGTAAGTGTATGCTGAAAGCCATCGAACACAGCAATGCCAAAGACCAATGGCCCCAAGATAGCTAACACAATTAAATAAAACGTTCGGATGGTATTGATGCAAAGAGCTGCGGCCTCAAAGAGAACTTTTAGCACTTCGGCCATCCACTGCTTAATTGAATTTCGGAAGTTGTAAGAAAACTTTGCGAAGGCGAATTTAATGTCATTGCCAATACTCTTCAGCCAGCCTTCTTTTTTGTCAGCATAATGATATTTGTACCATTTATCCCGGTCGCCGGAACCATTGGGCCCTACATACATTTGCCAGTAAGCTGTTTTCTTTATAGCTTCTTCTTTCATCTCCAGCAGTTTTGCCACAGCTTTATCTGAGTCAGTTACCATTGCTGCTGTAGCAGTAACCGTTGGCTTCATAACACCATTAATCATAGCAATTACAGATGGAAATATCAACACAGCAAAACCTAACACAAATGGACGAAACAGCGGATAAAAATCCACTGGCTCTGCTCTTGCAATATGTCCCCACACTCTTGAAGCAATATACCATGTGGCAGCAAAGCCGGCAATACCTCGACCTACGCCAATGAGCCTGCTACAGAGTGGCATCATATCATCATACAACTTCTCCAGCACTTCATGCAGGCTGCGGATTCTGTTAGCCATGCCCTGAGCTTCTGCTAAATGAGGAATCAGCAATACTACAATTGCTATACAAACAACTCTTACACACATTTTCATACTCACTTCTTTTTGGAATGGAATCTCTATTTTGTCAGCCCATATAATCTGCGGCTCATTTCAATTTCTGCTTTTTCTGCTTTACGTTGCAGTGAAAGCAAATTGCTGTTATTGGTAAATTCTTTAAGGAAGGAATACTGTTCTTCCACCGTCAGATAAATTTTATCAATAGCCTGCAACCGTTCATCATCACTCATACGCAGCTTTCCTGAAGTAATGACCATAGACAATTCATCCAGGGCTTTTAAACTCTCATTAAACAGGTTGCCATACACCTTGCCGAGATAATCAATTTCGTCAATAGTAAACTGCTTTTCTTCTTTAAACCGGTTATACGCCAATTTATATTCTTTAGCTATCCGAAGTTGATAACTGATGATGTCAGCAATACGTTTATACTTTTTAACTGCGGGGCTTACCTGCATTAAACCATCTAAGAAAGTTTTATGGATGTTGAAATTTCCTTCGGATATGTTTTTAACAGCAGTATATCCTTTATTCAGTAGTTTATACCCATCATACATATTTTGTAAAATCTTTTTAAACTGTGCCAGCTTTTCTATGTTAAGCAACAGTTGTTGTACTTCTTCGCTTTGTGCTTTTAGTTGAAAACTCATACTGCACATAATCAAAATCACAATTAGCTTTTTCATTTTATTCCATTTATAAGTTTAGAACGATTGATTTCCATCTGCTCTCCCAAACGTTGTACAGCCAGCAAACCCATATCTTCACTAAAGGAGCAGGCAAAGGAATATTTATCCTGTGCATCAGCATATAACCTGTCAATTCGTTTCAGTCTTTCATCATCTTTCATTTCTAATTTACCCGATGTTGTTACCAGAATTAATTCTTCTGCCGTTTTCATGCATTCGTCCAAAAGATTATCAAATACCATTTTGCAATAGTCCAACTCCGCTTCAGTAAATTGTTTTGTTTCCCTGATTTGCTGAATAGTGATTTTTGTCTGTTTGATGATTTTTACCTGGTAAGCAATGATATCCGCCACCTTTGCATACCGGCGTATGGCAGGGTTTACATTTTTGAGCCTGTTAAAGAAGTCCCGGTGCAGGTTAAAGTCTCCATTTTTAATGTTTCGGATGGTATTAACTCCACCGCTTACAATATTGTACCCTTTTTTTGCATAGCCGATATAAACCTGTAAGGCTGCAATTTGTTGCAACAGGTATTTCTTTTGTGTAGCTTTTTGATTGAGCCATTCATCTGTGGTTTGGGCACTTGATGAGTGAAAGGCAAACAGACCTACTGTTGCCAATAGCAATATTCTTTTCATACTTCACATTTTCGTTCTTCACAATATTGTTCCAGTTAACGGCTGATACCATATAGCCTTTTCACATACTCAATCTCACCCCGTTCACTGGCCCGTTGGATACTCAACATCTTATTCTGATTATTGAAATCTTTTAAATCAACATACTGTTGCTCCAGGTTATCTGAAACGGTATTAATAATTTCCAACCGTTTAGCATCGCTCATTTGTGTAGCAAAAGCATTCACCACCAAAAACAACTGGTCAATGCTTTTCAGGCTTTCATCCATCATGCCGGAGTAGATATTGTATATATAATCCAGTTCTTCGGCAGTAAAATTTTTATCCTGTTTGAATAAAGCCCAGGCGCCCTTATATTCATTTACCATTTGCACCTGGCGTTCAATAATATCTTTCACCCGGTTATAATAAGCCAGGGCAGCTTTTACTTTCCATAATTCCTGGAAATAGTCATCATAAAGCTTTCGTTGTTTTTCCACCCAGTCTTTAATCTCATTCAACTTCAACTGGCTCATTTTATTTTCCAGTGTTTTTTGGGCATTCTGTAGCCAGATGGTTTTGTTCTGAAGCCGCTGCATTTGCAGGTCAATCGCCTTAATAACTTTTTTTACTGCCGCTTTAATGATGTCCACAATGGGAATTTGTGCCTTGGTTTCCTGTATTGGCAAAAACATACAGCACATACTCAATCCCACTACTGCCAATATCTTTTTCATAACATGCTATTTTATTTTTTTAAACTTATTAGTTCCATCAAACAAAACTTTTTCTTTCACATCAAAAGAATAATGGTCTAAGGTTTCTGCCTCTTCCAGCAATTTGGTTTCGCCATTGTAAATTCCTGATGTTTCTTTCACTTTATATTCCGGCACATTTGCTTCACCTTCTACCTGCCGGATATAGTGCCATCGGTTTTGAATTTTGAATTCTTTTGCTGCTGGATTTTGAAGAGAAATGACAAGGGTGTCAAACTCTTTTCCAAATTCATTTTGCCCGGCTCTTACATAGGTGCCGGGTATAAATTCCATGATTTCATCTTTGCCGCTGGTATTGCAGCCGGCGATAATTAATGTTGCTGAAAGGATAAGAAATACTGTTTTCATACTATCAGTTTTTGGAGTGAATAATCTCGTCGGCTAAAGCCTTAATCCCTTTTTCAATATCCCCACCAAACTTTGCAGCATAAGCCTGTACTTTCACTTTTTCTTTCTCCTCAGTTGTATAAGCCAGGTATTCTTCCGGCGATACTTCTGTACGATAGACTTTGCTCAACACACCACCCAGAGAAATAAAGACCTCTTTATATTTTTTAGTTGGGTCGTTGGCTTTGTTGATAGACAATACCAACGCCTTTTCTTTTTCTGTCAACCCCAGCAATTCCTGTATCTGGTCGAATTTGTTTTGATACTTACTTTGGTCTAATAATATTTTGCAATCACTGTTGTTGATGATTGCCTGTTTTACCACCGGTGACGAAATAATGTCTTCCACTTCCTGCGTTACCACAATGGCTTCACCAAAAAACTTTCTCACCGTTTTAAACAGGTACTTAATATATTCTGCCATTCCTTCTTTAGCAATTGCCTTCCAGGCTTCTTCAATCAGTATCATTTTTCTTATTCCTTTTAGTTTTCTCATCTTAGAAATAAACACTTCCATAATGATGATAGTTACGACCGGGAACAAAATCGGATGGTCTTTGATATTATCCAATTCAAATACGATAAAACGTTGCTGCAACAAGTCCAGGTTTTCCCTTGCGTTCAACAAGTAATCAAACTCCCCGCCTTTATAATATGGCCGCAGCACATACAGAAAGTTGGACACATCAAAGTCTTTATCCTTCACATTATCGCCTTTCAGCACCGCTACAAAATCATCTTTTAAAAATTCATAGAAACTATCAAAGCAGGGAAATAATTCTTTATCGTTCTCTACCTTCCCAAAATATAATTGCAGGGCATTAGAAAGAGCAACATATTCGCTGCGGTTAAAGGTTTCATTATCTTTTTTCCAAAGAGCTAATAACAGTGTTTTAATACTTTCCTTTTTCTCCGTATCAAGTATATCGCCTTCGCCAATATAAAACGGATTAAACTTAATGGGCTTGGTTTCCGAATAGGTGAAGTAGTAGCCGCCAACCAAATCGCACAAACCTTTATAGGAATGGCCCACATCTACCAGCACAATATGTGTGCCTTTTTCGTAGTAGCTCCTTACCATGTGATTGGTAAAGAAAGATTTTCCACTTCCCGAAGGGCCCAAAATGAATTTATTTCTGTTGGTGCAGATGCCTTTATCCATTGGCTCATCCGAAATATCCACATGAATAGGTTTGCCGCTTAGCCGGTCGCCAAGCCGTATGCCAATAGGACTTACAGAGGAACGATAGTTGGTTTCCAAATTGAAAAAACAACAGGCCTGCGGACTGAAAGTGTCGAATGTATCATTCATCGGAAAGTCGGCAGCATTGCCCGGAATACCAGCCCAAAATATTTGCGCTGAACCTTCAGTTTCTAATTTTGGTGTGGCATCCATTTGAGTAAGTGCAGAAGAACATAGGTTTCTGATGTTCTTCAATTCCTCTTTGTTATCTGTCCATGCTAATAAATTAAAATGAGCCTTAACCGGTAACCGCTGCTCACTGATGGCCTCGTTCAAAAAATCATCTGTTGCCTGCTTACTGATTGCATTTTCCCGGCTATATGCAGAAAGTGATTGCAGCCGCAGTCTTTTACTTTCCAGCTTTTGCATCGTTTTTTGTACATCCTCAATAAACACATACTGGTTGTAGATATGATTGCAGGTAAGCAACTGCCCGATGGGTGATGCAAAGCCTACACTGAATTTTGTTTTATCAGTAGAGTATTTGTCGTAGTTAATCCGTGAACCACAAAGAGCAGGTACAAACTCAGCATCAGCCATTGTATAAAGCTGGCAATGGTTCTCACCAATTTTCCATTCGGGTTTAAATTCAATATCTCTTAGCAGAACTGAATCATTGCCTAAGTTGAGATAATGTAGTATAGAATCAGCCAGTGAGTTATTTTCAATTTGCTTCATGCTTATAAAACCACTGTCGGTTAGTATCTTTTGAAACTGTCCAACATGGTTCATAAAATCATGGAAATGTTTTGGCTGTAATGTTTCTTCCGGTACAATCGTTCTTCTTAACAGGCTGCTAAAAATTGATGATGATGTTTTGCGATTATTTGGTTTCTTCGTTAACATGATATAACAGCGATGGTCTAAGTAAGGCCGTTCATTAAAGAACCGGTCACTGCTTCTTGTAAGAAAACTATTGTCTTCCTGTATAAAAGCAGGTTTATACTTTGCTTCGGTAAACCAATCCTGTTTGTGCAACACACTATTAACAGGCAATACTTTTATCGCTTTAATCCAGGCATGATGGAATGCTTCATAATCATCATTACTCATGGTGAACAGTTCTGGCAACTGCACTTCAAATACAACTGTTACATCACCCATTTTAGAAAGGATGGCATTATGCTCAATGGCATATACAGGCAGTATCTCATTTAGATTTTTCATTCAGCAACATCTTTTTCAGTTTCACTTTTGAATAGCTCTTTATCACATCCGGCACAGAACGCCGGGCAATCTTTTTCATCATGCCATGTTCCCCATAAGTGCGGCTTAGTTTATAGATACGCATAAATAAGGCAGTAGTAAGTATAGCAATGAATGGCAGACAAAAGAAGATACCCAGGCCGCTGATATAGAGTATTGCAAATAGTATCAGCAACACCACTAAACCGCCGCCCAGGTACCAGATATATTGAGCTTTGAGCCCTTTGAACTCAATGCTGCGGTTAATGCCTTTGTTGATTTGATAGACGGAGGAGGACATAACTATTTAAAGAACAAATGCAGCAAATAGTTTTCCAAATGCACAATTCATGGAGTAAGAGAGGTAGTACAACCTCATAGCTTTTCTTTATGAGTTTTACTTTTGAATCATGGCTGTTGTTTGTTTCTTTAACAAATCCTATATCTTACCTGTTCATTTCAAATAAAACTGCTGTTACACAATGAAGATTATTGGCAAATTGCTTTCAATATTTAAGAAAGATAGTATGGTAGAGAAGCTTTATAAAATTGGTGCTTACCATGAAGCCGGACATGCGGTATTAGGATTTTACTCAGGATTTGAGGTTAAAAGCATTTCATTAATAACTTCCGACCCTGGCAGCGGTATCACAAGGTTTGATTATGGTGCAGACAATTTATTAATTGCCGGGATTTTAAATGCAAAGAAGGACCCTGCATTTTTTAATTCACTTTCACAACCTGTCAGAGCAAGAACTCCTCAGGCTTGTTTAAAAATATGTAATACACTAATTGCAGGGCCTGTTACAGAAGCTATATATAAATTTGGCATTGACTACATCGGCAATATGGAAGTTGGTATTAAAGACCCGGATGCTGAAGGGATTGAAGCGGCTGATTATGTACTTTCAATAATTGACAAGAACCATAGTAAAGCATATATACAAGAAACAATTATTTCAATAACAGAGATTTTAAGAAGTGAGCAGTTTTGGACAGTTGTAATCAGCTTATCCGACAAGTTGTTAAATTCTAAAGCTAAAACGTTGGCACGGCAAGAAATTGAAGCTGTTTTTGAAAAGCATAATTTCACACAATATGACAGATTATAAAGTATATAAAGGCAAACTTCTTCAGCATAGAGATAATGCAGCAACTAAATTCTAATGCCCTTTGTTTTTCCTTCGCTAACCTTTCTCTTTGCTAATAAGGATTTTTCATCTTTTTGTGTTTTAATTTCCAACTTTACTACCGGAGTTTCAACTGCTGCTTCAACGGCCTCATGCTGCTTAATCTGGTTTGCCTGTATCTTCAGCGTAATCTCCCTTTCCAATTTCGATACATCTTTCTTCAATTGCCCCAATTCATCTTCTTTATTAAAAGGCTTTGCTACTATTTTTTCGAGCATGGGAATATTTTGATTGAGTTCGTTGAGTTCTTTTTGATATTTTTCTTTCAAGCTTTCCACCCGGTCAATAGCATTTAAAAAATACCGGGCAGCCAGCTTTGGATTATCAATATTAATATGCCCCTGGTTCCATGAATATTTTATACCGGTTTGTTTACTCTCGGCATAAAACACATTGCTGTATTTGTATTCAAACAACCCTTTGTCCTCATAAGTTTCTTTTTGCCTGCGGATAAATAAATCAAAGCCATACAGTTCTCCAATCCTTTTATTATCATCGTCACTAATATCAGGTTTCCAGGTCGTGTAGAGACGGATTAAATGGTTGCCGATAGTTTCTGCATCTGCACTATTTAGACCTTCAAGGTGAACAGGATTAATCTTTATTCCTTCTTTGTCATACTGTAACTGACTTTTGTATTGCTTTTCATCTATACTCAACTTGTCTAAAGTTTGCAGTGTTTTACCTTTTTCTTCCTGCAGGTTTTCTAATTTAAACCTTGACCGGAATATTTCTTTATGGTGGGCATTGCGTAAACTTTCTAAAACCGCTATCTTCTTTTCCATTTTCGATTTCTCCAGCAACGTTGTATCACCGGAAAGAATAGCGATATACTCAGAGAAATTCATTCCGCTTTTTTCGTCAATGCTTCCTTCATCAATGGTTCTTACGTTCAGTTCGCAATTTTTCATCTGGCTGATAAAAGTTTGCTTATTCTTAAGCAGATTGAATTTGTAGTTATCTAATGATTGCTCAACAGCATAGATAAAATTCTTCACCTTGTTGTTATAAAATTCCTTTGCAACAATATTTCCCTGCCTTGCGCCACGGCCATCCCGTTGTTCAAGTTCAGAAGGTTTCCAGGGAATATCCAAATGATGCATGGCAACTACTTTTGCCTGTACATTTAATCCGGTTCCTGCTTTTTCAGTACTGCCCAGCAAAATGCGGATTTCACCATTATTCATTTTGCGGAACAGTTCCGGCTTTTGCTTATCCGTCCAATCATGAATGAAAGTGATATGATTAGCATAGACTTTAAAATCAGTAATAAGTTTTTCTTTCAGGGCATCATAGATATTAAACTCATTAAGTTTTGGTGTACCAATATCGCAGAAGATGATTTGAGTGCCTTTGTGTTCTTTACTTTGCTCATATATCTCAGCTACTTTTCTGGCACATACATTTACTTTATTATTTGGATGGTCGCTGTACTTACCTGAGTCAATCAGCCGCATATCGGCCGCCATCTTTTTGGCATAGTTCGTTGCAATCAACATTCGACCTTTATCTTCTTCATCCGTTAATCTTGGCCTGCCGATTAATTCTCCATCTCCTGTTTTGGCAAACTGCATCAATAGCTTTGTAAATTCCTGCTGCTCCGGTGTTGGCGGAATATTGATTAACTGTTCATCAATTTCAGGTTTATCCAAATTAATATGCTTGGCCGTTTTATAATCAGTAATCTCATTATAGAACAATGCCAGTTCGGGCACTTTTATAAAATGCCTGAATCGTTCCTTCGCAATAATTTCATTGGTAACTGAAAATTCAAAATCAGTCGTTTTCTTTGCAAACACAGCAGCCCAGGCATCAAAGTTTTCAATGCGCTGCCGTTCCATTTCTTTTGGCCGCAGGTATTTAAACAACAGGTACATTTCTGTAAGGCTGTTACTGATTGGTGTGCCTGATAAAAAAGTAACACACAAGTCACTGTTAAATCTTGTTTGCAGTTCCCTAACGGCAAACAGCATATTCAATGCTTTCTGGCTTCCTTCTTTATTTCCCAGGCCAGCAACTCTATCATGTCGTGTAGTGTAGGTAAGATTTTTATACTTGTGGGCTTCATCTACAAACAAATGGTCAATACCCAATTCCCGGAAGTTAATACCTGCGTCTTTCTTTTCTTCAATACTTTTTTTCAGTTCCTGAAGTTTAACCCCAAGATTTGTTTTGCGTATTTCCAGACCTTTTAACATTCGCCTGCTAATTTCACCCCCCATTTCTTTTATGGTATGCAAATCCCTTTCTACATTGTCAAGCTCTGCTTCAAATATTTGCTTTTGTATTTCAGGGCTTTGGGGAATTTTGCCAAACTGGTCATGCGTAAGAATAATGCAATCCCAGTTGTTATTCTTAATTTCATTAAACAACCGCATCCGTTTAGCCGGTGTAAAATCATTTTCATCCGGTGACAGTATCCTTGCATTGGGGTAAGCTTTTCGGTAAGTTTCTGCAATTTGCCGCACATTGGCTTTTAATGCCAGTATCATTGGTTTTTTGACAATATGCAGCCGCTTCATTTCATTAGCAGCTACCACCATCGTTAATGTTTTGCCCAGACCTACTTCATGGTCTATCAATGCACCACGGTTTTGTACAATGCGCCAGACTGAGTTTTTTTGAGAGCTATACAAATCATCAATAGCTAACCTTTTTCTATCCAAACCCGGAAACTGCAAATGGCTGCCATCATATTCTCTTAGCACATAACAATTGAAAGTATCGTTGTAAAGTGTCTCTAATTCTTTCTTATCAACATCCGGTAATTCTTTCAGCCAGTCAATAAAACCGTTGCGGATGGATTCAATTTTCTGATGAGCCAATTGTATGGCTTCGCTATCAGGCACTCTTATAGCTTTATCACCAGTTCCAATTTCATAAGTGTAAAAGGGAGTTGTATTTTCCAAAGCATACTCCAATAGCGAATCTCCATAAGTTGTTTTTCCACTCTTGGGTGTTACAGCATATTCCTGGTTTATTTTTGCATTGGTAAGCCTTGCCTTTACTTTGAAGGTATCTAAAGACGGAAAATAATTTACTTCGGTATTGAGTTCAAAAAGATGTGAAGCAAACCGGTTGTAGTAGTCAAGAGGTATCCATCTTTCTCCCAAATTAAAATCGAGTAATTCAAAAGGTATTTTCTCTGGCTGTATTTTTTGTAAAGCATGAAGGCATTTAAGTAGTTGAATATTATCAGGATTTTTCTCAACTACTTCCGTAGCTGCTTTTAATTTGAATACCACATTGCCGCTTAGCAACTGGTC